>ERZ773099.334-NODE-334-length-41495-cov-10.410690_pt1 | contig 41495 bp, 42 predicted proteins | sample MGYA00511120_ERZ773099 | MGnify/ENA primary metagenome ERZ773099 (study PRJEB29015, sample SAMEA2738012) | human oral metagenome | biome: human oral; feature: human-associated habitat; material: dental | place: China | collected 2104 ... | reverse complement strand
TCTCCTCTATGGAAAACCGCATGGAAAACCGCATCCTTTGTCTATGTTGTAATTTGGGAAAAGAGCCGCCGCACCGCATTGTCAAAGATCGAAACGGACTCCCCCACGTTCTTCTAAGTATAAGGAAAGCCCCCGCTTTCGTCAAGAGGATTTTCCATGATGACGTATATCCTCTTCATGCCTTACATGAAAAGGCATCACTTCACCATTTCCACGCGGTCGATCCTCGTGCCGTCGGGCAGGAAGCATTCGACCACGAGCTGCGCGTCCTTCGCTTCCAAAACGAGATAATTGTCCGTCTCGGGCTGAGGTGCGACTGCCTCATCGAGTGCATGATCGACCCAGAGATTCGGGTAGCGCACATCGCCCGCGACGCCCGTCAAGATGTAGGTGGGGCCTTTCGGCGAACGGCGGAATGCCTCGATATGACGGCGATTGCGATAGGTGTGCAGGTGCGCCGTCAATACGAGGTCGATGCCGAGCGCGTCGAAGACAGGCATGAAGACCTCACCGAAGTAGGAAAATCCCTCCGTGCGTTCGGGGCGGTCATGGATGCGGTACTGCAGCACATCCTTGTGCAGGAGCGCGATCTTCCACCGCTTGCGGCTCTTCTCCATATCCTTGGGCAGCCACGCGAGCTGCTCTTCCAAAAGCCCCTGCTTGAAATCCGCCACCTCGTCCATCTGCGTATTGAGCACAGCGAAATGGCAAGCCCCGTAATCAAACGAATAATAATAGCGCGAGAACGCCTCACTGCCGTTGTCCGGCACAGCGAACTCCTGCAAGTACGCTTCGGGCAGGCGCACTTGCCAATTCCTGTCGTATGTCTCATGATTGCCCATGACGGGCGCAAAGGGAATCTGCTCGATCATGGGCGCGATCGCCGAGAGCCACGCATCCCACTGCGTATGATCCTCGCCGTTATCGACGAGATCGCCCATGTTGACGAAGAAGCCCGCATCGGGGTTGCGCTGCCATGCTCCCTGCGCGACGTCCCGCCAGACCGAATAATCGCTCGACTGCGAATCGGGGAAGATCAACACCTTGAAGTCACCGCGCTCCGCCGGCGTCGTCAAAGGCCGCCATTCGCTCGCCTCCTCGCCGTTCACCAGCCGATACTCGTAGCGCCGCCCAGGCGAAAGCCCTTCGATGCCCGCCGCATGCAGCACCGCCGCGCGTCCGTCGTCCGTGAAATCCTCGTTCGTCGCCGCCGCGCGCTGCACCGCCTGCGCGTCCTTTTCGCGCCACTCGACCGCCGCCGCGCTCTCCGCCGCCTCCGATTGCCACATAATCGTGCGCGAAACGGAAGAATCGCGCGTGATGATCTGCCGGACGAAGTCCGCCTCGATCCTTTGAGGATTCGCCATTTTATCGAGCCGCTTCGCCGCCTGTCCAAAGACATCGAACCTCTGCGCCAAAAAGCCGCCGCCCGCGATGACCGCTGCGCCGCCCGCAAGCTTGAGGAAGGTGCGGCGGTTTATCTTATGTTGATTCTTCATGTTTTGCCCCTTACAATATCTCCTTCTTTATTTTCAGCATTTATGATCTTTTAAAAACTGCAATCCTGTTGTCAACGCATTCCACTTGCATCTAAGAGCCATCTTACCAGCGTGCGAATCTCTTCGCTCGTTGTGCCAAACGACCGAATTTCCTGCTTCTTGCCGCATTTGAGGCAGGCGACGATGATACGTTTGTGCACATCAATCCCACAACAACGTTCGTACTGGACATCCATGGGGATTCCCTCCATTTCGTACGACGTGATCTCCTTGTTTATAGCTCATTTTACCATGCGTCCTTTTGAGCGAAGCTCTGAACAAAGTGTGGTGCAAAAAAGGAGACCAGATCAGTTTACACATGCGAGATCGAGTCTCAAAAATTCTTCGACCTTATAACGTCTCTCTTTATTATACCATGCAGGACGTTTTCGTTCATCGTGGTGCCCCTAGGCGTGGCGGTTTATACGCTCCTCTACTCAACGGCTCCCTAACAGAGACACTTTCCTAAGACTCCCATAAATCAAGCGTATGATCAATGCAATATTGGTTAGTACGCCGATATAAATTTGTTGAGAAGAAGCAACTTTTATTAAATGATGTCCTTAAAGAAGATGATATTTTTTTATCGGCTGCATTACCACTGCTGTATTCTTTATCACAAAGTGCTTTAAAAAAGGAGATAAAATCATGACCATTAGTAATTTCAAGATAATCAGGTTTCTTTCCTTTTTCAGATTTCACAAGCTCATTTAGAAAGCAAATATCTTTTTTAGGATTTAGCTGTTTAAGTTTTTTTATGAAAATATCTGCTTCAAGTTTATATTCCTTATTGATTATCGTATTATATTTCAACCCTCTGAAATTGATATCTAACCCCTTTTCCTCGTTATATTTCCTAACTCTACTTACTTTATGTAATTGTTCAAAAATCAACGCCTTTAATTGCGCCGGATTCAACCTACCATTATAGAATTCAGAATATATACTTTGGAATGTCTCATCAAAGCTCAATATCATCATTTCCATACAACATTTATCATAGAAAAATATCCTCTCACTTCCTTCGCAACTACAATAATCTCTGTCTCTTATCCCAATGACTCTATAATCATCAATAACGCTTGAAGCAATTATTTCTTCAAGCCCTTTCTTACCTGAAAAAGATTCATAAATTATAATATCAGTTCCGCAAAATTTCCTTAAAACCTTAATATCATCTTCACCTTCAACAACAAGACATACTCTTCTTTTTTCTATATCTGCCCCCAAAGCTAACTTAATTTCTGATATAATAGTGTCTTTATTTAAGTTTTTCCTTATAGAATTAATCCCCATACATTTCACCTAAATCTATTTGTATATCCCAATGATTATTTATTATCTGAGGAGAATGTGTCGCAACCGTAACTTTAAAATTCTTATATTTAGCTATTCTCAATAAGTCATCCATAAATTTCAATTGCCATTCAATATGCAAAGATATCTCTGGCTCATCTATTAATAAATGAATATTTTTCTCGCTTTCAAAAATCAATTCATAAAACAATATTATCTCTTGCTTTTCACCTGAAGAAAGTTGTCCTAAACTCAATTTCTCATCGTGACCAGATGGCTTGTACACAACTATACCATCATCTCTAGAAATTCTAACCTTTTTAAATTTTAACCTAGAATTAATAATCTCTGTGAATAAATCTAATTGTTTTATAAAATCCTCGAAAACATTGTATTTTTTTTCAAAATCCTCAAAGTATACTTTCAAGGCTTTTGAATGTTCCGGCAGAAATTCAACACGATTTCCCAGACCTTTTATATCCGATATATTATATTCATTTAATTTCTCAAACTTTTCATTCATAGACTTTAGACTATCTAAATACTCCTCTTTCGTAATCCCGTTTTGTGTTTCAAAGAGTCTCTCAGGATATGAACTATCTAAATTATTCGCTTCAGCTGAATATCTACTCGATACTTGATTCATTTTATCTTTAAATTGACCAGGTAATCCCTCTATAACATTGATTGTCTTTTTTTTAAATCTCCCACCAATATGTTTTTCTTTTAATAATCTTTGTTCTTTGATGAATTTAGTTTCACCAGAATATGCTTTTGCTTTTTCCTTGATCTTAGCAAATCCCTTATTGCCAAGTTCAATCTCATCTTCTATATCATTATCCCTAATAAAATCTTGAATTAATTCATCTTTACTAATCACCTCATCGGTTCGTCTATCAATCCATCTATTTCCATCCAACCTATAATAATAAGATCGTCTGCTTCTCTTAAAAAATTCATCTTGCAATCTTCCAAAATTGATCTGGAACTCTCCTATAATAAGCTCATTACCTCTTTTTTCAATACAAATTGGAACCAAGGAATCATTGGAAAAAAATGATATTTTTTCAAAATCAAGTTTATAAAAAAAAATAATATCAAATGAATAAAACGCATCTATTGATTTTAAAATTGTCGACTTACCAAAACCATTCGGTCCCGTTAAAATTGTAACACCACCTTCCTTTAAATCAATCTCATAATTAAATATTCCAAATAATTTTTTATATATTATCTTTTTTAACATAGCACTCAACCTTTCCATATTTTTTTACTAATCAACGGTACACTTAGTAACTGCGCACTTATCAAGAACCCTTAGACACGAAAATTTAAAAATTAATCATAAGAAATTAACAGATTCTCGCCATTTACTATGGGAAATTCAAAAGGCCAGCTATTTGACGAATTCCAACTAGATGTGCACGAGCAAACGCGATTGAATTCTTTCAACAGCTTGTTCAAGAGAAAATATCCCTGCCTCATCGGTATTATCACATCTTTCTTATCTGGCATCGTATTCTATAATCCGTTATCTATATCCCTTTTCCCAGAATCTATCCAATCTTCCCTTCAAAGCATTTTAACATACTACCATACAACCATGAGAGTAAATCACATTCTCATTATAGCACTCTACAAAACATTTATCCAACATCTTCGATTCAAAGCTCATAAAATCATGCAGACAAAGCATTCAATCATTCCCCCACACAATCTTATCCTCCACATCAATATTCTCCCCTGTCTGAATCTCCATCACCTTGAGCAGCGTCTCAGCCCGGATCGTATGGAACGAACCTCTTGGAATACGCACCGTCTGCCCCTCAGCAACTGCAAACTCATTGCCGTCGAGCTTCACCCAGCCGCGCCCTTCGATCACCGTCCATGTCTCATCGCGGCGCTCGTGCAAATGATAGGTGAGTGCGCGTCCCGGACTTAGTGTGATCTTGATGGTCAAGCTCTCCGTCTCTGCATCGACAATCTGAAACTCACCCCATGACTTTTCTGTATACATCACCGGCGTATGAAGTCGCTCTGCATAGGGCTTCATTGCGCTGGATCGCTCCTTGTCCGAAACGAGGATGCCTTCCGGACTTGCCGCCACCACGATGTCCTTCACCCCCATGCAAAGGATGGGTATCGGCAATGTATTCACGACATGAGCATTCCTGCAAGTCTCGTCCATCGTGACGCGACCAATCGTATGCTCCGGCATCACCTCGGCGAGCGTATTCCATGTTCCTATATCAAGCCAAGTGCCACTATAGCGCTGAACTGCAATATCTTTTTCCTTCTCGACCACAGCATAATCAAAACTGATCTTGGAAAGCTCTTCATAACGGTTGAAAAGATCCTCGTAATCCGTATAATCCAGCAACTCACGAGCTTTATCGAGCGCATAGCCAAGCTTGAACGCGAATACGCCGCTGTTCCACAACGCGCCCTGTTCGATGTATTCTGCAGCTTTCTCCTTATCCGGCTTCTCTTTGAACGACTGCACCATGCTTTGCGGCTCTTGCGACACAGGCATGATATAGCCATACTTCTCGCTCGGATATGTCGGTTCGATTCCCATCAAGACAAGATTCGCAGAACCGTCCCTTTCCGCTTCCTGAAGCAACTGCAAAACGGCACGAAAATATCCCTCATCGACATAAGGATCGGCAGGACAAATCGCCACAGCCTCATCGAGAGGAATACCGCGCACCTCATGCAGATAGGCAGAAACCAACGCTATCGCAGGAAACGTATCACGCCGGCACGGTTCGATCGAAATATTCACCCCGGCGCCAAGCTGCCGACGAATGAGCGACGTCTGCTCCCGCCCCGTCGCCACCGTGATAGGAACATTCGGCACAGCACTCTGCACCTGCCGGCAGACCCGCTGAATCATCGACTCAAGCGTGCCGTCTTCCCGCCTCAAGATACGAAGAAACTGCTTCGAGTAAAGATCATTGGAAAGCGGCCACAAGCGCTTACCCGCGCCGCCTGAGAGTAATACAACTTGCATCTCACCACTCCATTTTACCATTCGTGCGATTCCATCAACTACGCCATCCACTCAACCTCATCTGCTAGGATTTTTGCAGATATGCCCCCAATAATAACGTTTTCTTTCGCAATTTTTTTGGCAATCAGACTGCCCGCTGCAACAATCGTCTTATCCGCAATAACGCTTCCTTTTAAGATCGTACACCTACAACCAATCCAAACATGTTTTCCAATATTTATTTCTGCAGGATGATTGATAATTTCACCATTTTTAAGGACATGGTGAAAATCTGTGTCCATGATCAGATTCTCCCATGAAATCAATGTACCCTCACCGAATGATATTTTTCTTTGACAAACGATCGATGTTTCAGCGGTTATCTCCACCCTCCCCGCAAAAACAAGCGTTCCCTTTTTTCCTACAGAAATTCTTGTCCCATGCCCGAGCCTTGCCTCTCCCTGAAATTCAACATCTCCCTCGACTTCCCATATGCTTCTTGAATATCTTGCATCAAAAATACCAACATAACCGAACCCAATCTGAACCATACGTGTTCGAATTGGTGCAGATATCTGCACACGCCCCCCGCAATTACGAAGCAGTACACGATGAGATACAAAAACAGGCAAATGTAATGCATCCCACAAAGAAAAATATCTCAGGTTAAAATATATTGTCTTAGGCAACCCTAACATGTAAAGAAACACCAATTGCCACTTGATTTTTTTGCAAATAAGCATAGCCACCCATCCAATTTTTCAACTATACCGTATCACCATTCATCACAAGAGCAATATTGATAATAACGGCAATGCAATGTATTGCATGACCTTACATCAACAAATCCCAAGACATAGGAGTTCCACGCTTTACATCCTGATTGACACGTTTGCCAAGAATCATCCCGTAGTATTTCGGCGAAAGTCCTTGTCCCGGTCTGATACGCCTTAAGTTTTTCTCTGTTATAACCTCTCCTGTCTCCATATCCTCTGCAATGTATAAGCTGCGCCGGAATTGCAAAGATTTCTTCTCCTGCTCTGCCATCTCATAGCGCACTTCCCCCATGGCAAGAGCAGCAGCACGGCACTCGCGAACAAGCTGCGCCATCTCATCCGGCTCTAAAGAAAACGCCGCATCTACACCACCATCAGCACGGGAAAGCGTAAAATGTTTCTCTATAACACTTGCCCCCAGTGCGATACTGGCTACTGCGACACCAATGCCAAGTGTATGATCGGACAAGCCAACCTCGCATCCAAAGAGCTCTCTCATATGCGGAATCGTTCGGAGATTCGTTCCTTCCGCCGAAGCCGGATAGCTGCTCGTACATTTAAGCAATGTCAAATCCCTGCAGCCATTCTCACGCGCTGCTCGAACGAGATCTTCAAGTTCCGAAACTGTCGTCATACCCGTTGACGCGATCATCGGTTTCCCTGTCCGGGCAACCTTACGAATAAGCGGAAGATCTACATTCTCAAAAGAGGCAATTTTATAGCAAGGTACATCCAGCTCTTCTAAAAAATCTACCGATGTATCATCGAACGGCGTACTGAATCCCACGATTCCATGCTCTTTGCAGCGTTCAAAGATCGGTTTGTGCCATTCCCACGGAGTATGCGCCTTTTCGTAAAGATTATACAAGGACTCGCCTTTCCAAAGACTCTCTTGATCTGCAATAAAGAATTCACCTGCAGCAATATCAAGCGTCATCGTATCCGCCGTATACGTTTGAATCTTAACCGCATCCACCCCTGCTGCCACAGCAGCATCGACGATTGCAAGCGCACGCTCAAGAGACTGGTTATGATTTCCCGACATCTCTGCTATGATAAAAGGCATTCCTTCCTTGCTCCACATATCCATCCTCCTATCGAATGATGCGTCCCACTGAAAACGCTTCAGCAAATTCAATACCCACTGCATAACCACGATAGCGCGCTAGAATTTCCACCGCTCTATAGGAGCGCGGATGAGGATAGTCACGCATCTCCGCAGCATAAAGTTCCAACGCTTTTATTTTCTGTGCAAACGTATTGCTTATATCTACATAAAGTGCAGGGAGGAACGCCTTATCACTCGTCTGCATCTGCCATTCCGTACTCGATGGCGTTTCAAAAAAATAAAGCTCCTGAACATTCTTTCCCGGTAGCGATCGACAAGCCGTAACAACGGCGTTGTGCGTTTGTACGTGATCAATGTTTACATCACCTGCATGATGTGTATAAACAATTTCGGGATGAAAATCTTCAATTTCCTTCTCAATAACCTTGACAATATCCAAGAGTTCAACACCATCCATGCGATTGTCCGGGAAGTTTGCAAGTTGTATGCGTTCTGCTCCCAGCGCATGTGCAACGCTTTGCGCATTTTTGTGCAAAGCATCCAGTCCTTTTTGAAAGCTCTCAACATCACGCTGGTCTGCACGGCTTGTCAGCCCTTCCGCCATAAGGAGAATCCTAACCGTATCCCCCACCTGTGCATGGCGAATAATCGTACCGCCTACACCAAGAACCTCATCGTCCGGATGAGCTGCAACAACAAGAACACGCTTAGACATCTTCTTCCTCCCGTATCGTAATCTTAACGTCTGCCAAAACACATCCATCCTTTAAGGAGGCACGCGAAAATTCCATTCGTAAATGATTCATCTGAAGAAATGCCGGCGGGTAGCCATCTGCATCAAGCATACGAATGTAGTCAAACACCTGTGAAAGGTCCTCGAGATTTCCTATATTGCCATCTGCAGGAGTCCGGCGCTTAAAAGCAAGTCCCTCTCCCATCTGTGCATGAGGTACAGGATTCTTTTGCACCAGTTCTATTATCATCTCTTTTGTAATCTCTCCGGCACGCAAATAGATTTCCTCCGCACTACCCCAAAGGGAAAGAGGGCGTTTTATATAAACAGGACCTGCATCAAGCTCCTTAACACAGCGAAGCGCCGTAATCTTTGTTTCGTAAATGCCGCGCACAATAAGATTTTGCAGAGGACTTCCACCACGCCCAAAGGGCAAATCTGTCATATGGAAAATCACGCAGCGAAAGTTTTCGTAAACTTCTGCAGGGATAATATAAGACCAGTGAGGAAAGAACACCCAGCTAGGAGAAAGTGCTATCATTTTTTCCTGCGATACATCATCTCGCTGCTCCAAATAGGTTACTTTTATACCTGTCCGAGTTTCAATCTCAGGCACAAATCGACGATTCCATGCCCTATTAGAAACAATGACCATATGCATAACTTCAACCCCTATAACAAATCCTCTTTTTCACGACTAATCTTTAGATAGTAGCGATACCCCATCCACTCAAAAAATGCTGGATACCGGTCATTATCTACAACACGAAAAAGATTTATTTGTTCGCGAATCGTTCGATCTAAATCAAGACGACTATCTTTTGCTCTCCGCCGCGGATAAAAACTTTCTTCTCCAACTTGTTTTCTGGCTGTTCGTAGAATGTCCGGATAATCTTGAACAAATGCAGTGCAAAGTGCATGGGTTGTTTCTCCTTGAACTCTGCGCAACTCATCAATCAATTCAGTCCCATCAAAACACATCTTTTTCTGCAAATAAATCTTTCCTGCATCGACATGTTCATCTGCTTCGAAAAGTGTAATTGTTATCTGTGACTTTCCTTCAAGAATCTGCCACGTCAATGGGGACCATCCTTTCCCCTGTGGCAAATCACTTTCATGAACTACAAGATTATGGCGATTTAAGCATAACCATTCCTTTTTTATAATTTCTTGATAACTTAGCAAAAATACAAAATCGTAGGAATTCTCCGTATCGAAATCATATCGGCAAACAACAGTATGACCCATACTACGCAAATCTCGCTCAAGCCTTTCAATATACGGTTTAATCCATGATTGTTCATCTGTGACAATAGCAATTTTATACATTTTCATCCGTTCCCTTTAGACTGCAGCAAATATACAAATGAAGATTCATACGAAACTAGAAACTAATCGCGTTCCTTATCCAAGCAGATCAGAGACAAGGATAAACCTCTTCCCAAACCACATGAAATTCAAAACAACATTTATCGTTCCATGGCCCTCCAACATTCTAATTGACAATTATGCTGAAATCGGCTAAGTGAATTCACATTTAGGAACTCCTGCACGGCTCTTATAATATCCCTATCGGTTACTTTATCCCATCTTCCCAGAGAATAAATAAGCCCTGCCTCTGCACAGTCCCGACAAATTTCAAACTGATTCTCGGCAATAGCCGTAACAATGGTAGGCAACCCTAGAAAACACCGTTCCCATGTCGTTGTGCCCCCGGCGCCAAGACAAAGATCGGCATTTGCCATAAGTTCTGCCATATTCTCCACTTGGCAATGATAGCGAAGAAAATCATGCTGCCTGCAAAGTCTCTCAATTTGTCCGCGTCTCGGATTGCTTCCGCCGACAACCACATCCACAGTCACAGACGAAAGTTGGAGCTGAACAAGCGCCCGAATCGCTTTTTCCGTTTCCTGCGTTCGATCACTGCCGCCATAGAACACAAGGATGCGGCGCAAGCTTCCATCCCGTGGCACGAGTCTTGCCTTCGCTTCATAGAATTCCTGCCGCAAAAGGGCGTGGCGCGGACCAAGCAAAAGTTTGCATTTCTCGGGGACAAGATCGTCGTAGCGATGCTGCAAGTCGCGATAGAAATTCTGATCGAGCAAGAAATCGCAATCGTGCCTGCGGTTTGCCAAATCGTCAATCACGAAGATCTCACTTGCCAAAGGACGCATCTTCTGCTCCCATGAAGCATCCAAAGCATAGCTGTCCACCACAAGACGCAACACGGGCCGGATGGCACGGAGGACTTCCGCCGTTTCTTCGGCATCCAGTTCCGGCATCACCGTAAGCCATGCCTCATACCCCATAAGGCTTCGTTCAGGTGCATGGTGAGGCAGGATATGTAACGCAAAGCCCCTCTCCTCAACAAGATGATTGAGATTTCCTGCCAGATCACGACAAATAAAATGAACATCCGCTCCATCAAAGCACATTCTCTCCGCCAGAGTCAGACAACGCATCAAGTGACCGCTCCCGATCAGCTCCGACGAATCCACTCGAACAGCGACTGTGCAGCCCATTCCTTCCTCACCTGCCAATATACACGTCGAAAAATTATCCTAAAACGATCTTCAGCGGCTGCCCTTCCATATACCTCTCCGGATGACCACTCTTCAATGCCTCACGATAGACCTTCATCGCATCTTCAAAGACATTCAGCGTGAAGTCCAGATCTTCCTGCGTATGTGAATAGCACGGGAAGATATGCCACCCAAGAAGCACGCCGCGCTTCACGCTTTCCTGCATGAAGATCGAATTGTATAGCCAATCCTTCTTGCCTTCATAATCCGTGTACTCAAGATTCAATCGGCAAGGATAGCCTGAAAGATCAATGGGGACATCAAGCTCCTTTGCAAGACGTCGGAAGTTGTCTTGGAGATACTTGCCCTTCTCCCAAATTTCCTTCGTCACTTCTCCTGATTCCAACGCTTTCATTACAGCAATGCCTGCCGCAAGGGAAAGGCACTCTCCGCCAAACGTCGTCGAGATGAAAATACTCTTATCCACCTCTTCCATGATGTCTTTGCGTCCTGCAACGATGGAAAGCGGCATACCGTTTGCCGCCGCCTTGCCAAACGTCGAAAGATCCGGCGTCACCCCGAAGTACGCTTGTGCGCCACCAATCGAAAAACGGAAACCATTGACCACCTCATCGAAAATAAGGAGTGCGCCGTTTCTATGGCACAATTCCTTCAGTTGCTCAAGAAACCCTTCTTTCGGCGGCTCTACCTCAACGGCTTCCGTGATGACAGCTGCAATTTCCCCCTTATACGTTTCAAAATACTCTTCCACTTTCGCTAAATCGTTGTAGTCGAATTTATGAACGAACTGACGAACCTCCGGCAAGATTCCGCCCTGGCGAACACGTTCTGCCGCCGTCGTCCATTCATGCCAGCCGTGATATTCACCGCGAACGATATGCTTTCTTCCCGTATAGCAGCGCGCAATCCGCACGGCAGCCTCAGTCGCGGAAGAGCCGGTCTTGAGGAAGCGCACCTTCCCCGCGCTCGGGATATGTTTCACGCAAAGTTTTGCATATTCGACTTCCTCCGGCGCGACAAGCGAATACCCCATGCCTCTCTGAAGCTGAGCGCGCACCGCATCATCGACAACTTTATACTGATATCCGAGAAGGATTGGCCCCAAGCCCATATCGTAATCAATATACTCATTGCCATCCGGATCCCAGACATGCGCCCCCTTGCCATGATCGATATAAATCGGGGACACCCCTTTGATATGCGTTTCCGGCCCCTTGCTGTAAAGCTGGCATCCGGAAAGAATTGTATCCTGTGCGGTCTGCCACAGTTCTTCCGACTTTTCCAAGCTTCTCTTGTTGATTTCCATCAAAAATTCCTCCCTGCATTCCAAACCATTCATCACATACACGATTATTCCGATTGCGCGCTTTCCTCTGCCAATGATTTTTGCAGTCCTTCATTGCGAGTAATGCCGCGATTTATCTCAAGAAGATCTTTATGCTCCTTCAAGAGGGTTATCATATCTTCCATGGTAAAATCATTTTTCAGAGGAAAAAGATGTTCATAGACAGCTTCAATAAATGTAAAGTCGCGCATCTCATCCACTGTCCAGCGCAACTCCCCATAATCCTCTTGAGAATCCACTGTGCCAATCCGAAAGATCTCCGGGTGCTTTCTAAAATAAAGCGTCACATGCTCACGCTCCGACAAAAGCGTCGCCTCGCGCTGTGCCCGCTCTAATGCGGCAAAAGTCATCACCTCGGTATCCAAACCATCGGGAAAGCGCTCCGTCATATGGGTATAATCGTTTTGCTCCGCAATATGGCGTGCGATCACGGTATCCACAAGCCGCCAATCAATCACGGGGCAATCCCCCGTAATCCGCACGACATGATCCGCACCGTATTTTTTCGCGCAACGATAATAGCGATCCAACACATCAGTCAAATCGCCGCGATAAACTTCCACGCCTGCCGTCGTGACGACCGTGCAAAGTTCATCATCACTTGCATCCGTACTCGTCGCAAGAACAATCTTATCAATCTTCCGGCTGTGGGAAAGACGCTGTATTTCCTGCACAATCATCGGCTTCCCCGCAAGCGGCAAAAGAACCTTCCCCGGCAAACGAGTAGATGATGTACGCGCTTGAATGATAGAAAGAATCATCTATTTATCCTTTCTCGCTGTGATAGACACGAAAAACGCAACACGCTTATACAAAGAAAACAATTTATTCATTCAGAAAGTTCGTACTATATGCAAACAATACTATAGGAATACTGTATGGAGCATATCAGATTGCAAGACCCTCCTCACCATAAGCTCGGAATCACGATTTTGCGTGGAACATTCTCAAAACTTCTGCTAAACTGATCCCGGCAGCTTGAAAACTCTTCTCCCCGTTCCAATATTTTCACATTTTCCCGCAACTGCTCGGCTGTATCTACGCCAAAAACAACACCGTCGATCTGCGGATGCGAAAGCACATAGAGCATCGCAGCTTCCGTATTCGCATAGCCTTCTTTTCGTGCAATATCTTGAAACTTTGAAACAAAAATGCCGCTCCCGCTCACAGAAGCCTCCGCCTCTTGCGGAGACATGAGCAGGAGACCTTGCAAGAACGCACTGCGTGCATAAACGCGCTTGCCGTTCTTTGCCGCCTGCAAAAAAAATCCACAAGCGTCCAATCGCTGATCCAATACATTATAGGGAATTTGAATCACATCGACCAAAGGATGCAACGCTGCCTCCATCGCCTCTTCCGGTTCATAGATACTCACGCCGATGGTTTTCGTCAATCCCAGCGCTTTTGCCTTGCTCAAACCGGCCATAATACCGCTCTTTTGAAGATCGCCCGCACGATGCAGCATATAGCAAAATATTTTTTTCGCACGCAGCGATTGCAGGGATTCATGCAGCTCCGAAAGAACTGCCTCCTCACGATCAGCCGTATCGGGATGGAATTTGGAAACAATGTGCGCACCTTTTTCAGCCAATCCGAAGCGCCCCAGCAGCTCCTCTGCCGTACCGTAAGCTCTTGCCGTATCGAAGGCCGTAATTCCCGCCGCAAGCGCCGCATCCAAGACGGAAAATGCCTCCTCATCCGTCGGTTGGCGGCCAAGTTCATTTTTTACACCATATTTCATCCCAAACTGTACTGTCCCGAGACAGAGTTTGGCCGTCAAATCCTGCATCAAGAATCGCCTTCCTTCTCAGAGCTTATGGTGTGCGGATATTTTCATCTTCAGGACTCACTGATAATGGACACAGCGCATTTGTGCAAGTGTTTGGGCAACTTCAGTTTATCAGTGGTTCCTTAAAATTTCCTGCAGGCAGTTGACAATCTGCTCCTGCTCGGCATCCGTCAAGCTGCAATAGAGCGGGAGTGTGAATGCTTCCTCATAGTATTTTTCACTGTGAGGAAAATCGCCTTGCCGAAATCCCAATTTTTCATAATAAGGCTGCCTATGCACGGGAATATAGTGGAGATTCAATGCGATTCCCCGCTCCTTCATCTCAACAAATATTTGTTGTTTTGATTTTTTTATTTGCCTGCAATTCATGCGAACAATGTAAATATGCCATGAGGGAGCCGTTCCGTCCATGACATACGGCGTCACGAGCGGCAATCCCTTCAGCAACGCATCATATTGCCGAGCCAGCGTCCGCCGGCGCTCAACAAAATCATCCAAGCGATCCATCTGGCTGCACCCGAGAGCCGCCTGGATATCCGTCATGCGATAATTATAGCCGAGAAAGATCTGCTGATAATACCATGCTCCATCCGCTGCATGCGTCATCTTATCCGGATCGCGCGTAATGCCGTGGCTTCGATAAAGCACGAGCTTCTCATAAAGCTCTTTGTTGTTTGTCAGCACCATACCGCCTTCACCGGTCGTAATGATTTTTACAGGATGGAAACTGAACACCGTCATATCCGAAAACCTGCAACTGCCGACCTTCGCATCAAGATAATCCGCTCCCACGGCATGAGAAGCATCTTCCAACAGAATAAAGCCATATTCCTCAGCCAGTTGCCGCATGGCTCGCATATCGCAAGACTGTCCTGCCAAATGCACCGGAACGACCATCTTCGGCAGTCGCCCTTTTTGCTTTGCCTGCTGCAGTTTTTCCTCCAGCGCTGGAACACTCATATTGTAAGTCTTTTCATCAATATCGACAAAGTCCACATCCGCGCCGCAATAGCGTGCACAATTTGCTGACGCAACGAAGGTGATCGGACTTGTCCACAGAAGGTCGCCCTCACCAAGGCCTGCAGCAAGGCACGCGATATGAAGTGCCGACGTTGCATTCGTCACAGCTACGGCATATTTTGCCCCGCAATATGCCGCCACTTTATTTTCAAAACGCTCAATGGCAGGTCCCTGTGTCAAGAAATCTGAACGCAGAACATCTTCTACAGCCTGTATGTCGGATTCGTTCACATCTTGTTTTCCATAATATATCATGGGTTCATCTCCCGAAGTTCCTGTACGGTCAGGAAATGCGGATTATTGCCGGAATTATAATCAAAACCGTCGGGCACCAAACGACCAACTTCGCCCAACGCATTCGTCGTATAATCCACGGTCTGCTCCTGCGTTGACGGCATAATGACAAAGTGATCCGCAAACTCCAACGTTTCATAATACAAATCAGCGGGGCACATGACTTCATGAAGCTTCTCTCCCGGCCGAATCCCAATCACCTTCGTCGGAAGCCCCGGCGCAATCGCCTCGGCAAGATCCGTGATTCGCATCGACGGGATCTTCGGAATAAAGATTTCGCCGCCCTTCATACGGGCAAAACTTTTGAGAACAAACTCTACGCCATCCTCCAAGCAAAGCCAGAAACGGGTCATCCTCGGATCAGTAATCGGAAGCTCCTTTGCCCCTTCATGCACAAGACGCTTGAAAAACGGCACGACGGAGCCTCGACTGCCAACGACATTGCCATAACGAACCACAGAAAAGCGCGTTTCTTTTGCCCCCACAAAGTTATTTGCAGCCGTGAAGAGCTTGTCCGAGCAGAGTTTCGTTGCACCGTAGAGGTTGATCGGATTCGCCGCTTTATCCGTTGAGAGCGCAATGACCTTCTTGACCCCTGCATGGAGTGCCGCATCAATGACGTTCTGTGCGCCGTTCACATTCGTCTTGATGCACTCCATAGGATTGTATTCCGCCGCCGGCACCTGCTTCAATGCAGCCGCATGTACGACGAAATGAACACCTTCCATCGCATATTTCAATCGCTCTCCATCGCGTACATCACCGATGAAGTAACGCATGCAGGGCGCATTAAAACTTTGCTGCATCTCAAACTGTTTGAGCTCATCGCGAGAGTACACAATAATTTTATTCGGTTGATATTGGGCAAGCAATATCTTAATAAATGTCTTCCCAAATGAGCCTGTACCGCCTGTAACAAGTATATTTTTCCCGTTGAACAAGCCAACTTCCTCCTTTGATTTCCCCATCCCTCTTTCCCAAGAGAAACATCATACTAGACACTTATGAATAGAATATCACAAGCACATTAAATCTACAACTCTTCTCCACATTTTCATGTAAGGATTACATACAACTCTTCGTAAGGCAAGCATTTTTCCGTATGGTTTATTACGAAATTTATGAAAGCTGGCCCATATCTTTCCAACAAATCGGACACATTCGCAGTTCTCGGTTCATTGTCACAATCGTATCAGCAGGAATAACGCAGTCGACAATACACCCTGCACCAACCACACTATTATCCCCTATATCCGCTCCTCCTAGCAAAGTAACATTATTGCCAATCCAACAATTTCTCCCAATCTTAATCGGACGATTTTTAAAACCTTGATCTCTTTTCAATATATTCGGATTGGATATACGATGATTATGGTCATATAATTTTACATTTTCCCCCATCATCGTATATGCTCCAATAAATATATATTCCCTTGCCACGATGGAACAATCATTATTAAAAAATACATATCTGCCAATTTCCACCTTTCCTTGCTCAAGAATGAGCAAAGAAAATCCCCTCCGAAAGTGCACATGACTACCAAAGGAAACTTTCCTTCCAAAGAGAATTTTATAGATGAGCCGCTTGCACAAAACTCGTATATGGCTATATATATTAAGAATCAACATGTCGGCCTCTCTTTCAAGTCCTGTAATATTCAGCCTTTATGCAAATCACAGTTACCTTTTCCAATAATGCGCTTTATATAATCAAAAGAAATCTTTTTCCTTTCTTTCAAACACGCTTCGACAGACACGTAATCAATGGGAGCATGAAACACATCCTCCAGCCCGCTCTTTTCTTGATAAATTCGCTTCTCAAGACCAAATTCCGTCAACAAATCTTTAAGTTTGTTCACCCTATACGGTTCAAGAATCGTACAAAACTCCTTTTTATATTTAATGGAAAACATCGTGCCATGAAACATGGTTGTAACAATCATATCGGCACACTTAAAAAAGCCAACCCACTCAAACGGATTCAATGTATTGAAATTCTTCTCACACCACGGCATATGATACCCAACGGCCACAAGAGTTCTATTATGCTGTCTGGCAAACGAAATAATCTCATTTCGCACGGATACGGGAATGGCATTGTCAGTAGTATAAATCAATATATAATTTTTTTCGACAGGCTCTACTTCTTCGCCATTGAAATCGTACAGCAACGTAGGATCCAACACCTTGATGCACTCTTTCTGCGGAAGATTTCTCTGAAGCAATCTCATTGAATTTTCATCGCGAACAGAAATATTCCGGAATGTTTCTAGTCCGGATAAAAGTTTTTTGGGAATCTCATCATTTTCATCAACAGAGCCAAAACTCGCAGCATAAGCATACTTCTCCCGCGCAGGAACACCTATGCCAAAATAAATATCATCTCCATGTGCAACACTATAATTCCATATTTCATCACTGCCCACGATAACCTTATCATAATTCGGTAAACACGTTCTATGAAAGGTGAACGATGTTTGCTTCAATAGCTTCTGACACCCTTTAAAGGCAATCAACTTCTTTAGGTTGGCTGCAAGCCTAGCAGGGCGTTTTGTCCATATCAAGCAACGATATTCCCAACGCCAGTGGAAAAAGCCTTTATAATTCAGAATCTCAGGTTCTGCTCCCAACTTCTGCAAAGTGCGATAGAGTGAATATACTTGTAAATATGCGCCATAATTGATGCCATCATGGAAAGTCAATATGCCGATCTTCATCAGTACCCTCCTCCACATTCAAACGCTTGACAACAGCAGCAGGATTACCTGCTGCAACGCTATATGCAGGTACATCTGACGTTACTACCGAACCAGCGCCAATGACCGCACCCTCTCCAATGGAAACACCCTTTAATACAATCACATTGAAACCTAGCCAGGCTTTATCGCCAATATGTATGGGCGCAGCACGAACATTCTCCCATGATTTTTTTAAAAGCAATGCCTCCATATTATTCGCATTCCCGTACTCTTTTTTTCTTCAATACGGTCATGCCAATCTATCGAATGGGAATCATGGTCATATACATAGCACCCCCACACAATCGTTACATCACTACCAATATTTATGCCTGCTCGTGAAATCAATTTTGTTCCTGCATTGATAAATGTTCGATCACCTATCGAAATATGCCCTTGGTCGGATTCAAATATAAAACTGCATCCGATCCTGCACCCATTACCAATCTTCACTGCAATATCCTTCCGTGGTAAAGCAAATTGGAAATTTGCGGTTTCCGTAAAAACCGTGTCACTTGCCCCCCCTGCAAATATGTATCTTATCTGAGTTAGCTCTTAAAAAAGCATTGAGCCGATATCGGCGATACCATGAGCGCCAAGCGCTAATCATAACATACCTCCTAGCCAAAGATTCTGTGTAAGACAAAACGTATTTTTCGAATCGTTATACGAAAGATATTCCAATGTGTATATTTTCTTGCAACATACAAGAATCCCTTCCTATGATAATCTCTCCAAAACGCTTCTCTAGCAATGGGACGTTCTGTTGGAGATTGCATACGAGGCTGTTGCCACTCCAAGGAGTTTGATATATCATGACACTCGATTGCTTGAAAAATTTCATCAAAGATTCTTTCTCCCTGCTTTGTATTCAATAGGCAGAGCGATACACCATAGGCATCTTCAAATGTCGGCAGAATCTTCTCCAGTCCCCAACAATCTCCGATTGTGATATCCGAAATACGTATCGGTTTTGTGTAGGGACATGCATAACAGGATGTGCGGATGATATTTCCAGACCAAAAGAGACGATCGAAAATCTCCGTTTTTTCTTTTGATACAGCCTTGTTATTTTCAAGCTCTAAAAATGATTTTCCTGTGCGCCAAGATGCTTTCTTATTGCGAAAAGTATACCATCGGATATCGGTCTGATACTCTTTCTGAATAAACTGGATATAGTCTCGAAAAAGCAGCGGGCTAGGTGTTCCATAACACACAATGTCTACTAAGAACAGCTTATCATGTGCTTTCCCTATAAAATTGCGTAAGCCATCAACCTGACAAGGAGTTCCCGTAAAAAGTACATAACGATTTTCTCTTAAATCGGATTCGATATGTGCAAAAACGTCACCAAGAACACTTTGTACATATTTGGAGCCTCGCATCCGATTTCGTTCAATCGCATTGTCTGCTGCAATATGCGAAACCACAAATGCTTCATCGAAAGCAGCACCGTATATTACACCCCCTTGATCCAATATCCAATCTGACAATGCTGTGAACATTCCGCCAGAAGTACTCCGTTCCCGAACAGATTGCATCCTATGTTTAACGGCATAAACAGCCCGAGGCGCATAATAAGTCGGCACATGATTTTGTGGACATACCTGAACACATCGTCCACAATGTACGCACAGGCTTTCATTTACTTTCGGATATAAGAATCCCTCACTGTTCTCTCGCATCGTAATCGCGGAAACAGGACAAATATGCCTGCAAGCCGTACATCCAGTACAGGACTCAAGATCATGACAAATCTTCATAGATAGTCCCTACAGTTTCATCAAACACGATAATATCCTTAAGTATGCGTTCATAATATTCATCTTTGATAGACTTCCCCTCTCTCAATCTTTGATTAATATATGTATACTGATACTCTTCAGAACGCAACTGTGCTATCTCTGATCGAAAGCGATCTGCAGGAATAACCGACGGCGCATAAGGCGGCGTAATTTGCCCCATCAGATAAAGCAAAATTCTGGCACGTTCTTGCACCGTTTCCGGCAAACGTTCATATCTTTTGATATTTTGTAGTCGTTGTTCATATTCAGCCGTCGTAGTTGAATTTATATCTACACCGAATCCATAATAATATCCCTGCCCTGCGGTAAAAACGGGAATTCCAAAAGATGCCGCTTCCAAGCCAATAGTCCCTTTACAAGTCACAACATAGTCAAAATAACGGAATATGCTATATGTATGAAAATCCTCCGGTAAGGTATAGATCTGTTTCCAACCATATTGCCTGACCAGATGTGAAATGCTGCCTTTTTCACCATACAGCAATGCAGATGGGTGCTCTTTCACAAATACTACGACGCCTTCCACCTTGTCAAGAAGCTTGAGGGTTTCAATCAGCCATTGGTAATAATCCCTGTAAACCATAATATCACCAGAATGTGGGCGATCCGAAAAAGCATGCGCTGCCACGACAACAAATTTACAGTCTGAATCAAAAGACAGTCCGGAAAATTTACAAAGATCCTCTTTAGAATACTCCTTTTTTCCAAAAAAAGCCTGTCGATCATAGTCAGCCTTTGCTTCGCCACGAAAGCGCTCTGTCAAATATTGATCAATTATTCGTCTTGGCACCATCGCCCGACATTCCTCATACATCTGGTGCGTAATCTGACTACTGTACTTTAATGTAAAATCCTTAATTATTTTATGAAAAAGGACTCTCCCTACACTTGTCTGATAAATCTCTGCACCATATTTCGCTGCAAACTTAACAAAAGGAGAGTTGATATAATCTCCGTCCGAAAATATGAACACACCATACCTTTGCGAATGAAATATCCTCTTCGCAATATGTATATTTTTATAAAAAAGATAGGCGTCATATATATGCTTTAATTCGATTTTATCAACCGTGTACTGTTCTCTATTATGTGACAAGATTGCATCATAGAGTTCCTCTCCAATGGGGATGCCATCATACGTCATGGCGAGTATGTCGTTTCCTTCGCGCCACATGCGCCAAGCCAATATGGCTTCATACAGTACTTTAGCCTTTTCAAGCCACCCCATTTCAGCATCAAGAACAGAACGAATATGAAACGACTGATATACACTGCGTACAGGTTTGTATGAGATGTCGCTTCCACCTAAGACATCGAGCGGCAGTTGCCTTGCCTTCGATAAGCTTTTTGCAAACAACATTGTTTCAACAACAGGGGTAATATAGTCGCCCGCAACGTAAACTAAAATACTTTTCTCCGCAGTCGATGCAGTCTTTTCATCTTGCCAAAACGGCGCATTCAAAGAAGCAAACTCCATTTCTCCCACAGATACGGGCTTACAGAATCTTTTTTTTAAATTCCGCTTTATAAATCGTCCAATACGTTCAATCATGCGAAAACTCCTTCAAAACACATACGTATAATATCCGGCATCAAACAATTACACCATCAACTCTGCCCTGCCTTCAGAAAAATGAACACGCAGGTCGCAAGATTCCAACGTGCTGGTTCTATGTGCGACGGCAATGATGGTCAAATGCCCCCTTAGATTCAGAATCGTATTTGTAATATTCTGCTCCGTCTCATGATCCAATGCGGAAGTCGCCTCATCCAAAACAAGAATCTGCGGATTCAGATACAAAGCTCGCGCAATGCCAATACGTTGTCTTTGCCCCCCCGATAGCTTGACACCCCTTTCGCCCACCTCCGTTTCTACACCATCCGGCAGTTCTTTCACAAACGAGCTGAGTTCTGCCATTCTCAGCACACGCTCAATACGCTCATCATCAATCTGTTCTTCCGAGATACCCAAGGCGATATTTTCTCGTATGCTTCCATCAATCAGATATATGCTCTGCGGAACATAGGCCAATATTCTGCGCCACGCAGAAATATCTTGCCATATGTCTTGTCCATCCACCTCTATTTTTCCTTGCACAGGCTTCAGCAAACCAAGCAGAATGTCAATAAAGGTCGTTTTTCCGGCACCTGATGCACCTGTAATACCAACAAAAGCGCCTTTGGGAAAAGATAGCGATACCCCATCTAAGATTTTTCGCTCAGTATCAGGATATTGGAAGCAAACATCCGATATGTGAATGGCATGCTTGAAAGATGCAATTCCCTCTGTACTTTTGAAAAGGATGCTTCTTCCTTTGGATTGCCTATATTTTATTTCGATAAGTTCATCATATAATTCTTCAAAAAAAGGCATTTGAAATTTTATGCCATTCGATATCGCCACCATGCGATTCGCACTCGGCATGAGACGAAATGCAGCCAATGCCAAAACTCCTAAGAGCGGAACGATATCCATCGGCGCATTCCCCAAAAATAATTTGACGACGATGAGCAACAATAAACTCGAAATCACAAGTGTCTCGATCAATAACTTCGGCGTTTGAACGAATACTTGAAAGATGCGATAGGCATTTCCAAACACATCATACGCCTCAGAAAAACGTTTTAAAAAATATCCCTCATTTCCCGTCACCTTAGTTTCTTTTATCGCCCCCAAGCCTTGATTCAACCATTTTATATACTCAGAGGCATACGCCATTTGCAGCTCACCCTGTCGAACAATCTTGCGGCGAAACGCCTTCATAATCATATAGATCATGCCACCCATAAAGCCTGCAACCAGAATGGCGGTAAAGGCATCTACAAACACCAGCATGACCCATATGGCAAAGGCTGTAATAGTTTCAGCCAATAGCGCAAAGGTCGGCATTAAGATATTCGCAAAGACCGCTGTCCCTACAGAATTAACATTTCGTAAAAGTGTCGCCGAATTATGATCCAAATGATATATATACGGCTTGCCTAGATACGTCGCCATGAGCTGATTCGAATAATACACCTGCTGACGCATGGAAAAACGAGCTTGGAGATTGATCTGCCATGTAAGATACATATTCTTCAAAACATAGAGCATCATCAACCCTATTGCAAGAAAAATAATGAGTTCCGTATGTGTATTGATATGAAAAAAGGCTGCAAGCGTCATGACAGCCGGATTAGTCTGGAGAAAATCCGGCTGCCCCATAATGGAAATAAGCGGCAAAATAGCACCAATTCCCACCGCCTCCAGTACAGCACCAAAAACCATACAAGCAATGATAAAGGCACAATATCGAAGTTCTCTGCGAGGAAAAATCGTAAATATCTTAAAAAAGGACTTCAACATTGTTCTAATCTCCAGTCTGTTCGCTTATCTTTCCGTACGAATGGAATGGCTTAAAAAATCCTCATATGCGAATCGGATTCCTTCTGACAGCTCCGTTTTATATGACCATCCCAACGCAGTAAGTTTTCCTACATCCAAAAGTTTGCGTGGCATACCATCCGGTTTCGATGCATCATATCGGATCTCTCCACGATACCCCACAATCTGCTTCACCAATGCTGCCAACTCAGCAATCGAAAGTTCTTTGCCGGTTCCAATATTGATCGTTTCATTTCCTGTATATTCCTGCATGAGAAAAACGCAGGCATCGGCCAAATCATCTACATAAAGGAATTCACGCTTAGGAGTTCCCGTTCCCCATATCTCAACAATCGGTAGATTTTTCTCTTTTGCTTCATGGAATCTGCGAATAAGCGCCGGCAGCACATGAGAATTTTCCGCATGATAATTGTCATTCGGACCGTAAAGATTCGTAGGCATAACAGAAATATAATCCGTTCCGCATTGTCTATTGAGATACTCACAGTACTTCAATCCAGATATCTTAGCCAATGCATAGGCTTCATTTGTCTCCTCCAACGCACCCGTCAAAAGAACGGATTCTTTCATCGGTTGTATTGCTAAACGAGGGTATATGCAGGAACTCCCCAAAAAAAGAAGCTTTTTGACGCCATTATGATAAGCTGCATGGATGACATTCATCTCCATCATCATATTATCATACATAAAGTCAGCGGGATAGCGGCTATTTGCCAAGATTCCACCTACCTTGGCAGCTGCCAGAAAGACATATTCAGGATTCTCTTCGGCAAAGAATTTCTCTACATCGTCCTGCCGAATCAAATCCAATTCTTTAGATGAACGCAGAAGCAGATTTTCATATCCGTCGGCTTTCAGCTTGCGCATGATTGCCGATCCCACCATACCACGATGCCCTGCGACATATATTTTTGCACTTTTTTCCATATGCTCACCCCTTGCCATAAAGCTGCATATCTGCCCGCACCATCATAGATACTAAGTCCTTAAATCCAACCTTCCGTCTCCAGCCCAGCTCTTTTTCGGCTTTGGTCGGATCTCCCCAAAGCAACTCCACTTCTGCCGGACGAAAATATTGCGGATTCACATCGACAAGGATTTTTCCTGTTTTCGCACAAACACCTTTTTCATCTACGCCAAATCCCTGCCATTCCAACTCTACTCCAACCTCACCAAATGCCAACTCCACGAACTCACGTACGGTATGCGTCTCATTCGTAGCCAAGACATAGTCCGAAGGCCGTTCCTGCTGTAAAATTCGCCACATACCGTCGACATAGTCCCCGGCAAATCCCCAGTCTCTTTTGGCATCAAGATTCCCCAGAGATAGCTTTTCCTGCTTGCCTGCCATGATATTCGCAACTGCTACCGTAATTTTTCGTGTAACAAAAGTTTCTCCCCGGCGTGGAGATTCATGATTGAACAATATTCCATTGCACGCAAACAGCCCATAAGATTCACGATAATTAACCGTAATCCAATACGAATATAGCTTCGCCGCACCATAAGGACTCTTGGGATAAAAAGGCGTTCGCTCACTCTGCGGAGCTGTATTCGGAAGACCGCCAAAAAGTTCCGAAGTCGAAGCCTGGTAGAACTTGCATTGAATCCCGCTCTGCCGAATCGCCTCCAACAAGCGTATGGTCCCCACACCCGTAGCATCTGCCGTATACTCCGGCACTTCGAAAGATACGGCAACATGCGACTGCGCCCCCAGATTGTATACCTCGTCCGGACGAATCTGCCCCAGCAAGGATAAAAGGTTGCACGAATCCGTAAGATCCCCATAGTGTAAGAAAAACTTTTCATCCATTAAGTCAGATGTACAAATATGATCTATACGTTCTGTGCAGACCGTACTGTGACGACGAACAATCCCGTGCACTTCATATCCTTTTTCCAACAGGAGTTCTGCCAAGTAGGATCCATCCTGACCCGTGATACCAGTAACCAATGCTTTTTTCATCTTATTTACCTCTTTCCGTTACGTTTCTTAAGAATCTGTATATCCGTCTCTACCATGTCACTAATAATCTCTTCAATCCCTTTTCTTGCTTTCCATCCCAAATCTTGATAGATTGCAGATGCATTCCCTACCAAAGGAATCTCTCCTTCGGGGCGCAAAAACGCCTCATTGACATGAATGTATTCTCGATAGTCTAAGCCAACCTTGCCAAAGGCAATCTCTAGCAACTCTCTTACACTATGCAAAGCTCCTGTTGCAATGACATAGTCTTTTGGCATGTTTTGCTGCAACATTTTATGCATTGCTTCTACATATTCGGGCGCATATCCCCAATCTCGGACGGCATCAAGATTTCCAAGTTCAAGCTTATTTTCTGCACCTAAAATGATACCGGCAACGAATGATGTAATCTTCCGTGTAACAAAATTATACCCTCTTCGTGGAGACTCATGATTATAGGTAAAACCTGTACATGCATATACATTATACCTCTCCCTGTAATTTTTAATCAAGCTATGCCCTGCCATCTTAGATATTCCGTATACAGAACGAGGATTATACGCCGTTTCCTCAGACTGAGGCGCTTCTTTGACATTCCCAAAAATCTCACTAGAGCCAGCAAAATACATACGACAAGACGGACAAGTTTCCACAATACTGGATAAGATATTATGTGTTGTCGTAAAATTATTCATCATGATAGAAAGATCATCTTCCAATGCATAGCTTACAAAACTGGATGCAGCCAGATGATAGCACTCATCTGGCCGAACTTGGACAAAAAGTTTATATACAGACAACGCATTTTCCAACGCGCATGGAACAACACGGATGCGATTCAAAAACGGTAAGACATTTCGCATCTTCTCCGCATTTTCAATGCTTGAGCGTCGAACAACACCATAAACCTCATAGCCTCTATCCAGAAGATACTCTGCCAGATATGAACCATCTTGTCCATTGATACCAGTAATCAACGCTGTCTTCATTGCACACCCTCTCTTTATCTCAATACGCGATAAAAATCCAACGTTTCTTCCGCACAGCGCTGCCACGAAAACATCTTTTCTCTCTCGCGCCCCCTGGCTCGCAACTCCTGTCGCCGGTCGGAATCTGAAAGCAATCGATCCATAACTTCTCGTATACTTTCCGGTTCATCAGGATTGAAATATTCAGCCGCATCACCTGCAACTTCAGGTATGGAAGATGTTGCTCCAGTCAAAACAGGTGTACCATGATGCATCGCTTCCAAAAGCGGCAGGCCGAATCCCTCATATATGGACGGATATACAAAGGCAGCAGCAAACTGATAAAGATTGCTCAGGACATCGTCTCCACCTGAGCAATAAACCGCTCGCTCCCATATACCCATTCGAATCAAAGATTCCCTTTCCTTCCTAGTGAATGCTCCACCACCAAAGCAAACAAGCTGAACATCATTTCTGTATTGCGACCTTGCAAATGCTTGAGCAAGCCCCATAAAATTCTTATAGCCTGATCGATTCCCCACATAGAGTAAATACGGCATCTCCACCACCGAGACATCCTGCAACGATGCAGATAATGAATTTGCCAGATAGATGACCCGTATCTTTTCTTGAGGGATACCAAATAAACGTATCAAATCTTTTTTTGTATTTTTCGATATAGCGATAATGCCATCAGCATCCCGTAAAATTTTTGCTTTCTTTTCGGCAGTCCGGTCACCTAAAAAATCCTGTGGAAAAAGTTCATGAATCATATCATAAACCGTTACGATCTTCTTTGCTCCATGAACTTCATAATTCATATAATATGTGGGATGATATATATCAACACTTTCATTCCGTATAAAATATCTAAAATGGAAAGCATTAATCTTTGAAATAAGCACTTTTAAAGGCGAAGCCTTCTGTATATGATATCCCCAAAACTTCTTATAGCCGCATAGATTACTCAATCCATAAGCATTGATATTGACCCCCTCATGTAGTAAAATCGACTCTTCTTTAATCATATTTCGAATCAATTCATAAAAGTAGCGTGATATTCCCCCATATCTCTGTTGAAAAAATATCTGTGAATCGTATAATATGTTCACGGTTATATCCCCCATGCCAAATTGTCATATGACTTAAGTTCCTGAAATAACATCAGACTTATAAATCCCTTGATCCAATGTCTTAACATAGGAGAAATCTCGTCCTGTACTCAATCGCAAAATGCGTGCCATAATTGAGATTTGCGAGCAACCCGAAAGAAACCCTCCACATCGAGATAACGTATACATATCACGCAATGCTTCCAATCCGTTCAGAAAGGGGGCATTTTCTCTTGCATTTTTCTCATGTATAATATTAATATTGCCTGATGATCGATATGTATCTTCATAATAAAGGACTTTCTTATCGTATCGCTTCAAGAAGCTTTCCAAACGCCGACTGTCATCCGTTGCTAAAAAGATGTATTCAAACTCACGTTCAAGAAGGACGTCTATCTCAGAAAAATAATCTTCTGGCATAAGCATATTGGGATGATTATTCCAATGCAATGCAAAATCTGTCCCCCGGATATGCACTGCAAGTACACGATCAAGATGAGAGCGAGTTTGAAAAAGTTTACCCATACTTTTTTCGAAATAACGTTCTGTCTCTTCATTAAAACGGATATACTTATGCATAACATTTGCCATCGTTTTTAAATAATCATCAGTGACCCGATACCCCACAACAAGTTCTGGATTTAAATTTCCAAGGTCACGTTCGATTCGCTCCAAGTGAGCTGGGCGAAATAAAAATACCCGCTGACTTCTTAATACCTCTTCAACTGAAATATCACTCACTTGGCAAAAATAATATCCAAATGCATTCTCCACCCCATGCAAAGACGATGTCATGCTAAGATATTTACTTTTATAATATACAACAGGAGTGAATCCTAGTCGATCGGCTTCATACAAAGCATGTAACGTAGTACGAAGAGTTCCTCCTATTCCCGTTTCTCCACCGAATTCAATATAAAAAATATTTTTATCCGCATTAGCAGAGCCATATTCTCGCAATTCAAGGACATTAGGATCGTGATTAATTTTTAATATCGAATCAAGATATGCCTCATCTCTCCCATAACGAATAAAGTGCAACAAACAAGCTATTCTTTTGTGCTCTTGTAAAATAACCTTAATTTTATCCCTAATCCTTTTCTTGCACCAAATCGGGTTCACTCGTCCCTCACCACCTTCACTAAGAAAGCATCCTAAAGAGTCTTCTGATAAAATATCAGTAACTCCTCTATATATTTTTTTTCGGAAATCCCTATTTTCTTTACCAACTCATAGCTTTGTTTTCCCATATCACGCACCTTCAAATCGTCCGTCATTTCTAATAGATATTTCTTCAAGGAATCTTTGTTCCCACTTTCATATATCCATCCATTCACACCATGCACAATCATCTCTTTCGCTGCACATACATCTGAAACAATTGCAGGAATGCCCCAAGAGGCCATTTCCTGTACGGATAAACCTTGAGTTTCATACCATGACGAAGGAAACACAAGGCATCTTGCCTGCTTAATATACTCATATAGATTCTCTTTTTCAAGCCATCCAGTAAACACAGCCTGCGGGTATGTTTTTTTTACTTTATCAAGATATTCTCCATCACCAACAAACAATGCTGGTAAACCTAAATCTCGAACGCATTCCGCAAACTCTATCGGATTCTTCTCAGCAGACAATCTCCCTAAAAACAGAAAAAACTTATTTTCTTTCACATCAATCAGTGAGTGCCGACATGTTTCATGCGGATTAGGTAAAACTTTGATAAGTGACCCATGCGGCAAAAATGACTGCAATATATTCTGGCTAAATGTAGATACAGAAAGAAACGCATCAACATATCCAGGTAATCCACCCCACTTTTTTTGTATAACCTGGCGCACCAAGCGCCATACTTTATGCAAATATCTACGCGAATCACAATGTGAAAAAATACAATCAGCACTCAACGGTACATAGCGACAAATCTGACTACGCTGATAGTTATAAAAACCTAAATTAGGGCATGCTATACCATAATCATGCAAGTGATAAATTATCTTGAACCCTAATTTCTTCGCCGCATAAATACATGAAGTTGATAAAACCTTTTGACAGCCATGTACATGCACAATCGTATCGCAAGGACTATACTGCTGCAGTATTTCCGACAGACAGCGAGCGGCCTTCCGATTCCATAAGCCTTGACAAATTGCTCTAAAACGATTGGGGTCAGACAAAATATCATATTGCTCTAAACAGATTACCTTTAACCTCTCTTGTTCAACCAGCTTAGGAGAAATCGGCCCCATTCCTGTGAACAAACATGTATGGATTCCTTTTCTAGCCAATGACAATGCAGTATTAAGGGCAATCTGTGATGCCCCCCCATTGACATAAGCAAAATCATTCAATATAAACACTCGCATATATCTATTCCCTACAACCATTAGATTCTTCAATTCCTAAAAAACCTAAATATATCCAATAGCTAGCCCATGTCAAACTATCACCAACAAAGCCAATCAACAGCATGCCAATCAAACTAATCAACAAATTCTTTTTATACTGAATTTGTTCCCTGGCCAAATTTCTTAGACTTGCAAATGACTTAAAAATATTCCATCCCCACAAGAACAACCAAAAGACAAGTCCCAGAATACCCATCTCTGCTAATATCCTTACATATAGTCCATGTGCCACAGGCCATGCACCACCAATTGTGTTAGAACTCTGTTCAATAATCTCCCAACTTTCTCCTAAAAAATCAGGATAATATTGCGGAGCATAGAAGCCAAATGCACCAAAGCCAACACCTAAAACAGGATAGTCAAAAAATATTCGTATCGCTGCAATTTGAGAAGAATAACGCGCAATATTGGATAGCAAGTGCGGATTGTCCACGTCATCGCTTATAAGCGAATATACCAGAGCGGTAACATCTATTTTCTCAAACAGTTCCATATTTGAGAAATAGATAGAAATAGCACCAAAAGTCAGTATCCCTATTATAGCAAAAAAACAAAACGCTCCATGCATACCAACCGAAAAAATTTCCTTTCTATATAGTATAAAGAAAACTATCAATTGGATGATAAAAACTATATATGCCGTCCTAGAAAAGGTCAAGCCCATTAGAAGAATAAAGTATGAAACGATGATAATATCCCCAAAACTTCTCCTGTTACGAAAAAAACGCGAAAAGATCCAAGGAAAAATCAGCGTGCAATACATAGCAAACATAGACGCTTCATTTGCCAAGGAACGAAGACGTAACCCGTATAATTCTTCATTAGCTCGAAAAAGTGTATCTATATAACTCAAAATCTCTGTTGAAAACGGAACATTTATGAAAGCGCCTATTTCAAAAAGAGAGTATCCTCCAGCCAAAAAAAAGGATAGGGAAAGTGCCGTTACGAATAGTCGCTCTGCTTCTTTTCCCGCATGATAAAAAGCATTATATATATATATAACGATAAAAACATAAAACAGCAACGCAAAAATTTGAATAAAAAACCGATCTATACCCGAAATCCCTTGATATTTCAAAACATATAAATCAGGAAGATTGAACAATCCAGAAAGAACAGCGGTCAAAAGAAACATCAACAAAAAAAAGAAACCAAGATTTCGAGGATAATACACCTTTCCTCTTTGAAGCACAAGTGTTCCTAACCATACAATCACCCCTAGAAGCAAAGGATATGTACTTGCCGAACGCCCCAAGGCGCCCAATTTATCAGTTCCCAATGAATTAAATACAGGCAGCAAGACTATAGCAATCGCAATTAAATATCGATGTATAAGTTTGAAAGAACCATTCATTCTGTTTCCTCCGCACTACCAAACTCGACATTAAACATCCCAATATCTTGGAGACATACTCAACTTCATCTTCCACTTATTTTTCAAATACTTCTCATTACGCCCCAAGCGATAACCCAAAAACTTCATACCATCACGCAAAATCATCTCAAAAAAACGGTAAGGGCAACGTTTCAATACATAACGAAACTCTGTCATGATAAAACGTTTTCCTTCTCCCTCCGCCTTACCAAATTTTTGCTGAATCCAAGGCTCACGTGCATGAAATACCCCAATATCGAAATAACGCTTAAACTCTTGAAATACCGTATAATCATGAGAATGATATACAGCAGCATTTGCCGCATACGCAATTTTCCACCCCTGAAGCAACATTTTCGCTGCAACACACATATCTTCACTCAAAATAGTATGCTTCGGAAACCCATGAACCTGCTGTATTGCCTCTTTCCGATAAGCAGCAAAAGAATTAGAAATAAATACTGTTTTAATTCCATATCGCCTCTTATCTTCGATGGCATAGATATGACTTTCTAATGGATAATTAAACTTTCTAGCAAACGCCCCAAAAACACCAGAACCCCTATGAGGAACTTGACGACCATAAGCACAACCAACATAATCATCGGTAAAAGCAGCAACTAGATTCTCTACAGCATATTCATCAAAAAGAACTGCATCCTGTGTAAGAAACACATAGATGTCTGCTCCCGAACACAAATCCATTCCCCATTGACGAGTTCCGCCATGATTAAACTCTTCGATATTAATTTTCCGAACCTTGACATTCATCCCCTTGATTTCCTCTGCATAGCACATTCCCTTACCAGAATCAATCAATAAAACTGGCAAATTTTTCAAAGACTGTATCTTTATCATGCATAAAAGCTGCAAGAATCTAGCATCCGGACGATAAACCGGTATGATGACTTGTATTTTCACCTAATACGCGCCTTTCCTTGTAAGAACAATCTTAACAGTCTTAAACAAATACATCAGGTCAAGCCAAATCGACCAATTTCTCACATACCATACATCCATAGCAACACGCCCCGCAAAGCTTACATCGTTTCTTCCACTCGTCTGCCAATACCCTGTAATCCCAGGAACTGTTGATGTAATCGTCAAAAGATGCTCTCCTATATCGCCCTGTTCTCTCGGCAGGTAAGGACGCGGACCGACCAAGCTCATATCACCTTTAATAACATTGAGGATTTGCGGCAATTCATCCAAGCTGTATTTGCGCATCCATGCTCCCACCCGCGTTACCCGCGGATCATATTCACGCAGTTTTGCAAAAGTATCCCATTCTTTTCGAGCCTCTGGTCGCGCCGCAAGATACTCTTGCAATATACGATCAGAATCCATATACATCGAACGAAACTTATAACAGGTAAAAACATTTCCATCTTTTCCAATCCGTTCCGCATTGAAAAAGACTGTTCCTTTGGAATCGAAGCGCACACAAAGAGCCAAGAGCAACAAGACGGGCAATACAGGTATACACATAAGCCCCCCAAAAACGAGATCGAACATACGTTTATACCAGCGATTTCTCCGTCTCGCCAGATTATTGCGTAAAGACAAAAGCATAACTTGCTCATTAAATAAGGTTTGCGCTTCTACATTATACAGCGGCATCCCTACCAAATCCGGTACGAAAGAGATATCTCGAACGTAAGGCTGTATACTATCCAGTAACTCTTGAAGTTTTTTCTTCTTCATCCCAGGCGCAGCAATAATTATCGTCTTTATTCCGAAGTCCTTCAGAACCATTGCTGCATCTTCTATCTTTCCAAGCAATAAAAACTTTTGTGACAATATCTTCGAAATCGGATTGTCATCAAGAATCCCGACCACTTCATAACGATACCCCAAATCTCTTTCAAAACAGCGCAATACTTGCTCTGCCGTTTTCCCTGCACCAATCAGTAATACAGGTTTCATCAAGGAACGAGTTGTCTTAAAAAATTTTAAAAGCACATATCTCTCGACGTAAAGATTGAAGATTGCCAAGCACGCGAACACAACAACATATAAACGCGAAGCAAGCACACTTGCTTGAATGAAATAGAGGACAATAAGACAAGTAATCAAAGCGTATAGAACTGCATAAAAAATCTGCCGCACAGTTTCTAAAATCGGCTGCATTTTAGTATACGTTTGTGTGATACCCAAAAATGCCAAAAACACTAATGGTATCCAGAGAAACACATACGTTTCCGCTATATGATAGGATTCTCCCACAGATGCACCATAGAGTCCATGTAGCTCGAAAGCAAGGTGCTCTGCCAATAGAATCGCCAAATAGTCAAAGACAAAAAAAACCAGCGGTGCACATATTCTGCGAATCTCTACAGGTATTTTCAGTCTTACATCCATAAAAAGCACACTCTCTTCCGTTATCACATAACGGAATCAGCCGCTATGCGTCTCGCCTAGAAAGCAACAATCCGTATACCACTGAAAGGAACACACCTGCCGCAAAACCAAGCGCAACAAGCAATGTCGTTCTCGGTGCAATCGGTTTATCTGCATCCGGCAAATTAGCTGGATCGACAATCTGGATGTCCATACTGTCCATTGCCTCTTGAATCTTGCTCTGCTCACTCTGCTTGACAAGGTTTAGATAAACCTCGCTCTTGATTTTCGCATCACGCGTAAGACGCATATACTCCAATAAATCATCTGGCATATTCCCAATATCTTCCTCTTTTTTGTTTCGCAATTCCTTAATCCTATCCACCTCGGCTTTTGCAACAGAAAATTTCACAGCCGCCAGGGCATGACCCTTCAAGAGTTCCGATTGGGTCGGATTCAGCGTCGCGGCATTCGAATCAACGCTTGCTACAACCTCAGAATCAAGACTCTCCTGCAATTGCTGCAACTCGTTCTTCGCCTTCTGCACACTCGGATGCCTATCAGTGTAACGCTGTTCCAACCCTACAAGTTCCACCTGTTTCGCAACGATTTGGTCGCGAATCTTTTGCACGACAACATTATCAGAAATCTGGTATGCCTTGCTTTTCACTTTTTGCTCTACAAGTTTCATTTCAGTCGTATCAAGCTCCGCCTGTGAGGTCTTCTGCCGAACCTCAGCCTCACTGATTGCCTTATCAAAAGCGGACATTTGCTCGACCACAGCCTTAACTTGCTCGTCAGGACTATAGACCTTGCGTTCCTTGCTAAAAGTCGTCGCCTTCTGCTCAGCTTCTTCCAATTCTTGCTTACTTTCCGCAATGCGTTTATCAAGAAACTTCACGAGCAGAGACTGCGTTTCTTGGTTCATGCCCGTCTGCATAATAAGGAAGTTGTCAACAACGGATTGCGAGATCATCTGCGCCTCTTCCGGTGTCCTGCCACGCGCAACGACCTCAATGAGATTAGTCCCCTTCGTATTCCTTATATCCAATCTTTGCTTTGCAAAAGCCTTTGCCTCGGGTTTCTTAGCATCGCCAAAATTCATACTTTCAATAATCGGGTCAAGCACGGTGCGTGTCTTCATCAACTCAATATAATTCATTGTCGGTGACGACGCAGATCCTCCACCTACTCCCAACAATGCCATCGCCGCCGCAGCACCGGAAACATCAACCTTATTTGTAGCACGCGTTTGCACCAAGGTAGTAGATTCATATTGTTTCGGCAAAGTGAATGCAATCACTAACGACAGCACCGTGCACATGAGCACGATCGTCACTACCATCTTCCATCGTACAGTCATAATATGAAAAAGCTTCGAGAGGTCGATCATACCCTCGTTCTGTTCCATGGCGGTTCCTCTCCTATCCACACAATTACTTCGTCAGCGACCTATACAATGCCCAGGCATTGACATATGGCAGGACGTCCTCCGTAAACTTGATGCCGTTCGATGCTGGCACATAGACGATGTCGCCGTCTTCCAACACGACGTTCTGCGTGAGGTCGTGCTTCTTCGTATAGTCTTTCATATTAAGCGTGCGGTAGTACATCATATCATTGTGCACACGGATGACTTGGATGCGCGTGCTGCGTGCGCGATCTGTCCAGCCGCCGGCACTCGCGAGAGCGGCATAGGCGTTCATGCGGTCGATACTCAAGTCGTGGATACCGGGCGAGACGACATTGCCCATGACATAAACTTTGCGCGGTCCATAGCTCGTGATGAGAAGAGACATGTCGGGGATGCGCAGATACTCGCCGAGCGATTCCATGAGAACTTCCTTTGCTTCGTCGAGCGTCATGCCTTCCATCTTGACGCTGCCGACGTAGGGAAGCTGCACATAGCCATCGGTGCCGATCGTGATATTGTTGACACCGATGCCATCTGGGAAGCCGATGACAAGGACGTTGAACGTATCGCCCTTGAAAAGGCGATAGTTCGGTGTCGTTTCCGCACGGCGCAGGGAGGCGATTTCGAATTCCTCCGGCGCTTCGACGTAGTTTTGCATAGGTGCTTGCTTCTTCTTCGTCTTTTCCTGCGCTCTCGCCGCATTCTGCGCGTGCGATTGCACCGAAGAGGCTTCCCTGGCGACAGACCCAGCCGAAGCCGCTTCCGCTGCAGCGTCTTGCGCCGACGGCGCGGAGAACGCAGTGCTGCTGCTGATCATGAGCGCCACAGCCGCGGCAAGCATACTGCGTTTCTTCATAAACCGACACTCCTTCATTATGATTACATTTATTTCATTTAGGATACCATACCTCAGGTATACTGTCAAAAGCTGTTTCAGGCGAGCTTTAGGATTTCCCTGTCCAGTGACGCTAGACTATGAGTCCTTTCCCCTACACTGACGAGCCCTTTTCCTTAAAACTCCCCAAGAATCTTCCTTTCGCGCCCCCATAGTCGCATAATATCGAAAACTATGCTATAATGGCGCAAGAAAATCACGACAATCATCCTAAAGAAGAATTATCATATTGCAAGAAAAGAGGCACAACGATGAACGAAGTCATGGAAACGATCAAGAAGCGGCGCAGCGTGCGCGCCTTCCTGCCGACGATGCCGCCCGCCGACATCGTGCGCGATATCGTCGAGGCGGGGCTGTATGCGCCGCGCAGCATGGGCAGCGAATCCGTGCGCACGATCGTCATCACGGACAAGGTCATGCGCGAAAAGCTCGTCGAACTGAACTGTCAGATCGGCCATTGGAAGAAGGGCTTCGACCCCTTCTACGGTGCGCCCGTCATCCTGCTCGTCATCGCGGACAAGGATGATGTGAACCATCTGTGCAACGGCAGCATCGCCATCGCCACGATGATGCTCGCCGCCGAATCGCTCGACATCCATACATGCTGGATTCACCGCGCCAAGGAAGAGCTGGAGCAGCCTCTCGGCCAGGAGATTCTCTCGCGCGCCGGCATATTCTTCCGCCCCGGCCAATACGTCGGCATCGGCCATCTCGCGCTCGGCTACGCCGCGGGCGACGCGCCCGATCCCAAGCCGCGCAACGAGAGCCGCATATCCTACATCAGTTAGGAATCGCAGGCTAGACGGCCATCCCGGCACGATCCCCCATCCTGCCGCAGGGAAAGCATCCAAGACTCGCTGAATGGAGGAAATACGATCATGGTCAAACGTGAGAAACGGGAGTTCTTGCTCCTGCTCATCTTTGGAGCAATCATCTTGCTGGCGGCGAACGGCAGTCTCGCCATCACCGATCCCGTCGAATCGAACTACGCGCTGACAGCGAAGGAAATGGTCGCCTCCGGCGACTATCTCTCGCCGCGTATCTTCGGTAACTATTGGTACGACAAGCCCGCCTTCTTCTATTGGGAGATGATCGCCTCATGCCTCATCTTCGGCGTCAATGAGTTCGCGCTGCGCTTCCCGAGCGCCGTCATGGGGATTTTGAGCCTCGCACTGCTCTACTTCTTCGCGCGCCGCCTCTACGGACATCGGACGGCACTCCTTGCGGGCGGACTCTTCGCCAGCTCCGTCGGCTTCTGGTACGTCGGCAAGGCGATCATCACGGACATGACGCTCTTCTTCTTCATGAGCGCGACGCTCGTCTCTTTCTACCTCGGCTACGACTCAGGAAAACGTGTGCGCTACTACGCCGCCTTCTTTTTTGCAGGGCTCGCCGTCCTCACGAAGGGGCCGATCGGTTTCCTCCTGCCGGGACTCCTGCTTGCCGTCTACCTCGTGCTCCGAAAGGATGCGAAGGAGCTTCTTCGCCTTCGCTGGGGCGGCGGCATGATCCTCTTCCTGCTCGTTGGAGGCAGTTGGTACTACGCCATGTACAGCCTGCACGGCGCAGACTTCCTCGGGACGTTCTTCGGCACGCACAATTTCCTGCGCGCGACCGTCTCCGAACATCCCGGACAGAATGTCTGGTACTACTACATCCTTCTTTTCCTCGCGAGTTTCTTCCCATGGTCCTTGCCGCTCGTCTGGTGTACGGCAAAAAAAATCTGGCAAGAGAGGGGCGCCGCCCTTCGCCGCGCCTTCGCGGAAAAGGACACGCTCTTCCTGCTCGTCTGGGCGCTCGGCACGATTCTCGTCTATCAGTGCATGGCGACGAAGTATCCGACCTACACTTTCCCTTCGCTCTTCCCCATCGCCATCTTGGCGGCGCGCCTTCTCGGCAGCTTCGACGGGAAGCGCATGAGGATTCTCATCGCCGCCTTCGGCATTCTCTATCTCACCCTCTTCGTCCTCGTCGCCGTTCCCATGTGCCGAGAGAGGGGCGGTGCGCCTGCCGCAGCGCTCGTGCACGATCTGCCCGCGCACGTGCCTGTCATGAGCTACCATGAGCACACGTACAGCGTCGGCTGCACGTTCTACTCGGGCAAGACCATCTGCTGCCTGGAAACGCGCGAGGAAGTCGAGCGGCACGCACCCAAGCCCGGCACGTGGACGGCGACGAACATCATGCCCTTTTACGCCGTCGAGGATCTTTCAGCACTCAGCGAATTCTATGTCCTATGCCCGAAGAAAACGCCCGTGAAAGACGAGCTCGCCGCCCATGCCGACCTCAAAGGCCGCAAATTCATGCTTTGCGGCAGCAACGAGCAGGATGAGCTTTGGCATATATCAAGCGTGAAATGATGCGGCTGAAACAAGCAGCTCCACATAGGAAACAGCCCTGCGGCTCAAGCCGCAGGGCTGTTTCCTGCTTCGGCGAACGGCGGCGGGACGGCCTCGCGTCCGACGGCTTCCCGCAAGCCTTTGCCGCCTCATCCCTCGACGATCTGCACGCCGCTCGACGTGCCGAGGCGCGTCGCTCCTGCGGCGAGCATCGCTTCGGCGTCCGCGCGGCTTCGGATGCCGCCCGCCGCCTTGACGCCCATCGCCGCGCCCACGCTCTCGCGCATGAGCTTCACGTCGGCTGCCGTCGCGCCTCCTGCGGCAAAGCCCGTCGACGTCTTCACGAAGTCCGCGCCCGCCTCCTTCGCGAGGAGGCACGCGCGGCGCTTCTCCTCGTCGGTCAGAAGGCACGTCTCGATGATGACCTTCGTCAGCGCCTTTCCTCTCGCCGCCCGGACGACCGCCTCGATGTCTGACTTCACATAAGCGTCGTCGCCGTCCTTGAGCTTGCCGACCGCGATGACCATGTCCACCTCGTCCGCGCCGTCCGCGATTGCCTGCTTCGTCTCAAACGCCTTGACTGCAGAAGGCGTCGCCCCCTGCGGAAAGCCGATGACCGTGCATGTCTTTACACCTGTATCCCGAAGCGCCTCGGACACGAAAGACACCCAGATCGGACTCACGCAGACCGAAGCGAAATGATACGCCTTCGCCTCCTCGACGAGCTTCGCTGCATCCGCCCTCTGCGCATCCGTCCTAAGCAATGTATGGTCGATATGCTTTGCCAAATCCATAAGATCGCCTCCCTATGCAATTCTTTCCTATCTAATCAGTATACCACAGCATGAAAAGCCAAGGGGACGCAGACCGATTGACGTACCTGTTTGCGTACGTTATAATAAAAACAAAACGAAAGGAGGCCGCCCATGACCGCCATCAATGCCACGACGGCACGCAAAAACCTGTACCAGCTGATTGCGGATGTGAACGACAGCCGCACGCCGATCACCATCACGAACGTGCGCGGCAAGAACGCCGTCCTCATTTCGGAAGACGACTGGCGCGCCATCGAAGAAACCCTCTATCTGAATGCAATCCCCAACATGACGCAGAGCATCCTCGCAGCCGATGAAGAGCCGCTGTCCGAATGCACGATGTATGACCCGAGCGAGGCGTGGTAATGTACCTCGTCAAATTCGGCAAACAAGCAGAAAAAGATAAACAGCGCCTGAAAGCTGCCGGCTTGGAAAAGAAGGCAAGGGAATTGCTTGACATCCTCTTGCAAGACCCGTTCCAAAATTCCCCGCCCTACGAAAAACTCGCAGGAAACCTCAAAGGGAACTATTCACGCCGCATCAACATCCAACATCGGCTGATATACGCCGTGCTGCCAAATATTGCAGACTATGACGACCTGTCGGGAAGCCTCGCCGATGGCATCGTCCTCGTCAAGCGCATGTGGACGCACTATGCATAGACGGAAATCCGCACTTTCCGCAATTTCTGTGCGGAGGACGTGAGCGTTTTCCCAACCGCATGGATCGAAGCGATAAAAGCCGCTGCATGTCCGAAAGGCTCATGCAGCGGCTTTCTTTATTATGAAAGTCCAAGAAGCCAAGCCGAAGGCGCAGGCTGATTGGCGAACTTTCATTTTTTCTCCGCTTTCGCCGTCGTCTTCAACGACGCCGCTGTTCTCGACGCCGTCTTTGCCGAAGGCCCTTCTTCCTGCAGCGGCCTTGCTGCAGGCTGCGGGCGCACCTTCAGCTCTATGCCGGCACGCGGATTCATCTCGCTGCGGCCCTTGAAGATGCCGCCGTCCTCGATCTGGAAGGCGTTGACCTTGACATCGCCGATGAGCTGTCCTGCGCTGTGGATCGTCAGCCCCTCTTCCGTCTGCGCGTTGCCGTGCACCGTGCCCGAGACGTCGAGCGAACGCGCCGAGACGTTGCCCGTGACCATGCCCGTCTCCCCGACGATCACGGAGCCGGAGAGCTTCAGCTCGCCCTCGATTTCTCCGTCAATGCGCAGATTCCCCGTGCCGCTGACCTCGCCATGAATCTTCGTGTTCTTGCCGATGATTGTTTCTATATCGCCCGAGACGGAACTGTCATCGCGCCTTTTCATCACACCAAACATAGACTCCCCACTTCCTATAGATAGCTTGCCGGATTCACAGTCTCGCCATGGACATGGATCTCGTAATGCACATGTGGCCCTGTCGAGAAGCCCGTGCTGCCCATGTAAGCGATCACATCGCCGCGCTTCACGTGCTGCCCCTCGTGCACCAAGACCTCGGACGCATGGCCGTAGCGCGTGAGGATGCCGTTGCCGTGGTCGATGTCGACCATGTTGCCGTAGCCGCCTCCGTTCCAGCCGGCCGCCGTCACGACGCCGTCCGCCGTCGCCGTGATGGGCGTCCCCGTGTCGTTGGCGATGTCGATGCCTGGGTGAAAGTCCGAACCGTTCCAGCGCCAGCCGAAGGGCGACGATATGTCGCCCGACGTCGGCCAGCCCGAAGGGACATTGCCCGGCACGCTCGTCCGCGCCATCTTCTCCGCTTCGACCGCACGCGTCGCCGCTTCTTCTCTTTGTTTCTCGTATATCGCTTCGAGCTTCGCGAGATTTTCGCGCCGCTCGGGCAAGCCGCGCGATACCGCATCGAGCGCACGGCGCACCTGCGAGACTTCCGCTGGCACGGCCGGCCCGCCCTGCCCCGTATGCTTAGGCAAGTCGTCCGCTGCTTCCTCATCGAGCAGACGGCGCAGCGTCTTCTCGCGTTCCGTGAGCTTTTCCATCTCGCTCTGCAGGCTCTGCGCCTCCTTGGCAAGCTCCTTCAGCTCCCGCTGCCTGCCCGTCTCGGCAGGCGCTTCCGCCTTCGCATCCGCAGAGCCGCTGAAAAGGCTGTACGACATATAGCCGAACCCCGCCAGTAATGCCACGGCGGAGACCGCCAGAGCGCACGCCAGAAGTTTCAGCCGGCGAAGGGAAAAGCTGTAGCTTCGCACCGTCTCGCCCTGATGCGGAATGACCTTCAGCGTGTACTCGCGCTTGTCCTCCTTCTTTCCTTTCGTATTCAAAGAACAATCCCCCATAAGTTGAAAATGACAAAGCCTTTAGCGCGAAGCCTCAAGCGGTCAAGCAGCAGGCGCAGACGGATTGGGCAACTTTCATTAAGGGCTGTGCGCAATGTCCGCAAAGCGGACGTTTGTGCGTGTGTTTTCTCATGTAAATATCATTATACCATAGATGAAAAGGGAATATCAAATAGTTTAGTCATGTCGTTTTGCGTCAATTTATTTTGGTTAATTGTAAAATGAAATCGGACACATAAAAAGGACAAGCAGAAGCGCCTGTG
>ERZ773099.333-NODE-333-length-41598-cov-3.825747_pt1 | contig 41598 bp, 35 predicted proteins | sample MGYA00511120_ERZ773099 | MGnify/ENA primary metagenome ERZ773099 (study PRJEB29015, sample SAMEA2738012) | human oral metagenome | biome: human oral; feature: human-associated habitat; material: dental | place: China | collected 2104 ... | reverse complement strand
GTTCGCTTTCCTATCTCCAGATTCGGCTGCGCTCGGTCTCGTAGACTCTGACGTAGCGCAGCATGTTCGACTCGAACACGCGGGCATAATCGCATACGCGTCCCGTGGTGTAGAGCGCCAGCAGAAGATCCTTCTGCTTCATGTACTGAAGCATCAGCAGGTAGAGTCCGAAGGTCCGGGACTGCTGGGCCATCTTGGACTTCAGCGCGTCATACCACGCCTTGTCGGACTTCTTGCTGGGGTCCTGCTTTGACCAGTCCGTGTTCGTCACCTGTTCGGGCTCCTTTTGGACCATCTTGTCGAGCTCGGCGGAGAGCGCCCGCAGCGCGGCGCCGTGCACCAGCACCTTCACGCCGTACTCGTTCTTCGCCTCCTCGCCGGCATTGACGGCCGCGCCCTTCATCATCCCCCAGTGCGAACGATTCTCGTGCGTCAGGGTAGAAAAGGTGTTGCGGATGGCGTCCGGCAGTCCCGACTGAGGAAGCTGTAGCTGCGCGAAGTCCTTGTGGACGGGGTGCTTCTCCTTCAGCATCTCCGTGACGACCGTCATCGTCCCCGCCGTCGCGTTCGGCAGTCCGCCGCCCACGGACGTCGCGGGGATGCCCGACTTCCCCTCGTGCTCCACACCGTAGTCGGACCCGAGGTCCGCCCGCGCCTTCTCGATATACTGCTTCTTGCGCTTCAGGATATCATCGAGCGCCATATTGAGCTCGGTATTGAGCTTGTCCAGCGTGTCGTCGATGATGTCGCGCGCGAGCTGCTGGAACTCGCTCGTCACCTTGCCGAGCAGTCCCTCCACGAAGTCCCCCATCGCCTTGAACGGGTCCTGTCCCGTCAGCAGCGCGAGCACGCCGTGGATGATCCAGTCCTTGATGTAATGGAAAATGGACTCCAAAATCTTTTGTGGGATCTCGGCGAGCCATTTGTCGAGCCGCGATATGCTGTCGCCGGGACAGATGGGCAGTCCGCACCAGCCCCACGCCTCCACTCTCTGTGCCCCCAGAGATATGCGCTCCACGGCCGCGGGCCGTCCCGCCCCCGAGGGGACGGGTACGGACACCGACAGCACGGGCAACGACAGAAGAGCCCACAGCAACAGTCCCGCCACGATGCGGACGGGCATTTTATTACGCTTGAAAGGTCCCATCGGCCGCGCCGCCTCCTTTCGTCCCGCGCCGTTCCGGATCAGCGGGTCGTGGCGACGAGCTGTTCGTAGATGCGCGAGGTATTGCTGATGCCGGTCGAGATGTCCTTCGCGTACCCCTCGATGTTCATGTACGCTATCTGCTCCAGCATTGAGATCTCGTCCGCCAGCGTGCGGTTGATGGAGATGAGGACGGAGTTCGTCAACGCGACCTGCTGGACCTGCGTCCCCATCATGCCCGCGATGTAGCGCAGGGCGTCGCCGTCCCCGCCGCCGGAGAACCCGTCGGCGGCTTGCTCGGCCAGCTCCTGATTGTTCTTGCTGTACTCCTCCAGCATCTCGTCGAACTGGCTCTTTTTGCCGTCCGGCGCCTTGTACTTCGCGACCAGCGACGCTATCCGGGACACGATGGGTACCTTGGTGTGCTCGGAGAAGGTCATGGCCATGAGGTCGCGGTTCGGCGCGTCGGCGATGCTGCGGACCGCCATCATGGCGGTAGTCGCCTGCACCGACGGCTGGCTCATCGGATACGTCTTGGCGTAGTCGGCGAACGCCTGCGCGGCCGCCTCGGCGCCCTTGTGCGCCGCGTCTGAGACGTCCTCCTTGTCGGGCACCGCGCCATGCAGGGAAGAGCCGCTGAGGTTGCTGCCGTCGGGCATCGTCTTGCCCTCCGTCAGCTCCTTGGCCTGGTCGGCGATGGTCTTCGCCGGCTGGCGGTTGTCGATGGCGAACCCCGTCGCCGGGTCTATCTTCTGGCCGCTCGGCGTCTCGCCCTTGTTGTACCAGTAGCCATGGTCCAGTTCCTTGTAATTGATGGGGTCCTTCACGCCGCGGCCGTTGAAGAAGTCGTTCCAGTCCTCCTTCTGCTCCGGCGTCAGCGCCGCCCATTTCTTCTTGCCTTCCGGCGTCTTGATGTCGGTATCGCCGTTCCACGGGCGGTTCAGATCGTAGGGGTTCGACCCCAGCCCCGCGCCGGCCTCGGCCTTCAAGGCACGCCGCGACTCGTCGTCGAGCGTACTGTACCATGCACGGGTGTTGGGGTTGCGCGACTGCGCCGGATCCTTCATCCGCGACCACTCCGTGTTGAATAGGTCGACGGACTTTTTTATCTCCTCCGGCGTCATGTCGGCGGTCGGTACGACGGGCCGCGGCTTCGACGGGTCTATCCCGCCGATGGCGCCGTCGATGAGGCCGGAGAACGCGTTCTGCGCGTCGAAGTCGTTCATCGACTCCGTGATGCGCTCCTGCACCTTCTTCGCGATGCCGTTCCCGACGAGCGACATGACGCCCTTCGCGGCGTCGGAAAAGTTCCCGCTCTTGAGGAGCCCGCTCAGGAACTCGCCGACCAGCTGCTTCCCAGTGAAGTCGAACCCTATCCCCTGCAAGTCCTTCTTGACGTTCCCGAACAGCCCGTCGAGCGCTCCGCCCGCCAGCTCCGCGATCTGGTCCCCCAACCCGTTCAGGAACCCCGCTATCTGGTCCGTGATGGCCCCGATGAGCGGTTCGAAGATGGCCCCCAGCACCTCGCCGACCATCGACCGCAGCATGTTGCCGATATTGAAGTTCTTGACTATCGACATCAGCTTGTTCGGCAGGTTGATGAGGTCCGCCAGCGAATGGATGTCCGTCAGAGACGTCACGATGTTCTCGATGAAGGACATCACGTAGTTCTCGATAGCCTCGATCGCGATGTCGATGATGCTGTCGAGACGCCAGACGGGGACCCCCGCCTCCGCGGCGCGTTGCGCGAACTCCACCCTGAGCCGCGGCGCGAGCTCCGCATGCAGCCGTCCCCGCAACTCGGCCCTGAACGCCGGTGATATCGGCCTGCCCGAGCTCTGCGAACTTGATACGAGCTCCGCCCTCCTCTGCGGGCCGCGCGCCGCCAGCGTCAGTGCCGGCGCGGCGCCGGAGACCGCAAGACAGACGGCGAGCAGAAGGCACGTTCCGCGCTTCCATAGCTTTGACTTCCACATTTTTGCATCCGCCCCTTTTCCAAATGAGTTTTCTATCGTTCGAAAGACCTCGCCCGCACGCGCTACAGCACGTCGAGGTTCTGAAACTCCGAGCTGTACTCGCTCCGGTCCTTGCTCCTGAACTTTTCCTTGCTCGTCAACGATCGCACGAACGAAATCTCCGCCATCTCCGCTATGCGGTTGTAGCTCTCGCGGGTACCCTCCGCGATATACTGCATGATGTCCATGCGGCGCGGATGGTCCCGGATCCAGAGCCGTTCGCACTCGCGCCCGCTGTGCGAGTTCCCCTCCTCGTCCGTCAAGTACTTGAGCCGCAACACAATGATGCCGAACAGCACGCTCGACAGGCGCGTCTTGAACATCTGGTTCCCCTTCGTCAGGGACTCCAGGCGTTGCAGCACGCCGACGGTGTCTGAGGCGTGGACCGTCGCCAGCGTCAAGTGCCCCGTCTCCGCGGCGTCGACGGCGGTCGACGCGAAATACTCGTCCCGGAGCTCTCCCACCAGCACCACGTTGGGGTCCTTGCGGAGGATGGTGACGAGCCCCTGCGCGGGATCCCTGATGTCCGCCGGGACCTGATGCTGGGAGATCTCGCCTATCCCCGGCTTCAGCACGTACTCGATGGGGTCCTCGATGGTACAGACGTGCGCGGGGTTGTGGTCGAGAATGTATTGCAGAAGCGACGCCAGAAGCGTCGTCTTGCCGCTCGACGTCGGGCCGGCGACGACGATGAGACCGTTCCGGGACTTGTCCATGACCTGCTGCATGGCGGGCTTCACGAAGTTGACATAGCCCATGTTCTCCAGCGTCGGGATCTCCGGGTCGAGCCGCCGGACCCAGACCTTGCGGTCCTGCCCCATCATGACCGTCCCGAGCTCGATACGAAGCCGGTGCCCGCGGTACGTCGCCGCGACCGAATCGTTCTCGTAGTGCGGGAGCCCGACGTGCTCCAAAAATTCGCTACGCAGGTTCACGATGTCCCCGAAGTCGCACGGCATCGAATGAACGATGCCGAACCGCCGATAGTAGAGCCCGTACCCGTGCTGGATACGGATATCCGTTACGTCGGGGTCGTCCAGCAGCCGGTCGAAGTCCAAAAATGCCCGCGCCGTCTCGCGCGGCGCGAGAGTCTTGCCCAGCCCTTCCCCCCTCCGCCCCGACTCCTCCCCGGAGGATGAAACGCCCTGCGAGCCTCGTGCCGGAGCTTCGGCGACGGTCGTATCCGAATCGTACATCTGCACAGCGCCTCCTTCGCTCAGTGTTCAATGATGTTCGTGGACCCCAGAAGCACGCGCCAGATGTTGGGGTTCAGCCTTATGGTCCTTGGCGCCTCGCTCTTGCGGGCCCGGTACTCGGGCAGGAACCCGAGGACGGGCAACGGCGTGTACTCAATGGGGGAGAACAGCGTCTCCAGCTTCGAGAAGTCCGGTTCGAGGCTCTGCCATTGCGAGTTCTGATGGGAATACTCGAAGTTCGACCGCCGGAATAGCCGGCCGAGGTCCGAGTTCATCCCAACCAGCGTTTTTATCGTGTACACCCGCTGGAGTACCCGCTGGTTCCCTATCCGTACGCTGACGGGCTCGCTGGGGTACAGCATCACGTACCGCTGACATTCCATAAAGATATCGATACCGGAAAGATACGACACCCAGTCGGCCGCGACGTCATCTATCGACGGCGCGTAGACCTCGTGGTCCAGCTTCCCCAGCACCGCCGGGACGCTCTCGTTCTTCTCCCGCTCCTCGGCGTCGTAGAGCTCCCGGAAGAACAGCCAGTCGAGACAGTTGGTCGTCAAAATATAATGAGCCTCGGCGACCTGTCCGTTCTTTAACCGCACGTAGAGCGTGAACGGCTGGGACTTCGAGAGCCACCGGTTCGTCGCCCGGTCAAGGTACCGCGAAGCGTCGAGCGGGGATGTCATGGCGAACCCGTAGCCGGACCGGTCGTCGTCCTTCGTCAACGGGAACTCCGCACAGCCGTTCAGAAGCTCCGCGTTCCGATAGTCCAGTTCCTTCGATTTGCACGAGACGACGATAGTCTCCGGCGCTACGTCCACCCTCACGTAGCGATTCAGGATACTGTTCTCGCCCTTCGCCTTCTCGCGCCGGCGCCGCTCGGCCTGTTGGTTCCGCTGCTTGGCAAAGATATCGTCGTCATAGAATCTGTCGGGCATTGTTATGTTTCCCTTCCGTTCTTTTTATCTTTTATTCACCTTGCACGAAGCTCCGTATCATGCCATAATGACAGAAGCGCGCGGCGAGCCGCGCCATTCCAACGCATGAGAGAGGAGACTCCACATGATTGTCCGATCGTTTTTATCGCCATCCGCATCCACGCCCTCCTTCAACGTCCGAGCTCGGCAAGCGCGAGGCGCGCTCGTCCTCGTCGGCTGCGCCGCGGTACTGTTGTACCCCGAGCTCGTGAACGCGGCGTCGAACGAGCTCGTCGGCAGCATCGTGCCGATTACGAACGCCCTCAGAGGGTTCGTCAGGCTCCTTCGCGTCATCTCGATGTTCGTCTTCGTCATCATCGGAACGACCATCGGCGCGCAGTACTACTTCATGGGCCGCGGCAACTCCTACGTACTGGAGAAGTACGTATCGTCCGTCGCCATGGTGTTCCTCTCCAGCGCGTTCCTCGACGCCATCATGGGACTGACTGTCGGAGACGCCATAATAAAGATGAACCCCGTAGTCATCCCCGGGTTCAACGACTGATCCATTAAAATACCGGCGCGGACACCCGCACGCACGGCGGTGCGAGGGAAAGGAGACAGAAACCCCGCAGGCAGAACGCCGAACGACACGTGAGCCGCGCCGGCAACACGAAAGCCGGACGCACCGCACAGTACGTCCATCTGAAATTATAACACAAGAGGGCTGGGACGTCTCGTCCTCCGCCCTCTTGTGTATTTTCCGGCTACGACGCCTTCGCGAAGCGTTCCCTGTCCTTGTATTTCTTGTTCATCCAAGTCTTTGCAGCCTCGGCGGTCGCCGAGCTGGTGTTGGGGTCCGTGGACTCGCCGCGGTAGTTCGCCAGCACGTCGTTCCACGTGTCGGACCGGATGACGTAGTTCGCCTTCTCGTCGGGTACCTTCTTCCATTCCTCGTCACCGGTCCCCATCGCCCCCTCCTTGGAGATAGGGACCCGATAGGCGTAGAGCCCCGTGGTGGCGAAGATGGCGCCCTGCAACGTCAGCTTCTCCGCCAGCATGTCCATGTCCCACACGAGCGGCCGTTCCTGCTGCCCGTGGTCCAGCTTCTCTATCTTCTCCACGTCCTGATCGTGGTACTTCACCAACAGCATGTCCAGCGTGTCGAGCCAGTATCCCTCGATGCGAAAACAGATGTTCAGAAACAAAGGATCGAACGCGGAGATGAACTCCGTCTCCAGCTCCTCCCTGCGGACCCTGTCCACCTGGGGGTCGCGCGAGACGGCGCGAAGGAATTTGTGAATCTTCTTCAGTGTCAGTTTGGTCCCTTCCAGTTTCAGCTTGTCCCCATACATTTTTATTGTCCTTTATCTTGGGAGTTCCGCTTCGCCGCGGCGCTCTTCTTCCTGACGACCTTGCGCGGCGCGCGCCGTTTTTTGGGAGCGGGCTTCTCCGTCTGCTCCGGGGCGGGCTCCAGAGTACGGACCGGAGCGGGCCGGCGGCCCGCCACATCGCTCATGGGCGGATCCATCCAGCCGGGGTCGAAGGTCGTCATGGGGTCCGGGCCCGGCAGGACGGGGATCCCGTCGTAGACTCCATTCTGTCTTGGCAGCGGCCGCACTCCGCCGTGCCCCTGCGGGGAACGTTCCACGGCCCGTTCCGCGGCGCTCATGTCGCCGCCCTCCACGCGGCGTCGTCCCGCCGCGCTGTATTCGGCCTTCGCGAAGGAGGGGCGTTTGCCGTCGCCCAGGAGCGTCAGCCCCATCTCGACGTCCGGCGCGAGCTTGACGGTCCGGTTCGTCACCCGTATCTGCTGGCCGACGAGCCCCGCATAGCGCGGCAGGGTCTTTCCCGCCCTCCAGTTCCGAGCCCAGTAGACCAGCGCATCGCGCAGGTCCGACTCCGGCGTACTTAGAAATGCCGACTGCTCGTTCGGTCCCATACGGAAGCGCCCCGTCTCGTCGACGAACATCTCGAGCCACAGCACGACGCGCGGCAGGTCGGACAGCGAGATCTGCCCGGTGTTCCCGAGCGCGTCCATCAGCATCCACTGCCGGACCGTCTCCGGCACGCGCGGCGCGCGGTCGTGCATCAACTTCCAGACGTCCGGCGCGTTCAACCGCACCACGACGCGGAACCCCTCGACGGTGACGTTCTCGACCACCGCCGAACCGAACGCCAGCCGCTCGACGGGCCGGGCGAGCCCGAACGCCCAGAGCGAACGCCAGACGGTCGCGGGGTTCATCGCCTTGAACACCGTCTCGTTCCAGGACATGTACTCCGTCTCGCCGCCGAGGTAGCCCCGCACATAGGCCATCGCGGACGCTATCTGAAAATTGTCCGTCGGATGGTTGTACTGCGAGATACTCCAGTTTCCGCCGCTGTCGGGCGTCGAGAAGCTCTGCTCTATCCGCGACTGCTTCAAGACGTTCGCTCTCTCGTAGGTCGAAGGATTGAGGCTCTGGCTCCGCTGGTTCGGAGTGCGTTTCGTCGCCTCCGCACCGTCGTGCACTGGCATCAGAAGCGCCGAGCACAACAGGCACACCGCTGCCGCCTTCACCCTTCCGCCGTATCTTCCGTTCATTGTTTTCATCCGTCTCCTTTCGTGCTTTTGCAGCATATCAAAAAATGTTGTCGAGCCGCCACGTCATACTGCGGACGAATATCCTGTGCCGCAGGTCGTCCTCCGAGAACGCCGCCTCCTCGCCCGCCTTGCGCTCCGGCCATACGAGCGGCTGGATGTCCGAGGCGCCCTGCGGCTCCTCTCGGCCTTTCGCCGCCACCGTCATTGTCAGCATCATCGCGTTCGGGTCGTAGAAGAACCGCAGTGCGACGATATTCTGGGCCAGCACCCTCCGTTCTTCCGGACTCGGGGCCCCCGCACCGGCGGGGAAGTCCGCATAGACCTCCAGTATGAGCTCGCCGACGCGCCGGTCCAGAAACACATGTCCGAGCCGCGGGACGTAGAGCTCCTCCATCCCGGTCAGCGGCCCGCCCATCAGGAGCCCCGGCGCCCTGTCGAACGCGGACTGCGGCGTCCGGCCCTCGACAACCTGAAAACAGTACGCCGCGCCGGGCGCCGGCTTCACCGTCAGCTTGTCGTCCCAGATATTCTCGACCGCCAGCGGGACACGGTACGACGGGAGCAGAAGCCACATCCGAAGATCCGTAAACTTCGTCGACTGCAAAATGGGATGGACCTCCTGGAGGACGCTGAGCTTGTTCAGCATAAACGAGAAACGCTCCGTCACCTCCGGTTTGTACTTCGCGTTCGGCGGTCCGCTGTCGGGGTTTACCCCCGCCGTGACCATCCCGTACCCCTTCTTCAGGGTCTCTATCCCTTCGCGCCCGACGAGCAGTACCGTACTGTCGCTTCCGTCGTTCCAGTAGCCCCGCAGGTTGGCGAACCGCGCGTCCCGCTCGGTCCCCCAGTTGGACTTCTTCGGGTCCCGCAACGCCTCGGCCGATATGTAGGCGGTCGAGAGCGGGACACGGTCATCGGGTATCCGGTTTATCTTCCGGTTCCGCGACACACCACGCACGGTCACGCCGGTCGGCATACCGTAGGCGAACCAAAGGTCCGTATTGTTCGGGACCGTCCCCCCGTCGCCGGGTCCCGCCGTCGGACTCGCATGGTCCGCCCGGACCGGCAGAGATCCGACAAGAGCTCCGTAGCTGTCCCAGAGGTTCACGGGACGGGTCAGCTTCAAGGGCCCGTACCCGACGTACTTCGACGTCGCGGGGTCCATCGTTCCGAACTTCTTCTGCGGCGTGCCGAGGCACACGAACGGCGCGGAATTCCGCAGGAGCGGGCCGAGCCACGAGAGGGCGAACTCGTCGTGGGGCTTGTAGACCGCCGTGCCGTCGCCCCCAACGGACTGGACATTCGTCGGCATGCCTATCCCGATGTTCGCGATGAGGGGGTTCAGCACTCCGAACGCATCCTCCAGCGCGTCGTACGACGCGACGGTATCCTCGCGCTCGCCGCGCATCCCGAACATGCTCTCGACGAACAGCACCAGAGCATACCCGATGACGGATATGATGATCATCGTCACCAGAAGCTCCGGGAATGTAAAACCCCGCCGTTTCGCAATTCCCATCTCAGATGGCCTCCCACGGGCCGCCGCCGTCGGGCGGCTTGTTGCCGTACCCCGTCATGTTGAAGAACCGCCGCCACGCGTGAACGATGGGCTCTCCGGGCCCGTACGTCACAATTCTCAGCTCCAGCACGACTATCTGGTCCTTCCCGGTCGGGAACGTCCGTTCCATCGTCTGGAACGACGCCGTCCCCTCGCGCCCGAGGTACCGGAACCGATAGATGGGACCCTGCACCCCGACCGTCACGGGCTCATCCTCGAACTGACCGCGAAAATCCTTCTGCCCTACGAGGTCTGCGAGCTCGGAGAACCCTTCGGTGCCGCCCTCGGATTCCGTCTCGCGTTCGCTCCATCCCGTCGAACGGACCGCGGACACGGAGATGCGCCGAAGCTCCTTGCGTAGCGCCTCGTCGACCGGCACGGGGTCGAGCGCGAACCGCGCCCGTATCGGCTCGGACCGCTCGAACCCCTTGCACCACGCGGACGCGAAGGCGTCGTCGTCTACTCCCAGCGTCCGCTCCGTCTGCTGCATGAGCGACGCCGACATCAGCCCCGTCAGGGACAAAAACGCCGTCCCGACGATAAACACCGTCACCAGAATCTCGACGAGCGTGAACCCGTCCCGCCGACGGCTGTACATCGGCGCCGCCTCCTCTCCTTAAGGTTTCGACCGAATCTGCGGGACGTCGGGCCCCGCCGGGAATACCGCTTCGTACTTCGGCGCCTCGATGTCCACGTTCAGGTCCGACACGTTCATCATGATCGTGAAATACTCGTAATACCCACTGTTCGCGCCGTTCGTGCCCGGCAGGATCCACACCCGCATTGGCATGAGCTGTCCTGTACCGGGCGCTGCCGGCTTCGCCGACTTGTCGAGCGCGGACGCCACAGGTGCGAACGCCGCTGTCAAGAGCGCCGCAGCCAGCACGGAGAACATAAATTTACACATATCTTTTACCTCCTATTTTCTGCCCTGTGGCGCCGGCTTCGGGCGCTTGGGCTTCTCCTGCTTCGGATGCGTCCCGTCCGAGAACGAGCCCATCCACAGCTTGCTGGACCGGCGCGGCGCCGTAACGGCGCTCCCCGCTCCGGCAGACTCCTCGGAGTCGCCCAGTACGGCGTTCCAACCGAGGATGGCATGTCCGGGCCCGACCGTCACATACTCCTCGCGCGGCACGGCGAATGGGTTGTCCCGTTTGAACCGCCGCGTATCCACGAGGCTCGCGCCACCGGCCTGTACGAGGACGTCGAGCGGGAGTTTCTTCGTAAACTGAACGATGACGGGCAGCCCGGAGTTCATGATGATGGTCGGGCGCTCCTGCTTCCCATGCTCGGCTATCTGCTGTGCGACGGTCTGCGCGGTATCGCGCAGTATCTGAGTCCGCGCACCGACCTCCGTCGTGGTCGTAGTATCCTTCCCGTCCTTGTCCTTCTCCGTCGTGACCTTCTCGTCCTTGTCGACGAGCGCGTAAGCCGCCGCCTGCGGGATCATCGAGAGCCAGAGGTTCCGCCAGAACGGATCCACATATTTCGAGACCAGCCCCGGCGAGCCGTGTTTGTCCAGCAGTACGCCCTCCATAGGGATCTGGATATGTCCGACCCGCACGCCCTCGATGGTGACGCCCAGCCGGCGCGACTCGAAGTCCGGCATCGCCTTGCCGTAGAATACGGAGCCCTTCGGCAGGAGATAACCGCGCGAGACCTCGACGTCCTCCGTCGTCTGAGCCTGAACGAAGAAGTTCTCGAGGTTCTGCGTGGAGACTATCTTGGTCGTCAATACCGCCTTGACGAGCCCCGCAACGGGGATACCCAGCCTGTCGTCGAAGACCGGGCTCTTCTCGTCCTCGGCGGCTTTGTCCGCCGCCGCCTTGTCCGCCGCGGCTTTCTTCTCCGAGACGTACTGTCCGAAGTTGTTCAGAATGGTCGTCTGGGAACTGCTCGGGGGCAGCAGCGGTTCGGGCTCGGGCTCCGGCTCCGGCTCGCCCTGCTGGCCCTGCTGGCGCGCCAAATCCATCTGGGACCGGGCCTCCATGATGGCCTTGCGCAGTTCGTTGTTGTCGTCGATGACCTGGTCCAGCATCCCCTGAATCAGTGCGCGCTCGCGCTTCTCGTCGTCGAGCTGTGCCATGATGGTCTTGATGTCGGACGACTCGAACGTCCCGACTATCTGGCGGATATACCCTTCCAGCACCTCTATCTTCTCGTTGGCCTTCTGGATGTCGGACATCGCGCCGATACGGACCCGCTCCGCCTCCTGTTTGCGGACTTCCTCGAGCGCTTTGTCGTCCGCATTGACTCCGAGCCCATCGGGTTTCTTGGGCTCGAAGCCCGACAGCCACGATCCGCTCGCGAACATGACGACAAAGAAACCGATGATCAGGATAACCACAGTCATCGATATCGCCAGCACGATGGACTTCGTCTTGTTCGGCTTCACCCCTATCTCGGGGGACGATAGGTCCTTTTCCTTCTTCTTCCGCTCGGCCGTCTCCTCCGCGGCGGCCGCTCCTGCCTCGTACTCGTCGTCGTCGAGCAGGGACTTTCTCTTTTTGTCGCTCATCTTCTCGCCTCCCTAATTCTGCGGCATCGGCCGGACCTGAACGTTCCCGTCGGGCGCCTCGTTCGACAGGCGCGGCGCGCCGCTCGTCTGGGGATCCCCCTGCGCCGACCCGCCCGGCGTCTCGAACACGACGTCGTAGCCGCTCGTCGGGTTCGCCGACTGCCCGCCGCCCGGCTGTTCGTCGATGACGTAGTCGTTCGACTTGCCGGGGTCGGGCTCGTTCTGCGACGCCGGCTGTCCCTGGCTCGTCGTCCCGGTGTCCGCCACCTCGTCGCGCAGGCGTTTCATCTCGGGGCTCTCCGGCTTCCGCGGCCTTGCGACCTTCTTGTCCTTCCAGCCGCTGGGACGCGTCGGGAACGACGCCTCCATCGGAATGGTGCGGCTCCCCTGCAAGGCGAACCGCACCCGCAGTACGGGCGGCAGCGTATCGGCCTTGGTGACGAGGAACATGTCCAGCATGTCGCCGGGGCTCATCAGCGGGACCGACCGGCCCCCAATGTTCGGGACCGCGACCTTCAGAAGCCCATCCGCTCGGACCGTCTTCTCGTCCAGTGCGTAGGTCTGGTCGTAGCTCTTCAAGTTCAGCTTCGAGGCCTTCGCGTTCTCGAATCGGATCCAGTAGGTGCACAGCCCATCCGCCGGGAAGAGGTGCGCCCGCATCAGCGTCGCACGGACACCCACGCCAAGCACGGGGTCCTCCGCATAGATGGACGTGTTCGGCGTCGTCATGAGGTCGCTCTTGAGCTGGAGATCGTCCATCTTCCTACCGTGGTACGCCATCCAGACGAGGCTCTCCACGTCGTCGAGCCGCGCGGCGCCATGCGGATCCGTGACGTTCACCAGCATGTCGAACTTCCGTGCCGTCTGCGTCTTGAAGTCGTCAGGCTCGTCGTCGGCATAGAAGAAGAACAGGTAGAGCCCCGACTTCGTCGTGACGAACACGTTGGTCGCCCCCATGCGGACTAGGGGCTTGATCATCACGTAGTTCAGCTCGGGCAGGACCTCGATGGAGAAGTCCTCCGGCCGTCCCAGCTGCACCACCAGCGGCGTGCTGGGAAGGCGCAGGAGCGTCCCGCGGTTCACCCGCGCATTCACCACGATGGGATCGCCCGAGAACGCCACCGTCCTCTGCTGTGCTCCCTCCGGCCCGATGGCCGTCAGTCCCAGCGGCGCACGCGTCGGCGTTATTTTGGGCGCCGACGGCGCCGCCTTCCGGCCGGCCTCCGCGCTCCATCCCCAACATGCCGTGCACAGCATCCCCAACAGCACGGCGCCTCCAATCCTTCTCGCGTTCACAATTTATCGTCCCCTTTCCTGACCGAAGCCGGAACCGGCTCCGGTATTTACGCTCCTGTCGCCTACTCGCCCGTATACTCGATGCCGTCCACCGACATCCCCCACGGGTTCTGCTTCGTGTACACGCCCGTCTTCACTATCTCCAAAGTCAGGAACGACTTGGAGGTCTGGATGCGCGTCTTGAAGTTCGAGTACTGGCGCACGCATACGGCTTTCACTGTGAACTTGTCCGGCTTCATATCCGTCGTCTCGATGGACTGGATGACCATCGATTGCACGAGCCCGTTGGACTCCATATTCTGGATAAGCGCCTTCCAATATTTCTCGTAGAACAGCGCCGATGCCGTCTGCGTCATCATCGCCTGCGCGCGTTCCACGTTGTTTTTTATGTTCGAAGCGTTGCCGATAAAACCATTATAAATGAAGTCCCGGACCATCGTCTCGTGAGACGGGACGGCGCCCATCTCCGCCGTGATGTAGGTCGGACGTGCATCGTCGTCGATGGAGAGAAACACCACGTCCTGATGGACCAGAACGAAGACGGCGAACGCCAGACACACGACCGTCAGACAGATGGACAACAGAAAGATGACGGTCCCGCGAAAGCTCGCGGCCGACGCGGCCCACGACAGGGCCAGCGCCGTCTGCGTTGCCTGCGACGGCGGACGGAACGGATCCTTGGTATCCTCGTTCTCCTCGCGCCCGTCCTTCGGTGCGCCGGAGGGCTTCTTTGTTTTTTTGACAGGAGGCTCCGGTACTTTTTGTACCGGCTGTGCCGGAGGCCCAGAAACCGGTAAAACGGGCGTCTCCGGCACAGCCGGCCGATACTCGATGGGCGCAGGATTGTAGGGCAGCTGCGGCGGCACGGTGGGAGGAGCCGGGTTTTGTATCTCCTGTGCGGGAACGGCTGGGATGGGAGAGGACGGCGGGGACTGAGGTCCCAGGCCGTCCGGGTCCTCGTCGAAGCCGAAGGACGCCGTGGAGGCGCCGGTCCACGCCGGCTGCTGCTGCGAGACGTTGTCCTGCTGGGTTCCGATGCGGACGTACCGGTCCGTCGCCGGGTCGTACACGAAGCCCGGAGGCGCGGCGGCAGACGTTGTATCCTGAGCCGGCTCCGAATCGGGTTTCCTCCGCTTGCCGGCCATTACGGGACCCTTCTTTTTGTTCCAGAACGCCATCAGCGTCTATCCCCTTTTTTCGGTGTTTTTACAGCGTTCAAAGTATAACACGAACGGCGCATTACGGGCAAGGCACACACGCTTCGCGACCGTATTTTCCCGAGTTTTTCTGCCGAGCCTCCGGCAGAAGCCAATGACGGCGGAGCCAGGAAAGCTCTTGCCTTTGGAGCGCCGCATGGCGTACAATGGGCTTCAAGGGTACATATTCAGGGAATAAAAAGGAGGCTTTTTTCTTGATACATCTCGGTTTCCTGATACTCTCGGTGCTGTTGCCGAGCGCGCTGGTGCATTTCCGGCTCGCCTCGCTCAAGACGGCGTTCCTGACGGGGCCCGTCTGCTTCGCCGCCGTCGAGGCCGTTAGGGCCTTTATCGTCTACGCGCTGCCGCACGTTTTGGACTCCGCCGGCGGCGCTGTTGCGGCCCGCAACGAGAAACGCGCTGCCCTCGCGGCCGCGGCGAAGGCAGCCGCGGCGCAGGAGGCAAACGATCGGGCCGTTGCAACTGAGCGGAAACGCGTCGAAAACGCCGAGCACGCCACGGCCTCCGCGTTTCTCGACTCCTGCGCGGCCGCCGCACTGCTCATGGGACGCCGCGAGCGGACGCCCAAGGAAATTTGGGACAGATACGCGGACAAGCTGAGGGAGAGCTTCGACCTGTTCGTCATGTGGACGTTCGCCGCGCTAGCGCTGGCGATGAACTCTCCCAAGTGTGCAGAACGGTTCTCCCGCTCGAAGGACAGGACGACCTTTGTTCTGGGCATGCTCCTGTCGGCGGCCCGCAGAGGCCCGGCAGGAGCGGCAGACGTCGTAAAACCGGCGTCGGCGCCACGTCCCGACGAGTCTGAATTCGACCGGTACCGCCGGGTTGGCGCGTTCCCATGGTTTCGCGACATTCTGCGGCGCGCCGCGCCCGACGAGATGTTCCTCGAGTATGCGGACAGATTCGTCCCCGCCTCCGATGCGCCCGCCGAATGGTTTCCGCGCTGGGCGTACCTCCCGGAGGACGAACGCGCCAAGGACCTTCCGAACTCGGTAGCATTCCCGTTTCACGCCTATCTGTTCCTTCTGCTCCACGGGCTGGTAACGGCCGATACATTCGCCGACCCCGACGAGCGCCGCATGCTGACGGCAATGTTGACGCGCCCGTCGCCCGCGTTTGCCGAGAAGGAGGAGAAAACGAGAGAATCTGATGAGGACGGCGAAGAGGAAGGAACCGCGCCGAAGCGGCGCGAGGAACGCTACCGGTGGCGCCGGCGCACGGAGGGCTGGTGTTTCCTGCACGAATGGGTCTCAGTCCTGAACGCGCCGTTTGCCGAGTCGTTCCCATGGCTGCGCCGCACGACGGCGTCGCTCCTGTGGAACTTCAACGCGCGAGACGGCGGGCGCAAGCTGTATCGTGACTGGGTCTCGCCCGTAACGCAGGAGAGCGCCATGCACATGTTGCTGTCGGACGGGCACAACATGCCGTCGGCCCGTGCCGTGATGTTGGAGGACACGGAGGTCGCACCACCGTCGGTCGTCGACGTCTGGCGCGAGATAGCGGACACGCGCAGCTGGGCGGAGCCCTGCGCCTATGCGCTTTTGGAGTTCGTCTACAAGAATCGGGACAGGCTGGAGTCCTGCGCGACGACAGGCAACAGGCCCTTCGACCTGCGTGAAAACGATGCGGCAAAGGATCTGACGGTCCCCATCGAGATCCTGATGGAGACCTGCCGGCCCGTCGACCCAGACGAGGAGCCCTTCCATCCGTCGTCGATGTCGGACGACGGGGAGATGCCGGACTACGACGAGGTGTACCTCCGCCCCTTCATTTGCGACGCGGTCCGCATCAGCCTGTGGTACCTCGACGGCTGGCTCCGGTGGCTGACGGCGCACTCGGAGCGCTACGATTCGCCGTCCGAGCGGCGTCAGGAGACGAACGCCATTCGGACCGACATCGACTACATCATGAAAGCCATCCTTGACATCGCGCCCGACGAACTGTTCCTGCGGGAATACTTCGCCAAAATGGCCGGGACCTTCCGCGCGGCGTTCCTCGCGATGAACGACCGAGCGCCGGACGCCGCGATGGAGAAGATGGGCAGTATCCTCAAGACCTCGCTCCAGAAGCTCTGGAGCGGCAGCGAGTACGCCCACGTCCGCCCCGACGTCGAACGGGTCCGCGGCATCCTCGCCGCGGCGATACAGCAGAGATAGAAAAGAAGGGCGGTGCCTGTCCTGGCTCCGCCCTTGATTGTTTTTTTATTGATAAGAGCCGGCTCCGGCCCTGCGGCGTCTCGCGTCCTCCTTCGAGCTTCCGTAGGGATTGTCCGGCAGGCGAGAGCTTGGGGGGAAGCCTACCGGATGCTGCTGCGCGGGCCCACCAAAGGGGGAAGGACGGGCCGCGGGGGCTCCCGGCGCCTTTTTCCCTTGGTTCGCCATCGCCTCCTCTATCTCCTGCAAGTGGAGCAGGTCCTTCTCCGCCTGCGTGTAGATGAGGCCGAACGACTCGAAGGCCTTGGCGCCCTTGCCGAGAAACGCCGGGCAGAACGAATGCTTGGACCAGTTGTAGAATGGCATTGCCCAGCGGAACCACGGGTTGGACGAGAACTTCATGAGGTAGTTCAGGCCCGGCAGTCCCATTATCTGGGTCGATAGGACGGTCTTGCGGAGTTCGCGTTTCTCCTGGTTGTCCTCCGACATGTTGATGTCGCCGCCGTCGGACTTGCCGGAGATGGACATGGAGACATTACCGCCGCTGGACGCTATCTCGAACTCCCCGATGTCCTTCTCGGAAATCGTCGAGGCCTCCTCGCCGTCGACGACGCGTCCCACGACCTTTGAGTTGCAGTTGTTGAGGAGCGTTCCCACCTCGTCCTGGTACTGTCCCTTGAGCTGCGCGCGGTCCTGCACGCCGATGACGGTGCAGGCGCCCTTGGAACGGCCCTCGGCGAGGAGCCGGATGACGGAGTCGAGCTTGAACAGCGAGCCGAACTCGTCGATGAAGAACCACACGCGTCGCGTAATGTCGGTCGGGATGGAGATCATCTCCTTGAGCATCAGGTCCAGCACGACCGTGTAGTAGCTCTGGTACCGCGTCGCATAGTTCGCGGGGTTGACGAGGAACATCGCCTGCCCGTCCGTCGCGGGGTCCACCAGCCATTTGCGAACCGACAGCCAGCCGGGCTGAGCGACCTCCGGCTGGGTAAACGACGAGGTAAACTGCCCGAGCGTCGCAAGGACGGAGCTCGCGATACCGCCCTGCGACTTGCCGGCATCCTTGAGCGGCGAACCGGACGCTTCGGCTATCGGGACCTTCTGGAGCAGTCCCCAGAGTATCTGCGGCGTCGAGAGCGTGTTGTACAACAGTTTGCAGAGCTCGAGGTTCGATGGCCGCATCAAATGCGTGTACTCGTCCCGGGTGTTCCGGAAGATCGGACCGCGCCCGCGCTCCTCCGCCCCGCAGTCCTTCAGGAGCTTGTGCTTGCTGTTCGGGTCGAACGAGTAGTCGTCGGCATACATGAGGAAGAACATGATGCCCTTGAACACCTGCTTGGCAGAGCTGTTCCAGAACGCTTGGTTGTCATTCCCGCCGCCGGACGGCGCGGGAATGAGCGAGCCCGTGAAGTTGTCGATATCCTGCTCGCCGTTTATCTCGGCGAACACGTCCCAGCGCGTGTGGCGCCGGTCGGCGGGACAGATGACAGGATCGTTGTCGCGCCACAGAAAGTCCAGAAACTCCGGCTTGCGGTCGTACACGACCAGCTTGTCGCGCCCGCCGCGCATCCGAGCGTCCCACATCATCTGTTTGATGACCTGCGTCTTACCGGATCCGGCGGAGCCTTGGATGAAGATGCCGGTGTTCTCATAGCCCCACGGCAGCGGGCACCCGCCCATGTGGATGGGCGCCAGCGTCGCGTCGCCGCTGAACCGATTGCGCAGGATGACGGCGCCGTCGCCCTGTCGGTCATAATACTCGTAGAGCGCCTTTGCGGCCTTCACCTGATCCTCGATGCAGGTCCTGACTATCTCCGAACGCGGGCCCTGAGTCAGACAATTGCCGCGGATGACCTTCTCGCCGTCGCTGATGGTCCCGTCGGCGAGGGGCGGATCCGTGACGGGCTTCGTTCCGACGAGCCCGTTGAATTTCCCGGCCTTCTTGGGCTTTCCTTTTTTTGGCCCCTTCGGCGTTGCCGCCTGCGGGTTGTTGCGCATTTTCTTCATCCACTCTTCTTTGTGTAAAAACGGATGTTTGTAGAACGACGCGGACAGTCCCTTTCCTATTCCCGTAAAGATCGCGAAGAACAGCGACAGGAAGAACAGGTCGCCGGTCGCGAACACCTCGAAGTACAGTTCCCCGTTCTGCAGCCCGATACGATGGTCGAAGACGAGGTTGAGGACAAGAAATATCGGCATCGAGATGACGGCGAACAGGACGTAGTTCACGATGAAACGCGAAAAGTGCTTCCAGCGCGCGATGTCTACGGTGTAATCCTGCCTCAAGGGAGTCCCCCCCTTTCCGGTGTATTTGCAAAAAGCGGCGGAGCTCGGATGAAAACGAGCTCCGCCGCCCTGGAAATTCGTCAGCGGACCCTCATGTAGACCGCGGTTCCGTTCCCAGCGCCGTTCTCGAACTTGAAGAGCTTCTTGGCGTCGGACGGTACGGTGTTTGCATCGCCCGCCAGAAGCCCCGCCGCCTTGGACATGTTCGACAGCTCTTCGAGGATGGCCGAGTCGGCGTCGTCGACGCTCGCGCCGACGTGCCAGTTGCGACCCTTGCCGTCGCAGACGAAGAACCAGCGGGAGCTGTCGGAGAACTGCTCGGGGTTCGCGAGGTACCGTCCCAACAGGTTGTAGACGGGGTCCGAACCGCCGATGGCGGTATTGAACTCGGAGCCCTTCGCGTCCGTCGATGCGGTGTAGAACATCAGTGCGGCGGACTTCAAGGTCCGAAGATCCGACACTATCGCCGTCGCCTTCGACATCGAGACGCCGGAGCCGCTGTTCATCAGCGCCATCGAGGCGACCACACCGATGATGATGAGGACGATCAACAATTCAACCAGTGTGAAACCCTGTCGTTTGTTTGGAGTAAACATGACGGGATTGTTTTATCTCCTTTCCTATTCTTGCCCCATCCATTGTTTGTTAGATTGTTTAGTCGCTGGCTTTTCTTTAACCTTTGAAACATTTACCGTAATATCTCCTACGGTCATTCCAAGAATTGCATCCAAGATAGCTGTAGCGCCAAAAATGAAAAACACGGCAACAAAAAACTTTTGAAGCATGCCCTGTGCCTGTTGCTGTCCCGTGTACCACATCACGCCGCAGATGATGCCAAGCAACGCTGCAACGAACATCATCGTTACACGAGCTAAACGAACTATGCCACGAAGAGCATAGACTAATGGAACTACCTTGCCGACAAATTTTACTTCCTCTTCCTTGATAGAGGCAAAAACATGCATATCGCCCAATATATACTGAACGACATTAAAAATTGCCAAGGTGACAATAAAAATCAGCACATTACAAAACACTGACTTTAATTTCTTGTTAGTATCACCAATTCTCATTTTCGGCATCTCCTATATTTTTTTGTTCTCCAACCATAATATCCCCCATCGTTACGCCAAGAATTGCGTCAAGAATAGCTGTAGCGCCAAAAATGAAGAACACAGCTACAAAAAACTTCTGTAACATGCCCTGCGCCTGCTGCTGTCCCGTGTACCACATCACGCCGCAGATGATGCCAAGCAGCGCCGCGACAAACATCATCGTGATGCGAGCAAGACGAATCATTCCGCGGAACATATCAAATAATACTGTTACATCGCCCTTAAATTCTTCTACTGCCGCCCACGCCGCGCCGCCGCCCGTCAGTACGTCAAACGCGCACATCAGGACGAACACCGCCAAGCATACGATCCCGACCCTCATGACGCCGTATCCCCAGCGCCGTTTACCATCCAATAGCTCCAACCGGCCGTTCAAACCCGTCACCTCTTTCTCCAGAATCACTTCAACGTAAATTTTCCGATCGTCACCGCGAGGATGGCGTCGGCTATCGCCGTCGAGCAGAATACGAAGAACGCACTCATGAAATACTCCGACAGCGCCCGCTTGGCGTTCTGCTCGCCGAGGTGCATCAGAAGCCCTATCGCTATGCCCCAGATGACCATGACGAACATCATGATGAGACGCATCACCATCACGAAGTTCCGCATCATCGCGAGCAGCGCTTCCATGTTCAGCCCCCGCGCATCCGCATACGCCGGGAACGCCCCGGCAAGAACGAAATACACCCCCGCCGCCAGCCAAACCGCGGGCCCGCGCGGCCCCAGAAACGAACCGTCCCCGATCCGCCCCGGATACAACCCCTTTTCCGACATCCGACAAATCGCCCCTTTTTTAATGTTTGACATTTCCGAACGGCGTGGTATAATGACACCGTTCGGAAGAATAGTGAGTGCCGAACAGGTCGTTGCGACAATTCCGACGCCATTGATACGCATAGCGGCTCCGAGATACGACAATAGCGTATCCTCATGCCAAGAAGGCACGAAGACGTCGGGACGAACCGAACGGAAGGGAATCGACGACGGACCCGCCAAGGCGTACATCGTTCCCTTCCAACGTATGAACTACGGGCTTCATTCTACCGTATTATGCCCGTTCGCGCAAGCATGTTCCATTCTTTTCTGTCGCGCAGGAGCCCCGATTGATGAATCGATCGGAGCTCCTGCGTCGTTTTTTTTCGGCGCCTTTCTTATGGCGTCGGAGTTTTTGTATCGCTGCCGCGGATCCTGCGTACGAACCACTCGCGGACGCTGGCGCCGACATGGACCAGCGTGTTGCGGGTTCCCTGGGCGACGTAGGGGGACACGGCGTTCGGGACGGCCATGAGGACCGAGGTCATCACGAGCGCGGACATACGTTCCGAATAGTTCGGAATGGAGCCCGCCGCATAGACGAACGCCAGGGCCATGACGGCCATGCCGACGACCGAGGAGGTCATGAAGGGGCTGAGCACGCTGTACATCCCCAGCGCCAGCATCATCATCGCGGCGATGATTCCCCAGAGCAGCAGCTTGACGAAGTTCCCGCACCAGCCGGTAAAAAAATTTCCCAGCGGGTTCGATTCGGACGTCATATTCTGGAAGTACCCCAGAACGATGCAGGTCGGTCCCATCACCAGCGAGAAGCCCATCAGGATGTCGCGCGTCACCAGCATGACGAGGAACGACATCTGGACGACCCAGCCCGCAATGGTCATGACGAGGGCGCCCATGCTCAGCGCCGTGGCGTTGTTCTTGATGATGTCGAAAACGCTGGAGACGACCATGCTCATGACCAAGCGCTGTTCGGCGATGGATGCCAGTGCCAGCGACAGCAGGTTGAACGCGTCTATCAGCCACATGGCCGCGGGGCGGAAGAACAGAAGGGCCGTCATGAAGATGAGGAAGCGCAGAAAGCACTTGAAGTGCGACACGTTCCGCGCCGACTTCGATCCTATCAGTTTCCCCACCGTCAGCGACAGCGTCTGCAAAAAGTACATCATGAACAGGACGAGAAGCGGCAGCTTCGTCATGACCCACTGCAATGCCTCCTGCGCCTCGGAGAGCGTCTTGTCCAGCTCTGCGGTTATGGACTGGTGTATTTCGTCCTCGGCCAGATTCTTCACGACGCTATTCATGTCGACGTCACCGTTCATCGCATGCCGCACGGCGGCGCTCATCGTCATGAGTCCCTTTATGTCGACGCTGGCCGTTCCCAATAGAAACTTCGTGAACGGCATCGAGGACGTCTGGTCGTACATGCGGTACGACGCCAAGGGGTTCCCGACGCCCTCCGTCGTTCCCGGCATCACCCCGCCGTTCGCTATGGTGACGATCGTCGTCATGACTATCTCCTGCTGGGGCACAAAGCCCAGACTCCCCGAGTTGGGTCCGCCCTCCTTGCTCACCTCCGCATTGACACGTTCTCTTATCCGCTTCGAAACCTCCTTTTCGACCTCCGCGTACTGCTCGACGAAGTTCTTGACGAGCCCAGGTGACGGGATGACCTGCGGGGCAAACAGCGAGAATACCTGCTCGAACTCGGGCTCCCCCAGCGCGTGCGCCGGAACACAGAAAAACGTCCCGGCCAGGAGGACTACGAGCGGGGCGGCCAGACGTTTGAAACTCAAACTCATCTGCATCCCCCTCCTCTAAAAGACCTTAGAGTAGGCCCACTTGCCGAGCTTGCCGGCGCCTTTAAGGGTTGCCTTCGCGGAGAACTCCGTACCGACCATCGCGGCCTTGCCCGGCGTCAACGCCAGTGTCGCGACGACGCCGGTCATAACAGCCGACGACATCGCCTCGCACATCTTGGGGAGGTCCGACATGAGCTTGATGCAGACGACGCAGACGATGACGAACGTCAGGATGGTCATGCCGCCAGTCAGGGTGAACAGGATGCGCATCGCGATGATGAAAAGCGACGTCATGGGCGCGAAGATGAGGTAGGTCAGCCACGCTTTCGCGGCGTGCTCCGTCCACTTCTCGCAGGATGGGATCATCGACATCGCCAGCACCAGCGTGCCGGTACAGCAGGTTATCCCCATCATGACGTCCCCCAGTATCAGCATCGCGCCAACGATGGCGGAGGCGCAGACTCCGACGATGAAGATGAACCCACTGGCGAAATAGTCCGCGAACGTCGTCTGGGTGATTTGCTCCCCCGATCCGTGCAGTTTATAGCGTAATGTGATGAGGTCGTCCAGCTCCGCCAGAGCGAGGGACGTCCGCTGGCCCGGCGTGTACTCCGTATGGGACGCGTTCGGGTCAAGGAGGAACGTTCGGACGATGTCGGACGTCTTCATCCCGAATATGGCGATGTTCGGGACGGCGAGGATCATCAGGATGAGGAACAGCATCTTGAATATCAGCGCCAAGGGCCCCAGCGTTCCGTGCCGCGAGCTGCCGATGACGCTGCCGAAGAGCATGAACAGGATGCGGGCGAAGAACGCCGAGAACAGTACGATGAGCGAGATAAGCCGCATCCGCGTGTAGATGGTGTCGTTCGCCACGCTGCCGGAGACGCCGATGAGCCCGCCGACCTCGTTCATCTTTCTGAGATTTATCTCGATAGCCTCCTGTCGCTTGGCGGCGTCCTCGATGCGTTGTTTGTCGAACGCGTTCAGAGACTTCCCCATGAGGTCATCTCTCTCCGTCTTCAGCGCTTGAATTCGAAAATCAATGCCCGCTGTGAAGCCCATCATTCCGCCGAGCCAGCCCCATCGGTTCTTTAGCTCCCCTATTTGTTTATTGTAATACTCGGTGATCTCGTTCAGAATCTTACCGACGTCCTTCTCGTCCAAGCTCTCGTCACCGGTGATGCAACGCATGACGTTGGCCATCACCGCGTCGAAGAACACCTTGGGTTCGAGTCCCGATTTCACAAGCTGGCTGGTCCCGTCCGCCGTCAGGACGTTCTTCGTCCCGAAGACCATCATCCGTGTGATGGGCCACGACTCCGTCGCAGAGATGGTCCCCAGCCCGGACGCCTTCGTCACGCGGTTGAACTGGTTGAGCATATCGGATATCCGGTTCATCCCCGAGGCGTCGGGGTTCTTCCCCATCTCCTTCAAAGCGGCGAACAGCCTCTCTGCCTGCGCCGCGATATCGGCATTGTGGATTGCCGAGATGTAGTCCGCCAGCAGGGACATGACCTCGGCGTCGACCGGCCCATAGGGATCCTGCTCCGCCATGACGTCCCCCAGTTTCCCCAGCGCCGACTCGAGGACATCGAGCTGGGACTTGCTTCCTCCGCCGCCATCTTGGTCGGCGGAGGCGGGGAGAATAGGAACGAACATCAGTAAAAGCGCGAACAAAAATACCGCGGCGAGCGCCGCGAAGCGTTTGGACATCATTCCGAGGGACCTCCCTTACCGCCCAGATTGAAGGGTTTCTTGACTATTTCCTTCACGCCCTTATAGGTCGTGTTGCCGGCCATGCCGACGCCGCCCATCGCCGCCGCGGAGACGGACGCGCCCATGGCGGTCGCGATGACGGTGAGCGCCGAGGTCGACATCTGAGTTGCGACGTCGATGAGCCGGCTCGCCGTTCCTATCATGACGCAGATGATGACCAGCGTCACCAGTATCCCCATGGAGCCCACGAAGGACACGAGGATGAGCAGCGCCTTCTGGAACACCGCGATGAGCGGCCCCAGCACGATGAAGGTGACGAAGGCGCGGATGAGCCCCTCGAGATACCGTGATCCGAAACTGGGCAGCATGCACATCGGGATGATGAACGGCGACAGGATGCAGGTGAACGCCATCAGGATATCGAGGAACAGCGAGGTGATGTAGACCGCCGACAGAGCCAGCGACACGCCCGCCGAGACAATAAAGCGGACAAAGTAGATGGATATCAACGTCCCGCCGTCCGCCCTCGTCACCAGCTCCGTCATGGCGTTACCCGCGTCCATCATTATCTCTATCTTCGCCATCGCGTTGGCGTAGCCGTCGCCGTTCACCCCGCCGGCCACGACCTCGCGGACGATGTCGGAGAACTTCATCGACAGCGCGGCGAAGTTCGGCATCGCGGCGAAGATGATGATGACCCAGAAGAGCCGCACGGAGAACATGAGGATGTTCGTCTCGTGCGCCTTGTCCTCGTCGCCCGTGATGCGCCACCAGACGTGGGCGAGGATGGAGAAGAACGCGACCATGAAGGTCAGGAGCATCCCTATCTTTCGTACCACCTCATACAGCGTCGGCCCGTCGGGCCGCATGCCGGGAAAATCCATATCGAGGAGCTCTTGAAGCAGATCGGCCGTCTCCAAGAAGAAATTCTTGCGTGCCGCGGTCAGAGCTCCCAGCTTATTCAGTTCGTCGCCTATCAATGCCTTCTCGGATTCGGAACGCTCCCAATCCATCATCAGCTTCTTACAAGGGTCTTCATCGTCCCCTCCACCACCGCCCGGTCCGACGTCGCCGGACGCCGGCGGGACGTCCTCGGAGACGACAGGCGGCGGTGCGACGTCTTCGGACGCCACATCGTCCGACGTTGCGCCTGAGCAGTTTTTCTTGTAGTACTCCCGCAAAGAGTTGGCGTAGAAGGCCATGAAGTTAGTACTGGGGCATCCCTTACAAGCGCATTGTTCTATATGAAGATGAGCCCTACCGGCTCCCGTATCTCCTACATACCCGATAATCGTCCCTGCTTTGAGAACGCCTTTTCCCAATTCTCTGGCCTTCTCACAGCTCCCTTTCATTTGGTGCATAACACGAATATATTTTCCATTGGTCAATCGAATCTTGGTTATATATCCACCGCCCAAGGGATCTTCGACCCCATTTTTGGTTTGCAGATGACAATTCTCGATTTGCCCGTCAAACGGAAGGCGAATAGGCGTCCCTATAGGGACGCCTCCTATGTCTATTCCATGATGCATGTGTCCGACGCCACGCCATCCATATCCATCGGTTACTCTTGCACCAGGGCCCAAAAGCAGTTCCGCCAATGGATCGTTATAGAGGTAATTGAACTTTCCTTTTCGATAATCTCGCGTATAGCGAGCTTCGAGCTCGTCGGGCGGCATTTCCAATAATTCAATTACCTTTTTGTTAAATTTCTTACAATCTAATTGAGAAATACCGCCAGAACCGGCTTTCCCAGTACCGGGTGCTCCTCCGGGTGCTCCTCCTCCACCTCCACCGGCGCCGCTCCCTTCATGCAACAGCTTATAGCACGTCGCGTCCCGAGCCTGTTTTTCCATTCTGGCCAGTGCTTTCTGTAATTCTTCACTCCTGAGCAGGTCAATGACCTTTTGGGGATCCTGCGCGCCGAACATGACGAACCGCGTCAAGGGATAGCGTTCCGTCAGCATCCGCGCGGCGCCGCGGTCCACGACAGCGCGGGTCGCGTTGGATTTTTCCTGTTCAAGATACGCGTCGGAGGCCCGTTGCAGATATCCCGAGACAAAGCTCAAGATGTTCCCGAGGTCCACGGGCTGCGTGTAATCGAAATCCCTCGCCGGCTTATCGAACTCGTAGTTTCCGACGGACATTATGACGTTCGGTTTTACATCTCCGCTTCCGCCTCCCCCGCTCGGAGAGACGTCGGAGCTTGCCGGCGCCGCAAATCCTGCGGTCGACCAGAAGAAAATACAAACGACAGTCTGGACGGCATAAACTACCGCAGATACGATTTTTTTTTGCATTGGTAGCCCTCCTCGATGTTTCAAGCGCTTAAAATACATCACTCTTTCTATTATAACAAAGAGGGGAAGCTTTTTACGCTTCCCCCCTTTTCTTATTCAAGGATCTCTCCTCAAGCCCACCATTTCAATGGTGGGTAGTTGACTTCCCAATGCTATTCAACCGCCGCTAGGTACTTGTCGAAGAACTGCTGATAAAACGGATCCCAAGGCTTTTTGCCGCGAGACTTCAACAATTTAAGGCGCTCTCGCAAGTAATTCACGTCCAGCACGATATGGTCAGGGAAGTCCGTATCGAACTGTTTTTTGCCCGTACGATGAAGTTCCGACGGAACTGACTGAAATGTCCAGTCATCGCCCTTCAACGTGACTTTTCTCTTCCCTTTTTCTGCATTGTTGATAAAACTATACTCCCCAGCTTCAATCGCCCGAGTCGGCAAAAGAGGCATTAAGATATCGCTATTATCAAGGATATATTCACATGTTTCATCTTCCCATACCTTTGTTACGAAATCTTCCATAATTATGCTTCTGAAATTGGCATAGGCAAAATTGAGGTCATAGATATACTTCCTTTTTTCTTTCAATGTCGCAACAACGTTCTCGCTGTTGCGAACCGCTTCGGCGTAGGAGGGGGTCTCGTCCTTACGGAGACTCCAGAGCGAAAATCCCCAGCGGGTCCAGCTGGGACAATTAACATAAAAGCCCGCGAACCGTGGATCCGGAAACAGAACGAAATATACCAGCTTCGAAGAAGCTCGTTTCACCGCGGCGTTTATTTCCTTCAAATTCTGCGCACTGGGCGTCCAAGGTTCCTGTTCCGGATATCCCAACGGATGACGTTTGCTACTGTCCCAATCGTTCGGAATTTCCTGCCACTGACAAATGTAATGCCGTGCAGAGTCATAAACCTTGACGATCATCGGGATATAATAATCGTCGAGCGTTGGGTCCATCAAATCCTGAATCCCCTCTTGGACCCACCAGGTTACCGTTGCGCCGAGGATGAGACGCAACTGTTCAGGCTTCGTCCACCCTTTCCATTCAACAGTAAATTCGCCGATAGGAGCTGTTTTATGAAGTCTCCAATCTGTTTTGTTTTCCTGCCCCGGCTCCTCGCCGAGATCCGCCTTTACGAGGTCCTCGTTCTTGCCGATCCAGCCGCCCTCCATCCCGTATCCATAGGTGTTGTACTCGAAGCCCGGGTAGGGAGAATATTCGAAGAACGCCTCGTCCGCGGGCGAAGAAGGGCTCAGTGAAGGCGTCGGCGCCTTCGCCTTTTTAGGCGCCGCCTGTGCGCCCAGTACGAATATCATTGCCCCCACCAGCGCGAGTATTGCCGCTTTCAGTTTCAGCGTTTGTTTCATCCGATTCGGTCTCCCTTCCAGTTTTGTTGCACCGTGTTGTCGCCTGCATTTTCAATCCAGCGGCCACAGCAAACTTGTGAACGAAGGGCCTGCGTCGGCCCTTCGTTTGCACTTCATTTTCTTCAATTTTGTCCGGTCTTTTCCTCCAGCAGCTTCAGCGCCTGTGTACCCTTAAGGTATTCATTCTCCCTCGCGTAGTCGAGGGCCGTTTTGCCCTCGTTGTCCTTTACTTTTGCGTCCGCCCCCGCCTCCAGCAGCGCAGTCAAGACTTCTGTGTTAAAGTCAGTGTGTGCCGCAAGCATCAACGGCGTCCACCCATCTATGTTCTTTGCGTTGACGTCCGCTCCAGCCTCCAGCAGCGCAGTCAGGACTTCTGGATTTGAGTTATTGTATGCCGCAGCCATCAATGGCGTCCACCCATCTTTCTGTTGGGCGTTGACGTCCGCTCCGGCCTCTATCAAAACCTTCAGGACTTCCGGGTGGGGGTTGTATCGGGCCGCAGCCATCAATGGCGCCGATCCATCGGCGCTGACGTCCGCTCCTGCCTTGATCAAGACCCTCAGGCTTTCTGGATTTGAGTTCTGTAGGGCCGCAAACACCAACGGCGTCGATCCATCTATGCTTTTAACGTTGACGTCTGCCCCTGCGTCCAGCAGCACCGTCAGGGTTTCCGGGTTTGAGTTATTGTACGCAGCAAGCATCAAAGGCGTCCACCCCAAGTTGTTCTTCGCGTTGACGTCCGCTCCGCCCTGAATCAGTTGCCGTACCTTTTCAGGCTCCGCTTTGCCGGTTATCTCCAGCAGTTCTTCCGTTGTCCCAGCACTCGCCTGTCCCTTGAAAAGCGTCAGCAGCAACAGGGACCACAAGACAAACCCTGAAACGCTGCGAGTGAGTAAAGCAGACTTTTTCTTCAACGTGCCCCTCTCCTTTTTTAACGTCCGGTCTTTTCCTCCAGCAGATTCAAAGCCCCTGTGCCCTTGAGTTTTGTATTCTCCCTCGCGTAGTCGAGGGCTGTTTTACCTCAAGTGGTTTCAATTTGCCTGCTGCGTTTGGCGTGACGATCTGACGTGTGGCGGACCTCAAGTTAAGAACGGTCATGGTCCTTAACCATAGATTATAATACTAACAATGTTGAAATTATAGGACCATTGATTAGATTTCGAGTTCTGCTCTGGTGCTACGTCCAGGATGTTGATCGTGTACGGGCGTATGCATGATCATTTACGAAAATAGATGTCGGGACGCAAAAATCCGTAATCTATCTTTTGGAGGCGCATGGAGGGCGAGCGGGATTTTTAACTCAACAAGCCGACATGTCGCTGCCCGCAGCACGATGAGGCAGGCAGGATGACGATCGGCATCTGGAGCTTCCTGCTGGACGAGGAGAGTCTGGACCCGTAAAACCCACCTCGGCTTTTTTCAGGGGCTTGACGATAAGTGCGGGAATAGTGTATCATCTTTGGTATACCAGTTGGTATACCAAAGGGTGTGCCGAAGAATCCAGTAAGGATATAAAAAACACAAACACTGAATAAATGAAAGATGGAGTTGCCAGTCCCTGTGCGGGGAACGATCAGGCGCACTGCGAAGAGAGAGTGAGTTTTGATGCGGGAGGGCCGCTTGGCTTTCGATGTCTACAAAAAAATAAAAGAAGGCATCCTCTCCCTGGCCTACCCCCCGGGCGCGACATTGCAGGAACGCCAAATTGCAGAGCAGTTCGGCGTCAGCCGAACACCTGTACGCGAGGCCATTCAGTGCCTTGCGCAGGAGGGGTGGCTCGTCATCAGCGCAAGACGATACATTCAAGTGCGCGACGCTTCAACGCTCAATCTTCGTAAGCTTTTTGATGCCCGTCGCCTCTTGGCTGATGACGTTGTGGATATTCTTTTTTCAGGGCGAATGCACGCCGCAGTTTCAAAACGTATGCGGGCCGCCATTGCGGCCATGAGCGACGCGAGGGAAAACCTCTTCGCGTTCATCACGGTGGACCAGGCCTTTCACTCCATTGCCTTTGAGGTCCTGGAGAACGAATATCTGCAAAAGTTTTGGCAGAGCGTCAGCGAGGACATGATCTGGTTCGGAATGCTTGCCATGGACGAGCATCGCTATGAAAGTGTTCTGCAGGAGCATGGAGAGATCGTAAGGGCAATGGAGCAGGGGCAGAAGGATGCGGTGAAAGCTGCCGTGACGGCCCACCTGGATTCGACAGAAGCCATCCTGTTCGGCAAGATGTACGACGGCGGAAGCTGCGGCAGAATTTCCCCGCAGGCCCTTGGGTTTAGAAGGGATCTAAAGAAAGGAGTGGCGGTTAGGACATGCGAATGAAATCAGTTGCTCTGCGTAAGGATGGAAGCTCGCATGAGGTTTCATTGCTGTGGGACGCCTGTGTTGCAGCAGGATATACGGGGCGCGATCAAGCTGGTGTCCGTGCACACGTGGAGGAGCTAAAGAAGATCGGCGTCCCATCTCCTGAACGAGTTCCCTCTATGTACTGGATCGAGCCGGAGCGCATCAGTGCCGCCTCATCCCTTTGGGTTGTAGGGAATGAGACGTCAGGCGAGGGCGAGGTCTTTCTGGCCCGCTGCAGCCAGGGGAATTTGCATGTGACCGTTGCCAGCGACCACACGGACAGGGCGCTTGAGACGGTGTCCGTTTCCAAGGCAAAACAGATTGCGACCAAGCTTGTCGGTGCGATCTTTTGGCGTGTGGATGATGTGCGCGACCATTGGGATGAGATTGAGCTGCGGGTCTGGAACGACGGAAAAATCTATCAGGAGGGGACGCTGGGGCAAATGTTGCCTCCTGAAGCACTGTTGGAGCTTGCCGAGGAGGATTCACCGGTTAAGGGTGGGCGCATTTCGCTCTTTAGCGGGACGCTCCCTGTCATTGGCGGAGACCTCGTTTATGGCAGCCGTTACGTGCTCTCTTTGAAGGACCCCGTTCTGAATCGGGAACTGCGGCGCGAGTATGCGGTTCAAGTCCTTCCAGATCGCAATTAGGGGTAGAGGACATGAAGCTACGCGTTGGTGTTCTGCAGTTTGACGTGGCCCTGGGCGATCGGATGAAAAACAGGGCAACGCTTCAGCGATGGCTGAAGTCAGCCTTGGTGCCGTCCGACCTTACGACGGTGCTCGTGATTCCAGAAATCTGGGATGTGGGTTACGCTCTTCCCCGCGCGAAGGAGCTGGCCGATCCCGAAGGGAAAGGCGCGGCGGAGTTTCTCGGCGGCCTTGCCAGGCAGTACGGCGTCTGGTTTGCAGGGGGCTCGGTGCTCGCCTCTACGCCTGAGGGATTTGCAAACCGAGGGCAGGTCGTCAACCCTCGTGGCGATCTCGTTGAGTATTATGACAAGGTACATCTCATCCGTCTTATGGAGGAAGATAAGTACTTCGTCCCGGGGAGGAAAGAGTGCATTTTTGACGTGAACGGCATCCGCGCTGGCTGCGTGACGTGCTACGACATCCGTTTTTGCGAGTGGGTGCGGACTTATGCGCTGGATGGCGTTCAAGTGCTCTTTGTCAGTGCGGAGTGGCCCATGTCTCGAATTGATCACTGGGAGGCGTTGCTTAGGAGCCGCGCTATTGAAAACCAGATGTATGTTGTCGCCTGCAACCGGTGCGGCAAGTCCGAGGAGACGCTCTTTGGAGGACGTTCCATGATCCTCGGGCCCAAAGGCGAGCTGCTCTTCCAAGCCGGTGCTGGCGAGGAGGCAGGCTTTGTCATCCTCGATATGGATGAGGTGGAAAAAACGCGCGGGTTCCTGACGGTCTTTAACGATCGAGTACCGGGAATATACAAGGTGTAGCGATGATGCTCGCGTGACGTTATAGTACCAAGTGGTGCAGTCCTGTAAATCTAAGAGGGGAGCGAATGAAGATGAAACGAAGAATGTTCTTGAGCGTTGTTGCGTTGTTGGGTTTGGTTTTTTTGAACAAGGCAGCCTTTGCGGCATCTGTCAACATCAAGCTGGCACACGGCGGCAGTTTGGAGCATCAGTACCACATTGGAGCAACGGAGTTCAAGCGACTCGTTGAGGAGGCTTCAAACAACGAGATCGAGGTCACGATCTTCCCACAGGGACAGCTTGGCGGGGAGCGTGAGCTGGCAGAGAGCGTTCGTATGGGGACCGTTGAAATCGGAGAGTTGGCGGCCAGCAACATGGCAGGGTTCGTTCCGGAGTTGCAGGTGTTTGGCATCCCCTTCCTCTTCACGGGCAAGAATGCCGTCTACTCTGTTTTGGACGGGGAGATTGGCGCCGAGCTGAACGGCTATATGCTGAATAAGGGCTTTGTCAACCTTGGCTATTGGGAAGTGGGCTTCCGTAATATGACGAACAATGTTCGCCCGATCAAGAAGCCGGAGGATGCTAAGGGGCTCAAGATTCGAGTTCAGGAGTCCAAGATATGGATTGAATTCATGAAGGCGCTGGGAGCCGTCGCGACGCCGATCCCCTTTGGTGAGCTTTATTCAGCGCTGCAGCAAAAGGTGACGGATGGCGAAGAAAATCCTATCGCTACGATATATTCCATGAAGTATTACGAGGTGCAGAAGTACGTTTCCATGACAGCCCACACCTACGAACCCGCATTGGTTATCGTGAACCAGCAGTGGTTTGAGGGACTGGATCCAAAGTATCAGGCGATTTTGAAGGATGCCGCAATCAAGACGGCCACGTTGCAGCGTGCCAAGTTGGCGGAGCTCGAAAAAGAACGTCTGGAGATCATCAGAAAAGCGGGGGTAGAAATCGAGGAAAATCCGGACCACGCCGCTTTTGCCGAATTGACAAAGGACCTCTATAAGGTGATCTCGGACACTGTGCCCGAAGAGCTGGTCATGAGAATTCGGGACGCGATTGCCAAGGCCCAATAACAAACGAAACATTTGTTGCTCGCCTTGTGATAAGGGGGGTGTTGCCCCCCTTTTTTTGTTTGGAACTGTCTGTAGAGGAGTGAGTGCGTTGCAGAAGATGCGATGGCTTTTTGCGACTGCATCGGGAATTTGCCTGGCTGTCGTTTTCCTGGTGACATTGGGCCAGGTCGTTCAGCGCTACGTTTTCCATATGCCCATGCCATGGGCGACAGATGTCACAAGAATATCTTTTATCTATTCCGTGTTTTTTGGCATGGGCGTCGGGGTATTTAATAAATCCCATCTCAATATCGACGTCTTGGTAAGGCTGCTCCCCAAGCGTATTCAGCCGTGGTTTGCCCTGTTTTCCAACATCATTGTGATGATTTTTCTCGGCGCTGTTTTCCGCTTCAGCATTCCCTTTGCTCAGGCAAATGCCGACCAAGTAACCCCTTATCTTCTCCTGCCTATGGCCTGGATATATTATGTCATTCCCATCACAGTTACCTTTATGCTCATCTTCCTCCTGATTGATACCGTTAAACTCTTGCGCAGCATGGCTCTGAACCAATCCGTGGACGGAAGGTGACGCTGATGCTCTGGATCGTTGCGCTGTTTTTAGTGTTTCTTCTTGGCGTCCCGATTAGCTTTTCCCTTGGTATTGTTACGCTGGCAGGTTTGGTCGGTTCAGGACTGCCGCTACAGGTGCTCGTCCAGCGTATGTTCACCGGGGCGGATAACTTTGCCTTTGTTGCCATTCCTCTTTTTATTTTAGCGGGCAACTTGATGGCTGTTGGCGGAATTTCAAAGCGTATTACTTCGTTTGCCGATATGTTGGTCGGACATTGGCCGGGTGGTCTGGGGATGGTAGCCATAGTGGCCTCCATGATATTCGCTGCCGTCACGGGATCGGCGATTGCAGCCACGGCAGCAATCGGCGCTATACTCATCAGCGAGATGATCGTGAAAGGCTATTCACGGCCCTACGCTGCAGCATTGGTGGCCACGGCTGGCTCTATTGGCCCTATCATCCCTCCAAGCATTCCTCTTGTAGTCTATGGCGTCATTGTCAGCAGTTCCATCGCAAAGCTTTTCATGGGAGGGGTCATCCCCGGCATCCTGATGGGAATCTTTCTCATGATCGCTAACTGGCGTATCAGCAAGGTTAGAGGATACGTGGGGCGGGAAAAGAAGGCAAAATGGTCTGAGGTACGTCAGGGACTTCGTGATGCGGTGTTAGCCCTTTTAATGCCCATTATCATCATTGGTGGCATCGTAGGCGGTATCTTCACGCCGACGGAATCTGCGGCCATCGCGGTAGCCTACGCCTTGGTGTTGGGTGGGTTGATCTACCGCGAGCTCTCATGGCGTTCACTCGCCAAGGCTTTCGTTGATGCAGCAGTGACCACAGGGGTCATCCTTACGGTGCTGATGACGGCAAACTTGTTTATCTGGTTTATGACCGTGAAAATGATTCCCCAGTCCATCGCTCAAAGCCTGCTCTCGGTAATCAGCTCAAAGTGGGGCGCGCTTATGGTGATGAACATTATCCTGCTTATTGCGGGAACATTTATTGACACAACAAGTGCAATCACGATTTTTGTACCGCTTTTTCTGCCTCTAGTGCAGACGTTTGGCATTGATCTTATTCATTTTGGCGTCATGGTGGCGGTCAACCTGACGATTGGCATGTGTACTCCACCGCTTGGAGTCTGTCTCTTCGTCGCTTGTGAGATTGCGGATACCACTTTGACGAAAATGTTTAAGGACCTCATCCTCATGCTCATTCCACTTCTCATCTTGCTGGCTCTCATTACCTACGTTCCGTCCACTGTCCTTTGGCTGCCCAATATCCTTGGGCTTTAGGAACGACGATGCTGGTCCTCACTTTGGGGACCAGCATCACGTCATGGCTCTGCCTGCAACAGGGGCCCGTTGTCCCCGCAGCGAGGGCAGCGTCCAATGAGGTATAGAGTAGCTCGCGTTTTTCTCAGCCCTGACGCTGCGATGATGACCTATGTCGCGTCAGGGCTGTCCCTTTGCGAAGAAAGCTAACGGAGGGCCTTAAGGAGTCCCATCGTCAGCACGGGGAAATAGGTAAAGAGCAACAGGCAGACCACCATGGCGCAGAAAACCGGCACGATCTCGCGTGAGATGCTTTCTATATTCTCTCCTGAGATGGCTGAGGCGACGAAAAGATTGATGCCGTAGGGCGGAGAGATGAACCCGCAGGCGAGGTTCACGGTGATGATGAGTCCGAAGTGTATGGGGTCAATGCCTATGCTCCGCACGACGGGCAGGAGAATGGGCGTCAGGATGATGACTGCAGCGATGTTGTCCACAAAACAGCCGAGGACCAACAGGAAGAAGTTGATGATGATCATCAGAAGGAAGGGGCTTTCGGCGAAGCCCGCGAACCACTGAGCGATGTGTGCCGGTATCTGTGCCATGGCGAGATAGCTGGCGAACGCCATGGAGAGCCCAATGAGGAACGACGTGGCACCATTGATGAGTGCCGTGCTTTTGAGACAGTCATAGAGCGTTGCCATGGTCAGCTCACGGTAGACGAACTTGCCGATAAAGGCGGAATAGGCCACGGCAACGACGGCAGCCTCTGTCGGGGTAAAGACGCCGCCGTAGATGCCGCCAAGGATAATGACGGGGACCAGCAGTGCCCAGAGCGCCTCACGAAAGGCTTTGGCGACGGCACTGAACTTCGGACGCTCGGCCATGCTGAGATAATGCCGCTTACGCGCCGTGAGGTAGCATACGAGCATCAGCGCAATGCCGATGATGATACCCGGCACAATCCCGGCAATGAACAAATCGCCAATGGATGCCTTAGCGACGATGCCGTAGATGACGAAAGGGATACTCGGCGGGATGATGACGCCAATGGTCCCCGCCGCAGCGGTGATGGCCGCTGCAAAACCTGCGTCATACTTGCGCTCCTTCATGGCTGGGATCATAAAGGAGCCGATGGCGGAAACCGTCGCAGGCCCCGACCCGGATATAGCCGCAAAGAACATGCACGCCAGCACCGTCACCATGGCGAGCCCGCCGACAATCCAACCCACGAGGCTCTCGGCGAGGATGACGAGGCGGCGTGAGATGCCGCCGCTGCACATCAGAGAGCCCGCAAGGATGAAAAACGGGATGGCCAGAAGGGGGAAGGAATCCAACCCCGTAAACGCCTTCTGCGCGATCATGACCATCGGAATGTCGGACGCAAACAGCATCATAATCCAGGTGGAAAGCCCCAGCGTAATCCCGATGGGGATGCTGAATGCGATGGTGACGATGAGAATGGAGAATATCAGGATGGCCTCCATGTCATTTGCCTCCATCCAACGGTTCTGTCGCGTCGTCGGGTGTCTTCGGCCCCATCGCCTTGACCTCGCCGTTCTCCGCGTGTTGAAGGCCGCGTTTATGGAGCTTCCACATTTCGACGACGAGGCGCGCGCACATCAACGCGCACCCTGCCGGGACGGCGGCGTAAGGCCACGTCATGGGGATACGCATAGCAGCCGAAACCTGCCCTGCGCCATGGATGAAGAGGACGAGTTTTGTGCCGTACCATGTCAAAAAAAAGCTGAAGGCAAACCAGATCAGCAGGACAAGGTACTCGAGCCAAACGCGGGATGCTCCCTTGAACAGATCCATAAGCATCTCCACCCGGAAATGGCTTCTTTCGCGCACGGCGTAACTGGCGCCGACCCATGAGAGCCATAAAAATATGAAGCGAGCCAACTCCTCACTCCACGAGAGGGAGTTTGCAAAGACGTAGCGCATCACAACCTGTACGAAAACGACGAGGGTCATGATGGCAAGCGTCCAGACACAGAAGTACTCCTCAAGGTTGTTGAGAAATTTTTTGGGCGTCATGAAAGTAACCGTCCCCTTCACCGCAGAATCACCGGAACGAAAAGGCGCCCCCAGGGGGACGGGGACGCTGACAGAACACGGGGTAGCGCCTACCTCTGCACTTGTCTGATGATTTCCATCAGATCCTGCCCCAACTCGTCCGCGAACTGCGGATAGACCTCCGCCGTCGCCTCTACAAAGGGTTTTTTCTCTTCGGCCGTCAACGCGTTGGCGCTCATGCCGGCCTCCGTGACCTTTCTCTTGAAGGATTCCTCCTCCTCGGCCATCGCCTTTCGCTGCGCTTCCGTCGCATCTTTTGCGGCTTTTAACACCAAATCCCGCAGAGCCTCCGGCAGCCCGTCAACGAATGCTTTGTTGGCGATCAACACCTCAAAGGAAAAGACGTGCCCCGTCTCGGAAACGTACTTCTGGACCTCGTAAAACTTCCCGTCGTCGATCATCGCATAAGGATTTTCCTGTGCATCCACAGTGCCCTGCTGTAAGGCCGTATAGAGCTCTCCCCAGCTCATGGGCGTGGGGTTCGCGCCGAGCGCCTTGAAAAACGCGATGTGCATCGGGTTCTCCATCGTGCGGATTTTCAAGCCCTTCATGTCATCCGGCGTGCGGATGGGCTTACGGCTGTTGGTGACGTGACGAAAGCCGTTCTCCTGGTAGCCCAGGATCAAGATGCCCTTTTCCGCCGTCAACGCGTTCAACTTCTCGCCAAGCACGCCGTCTACCGCGGCAAATGCGGCCTCGCGCGTCGTAAAGAGGTATGGCAGGTCAAGCGCCTGAATGCGCTTTTCAAAGCCGGCCAGGACGGAAGAGGAGGGGATGGCCATTTGAATGGCGCCAAGCTGCACGCCCTCGCACAGCTCGCGGTCCCCGCCCAACTGGCCGTTAGGATAGAGTTCCACCTTAATTTTTCCCTCGGAGCCTTCCTCGATCTGCTTTGCGAAGACCTCCTTCATCACCGTCATCGTCGGATGGGATTCAGAACCGATGTACCCCAGCTTGATCGTATAATCTGCTGCCCGGACCCCTGAGGCTGCAATCAACACCAGAAGCGCCGCGCCAAGAAATTTTTTCATCGTATTTTTCCTCCTCAGTTATAAAATATATAAAGACGTTTTAAGAAGCGAAATCGATTCTTTCTTTGTTAAACTGATCCTTGCGCAATATTTTGTAAAGCTCTTAAGAAAGGCGCTCCAGCTTTTTGTTTCCCTCCACGCAGGGGAGAAGCGCCTCCGACACCTCAATGGTTTCCAAGTTTAACGTGTTTTTAATCCTCACGATTTTGAGGTTTGCTCGGTCCACCCCCCTTGCAAGCTGAAGGGCAAAGCGCACGGCTTCTTCTTCAGATTCTGCTGTGATTGGTATTTTGACGTCCTCAGGCGCCTTGACGGCCAGTGCGTTGGCGTACATGGACGGAAGGTCCAATTTCTCAAGGACGCGTCGCGTGATCACGTCAAAGAGCCCAACGCCGATGGCGTTGCCGTGGGATGGGACTGTGACATCCAGAAGGACCATACGCTTAATTTGCGGCACGGGGAGAACGAACTTCTTTAGGAGAGAACTGCGGCCCAGGACGTTGGGGTCGAATCCGGCGCCGGATATGTCCTTGCCGATCTCCTCGACGACCAACACGTCGATGTCGGGGATCATCAACGCGGGCATGAGCCCCTTCGCCGTTTGCAGAAGCTCCTTCTCTCGTTCGACGATGTCCTCCGCAGGCACAGCCTCGATCATTGCCGTCTCGTCGTATGCGTTCTCAAGGATCGCGACGCCGAACCCAACAGGCGCACGAGCCATGACGATGCGCGCTGCCTCGATCAAGGTTTCCGCAAACCCCTCGAAGCTAGCTTCGTGTAAAGCCGAGCATCCGATGTGGTTGCCAAGCCCTATCGTCAGCATCTTGCAAAGGCCGCTCTGGATGTCGCCGACGAAATCCGTGTGCAGTTTGACGCGGTTGATGGGCACGATGAGGTCTGCCTCGAGCGCCGCTGAATCGATCCACACCTCCAGCCCGCTTTTCGTCTTCCCGACGCGGGTTGCATCTGGAGCCGTGATGACGGGAACGTCCATAGCGTTCTCCGTGATGCCATAAGAATTCAGGATCTGAAGCTGGCCCTCCTGAGTTCCCCCTCCGTGGCTTCCCATGGCGGAGACGATAAAGGGGTTGCCGCCCCGACGCTGGATCTGTACCAACACCTCCTTCACAATCCGCGCAAGGTCTTTGATGCCGCGGCTCCCCACCGCTACGGCCACCTTTGCGCCCGGCTTAATCTTGTCCGCGATACGGGCTTTTTCAAACTCGCACTTGATTTGAGCCTCAAGGTCGTCAAGCCTCGGCCTTGAAAAGTGCTGCCGGACGCGGTGCATTTTGGGAAGAGGATAACGATAGGACTCATCGAGCATTACGGACATTTTCTCTGAGTCCTTTTCTCGCGTTACCGCGCAGTGTGGGAGCGCTATCGTTCCTTTGCCTTAAAGTCCTTGTGTCCGAGGACGGGCTCCGACGCATCCAGGGCGCTGATGTGGGATTCGTGGGGGCAGGCACGCAGAGCATCTCCATCGCTTCCCTCTTCAATCAGCAGCACCCTCCTTCGTTAGAAAATCCGTCAAAGCCAAAATGCTTTTGCCTTTTAGCATTGCGTTAGTTTAGTTAATAACATTCAATTTGTCAAGCCATGGGACAATATCACCCCCAAGGTAGGCCTTGGGGGTGATATTTGGGACTGGAGCAGGAACGAATGGTATTGTCACAAAAAGAGGTCAAGTATATCAAGGGCGCGGCTCTGCTGATCTGAGTAGATAACCAACCAGAAGGCTGTGGTCCCTGACCCCCTCTCCTTGGCGACGTGGCGTGAAGAGCGGTGGCCAGCCCCCTAAGCCTTGACGGCCGCAAGCTGACCGCAGGCGGCCATGATGTCCGCACCGCGTTCCTTCCGGACCTCGAACTCGATGTGCAGCTCGGACAACGCGGCGCAGAACGCCTTGACGCGCCCTTCCGGCGATCGGCGAAGGGCCGGCCGCATGGGGATGGGGTTGTAGGGGATCAGGTTGATGTAGGGGTCCAGGCCGTCCAACAGCGCCGCCATCTCGTAGGCCATCTGAGGGGCGTCGTTGACGCCGTCGATCATCGCGTACTCGATCGTGATGCGCTCCCCCGTGCGGCGGCGGTAGAGGTGTAGCGCCTCCACCAGGCGGCTCAGGGGGTACTTTCGGTTGATGGGCATGAGACGGGACCGCAGCTCGTCGTTCGGCGCGTGCAGGGAGAGCGAGAGCCTCAGTGGGATATCGAAGTCCGCCAGGTCCTCGATGCCGGGCACGATGCCGGAGGTGGAGATCGTGATGTGCCGGGCCCCCAGGTTCCTCATCTTCGGGTGGTTGAGGGCGCGGATGCTCTCAAAGACGTTCCGCTCGTTCAGCAGGGGCTCCCCCATCCCCATGAAGACGACGTTGTTGATCCCCGGCCCCAACCCCGCGTCCAGGACGCGCCGCTCCATCATAAGAAACTGCCCCACGATCTCTCCGGGCGTCAGGTTCCTCGCGAAGCCCAGCGTCCCCGTTGCGCAGAAGGTGCAGGCGAGGGGGCACCCGACCTGGCTTGAGATGCAGGCCGTCCTGTGCCCCCCGTGATCCAGCAGCACGGACTCGACGCGCGCTCCGTCCGCCATCTGCCACAGGTACTTCCGCGTGCCGTCCCGTGATCGCCGGTCCTGAATCAGGATGGGCAGGGTCATCAGGACCGTGCCGCACAACCGCTCCCGCAGGGATTTCGAGAGGCTGCTCATCTCGTGATAATCAAAGACCTTGTGAGCGTAGATCCACTGGCAGATTTGATCCGCCCGAAAGCGCGGCTCGCCCAGCCCCTCCATCACCCTCCGCCAGGCGTCGCAGTCCAGGGAGAGGGCGTCATCCTCCGCCGTCAGTAAATTATCCGCAGGGCTCTCCGGGTTCTTCTTCATGATGTGTCCTCACGCCGCTCCTTTGCAAAAAAATTTTCTCAAAGCGTTGTCTTAAAAGTCGCTCTAACGCATCCGTTATCATCTATTATAATAAATGACGACAAAGTCCCGGACGCCCCGCGGGGACTCGTCCCCGCGCGAACGTCCGCCAATTTACCCGGCGCAGACCAGAGGAGGCCATACCATGCCGACGCCATTTGAGGAAAACGGGCTTCAGACTCCGCCACAGCGCGGGACCACGCTTCACATCATATCCCGACTCTGCTCTTTGGCTGCCATATTCCTGGCGGCGCTTCTCGTCGTCTACTACGGTAACGCCCTTCTGTCGGAGCTCTACGAACGCCTCATCAACAGGCAGGACAACGTCACGACGCTCTCCTTTGCCCTCTCCAAGGTTTTGATCCGAGGGCTGCAGAACATGCTGGTCGTCGTCGCCTGGCAGGCCGTCGCCCGAAAGCTCTCGCACCGTACCGAGCATTTTTCGGACGCGGTCAACGTCGTGGTCCCCCCCGTAGCCTTCATGGCAACCGCATGGCTCCTGCCGCACCTCTCCCCGGACCTGGCGCTCTCCTTTTCCATGCACCCCGTCCTGGCCTTTCTCCTGCTGTGCCTGTTCCACGCCCTTACCCTGCGCGTGGAGAACGTGTTGGACCGCAGCCTGGCTCTCCTCCTCTGGCTCTTCGCCTCCCATAGCCTGGAGATGATCACGGGGGTGCCCTTCCCTCAGTCCGCCCTGCCGGAGGCTGACGCCGCCTTCGTCAGCATGACGGGCTTTACGCTCTTCTTCTGCTTCCTGGCCGGCGCCATGTCCTCCTCCTGGCTGCTGGTCAAGTACTCCATCCGACTGAGCGTCCTGAAGAACTCCTGGATCGGCGCGGAGCTGAAGCGTGGCGAAACGAGCGTCAACGGGATCAACATGCTGGACGTCAACAACCTCGTACACGACATGAAGAA
>ERZ773099.332-NODE-332-length-41619-cov-7.053700_pt1 | contig 41619 bp, 39 predicted proteins | sample MGYA00511120_ERZ773099 | MGnify/ENA primary metagenome ERZ773099 (study PRJEB29015, sample SAMEA2738012) | human oral metagenome | biome: human oral; feature: human-associated habitat; material: dental | place: China | collected 2104 ... | reverse complement strand
AGAACGCCAGCCACGTCCTGCTGCTCTCACGCACGAGAAGAAAAAGCGACAAGAAAAAGAACCCCGCCATGCTGAGGGCGAGAGCGCCAAGCGAGACATGCAGCAAATCCTCGCCATAGATGCCGAGCAAAAGCACAAGGAAAAGCCCGTTGAGAAAAACGAGCTGCTGCTGTCCTGTCTTCATGGCAAAACCACGCCTCTCAGCTTCCTTGTTGTCGTCCTATTACTCTGCAACTCTCCCGCTAATGTACGAGACTGTACCATTTTTCATCGCAAAGCGCAATAGACAGTTTCTTCCATTCGCAGAGACGAATTTGTATTCATAGAGAAGATAGCCATCATACTCCATAATCATATCTGCCTTACCATAGGCCGCCAATACGTCTTGAACACTATTTCCCTCGCCAATCCCGCGTCCCGTTTTGACCATTGCATTTTTAGAAACGAATGCTGTGACAATATTTCCAGACATGACCACTTCCATATTCGGATACTGGTAACGAGGATCGCTATAGCTGCCTTCGTAAGAAATCCTTGATTCTCTTCCCAACATAGAATAAACCCTGTTTTTTGTATCGCCAATAGCGATTCCGCCCAGAGACATTTCTACAGATGAACTTTGTGGGCTATTTTTCTTGTTCGGCATAGTATCCGTCGTTGCATTATGCGAGTTCTGGTTAGCATAATCCCAAGCCATATAATTCACAATATCGGTGATGATATTATGCGGCGCATCTCTTCCAAGTGATGCATTGGCTTCGGTGCTGATATCTTTTGCAACAGCAAAGAACATCACCTTGTCCTCTCCATTTCCTTGCAGTTTGTAGTAAATATTATTCCGAGATGTCGCTTTATTTACATTTCTATAATTTGTATGTTTTCCATCAAATATCCCTAGTTTGGGTAACAATTCTCTTGCTCCAGCATCAGGCAAATCCGGGTTTAGAGTCGCCGTAATATCTACAATCGCAGAAAGGAAACGAACTGACTCAATCTCAGTTGCCGTCGTTCCTGATAAGAGAACGCCTCGTACGAGTCCCGTGTCCGGTTCATAAGATACAGTTAATGAAGAATTTATATTTAAAGGAGCTTCATAAACGTTCGCATGAGTCCCTTCATAAATATGTCTTTTGGTTAACCGTAAATCCAATTCATATTCGTCCGCAATTTTATTAAATCTTTGGCGAAATTCCTCTTCAGTGATCCCGATATTGTAAATATTCTCAACTTTCTTTTCCGTTTTTTCTTCATGCGTTTTGACCTTAACGGGTTCTTCACGGACATCAGACGACACCGCATCTCTTCCCACATGCGATGCCAAATAAGCCACTTCTGCCCCTATAAGAACGCCAACAAAAACAGCAAGCAGTATCGCATATTTCTTCTGCCTATCCATATCTGCCTCGTCCCATCTTAAATGTCATCCCTCTCATGATTTTATGTGGTATCTTCACACATCAGCGCTTCCCTATATGATTCAATCGCACCTAATCATACACATTGATCACAATCCTAGTGATAATTCCCCTTTTCACCGTGAACGACATGCTGTTCGCCGCGTTTACATTATAGGTATACACCGTTACCATCTCGTCTACCTTGTGTCTGTAGACTTGCATTTCCTTCTCAGGAAGTTTCGGCGCCATGCGCTTTTCTATCTTCACTTCATCTGCTGTGCCGTAAACCTCGGACAGAATCGATTCCGGCATACCGACACTCACACCGTCCACGGTGCTCGCCGTCCCCTTCTGATTCGTCTCGATCATGTACACCGTATATCTTCCGTCGCTACCCCAGTCGATTAAACTCACATCAACTCCGTCATACATATAGATGAGCAGCGAACCGTTCGTACGATACTTTGTCTGCCCCAAGACGGAAATGACTTTTCCCATCGAATCATTAGCATGGATTCCAGCCAGCCCCGCTTGTTCCGCATAGATTGAGCAGCTTATGGGTATCGCGCCAAAATTATAGCTGTATTCCACAGGCCGCCGTGCCAAGCCAATAGAAGAGCCGCACACAGCGCAAAAAAGAACCGCTGCCATCTTCTTGCAAGTCTTCGCCTTCAACATTTTTCCGCCTCCATTCCCTCTCATCACTCGAAAACGGATTGCCTACAATGCAATCTTATCCTTCATCTTCTCATACTTCGCATCGCCAATCCCCTTGACGCGCTTGATTTCCTCGGGCGCCTGGAAAGCGCCGTTTTCCGTGCGGTACTCGATAATCCGTTTCGCCATGGCGGGGCCGATTCCGGGCAGCTTATCGAGATCCTTTTCATCAGCTATATTGATGTTGATTCTGCCATCCGGCATGACCGCGCTCGCTCCGCCTCTTGTCCCGCCGGCCTGCAGCGCCGTTTCTCCCTGTGGCACTCCGGCAGGAGGCAGAATTTTTTCCGGTACTTTTACCTGCATACCATCCTTGAGCTTCTGCGCGAGATTCACGCCGTTCGCATCCGCCGTGGGCAAAAAGCCGCCGCAGGCATCGACGGCGTCCTTCGCGCGCGCTCCCTCTGCGAGCCGCACGATGCCCGGCCGATTGACCGCGCCCGAAACATAGACGACGATTTCCTGCGTCTCCATGCCCACGACATCGCCCGCATCGAGCGACACAGCCTCTTCCTGGGCATGGTAGCCATAAAAAACAGCGCCGCCCGCCGCCAATGCGACAAGCGCCAAAAGAACAAGCATGGATTTCTTGAACATCGGCATAGCGCTCGCCTCCCCGTGCATCACCCAAAACCTTTATATTGAATATTCTACAAATTTTGGATTTTTCCTGCCTTTAGAGAAACACGGATAAAATGAAGTCCGTCAGATTGATGCAAGTTTTTCGTCCGATCAGGGAGGCGAACCGGATGCGCAGCAAGCTATGCGAAGGATTTTCCGACGCAGAGTGTGCGAAAAAATGCGCCAAGATAACGATGCTGAATTTATCAGCGATTTCTCTCCTAAAAGAAAAAGCCCAGATATACCGGACTTCACGTTATTCACTTGGTGCGGACGAGAGGAATCGAACCTCCATGCCTTGCGGCACTGGATCCTAAGTCCAGCGCGTCTGCCAGTTCCGCCACGTCCGCATTTCCGCCTCAGCGATTCCTTTATTCTAGCATGATGAGCCAATGCTGTCAAACACTGCCAGTCAAAGAAACCGCCTGCGCCGTCCTCCTACCGCAGCCAAGCTTCATGACAAAGCAAAGGAGCCGGCATATCCGTTGCCGACTCCTCTATTTTTTCAGTCTTCTTCTTCCTCGTCCATAAGCTCATCGTAGGCTTGCTGCACAGCATCAAATTCCTCATCCGTAGGCTCGACGTACTCTTCCTCACCGTCCTCATCCACAACGATCTTGGCAATGAGCACATCCTCGTCATGCTCGCCGCAGCCACAGCCGCAGCTATGCGTATGCTCTTCCTCCTCATCATGGATTCCAACAAGAAGCGCGAACTTGTCATCACCGACCGGGATGATCATTTCCTGCCGGTAATAATAGCTGTTTCCCTCTTCATCTGTCATCTCAACAACAACATCCTCTTCCAGCCAATCCTTTTCCTTATCTTTCATAACTTCCGCCTCATTTCTTTACGCTCGCGCCGAATCTTTATCAACCGCGCATTCCCATATTGTCCAAATAACCCTGCAGGATGAAAACAGCAGCCATCTTATCTATGACCTTGCGTCTCTTGGCACGGCTCACATCAGCCGCAATCAAGGAGCGCTCCGCAGCTACTGTCGACAGTCTCTCGTCCCAAAAAACAACCTTGCTGCCAGTGATTTTTTCCTGCAGTCTCGCAGCAAAATCGCGCACAATATCGCAGCGCTCTCCCTGTGTACCATTCATGTTTTTTGGGAAACCGATGACAAAAGCATCAGTCTCATAGAGCCTCATAAGCTCCGCGAGCCTAGCAAAATCCTTATCCCATGACTTGCGTCGTATCGTCTCAACTCCCTGCGCTGTAATTCCAAGCGCATCACTCACAGCAACGCCGATCGTGCGGTCGCCGACATCCAGTGCGAGAACACGTTTCGTCACGCCTTCTGCCCCCTGTGCGCCTCTACATAGAAATGCACAAGCTCTTCAAGAAGCTCATCGCGTTCCAAGGAGCGCACCTTGCTGCGCGCCTCCTTGTAGCTCGTCACATAGGCCGGATCGCCGGAAAGAAGGTATCCAACGAGTTGGTTAATGGGATTGTATCCCTTCTCTTCCATCGCTCCACAAACATCGCGGATAATGGTTTCAGCCTTGTTTTCCTCTGTACCGAAGCGGAACATCATCGTTTCATCGCTGACCATCTTTTGCTTTCCCTCCTCGCATCAAGCTGCCTGTCCTTATCGAAGCATATCATGTTTCATCATGTATTCTGCAATCTGCAGTGCATTCAGCGCCGCTCCTTTGCGAATCTGGTCACCGCAAACCCAAAGATTCAAGCCATGCTCCACCGACTCATCGCGGCGGATGCGCCCGACTTCCACATCGTCCTTGCCCGAGGTGAAGAGCGGCATGGGATACGCCTGCTCATCCGGATTGTCGTTAAGCCTTGCGCCGGGGAAAGCGTCAATCGCACTGCGCGCCGCTTCGACCGTGACCTCTTGCGCAAACTCGATATTGACCGACTCCGCATGGCTGCGGTAAACCGGAACGCGAATCGTTGTTGCCGTCACACGCAGATCAGGCTCAGAAAGAATCTTGCGCGTTTCGTCGATCATCTTCATTTCCTCTTTTGTATAGAGATTGTCCTTGAACACATCAATTTGCGGAATCAAATTGAAAGCAATCTGGTAGTGCTTCTTGAGTGATGCTCCCGGCAGAATATTCGCTGTCACGGGCTTGTCCGCCACAATATCGGCCACCTGCTGCTCAAGTTCCGCCATGGCTTCCTTGCCGCCTCCTGAAACCGCCTGGTACGTTGAAACAACCACACGCTTGATAGGCGCAAGATCGCGCAAAGGCTTCAATGCCATAACCATGATGATCGTCGAACAGTTCGGATTTGCAATAATTCCCTTGTGTCCCTTCAATGCCTCCGGGTTGACCTCGGGTACTACAAGTGGCACCTCGGGATCCATGCGAAACGTGCTCGAATTATCAATAACGACAGCTCCGGCCTTCACTGCTGCCGGGGCAAACGTCTTGCTCGCACTGCCGCCTGCAAAAAGGGCGATATCTATACCTTCAAAAGAATCCGCCCGTGTTTCCTGAACCGTATAGCTCTTGCCCATAAATTCGATTTTCTTGCCTGCCGAACGCGAGGATGCCAACAGCCGAAGCTCGGCAAACGGGAAACTGCGCTCTTCGATCAGGTTCAAAAACTCCTGACCTACAGCACCCGTCGCGCCCATGATCGCTACATTATATTTTTTCACGCTAACAACTCCTGTCGTGATTCTTTCTTGCCCCATAGAGCAAACCTGATGTCAGTCCAGCAACTTCTCAAGTCCGATGACAAGCCCCGAAAGCGCACGTACCTTTTTGCAGGCCAGAACAACTCCCGGCATAAACGACTCGCGGTTGATGGAATCATGGCGTATGGTCAAAGTCTGTCCCAAACCGCCGAAAATAACTTCCTGATGCGCGACATAGCCGGGAAGTCTTACGCTATGGATACGCATACCGTCAATTTCCGCACCGCGTGCACCAGGAAGTTTTTCCGTTTCCTCAGGATGCCCCTGTCGAACAGCCCCGCGTACCTCACGAATCATCTCGGCTGTTTGAAGCGCTGTGCCGGACGGCGCATCAAGCTTCTTGTCATGATGCAGTTCAATGATTTCAACCTGCGGCATGTATTTCGCGGCCTGACGGCTCATAAGCATCATGAGAACGGCGCCAATGGCGAAATTCGGCGCAAGAAAAACCGGTGTCGTTTTTTCCAATGCCATTTGATGGAGTTTTTCTTTATCATCCGCAGACATGCCCGTCGTGCCAATGACAGGGGAAACCCCCTGTTCTACAGCCATCACCGCATTTCTGTATACCGTATCGGGGCGTGTGAAATCCACCATGACCTCGGGTTTCTTTTCTTTCAGCTCCGCCAAAAGATCCGTGCCCACCGGCACGCCGCTCTTGCCGCAGCCAGCCATCTCACCCGCATCCATGCCGCCATGGATATCGACCGCACCGACAAGCTCAAGCTCACCGTCCTCCAACACCGCCTTGACGACAGCCTGCCCCATACGACCGCAGGCACCACTGACCAATACCCTTATCAAGATATGCGCCCCCTTCAAGAGAGACTTGCAGGCAAATGCCCACAGGCTCTGACGTGAGTATATTGTATATGAAGCAGACAGAAAAAGTCAATAGAAACTCCCCTGACAGTATGTATCAAGATATTCTCTGATACATACTGTCATCCTTAAAGTATCTGCCTTCAATGTATGTCCATATTTCGTCTTTAAATAAAGCATTTTGGATAACGATTTACTACCCCAGTTCACCGGTACACTTCCCGAAATCCGCCCACACCCTACATCTTCTTGCGCTGAACGCTTCCCCAGAGTCCGCCACACGGCTCCCCAAGACTCCTGCCTGACTTTGATAAGCAGTGTTTTTACACCAACGAAGCTTTTCACAAAACCCCATCCATATATACACTCAAACTTCGGTGATTTTTTGAAAAACCTCTTTGTACTCAAGCTGCAAAATAGCTGCGACATCTTCACGGGACTTCTTGTCCTCCATCGTCTCAAGCGCCGCCCGCCGCGCTTGGAGCAGGATATCCACATCCCGAAGTGCATCGGCCATTTTGAGATCGGGCAAGCCGTGCTGCATCGACCCGAAGAATTGGCCGGGACCGCGCAGTTTCAAATCCTCCTCCGCAAGCACGAATCCATCGGCAACGGACTGCATGAGAGCAAGCCTCTGGCGGGCAATCTCCGTACGCGCCGCTGAAACGAGAATGCAATAGGAGCGATATGTCCCCCTGCCGATGCGGCCGCGCAGCTGATGCAGCTGGGCAAGCCCAAAACGTTCAGCATTCTCGATGACCATGATGCTGGCATTCGGCACATCGACGCCGACTTCTATAACCGTCGTTGTGACAAGAAGATCCAGCTCGCCTGCCTGAAATGCTTCCATAACCGTTTCTTTCTCTTTGCCTGTAAGTCTGCCATGAAGAAGCCCACAGCGCTTGTCTTGAAATATACCGCTGCGAAGCTCCTCATAGACCTCCTCCGCAGACGGCAAATCGATTTCATCATTGTGCTCGATAAGCGGGCAAACCACATAGGCTTGCCGACCTTTGGCAATTTCTCCCAAAACAAACTGATAAATCAACGTGCGCCTATCGGGTGTGCGCACGAAAGTCTGCACCGGAATACGTCCCGGGGGCAAATGCTCTATGCGCGAAACATCGAGATCGCCATATACGGTCAGCGTCATCGTGCGAGGAATCGGCGTCGCTGTCATCACGAGCATATCAGGGACACGATCCGCACGCTTTTCCAGCACCGCACGCTGCTCAACCCCGAAGCGGTGTTGTTCGTCCGTCACCACAAGCCCCAGCGCGGCAAAAACTACAGATTCCTGCAGCAAGGCATGCGTACCGATAACAATATCCGTTTCATGCGACTTGATTGTTTCATAAGCTGCCTCGCGTTCTTTTTTCGTGAGCCTCCCTGTCAGGAGCAGGAGCCGAACTCCCAACACATTGAGCAGCTTGCTGAACTTCTCGAAATGTTGTCGTGCAAGGATTTCTGTCGGCGCCAAGAATGCTCCCTGAAAGCCATTCTCTACTGTCTTCACAAAAGCCAGCAAGGCGATGACCGTCTTTCCCGACCCGACATCCCCCTGTACGAGACGGCGCATCGGCACTTCCGTTTCCATATCCTGCGACACGTCTCTCCATACGCTCTTTTGATCCGACGTCAATTCAAAAGGCAGAGCAGCAAAGGTTTCCTTCAGCAATCGGCTGAAGCCAAGATGGCGCACACCTTTTTTCTTTTCGCGGCTTTCACGTCGAAGCAAAAGAAGGCCGCATTGGATCAGGTAGAGTTCTTCAAAAATCAATCTTTCCCGTGCGGACTGCAGAGCCTCGGGCGATTCCGGAAAATGCACCTGACGATAAGCTTCTCCTCGCTCCAAAAGACGATAGCGCCGGCAAATGGTTTCGGGCAAAATCTCTTTTATCTGTGGCTGCCCTTGGAAAAGTGTCTGAAAAATACTGCGGAAAAATTTTTGGCTGAGCTGCCCCGTTGCCGCATACACAGGCAATATCCCCAAGAGATCTGTTTCCTTTGCCCCTTTGTCCAGCAAAGAAAAATCCTTCACTTGGCTCATCTGAAGCTTTCCCCATCCGCCATAGGCATATTCGATCTTACCAACAGCAAATAGCCTCATCCCCGCCTTTAGCTTAGGCTTAAGAAATTTTTGATTGAACCATACGATCTCAAGCATACCGGTGCCGTCGTCGATATCAGCACGCAGGATATGAAGCCCACGTCCCGTCCCCTTTTCAGCCGTGCGGCGGAGAATACCCGAAACGGCCTGCTGCTCACCCACAACCAGCTCTGCAATCGGGGTCAAAAGCCGTCTATCCTCATAAGAGCGCGGATAATAGGTCAGAAGATCATATACCGTAAGAAGCCCGATCTGTTTCAATGCTTCGTATCGCTTTGGCCCGATCCCCCGCAGCTCGGAAAGACGTTCCTTCAGCTCCATAAGCCATCCCCCGTTCAAAGACATGACCCAAATAAAAAAGGCTTCGCCGCTTGAAACCTGAAGCAGCGAAGCCCTGAAAAACAATCTTAAAGTTGTGGTCCGGCCGCAACAAGAGCCTTGCCTTCGGCATCGCTCTCGTACTTCTTGAAGTTCTTGATGAAGCGTCCGGCGAGATCCTGCGCTTTCTTCTCCCATTCAGCCGCATCTGCGTAAGTGTCACGCGGGTCAAGAATCTTCGTTTCAACGCCTTCGAGTTCTGTCGGAATATCGAACCCAAAGTATTTGAGCTTCTTCGTCGGCGCCTTGTTGATCGAACCGTTGAGAATCGCATCGATGATGCCGCGTGTATCCTTGATGGAAATCCGTTTGCCCGTTCCATTCCAGCCCGTATTCACAAGATATGCCTTGGCGCCGCTTTCGTTCACTCTTTTCACAAGCTCCTGCGCATACTTCGTCGGCGGCAGTTCAAGGAAAGCCTGTCCGAAACAAGCCGAGAAAGTAGGCGTTGGTTCCGTGATGCCTCGCTCCGTACCGGCAAGTTTAGCCGTAAAGCCCGAGAGGAAATAGTACTCCATCTGTTCCGGCGTCAGAATAGCAACCGGAGGCAACACGCCAAAGGCATCCGCCGAGAGGAAAATAACCGCTTTCGCTGCCGGAGCAGAAGAAATCGGTCGGACAATATTCTTGATGTGATCGATCGGATAGGAAACACGCGTATTCTCCGTCACAGACTTATCAGCAAAATCAATCTTGCCGTTCTCATCTACTGTGACATTTTCGAGGAGTGCATCCCGTCGAATAGCATTGTAAATATCCGGCTCGGAATCCTTGTCCAGGTTGATGACCTTCGCATAGCAGCCACCCTCAAAGTTGAACACGCCGTTGTCATCCCAGCCATGCTCGTCATCACCAATCAGAAGCCGTTTCGGATCTGTCGAGAGCGTTGTCTTGCCCGTACCGGACAGGCCGAAGAAGATCGCCGTGTTCTCGCCTTTGAGATCGGTATTGGCCGAGCAATGCATCGCAGCAATGCCCTTCAACGGCAAATAGTAGTTCATCATCGAGAATATGCCCTTCTTCATCTCGCCGCCGTACCATGTGTTGATGATGACCTGTTCACGGCTCGTGATATTGAAGGCGACCGCCGTTTCGGAATGGAGGTCAAGTTCCTTGTAGTTTTCCACCTTTGCCTTCGAGGCATTGTAGACGACAAAATCAGGCTCAAAATTCTCAAGCTCTTCCGGCGTCGGCAGAATGAACATGTTGCTGACAAAATGCGCCTGCCAGGCGACCTCGACAATGAAGCGCACGGCCATGCGCGTATTCTTGTTCGCCCCGCAGAAAGCATCGACAACAAAAAGGCGCTTGCTGGAAAGTTCCTTCTTCGCTATTTTTTTGAGTTCTTCCCACCCATCCTGGCTGAGCGGATGATTATCGTTCGGGTAGGCTTCGGAAGTCCACCAGACCGTATCCTTGGAATTATCGTCCATAACGATATACTTATCCTTGGGGGAGCGGCCTGTAAATATACCAGTCATGACATTTACTGCATCAAGTTCTGTCAGCTTTCCCTTCTCATAGCCCGTCAAATCAGATTTCATTTCCTCTTCAAAAAGCTGCGCGTAGGATGGATTGTGAATAATCTCCTTCACATCGGTAATGCCGTACTTGGTCAAATCGAGTTTTGCCATGTTGCTCTACCTCTTTCATAAATATTCACTGAGATATTGTTTTGAACGTGTTCCATACTTTATTTCTTCTCGCTCTTATAGGGAAATCCTGCTGATTTTCAATTTTTTTTATAAGATTTCATCTTTTCTTATCTCACCGCAAATTTTTGAACAACCTCACGCATCTCATCTTTCCTGCACGAGTCCTTATGCAAAATCTCTGCCTTGCGCAAGTTTGCCAACCCCTTGGGAATGGAGCTTTCATTCAACGACGCCAGCTGCTCGAGCAAAGCAAACTTATCGGCTTCTTCGCACTCCATGCCCAAAGCCTCCAGTACGCTTTCGCTGAACTTATACGGGCTTGCTGTAGACACGACAACAAGCGGTCTCATATCCCCCGTTTCTCTGCGATAAGATTCGGCTGCACGATAGGCTACGGCAGAATGGGGATCGAGTATATAATGCTCCTTTTCATAGACTTCACGGATCGTTTCTTTTGTCTCCGCATCATTTGCCCAATCCGCCCAAAACGTCTGTCCGATCATCTTGCATACAGACGCACCGATATCGTATCTGCCCTCTTGCACGAGACGTGTCATCCATGCCTTGACCTGTTCAGCATCCCCCGTCTCATGATAAAGCAGACGTTCAAGATTGCTTGAGATCAGGATATCCATTGACGGCGATATCGTCTTGTGAAAATCGCGTTTCCTGTCATAAATGCCCGTCTGCAAGAAATCTGTCAGGACGTTGTTGCTGTTCGAGGCACAGATGAGTTTATGTACGGGCAGGCCCATACGTTTGGCATAATAACCTGCAAGAATATCGCCAAAGTTCCCTGTCGGTACACAGAAATTGATTTCGTCGCCCGCCTTGACCGCACCTTTTTCCAAAAGATCGGCATAAGCGCTGAAATAATAAACAATCTGAGGTACAAGACGCCCCCAGTTAATGGAATTTGCGGAGGAAAGCTTGACATTTTGCGCCAGAAGCTTTTCATTGAAGGTTTTATCGTTGAAAATTTCCTTCACACCATTCTGCGCATCGTCGAAATTCCCCTCGACTGCAGCAACGGCAACATTCTTCCCCTTCTGTGTGCACATCTGAAGCCATTGGATCTTTGAAACCCCGCCGGACGGATAAAATACAAGAATCCGGATTTGCCCGACATCAGCAAAGCCCTCAAGAGCGGCCTTTCCGGTATCGCCAGAAGTCGCAACAAGTATGAGAATTTCCGCTTTCTCCCCCGTCTTTTTTAGAGCTGTCTGCAAAAGCTGCGGCAGAAGCTGCAAAGCCATATCCTTGAAAGCACTCGTCGGTCCATGCCAAAGCTCAAGAACAGGAAAATCCGCGAGGAATTCCATCGGCGCAATGCGTACACTGTCAAAGCGATCATTGCCATAAGCACGGGAAATGCAGCCAGAAAGTTCCTCCTCTGTATAATCCGTCAAGAAAAGCTGTAAGATGCGCTTCGCCCGCTCTTCATAGGGAAGCTCCCTAAAAGAAGATATAAAATCCATATCGACCCGGGGAATCGCCTCGGGGACGAAGAGTCCGCCGTCTGCCGCCAAGCCCTGAATAATGGCCTGCGCCGATTCCACTTTTGTTCCATCGCCTCTTGTGCTGCTGTATTTCAAGTCCTTCACTCCATTCGCATCTCGTTTCTTGCTTTCCGAGCCTTCTTATACTACACACACAAACGTCCACTTCGTGGACATTGTACACTTCCCCCGCCAATCGGTCTGCGCCTTCGGCTTGACCTCTTGGGGTTTCATGGTAAAATAAAATAAATATGTGGCTCGGCTGTCTTAACGTGTCAAAGCAACGGATACCGCGTGGACGGCACGCACCAAATCAGAGGGTGCGAGCAAAATCTGTTCGCCGCGTTTTCCTGCGCTGATGGCAATCTTGTCCCATTCCATGGCGGACGCATCAAGAAATACAGGGTACTCCTTCTTTGCACCCAAAGGCGAGCAGCCGCCGCGCATATACCCGGTCAACCCCAGGACTTCCTTCAACGGCACCATTTCGATCCTTTTGTTTCCCGAAGCGGCTGCCAAAGCTTTCAGATCAAGAGTTGCCTCGCCGGGAATGCACGCCATGACGACCCCTTTCTTATCGCCGCGGCAAACAAGCGTCTTAAAGACCTGCCGTACCGGCATATTCAGCTGCTCCGCCGCATGGACAGCACTGAGATCGTCCAGATCCACAGGAAACTCCCGCAGTTCATAAGCAATCGCAAGCCCATCCAGAATCCGGGCCGCATTTGTTTTTTTCGTCCCTTTCATTCGTTCCATCGCCCCTTGCCCGAGGTTTTCAGTATCATAACATAGCAGCATATCCACAGCCCCTCGGGACAGCTCCATTATACCATAGGTTTTCTTGGAAGCCTATTCCTTTACCGGAAAGAGGTGCTCAAATTGCTGAAAATCGCATCCGCGCAAATGGAAATCCATCCCGGTCATCCCTCAACGAATACCAATACGATGCTCCATTTCATTGAGGAAGCGAAAAATGCCCATGCCGACATCATCCTTTTCCCCGAAATGGCGATTCCCGGCTATCTGCTCGGCGATACTTGGGAACAGGACGCTTTTTTACGGGATTGCGAGGCCTGCGCCGCCGACATCATAGCCGCTTCAGATGACATTGCCATCATCTTCGGCAATGTCGCCGTGGATTGGCGCAAAAAAAACAACGACGGCCGCCCTAGGAAATACAACGCCTGCTTTCTTGCAAATAAGGGGAAGCTGCTGCATCCCGAAGCCATGCCCTATCCATTCGTCATCAAGACACTCATGCCCAACTACCGTGAATTCGACGATACACGCCATTTCTTCAGCCTGCAGAAGCTTGCGCGGGAACTCGGCACAACCCCCGCCAGCCTGATCTCTCCCGTGTCCTTGAAAATCAACGGCCGCCGTTGGAACATCGGCTGCCTGCTCTGCGAAGATGGCTGGAGCGACAATTATGAAATGAATCCAATGAAGCTCCTGCGTGAAGCAGGCAATATTGATTTTTATGTCAACATCTCATCCTCCCCTTATACCTTGGGCAAAAACGAAAAACGGCACCGTGTTTTTGGCGCAGAAGCAAAAGCTGCCCAGGCTCCGGTTTTCTATGTGAACAATGTCGGCCTGCAGGACAATGGAAAAACGGTCTATACCTTCGACGGCTCAAGCGCTGTCTATAATTCGGCAGGCGTCTGTGTCGCTGCGGCAAAACCTTATGAGGAGAAGCTGAATCTGCTTGACTTCAGCGAAATCTCCGCCTTGCCTCCCGTTATACACGAAAGTTCTTCGGAAATCTCCCAAATCTATGAGGCGCTTTCCTATGGCATCAGGAAATTTCTCTCGAAAATCCGTATGGAAAAAGTCGTAATCGGTGCTTCAGGCGGCATTGATTCCGCCGTTGCCGCCGCGCTCTACACAAGCGTCCTTGGAGCCGAGAATGTTCTTCTTGTCAATATGCCGAGCCGCTTCAACTCCGAAACGACGAAGGGGCTCGCACACGAGCTCGCCCAAAATCTTGGCTGCTATTACGCCACGTTTCCTATCCAGGAATCCGTAGAGCATACGATGGCACAAATCAAAGACACGCCCATCGAGCTTCTGAAGACCGGCAAAAAAATACAACTTGCCGTTTCTTCCTTTACAGCGGAAAACATCCAGGCACGCGACCGCAGTTCACGCATCCTGGCAGCGATTGCCGCAGCCTTCGGCGGGGGGTTCTCCTGCAATGCGAACAAGGCTGAAACGAGCGTCGGTTACTCAACACTCTACGGGGATCAGGCAGGCTTCCTCGCCGCCTTAGCCGATCTGTGGAAATATCAGGTCTACAATCTCGCCCGCTATATGAACGAAACAGTTTTTGGACGCGAAGTCGTGCCGCAGGCGACAATCCACCTCGTTCCCAGCGCCGAGCTTTCCAGTGCACAAAATGTAGACGAGGGCAAAGGCGATCCTCTTGTCTATCCCTACCACGATTTCCTCTTTCGCGCCTTTATCGAACGTTGGGAAAAGGCCACGCCGGAAGATATCCTGCAATGGTATGTCGAAGGCACGCTTGAGCAGCGAATCGGATGTGAAAAGGGTCTTGTGCGCCAGCACTTCAAAACCGCCAAAGCATTTATCGCCGACCTTGAGCGTTGGTGGAATCTCTTTTGCGGCATGGCCGTCGCCAAGCGCATACAAGCGCCTCCCATCCTCGCCGTCAGCCGCCGCGCCTACGGATTTGACCATCGCGAATCCCAAAACGGAGCCTACTATACGAGAGCCTATGAGAATCTCAAAGAGAAACTTCTGGAAGGAGCAGCTCACCTATGACGCCTCCGGCGTCTGCCTTCTCCCCAAAACAACCGCCTTCCTTTTCCAATACAGCACGCAAACAAAAAAGCCTCCCTCAATCGGAAGGCTTTTTTGTTTGCGTGCTGTATTTCGCTCAGCCATTCGGTTCTTCCAGCAAGGCGAGCAATTCATCGTAATCCTTTTTCAGCTTGAAGTATTCATCGGCAATCTGGAGTGCTGCAAGCACACCGATTTTGTTGCCGGAAAAGCTGCGGGTTTTCGTCGCGACATCGCGCATCTTGTCGTCAACCATTTTGGCGAGCGTTCGCACATAATCAGCACCCGCATCGCTTCGGAGCGGATACGTTTCGCCGAAAATCTCGACAACTACTTTCTTCTTTTCCATCGTCTCACCCGCTTTTCCTTTTCTGTCCTAAGCGCGAAGCTCTGCGCCGCATTCTTTTTGAAGATCCGCAAGAATCTTCTCCACGGCGGCATCCGCTTCCTCATCTTTCAGCGTCTTATCCAGTGACTGGAAATCGACACTGAAGGCCATGCTTTTCTTGCCTGCCGCAACCTGTGCCCCCGTATAGACGTCAAAAAGCCGCAGTTCCTTGAAATACTTGCCTGCACTGCGCTTAATCACGCACGTCACAGACTCTGCAGCCACACCTTCATCGACGAGAAGCGCAAGATCGCGCGTAATTGCCGGGAAGCGCGGCAGCGGTTCATAATGGAAATTCTTCGCCCTATACTTCATCAAGGTTCCGATATTCATTTCAAAGACATATATTTTCTGGGGAATGCCAAGCGCCGCCAAGACAACAGGATGCACTTCTCCAAGAACGGCAATGATTTCTCTGCCCTTTTTCAAAAAAGCCGTTTTTCCCGGATGAAACGCAAAATGTTCACCGGGCTCCACCGCATATTTCGTGATAGAAAGCTGCTTCAAAAGCTCCTCAACGATGCCTTTCATATCATAAAAGTCAATCGCATCATTGTTTTGGTTCCAACCGACGGGATAACGACGTCCCGTGATCAGTCCTGCCAGCATCATTTCTTCATCCGGCTGCTCTGTCACCGGAAGTCCTTTGGGCAGGAAAACGGGCGCCGCCTCAAAAAAGCGTAAATCTGTATTCTTGCGTGAAAAATTACGCTGGGCATTTTCAAGCACACTCGCCAGAAGCGTCGTACGCACAAGCGGGTACTCGTCTGTCAGTGGATTCATGATGGGGACGGCACAGCGCAGGGAACTCTCCTCCGGCACTTGCAGTTTATCAAACATAGACGAGTTCATGAAACTGAGGGAAAGCGTTTCCGTCATGCCAAGTCCCACAAGGATTCTCTTGATATCATCAATAAAATCTTGTTGTTCGCTTTGGCGTCCTTGCACCGTTTCACCATAGGGACGCGTCGCCGGAATCTTGTCATAGCCATGGATACGCGCCACTTCTTCCGAAATATCCTCCATCGAAGTCACATCACCGCGCCAGGAGGGTACCGAAGCGATATACCTTTCCTCTTCCTCCCAGATGCCAAACCCCAAACTTTCGAGGATGCTCGTCATCCTTGCACCGGAAATATTCGTACCAAGACGGCTATTGATTTCATCTGCCGTAAAGCGCACTTCTACCTCATTCCTGCGTACGGGATAAACATCGACAACCCCCTCTGTTACCGTGCAGGCTCCCATATCCTGCAGAAGCTGCGCGGCACGGTCAAGAGCCCGCACAGTGTGCTCAACATCAACACCGCGCTCAAAACGCCCGGAAGACTCGGAATGGAGCCCAAGCGCACGGCTTGTACGACGAATGCTCACCCCATCGAAAGAGGCCGCCTCAAGAACAACCGTCGTCGTCGATTCGGTAACCTCCGTTTCAAGGCCGCCCATAACGCCTGCCAATCCGGCCGCCTTTTCTGCATCTGCAATTACGAGTTCCGTCCCTTTCGCGCGGCGCAAGGAATCGTCAAGCGTATGAAGCATCTCGCCCTCTTTAGCGCGGCGTGCTGTGAGTTTATGTCCCGCAATCTGATCGTAATCATAGGCGTGCATCGGTTGACCGAGCTCGACCATGACGAAGTTTGTCACATCGACCACATTATTTATGGAGCGAATGCCCGCCGCTTCCAGGCGCTCCTTCATCCAACGCGGCGAAGGAGCTATTTTGACATTCCGCAGAACACGTGCGGAAAAGCGGCTGCAAAGCTCTTCATCCTCGATCTCGATTTCGATGAGATCGGCAGCTTTCTCCCCCGCATCCTCTTTGACGTTGATTCGCGGCCATCTCGGCTTATTTCCGGTGAGGACGGCAGCTTCCCGTACAAGGCCGAATACGCTGAAACAATCGCCGCGGTTTGCCGTGAGCTCAAATTCCAAAACGACGTCGTCCAGACCAAAAACCTGGCTGACGGGAATGCCTACCGGCGTATCCGGCGGCAAGATATAAATGCCGTCCGCTTGTCCCTGCGTCAGCATCGTTTCATCAAGCTTCAATTCACCGGCGGAGCAAAGCATACCGTTGGAAACAATGCCGCGCATCTTACTCTTGGAAATTTTCAGGCCATTCGGCAAATGCGCCCCTACCAACGCAACGGGAACGATATCGCCTTCATGTACATTGTCGGCTCCTGTCTGAACTGTGATTTGTTCCTTTTCACCCACATTCATCCGGCAAACAAGAAGATGATCGGAGTCAGGGTTTGGCCTGAGCTCCTCGATTCGCCCCGTAACGACTTTCGCCAGTCCCGCATCCGCACGCACGACATTTTCCACGGGCACTCCCGCCATTGTATACGCATCCGCCAGTTCTTCCGCTGTCTCGTGAAAATCAATATAGTCATGAAGCCATTTTATGGATACCTGCATAATTTCCCTCCTCAGAACTGACGCAGGAAGCGCACATCATTGTCATAGAAGAGCCGCAGATCGTCAATGCCATAGGAAAGCATCGCGATGCGCTCGACCCCCATGCCGAAAGCAAAGCCGCTGACCCGCTTCGGGTCATAGCCGCTCATCGTCAATACATTCGGATGTACCATGCCGGCACCGAGAATCTCGAGCCAGCCCGTTCCCTTGCAAACACGGCAGCCTTCCCCGTGACACATGACACACGAGATATCAACTTCCGTGCTTGGTTCCGTGAAGGGGAAAAAACTCGGGCGGAAGCGTACGCGAGCCTTCTCGTCAAACATCTGGCGCAAGAAGTCCTCGAGCGTCCCCTTGAGATCGGAAAAGCGGATGCCCTTATCGACAACAAGCCCCTCGACTTGCGTAAACATCGGCGAATGTGTCGCATCATAATCATCGCGGCGATAAACGCGGCCCGGAGCAATCATACGAATCGGGGAATTCGGTTCGTGCGCCTGCATCGTGCGCGCCTGCACCGGAGAAGTATGCGTGCGCATTAGGATATCTTCCGTGATGTAGAAGGAATCCTGCATATCGCGTGCCGGATGATCCTTCGGCAAATTCAGGGCTTCGAAATTATAATGATCGCGTTCGATTTCCGGCCCTTCTTCCACGCTGTATCCCATATCCATGAAAATATTCTTGATGCGGTCAAGCGTAATCGTCAGCGGATGAAGGGAGCCCAACGGCTCACAGCGTCCCGGCAGGGTAACATCAAGCTTCTCTTCTGCAATCTTTCGCGTCAATTCCGCCTGCTCGAGTTCCGCACGCTTCTTCTCCAGACATGCCTCAATTGCTTCGCGCGCTTCATTGACAATCTGACCGATGCGCGGGCGTTCTTCCGGGGAAAGCTTGCCCATCCCGCGCAATATCGATGTGAGTTCTCCCTTCTTGCCCAAAGTCTTCACACGTATATCCTGAAGTTCTGCCAATCCCACAAGGGATGACTCGATGTCCGTTATGGCCTTTTCCCGAATTTTCGCTATCTGCTCTTCCATGCTTACCTCCCAAAGATCCGAAAACGGACGCTAAAAAAAGAACGCCCCCACCCCCGCCAAGGGGCGAAGGCTTTCCGCGCGTTCGCCGAAAGATAACGGTCGGCGGCGCTGCGCCCGGCTGACACTTCCCTGTCACCGTAATACCTAACAAGTATATTACACTATGGAAGAAAAGGCAAATCTTTTACCCAAATTCGCCCCAAATGAATGAAATATGATATACTATACTCTAATCGGAAATTTTGTGAGCAAAGGAGCAAAAAGAAATATGCTATTGACCCGTAATTCCGTGGAGCTCCTCGCACCGGCCGGCACATGGGATGCCCTTGTTGCCGCTGTGGAGTCCGGGGCGGATGCTGTCTATCTTGGCGGCAAGCATTTCAATATGCGAATGCACCACGGTGATACGAATTTTGACAACGCGATGCTGAAAAAAGCCATCGATTTTTCACATGAAAGAAACGTCAAGCTCTATATCACCCTGAACAATCTCATCAGCGAAGAGGAGCTTCCCGCCCTGCGCGAATACCTGAAATACCTGCAGGAGATTCGTCCTGACGCCATTTTGGTACAGGACTTCGCCGTACTGGAACTCGTGCGTGAACTCGGCATCGATATCGACCTTCACACATCTGTCATGATGAACACGCATAATGAGGCGGCAATAAAAAAACTCAAAGAATACGGCATTACGCGCATCGTCGTTGGACGTGAAATGACACTCTCCGAACTCAGCCTTTTTAAGGAACGCACCGGAATCGAAGTCGAATATTTCATGCATGGCGACATGTGCATGTCCGAAAGCGGCCAATGCATCCACTCAGGCATTCTCTTCGGCCAAAGCGGCAACCGCGGCCGCTGCCTGAAACCCTGTCGCTGGGCTTATGAGCTCATAGACGAAAATACAGGCGAGATTCTCGATGCAGACAGCCAGGGAGCCTATAAATTAGCGCTCAAGGATATGTGCATGTACCGCAATATCCCCGAACTCATACAGGCAGGCGTCCATTCTTTCAAAATCGAGGGACGCATGCGGCCGGCGGATTTCATTCGCCGCATTGTCCGCACCTATCGAAAAGCTATTGACGCCTATATCTCCGATCCTGTAGGTTACCAAGTGGATGAAGACGGCTGGCGCGACCTTTTCGAAAACCGAGCGCGCGATTTCACGACAACCTTCGCCCTCGGCCCAACCTCGGCTCGGGATATCGGTTTTGACGGCAAACGTGAGCCACGCTTCTTCAGCGAAGCTGTAAAAGAAGCAGGCTTCCAGGATGAAATCCTCAAGTCGGAACGCCCCATCGAAAAGAAAAACACCGCGCATCGCCGCCTCTCCGTGCGCGTCGGCGATATGGCGAGCGCCCATGCCGCCATCGAAGGCGGAGCTGATGCCGTCTATATCGGCGGCGAAGCTTTCCGCCCCAAAAGGCCTTGGCGCCTTTCAGATATCGAAACCATCATCGGTGCCGCGCAATCGAACGGCACAAAAATCTTTGTGAACACACCGCGTACCACCATGCGCCGTGAATGCGGCGAACTCGAGCAGTTTTTCACTGCCCTGCGTCATATCGGACCTGCCGGCATTCTCGTGAGCAACCTCGGATCCTTGCGCCTCGCGCAGACACTCACTGAACTTCCCGTGCAGGCAGATGTCTCCTTCAATCTCTTCAATCACTATGCGGCACGCTTTCTCAAGAAAAACGGCCTCATCATGGGAACCGCCTCCTTCGAGCTCTCCTTCGAGCAGCTGCGCGCTCTCGTTGAAGCCTCGGAACTGCCGATCGAAGTAGTTGTGCACGGCTCTTACGAGTCCATGATTCTTGACCATAACCTGCCTGAGATGTCCCTTGGCAGCTACGATCCGCTGAAGAACCCGGAATTTCTCGACCGTCGCTACGCCCTGCGCGACAAGGCAGGCGAAGTCCACAGCATCCGCATCGATCAGTTTGGGCGCAACCATCTCTACTTCGCAAAGGATCTGTGTCTTTACCCATACCTCGAAAAATTCAACGGCATTGCCTCCTATCGGATTGAAGCCCAAGATTACGAACCCGAGCTGGTCCGTCTCACCACGAGGACATATCGCGAAGCGCTTGACGCACTCGCAAACGGACAGAAAGCATTTGACAAAGCCGCCTTGGCGGAACTTGCAGCAAAAAGTCCTCGCGAATTCGGCATCGGCATCTATCGTTTTCGCGAATCGAAGGATTCTATATAATTCATACAAGGGGGGCTCCATTTGAAAGAATTTATCGGTCCAAAGGCCATCATAGAAAAGAAAAAGAAATACATCATGCCCTGTCTCGCCCATTTTTATAAAGAACCGCCCCAGATGGTACGCGGCGCCATGCAATACCTCTACGACAGCGAAGGAAAAAAGTATCTCGACTGTTTCGCAGGTGTTTCCGTCATCAATTGCGGACACTGCAATCCCGAGATTACGGCAAAGGTCGTCGAGCAAGTCCAGACCCTGCAGCATGTATGCAATATTTACCTCACGGAAAATTTCGTACAGCTCGCAGAAAAACTTGCTGAAGTTACGCCCGGCGACCTGCAAAAAAGCTTCTTCTGCTCGACAGGTACAGAGGCCACGGAAGGTGCGGCATTGCTCGCAACCATATGTACGGGAAGCAGCGAGTTCATCGCGCTCCGAAACGGTCTGCACGGACGCACAAAACTCACGATGAGCCTTACGGGCATAGGCATGTGGCGTACCGACCCGAACCCCGTCGGCGGCATCCATTTCACGCCAAACCCCTATTGCTACCGCTGTCCTCTGGGCAAGCGCCGCCCGGAATGCGGCCTTGCCTGTGCCGATGAAGTCGAAACCATCATCAAGACAGCTACAAGCGGCCGACCTGCCGCCTTCATCGCCGAAAGCATCCAAGGAAATGCAGGAATCATCGTACCGCCTCCGGGCTACTTCAAGCGCGTAAAGGAAATCATCGCTTCCTACGGCGGTCTCTTCATCGCCGATGAAGTACAGACAGGCTTTGCCCGCACGGGCAAGATGTTTGCCATCGAACATGCCGGCATCACCCCGGACATCATGTGCGTTGCCAAAGCTCTCGGCAACGGGCAGCCGATTTCCGCTTTCATCGCAACTGCCAAGGTCGCCGACACCTATACAAAACCAGGCGCTTCGACGCTCGGGGGAAATCCTGTCTCCAGCACGGCCGGTCTTGCCGTTCTGAACTACATCGAGGAACACCGCCTTTGCGAAAATGCCGCAGAACGTGGGCAGGAGCTTCGCGCCGGTCTCGCCGAATTGCAGAAAAGGCACCCGATCATCGGTGATATCCGCGGCCTTGGCCTCATGGTCGGCGCAGAATTCGTCCATGCTGACAAGAGCCCCGCACCGGAAGAGCTTGACATGGTTCTGGAAGAAATGCTGCAGCGCGGCTTCATCGTCGGCAAAAACGGCGTAGCCAGAAATGTCATGGCCTTTCAGCCCCCACTTGTCATCACAAGGGAAAACATCGCCAATCTCCTGGATGAGCTTGAGTGTGTGCTGACGAAATTCGAACTATAGGTTTACCAGTCTTCTGCTCATTCGCCTCCCATAAAAATCATCCTAAAGGGGCTGCTGCACATTCCCTTTCTCTAACCACATATAAGTCTCTCCGTTTTGAATGAGAAACTACATGTTGCAGAGAAATGAGTTCGTGCAGCAGCCCTTTCATTCTCATCGTAAACTACACGCACAAGATTGCCTATAATATGCTTAAGTGAACCATATAGGAAAGGACATCGCCATGACTACAAGATTCAAACGGATACGCTTGTGGGATTTATTTGGCGCTCTCGCGCTTCTCTTCACCTTCATTCTTTCGGGCTGCTCGTTTATGTATGCCACGGAAAACAGCGATCCCTATACGGCAGACGATGTGATTGAAATGGTAGAAGAAAAATTTTCTGCCTGTCATCCGCATCTTGTCCTAAAAGAAGCACAAATCGAAAAGGAAAAACCCTTCCAGAGAACGATATACGTCCTGCGCGACGAGGCGAACGATTTCACCTTTTCCTGCAATGCCGTTGTTCGCCGCCCCACACTTCCGCTCCCCTGCGCCCAGCGGGATACGAATGCGTTCTTTCACTATGCCACGGGATATGCCGCGCACCTCAATGAACCTATCCGCTCGATAACGGCAGAGTACAATTTTCGCACCGCCACCACCGAAGAGGCGAACCTGCTGATTCACTCGAACGCAAAACGCAAACACCTCAATCGGGAAGTTCCCCTTTTTGAGGGAGGAGACTTTATCTTCGTCACGGACGGCGCACAGGGCGCGGACATGACAGCCGCATGCAAACGTCTTTATGAGCTCTACCGCCCGAATGGGGACGGCACGCTGCTGTCCTCTCTGTACGGGCGCAGTATTACATTCTACTATCTGACGCCTGCCGAAGAGGATCTGACGAAGGCAACCTTCATTGCCTCCTTTTTTCTTTCACTGAAAGGAAGCACGGACTGGGCTTCCACGCTCTCCGTCAATCAGGGATCCTCATCGAACGAAAAAGATCCTGCCGTCATGGAGAAAAATCTCTCACACTATTTCGATATCTGTCTGCGAAAAGCACAGGAAGCTGCGCAGCGGAAAACGAGCAATCATGCGCCTGCCCAGCATTGAGCCCGGATACTCAAAGGGGCTGTCGTACGAAGGCATTTCTGCCCTCATACAACAGCCCCTTCTTTCTCGTCTCTTTATGATCAACCCAACTTCTCTGCAAGCAATTTGTTGACCACCTGCGGATTTGCTTTGCCCTTCGACTGCTTCATGACCTGCCCGACAAGGGCTCCGACAGCTTTTTTGTTGCCGCTCTTGTAATCGGCAACAGGCTTCGGATTTGCCGCGATGACAGCATCGACGATGGCTTCAATTTCCTTTGTATCCGTAATCTGTACAAGACCTTTAGCCTCGACAATCTTTTCGGGATCATCCTCTGTCGTCCACATCTCGGCAAAAACCTTCTTGGCAATTTTAGAAGAGATCGTTCCCTTCTCGATAAGCGCAATCATCTTTGCAAGACGCACGGCCTCGACAGGTGATTCCTCGATGGATTTCCCTTCAGCATTGAGATTTTTCGCAAGATCTCCCATCATCCAGTTTGCCGCGCTCTTTGCATCCGCCCCGTTTGCAAGGCAAGCCTCGAAGTATTCCGCCATCGCGCGCGAAGCCGTTATAATACCGGCATCATACTCGGACAGACCATACTCCTTCATATAGCGTACACGGCGTGCATCAGGCAGCTCGGGAAGATGCCTGCGGTATTCCTCGATCTCTTCCTCCGTCGTCACAATAGGAACGAGATCCGGCTCCGGCATATAACGATAATCGTGCTCCTCTTCCTTTGAACGCATGGATTTCGTAACGCCTCGTTCAGGATCCCATGTGCGCGTTTCCTGCACGATATGGCCGCCGTCGTCAAGAATCTCCTCCTGCCGTTCAATCTCATAGGACAGGGCGTCCTCAAGCGCCTTGAAGGAATTGATGTTCTTCATCTCCGCCTTCGTACCAAGCGTTTTCTGCCCTACCGGACGAAGCGAGATATTGAGGTCGGCGCGCAAATTCCCTTCCTCCATGCGGCAGTTCGAAACATCGATGTACTCAAGGATGGACTTGATTTTTTCCATGTAGGCGCGTGCTTCCTGCGGCGTCGACATATCCGGCTCAGAAACGATCTCGATGAGCGGCACACCCGTGCGATTGTAATCGACATTCGAGGTCAGCGAATCCGTGATATTCGTGCCCGAGTGCACGAGCTTGCCTGCGTCTTCTTCCATGTGGATGCGCAAAATGCGGATGCGCTTCGCTCCATTTTCCGTCTCGATATCGACATAACCGTGTTCGGCAATCGGCAGATCGTACTGCGAGGTCTGAAAATTCTTCGGCAAATCAGGGTAGTAGTAATTCTTGCGGTCAAACTTGCTGTACTTATTGATCGTGCAATTGAGCGCAAGCCCTGCCTTTACGGCAAATTCGACAACACGCTTGTTGAGGACAGGCAATACGCCCGGGAGTCCCAGGCAGACCGGGCAAACGTGCGTGTTCTGTGCCGCACCGAATTTCGTGGCACAGCCGCAGAAAATTTTCGTATTCGTTTTCAGCTCACTATGAATTTCAAGTCCGATGACTGCTTCATAACTCATGCTTCTTTCCCCCCGATCTTCGCCATGTCATTGTGGAAAGAATGTGCCTGTTCATAGGCATAGGCCGCGCGCAGAATCGTTTCCTCCGCCAACGCCTTGCCGATGATCTGCAGACCGATGGGCATGCCCTTCATCGAATAGCCGCAAGGCACAGAAATCCCCGGCAGTCCCGCAAGATTCAAAGGTACGGTGCAAACATCCTGCAGGTACATCTTGAGCGGATCGGAAATCATCTCGCCAATTTTGAACGCCGGCGTCGGAGCCGTCGGTGCAACGATGACGTCAACCTTTCCGAAGACTTCCGTGAAGTCTTGCTGGATCAATGTGCGTACTTTCAATGCTTTTAAATAATACGCATCATAATAGCCTGCCGAAAGCGCATAGTTGCCAATCATGATACGACGCTTGACTTCCTCGCCAAATTTCCCGCTCCTCGTATTCGTCATCATCTCGACGATATCCATGCCTTCAACACGTTCTCCGTAGCTCACGCCGTCATAACGCTCAAGGTTCGTTGCAGCCTCTGCCGGTGCGATGAGATAATACGTCGAGATTGCATACTCCGTATGCGGCAGGGAAATTTCCGTGACCTCCGCTCCCATAGCCCGAAAATCATCAATGGCCTTATGGACAGCCTTCTCGACATCGGCATCCATTCCCTTGACAAAATATTCTTTAGGCAAACCGATCTTGAGTCCCTTTACATCATTCGTCAGAGACTTCGTGTAATCAGGCACAGAGGCAGTACTGGAAGTGGAATCCATTGCATCATGGCCGGCAATAACGTTCAGGAGATGGGCGCAATCCGTCACATCACGGGTCACAGGACCAATCTGGTCGAGCGATGACGCATAAGCAACAAGGCCGTAGCGCGAAACACGTCCGTATGTCGGCTTCATGCCGACAACACCGCAAAACGACGCCGGCTGGCGAATAGAGCCGCCCGTATCGGAACCGAGCGCCCAAACGGCAGTTCCTGCGGCAACTGCCGCCGCACTGCCGCCCGAGCTCCCCCCCGGTACACAGTCAGGATTCCACGGATTGCGTGTCTTCTTATAAGCGGAATTCTCCGTCGAACCGCCCATAGCAAACTCATCCATATTGAGTTTCCCCAGAACGACCGGATTTTCCACCTGAATTTTCGTCATAACGGTCGCATCGTAGGGCGGCACAAAATGCTCCAAAATCTTTGAGGCACACGTCGTCTTAACGCCCTTCGTGCATATATTGTCCTTGACTGCGCCAGGAATGCCCTCGAAAAAAGCAATTCCTTCACCACGCGCAATCTTTTCATCGACACGCGCCGCCTGATCCAAAGCCGTCTCACGCATTTCAGTCAGATAGGCCCCAATCTCACCCTCAACTTCATCCATGCGTGCGAGCACATTTTTCGTGAGTTCCAGCGAGGAAATTTCCTTTTTCTTCAGTAAATCATGGAGCTCGTGCGCCGTTTTATCATAAAGTTTCACCAATGTCCCCCCTCAGCCCTCAAGAATCTTCGGTACCTTGAAATAGCCATCGTCCGCCAACGGCGCATTGGAAAGCGCCGCCTCGCGCTCAAGCGAAGGCTTGATCTCATCCTCACGAAAGACATTCTGCATCGGCAAGGCATATGTCGTCGGCTGGACATTTTCGGTATCCACACCTTCAAGATTCTCAACGTACTGTAAAAATGCATCGAGCTGGCCGAGGTATTTTTCCGTTTCCCCCTCTGCAATCGAAAGGCGGGACAGTACAGCAACATCCGCCAAATCCTTCTTCGTGACTTTCATCTTCTCACCATCCCTATAAGAACTGTACTTTACACGTTGTTTATTATAGCACATTCACCTGCGTATAGAAAATCCCCGGGATCTTCCCGGGGATTTTTTATGCAAAGAGGACAAAGCCCTCATCTGCCGAAGCGCTCACTGTTGCATTGATCCGATACTCGCAAACCGCTTTCCCGACAGCTTTTACTTCGCCATCAGCTTTGCCAGCTTGTTGGCGAAATCCACGGGGTTTTCCGGCAGTAAACCTTCGATAATCAGCGCCTGCGTATAAAGAAGATCGCAGTAGTCCTTGAAATCCTCCGTATCCTTTCCCGCTTCATGGAGGACTTTCAATCGTGCGAAGATATCATGATGCGGATTGAGCTCGAGGATGCGGCGTGCCTTGAACATCGGATTGTCCATATCGGAGAAGGTATGCTCCATAGAAAGGCTCGGCCCCATCGCATCCGCCACAAGGCAAACGGCACTCGACTTGAGACGCGAAGTCAACTTGACCTCTGCCACCTTCTCGCCCAAGGCTTCCTTGACATCTTTCAGCAAATCGTCATTCTGCTTCTGGATGTCCTCTGTTTCCTTTTTTGCTTCCTGTGATTCGGCATCGCCAAGATCGAGATCGCCGCGGCTGATGGAATGGAACTTCTTTCCCTCGTACTCACGAATCGTCTCAATCGTAAACTCATCGACAGGATCCGTCAGGTAAAGAACTTCCAGCCCCTTGTCGCGCAGGAGCTCCATCTGCGGTAGCTTTTCAATCGTCGCCTTGTCCGTGCCCGTAGCATAATAGATTTCCTTCTGGCTCTCCGGCATACGAGCGGCATACTCCTTGAGCGTGACAAGCTTGCCGTCCTTCGAACTCAGGAAAAGCAGGAGATCGCGAAGCTTCTCCACGGTGTTCTCGCCGCTGTAGATGCCGATTTTCAGGGATTTCCCAAACTCTGCCCAGAATTTTTCATACTTCTCACGCTCATTTTTCAGCGTGCGCTCCAAAGTCTTCAGGATATTTTTTTCCAAATTCCTGCCGATGGTCTTGAGTTCGCGGCTCTGCTGCAAAAGTTCACGCGAGATATTGAGCGAAAGATCCGGCGAATCCACAAGCCCCTTCATAAAACGCAGATAGTCAGGCAGAAGATCCTTGCACTTGTCCATGATGAAGACATGACGCGAATAAAGCTGCAGGCCAGGCTCAAAATCCGTATGATAAAGATTGAACGGCGCATGAGCCGGAATAAAGAGCAACGCTGTATACTCTACAGCCCCTTCGGCTTTCGTATGGAAGATTTCCATCGGATCTTCCCACTCATGGAACTGGTTCTTGAGGAATTCGTTATACTCCTCGGGCTTGATCTCGCTCTTGCTCTTCGTCCAAAGAGGAGTCATGGAGTTCAGCGTGCGGACTTCCGTGCGCTTGATTTTCTCCGCGCCTTCAATATCTTTGCCTTCCTCGTCCTTGGGCGTTTCCTCGACCTCGAAATTCATCTTGATGGGATAACGCACATAGTCGGAATACTTTTTCACAAGACCTTCGAGCTTGTAACGATCGAGGAAATTCTCTTCCGACTCTGCTCCATAATACTCTTTGGAAAGGGTAATCGCGATTGTCGTGCCATGCTTTTCCTTCTCGCATTCTTCGATACTGTAAGTACCGTCGCCTGTCGATTCCCAGCGAATCCCCTGCTTCTCGCCTGCCTTGCGTGTAATGATCGTAACCTTCTCGGCAACCATAAAGGCAGAATAGAAACCAACGCCAAACTGCCCGATCAATTCCTTTTCATCGACTGCCTTGTTCTCATCTTTCGTGCGCTGAAGCTGCTCAAGAAAAGCCTTTGTGCCGGATTTTGCGATCGTGCCGATGTTCTCGACGACTTCCGCCGCCGTCATGCCGATGCCATTATCTGAAATGGAAAGCGTATGTGAAGCCTCATCCGGTACGAGAAAGATTTCCGCCTCGTCATCGCTCTCACGGATTGCGCTGTCCGTCAGCGATGCAAAATGCAGCTTATCGAGCGCATCCGACGCATTCGAAATGAGCTCCCGCAAAAAAATCTCATGATTCGTATAGATGGAATGAATCATCAAGTCAAGAAGCTGCTTTGTCTCCGCCTGAAATTCATGTCTTTCTTTTGCCATTGTCAAAACTCTCCTTTAACAAAAAATGCACGGGAGACAGCAAAGACGCCGTCAAATCCCGTGCATTATATTACTACAAAAAGGTCAAAAAGTCAATCATCTTCCCATGACGAAAGGTTTTCTCAAATATCCTTGAGCGTAGACACACCGGCACGGAATTCTGAAACATGCTGCGGCACAATCTCCGGATTATCGATCAGTTCAACCTTGAAAGGCCTGCCCTTGGGAGAGCGGAAAAACATGACGACCATCTGCGTATCGGCCTTGGCCTCGGTATCCGGCGTGCCGTCCCCATCCGTATCAATCATGATTTCCTTGGCCGTCACGGCAAACACACCCTTACTCTTAGCTGTGACGGGCAAAACGTCAATATAAGCATAGGCACCGTTTTCGTCAAGCTTCTCGGCAAGCGCCTCCGCGTCCTTGTCCGAAAGCTTTGTAAGATCCGGCAAATCATTGTTGTTAAAACCATCCGGAATAATAATCCATGCTTTATTAATCTTATAACCGTCGTTGGCAAAGACCAGCACGCTGCCTTTGGCATTTTCATGCAGGACGCTGGCCGGAAGAACACCAAGCGGCTTCATCGGACACATGATGCTGTAACCGTCTTCTTTGTTTGTATAGGTGTAGACCGCCGCACTTGCCGTCGAGGATGTCAGGGCCGCTCCTGCCGCAATGGCACAAAAAGCAAATGCCAGACCAAAAATTTTCTTCAAATTCATAGAAACTCCACCTTTCCGTTCATCTCCTCCAGCTCTCGAAAAAAAGCCGAAGGTGCAAGCGCTTTCCCCATCCCTCGCAAAGAGGCGCGAATAACGCCGATAGTTTTATCATACAGCGAAAGCAAGGATCCTTCATTAGAGACAGCTAAAGAAATCCTCCCGAAACTAAAACTTGCTTGTGGACATTCTTCCCGCTTTTACAAAAGCATTTCCTGAACCATGGCAAGCGCCTTCTCCACGGATTGACGCTTGACCTCTGTCCGTGTGCCCGTAAAAAGATTGCGCCGCACAAGGATATGTCCCGCATAGGAAACAGCAATATAAACAAGCCCGACAGGTTTCTCTGCCGTCGCACCGCCCGGTCCCGCGATGCCTGTAATGCCGACGCCTAAATCGGCGGGGATGGCGCGTTGGATGCCTGCTGCCATTTCGCGTGCCGTTTCCGCTGAAACAGCCCCAAAAGCCCTGAGCGTCGCCTCCTGCACGCCGACGAGCGAAGCCTTGACTTCGTTCGTATAGGAAACGACCGCTCCCATCACATAGGCGGAACTGCCCGCGACATCGGTCAGACGGCTCGTCAGAAGCCCGCCGGTACATGATTCGGCACAAGCAATCGTCAATTTTTTTTCGGCAAGCAAACGTCCAACCGCCTGTTCCAACGGCTCCACGACAGCCCCATCCATGCTCTTCATATCCCCGCCTCTTTCTTTTCCATCCATTGATTCTTCACATAGTCTGTACGCTACGCCGGGATATCGCTTAAGCCTCCCTCGCCTCAGCCTTTCACTGCAGGCTCACCAACAGCATCATAGGTGAAGCCTTGCACAATACGCACGCGCACGATATCGCCAGGTCGGCTTTCTGCATCGCCCTCGATAAAGATTTGTCCGTCAACCCCCGGCGCCTCGCGATAGGAGCGGCCGAAGGCTAGATTCGACTGCTCCTCGTCCCTGCCTTCAACAAGGACGGCGAGTTCCTTGCCCTCGAGTCCTTGATTCAGCTTCTCCGAAATCTTACACTGCACACTCATGAGATCATGGTAGCGCTCCTGCATCACATCCTCCGGCACTTGGCGCGGCATGGAAGCTGCCGGTGTGTCCTCCTCCTGCGAATAGGTGAAGATGCCCACTTTCTCAAATCGCTGTTCGATAAGGAACCTGCGCAGCGTCTGGTACTGCGCGTCTGTTTCGCCCGGAAATCCCACGATGAATGTCGAGCGAATTGCGACGCCCGGAATACGTGCGCGAATCTTCTCGATAAGCGTCACGACCTCCTCCTGCGTATCGGGTCGTCGCATCGATTTCAATATGGAGTTGTGCGCATGCTGCAGCGGCAAATCGACGTATTTGCAGATCTTCGGCTCCTTCGCAATCGTCGTGATGAGTTCGTCCGTGAAATTCTTTGGGTAACAGTAAAGCACACGCAGCCATTCAAGCTTTTCAATCTTCACGAGTTCCTGCAGAAGCCGCGCCAAGGAAGGCTCACCGTAAATGTCCTTGCCGTAATACGTCGAATCCTGCGCCACGAGAACAATTTCTTTCGCTCCTGCAGCGACAAGGCGTACAACCTCCCGCTTAATATCATCCATCGGGCGGCTGCGGAAGCGCCCTCGAATCAACGGAATCGCGCAAAAAGCGCAGCGATGGTCGCACCCCTCGGCAATTTTCACATAAGCGGAATATGCAGGTGTTGTCAGGATGCGGGGCGTTTTCTCATCGTAAACAATCTCATTTTCTCCCGCAAGCACGACACGATTGCCCGCCAGTGTTTCCCTCACGGCTTCCATGATGCGATTCCACGCGCCCGTACCAATGATGGCATCCGCTTCCGGCATATCATCAAGAAGTTCCTGACGGTATCGTTGCCCCAGACACCCCGCAATGATGAGCGAACGACAGCAGCCAGTTTCCTTGTATTCCGCCATATTAAGTATTGTCGTGATGGATTCTTCCTTGGCCGACTGGATAAAGGCGCAGGTATTTACAATAATGATCTCTGCTTCGACGGGATCCGATGTGATTTCAATACCGTTTTCCTGCAAGATACCGAGCATGACTTCCGTATCTACGAGATTTTTGGAACAGCCAAGGCTGATGAATCCTGCTTTCAAGAATATTCCTCCTTCAAAGGGTTCAAGCGAAAGAAAGGAGCCTTTCGGCTCCCCTCGGCTCACTGCAATCTCACTTCTTTCACCCAACGATCCAGCAACTCATGGCGCTCTTGCGGAGTGAACGGCTGCGGCGGTGCGAAAAGCACGAGATCTTTGCCCGGAAACGACTTATAGGCAATCGTCGCCGGGTTGACAGGCACGAAGAAAAATTCCTTCGTCTGAAGTGCCAACTGCGCCTCATCCCCCAAGAGCCATTCCACAAAGGCCTTCGCATTCGCTTCGTTCTCTGCGCCCTTCAGAAGGCCTATGCCTGTCAAAGTGTAGGCTGTGCCATCTTCAGGGTAGATGATCTGAAGGGGATATCCCTGATGGATGTAACGCAAAGCTTCGCTTTGCACTGCAATGGAAAGATCAACTTCGCCCATGCCCGCCATGCGAACCGGCGTTGAAAGGTATTTCGAGTACTGCACGACCTTCGGCTGAATACCGCGCAATATACCATAGGTGGCCGTATCGCCAAACTGTGACATCATAGAAAAAAAGAGGTTTGAGGCCGCATCAGCTGCGAGAAAATCCGTAATCCCGACACGCATTTCCTGCATGGAAGAAAGCTCTGTCCAAGTATTGGGAACGCGCGGCACGGCACGGACATAATCGCGGTTAGCGCAGAAAACAACTGGATCGTACCAGACTCCCGTCCATTTTCCCTCTGCATCCTTGAAGGATTCTCCCACAGAATCCGTACTTTCTGAAAGATACGATTCCAGATTTCCTTCCATCACCGCCTTCTCCAAAGTTGCTTGATCGGCAAGCATAAGGTCTGCCTTTGTTTGTCCGCCGCTATTTCCCATACGCGCCTTCTGCAGAACCTCTTCCGGTGTGACAGGAACAAAATTCACCCGTACACCCTTCGCTTTCTCATAGCTCCCGGCAAGGATTCCCACATGTTCCGCCGGCAGCGTCGTATAAACGGTAATCGCCTGCAGCGGCTTTTCCCGACGCGTCCGATCCGCATGTCCTGCCAAATTATCCGAAATCGTCGCAATCAAAAGAACCAGCATAAACGCTACGAGAAGCAGAGATGTATAACGTCGCATCGTTTCTCCTCCATGATTCTTAAACGAACACTGTACACTGCCGCGCAGTCCGACATTCTTCAAAAACAATCTGCCAAAGCATAAGGAACTGTACCATGTCCCCATTATACCCAAAACACCGTTTTTGTACAAGCTTTTGACGCAAGAACTCCTGACAAACAAAGGCCGCAGCGCCATCATAGCGCTGCGGCCTGAAAATTCGTGATGCAAATTTATAAATCTTCGTCCATATCCGATGTATCGATGCCAAAAATCAACTTGTCGAGCGTATGGATAAGCTGGTTGATTTCAGGTTTGGAAATCTGGGCACTCGCACCGAGATCGTCACCTTTGCGGCGCATCTCCTCAGAAATCAAGGAGGAGAACAGAATCAAAGGAAGCGCGCGAAGGCGATCATCGCCGCGAACCAGCTTCAACAGACGGTGCCCATCCATCTTCGGCATTTCAACATCCGAAATGACAATACGCACCTTTTCGAAAATCTTGTCCGGCTCTGTTTTTTCAGCAATGCCCCTGAGGAAATTCCATGCATCCTCGCCGTTGCCAAAGTCACGCACAAAAGTATATCCCGCACCATGCAGCGTGTCCACAAGCAAATCACGCAGCAAAACCGAATCCTCAGCCACAACGATGTGCTGCTGGGCACGTCGTTGACGAATGTCTTCCGATGTTTCGTCAACCGTCGTCAGTTTCTGATTGATCTCAGGATTGATCTCAGCCATGATGGTTTCAAAGTCAAGCAAAAGAACAATTTTGCCTTCCATCTTCACAAGACCGACAACACGCGACTGGTCTCCCACTTCCGGTGCAGGCTCCATATTCTTCCATGAAATGCGATGGATTCTCGATACATTGTCCACAAGGAATCCCATATCGTAACCATTGATTTCCGTCACAATGATATTCTGCGAACGCCCGGAAGTCTGTCCGCTGGTCACACCGAGGCAACGCGGAAGATCAACAAGCGGTACGGCCCTGCCGCGCAGGGTAAAAAGCCCATTGATATAAGGATGTGCCTGTGGCATTGTCGTCACAGGAAAGTCCGTGGCCTTGATAACCTCGCGCACTTTAGCGACATTGATGCCATAATCGACCGCGCCGATATTGAACTCAATGATTTCAAACTCGTTCGTTCCTGTCTCCAGCAAGATGCCTTTTTTCTCGTCTTTTGCGTCTGCCATGAAAAATCCGCCCCCTATTTCATACTTTAAAAACAATTCGTTAAAAAGACATAAAATCCTTCTTTTATTATGTCATATCTCTATAAAAAATTCTGCAGCTGCACCTCGGGCAGCATGGCTCAATCCTCTTACCCATTCAGAGCATTTCCTTTTCTCTGTCCTCACAGACAAACACGCTTTCGCTCATCCGCGATTTTCCGTCTTGTCCTTAAAAATCGTCCAGCCATCCTTTTCCTCAACTCGGCCTTCTTTCATCAAATGTCCAAGAGCCCGTTTAAACGCCGCCTTGCTGATTCGGAACTTGCTTTTAATGATCTCGGGCGAAGTCTTGTCACTGTATGGCATCTTTCCCTTATGACTTTTCATAAGCTGCAGGATTTTCTCCGCATCCGTCAGAAGAGCCCGTTCTTTCCGCTCACGAAACGAACCGTTGAGTCTGCCGTCCGGGCGCAAATATGTCACGCGCACCATCATTTCCTCACCGACGCGCGGCCTTTCTTCCATCTCCTTGTTCGCGATAAAAACGATATACCGCTCATCAGTAAAAAGAAATGCCCCGCTCTCCGTGATATTGTAAATAGAGCCATGAAGCATCGTTCCCACACGCACATTCGTGGCAGGCCGCGAGGCACGGCGAATCTCATCCTCCACTTCCATTGTCACGGCAAGACGACCGGATTTATCCGTGTAGAGTTTCGCCCAAACGACTTCACCAATCTGCGGCCGCCCCCGCATGCCCGCATAGGGCAAAAAGATGCCGCGCTCGGCGCCGACATCAAGAAAAGCACCGTCACGGCTCACGTTAATGACTTTAAGCCGTGCAATTTGCCCTTCTTTCATCTGCGGCACCTTCATGCTCGCTGTCAGACGGCGTTTGGGATCGAGATAAAGAAACACTTCGACATCCTCGCCAATCTGCACCTCATGCGTCTGCTGTGTGTGATGCAGCAAAATATCGTCCGAGGTATTTCCTGTCCCTGCGTCAAGGAAAGCACCAAACTCGCCGATGCGTGCCACGCGAAGTGTTGCAACCGTACTCGGACCGTATTTCCCGCGTTGCTTTTCCGTCATCCACTAATCCTCATACCGCGTCATTTCGGCATCGCTCCAAAGACGCTCAAGTGCATAAAAAGCACGGCTCTCCGTCATAAAGACATGCGCGACGCAGTCGCCGTAATCGAGAAGAACCCATTCGCCTTCACGATAGCCTTCCTTATGCAGATATGGCATCCCCGCCTTCGCGAGTTCTTCTTCAATGTTGTCCGCAATGGCGCGCACCTGCGTCGCCGTATTGGCAGAGCAAACGATGAAGTAGTCCGTGGCCGTCGTAAGTTCAGCCATGCGCATGACAACGATATCCTGCGCCTTCTTGTCGCTTGCTGCCTTGGCGATTGCCTGGCTCATTTCCTCAGGTGTATTGCTCAAAACTCATGCCTCCTGCTGTGGGTCATATCCACCGGAGCCACTGAAAAAATCAATGCTCCTATTTGTTATCGACATTTTCTTACTCCTGCTTTACCAGTTCGGGAAACAATTCTCCAATTTTTTGCTGAATATTCGCCCGATCAGGCAGCCAATAGCCATCGTGTTGTACGATGGGCAGCAACACGGTCTTAGGCGGTTCGCCGCTCAAATTTTTCAGCACCTTCGCGAGACGTGCCGAATCAAAAATCTCGGCGCTCGTCGTCATGCGATATTTAAAGATATCAGCGACATCAGGCAATTTGGGAATCGTATCAACCTGTAAAAACTTTTCGTAAAGTGCCTTGGCAAAGCGTTGTTGGCGATGCAGGCGTCCGACCTCCCCAAGCTCGGAGCTGCGATAGCGCAGATATTTCTGCGCCGTATCGCCATCCATATGTTGGAACCCCTTGGGAATATGAATGGAAAGCCCTGCCTCCGGATCATCGTAATTCATCTCGTCCTCGACATAGAGATCGACGCCTCCCAGGACATCAACAAGTTCAGCCAATGCTTTCGTATCCATCGTCACGTATTGATGAATGGATACGCCCAAGAGATTTGAGAACGTCTGTACCATCACGGGCGCCCCGCCATGAGAATAAAGATCGGTCGCCCGCATCTCCCCACCCTGTGGCGATGAAACGAGCATGGCAGGCGGCATGGTAATGGCACGCAGGCTTCCCGTCGCATTTTCCATGCTGAGGAGCAGGATCGTATCCGCATGCTGCCCTTCCGTGCCATTCTCATCCGCGCCATCGTCAATACCAAGAACGAGCACATTCGTATACCCGTCAAACCTCGCATCGATATGCTGATCGCGTATCTGACGCCGCTCCTCGTAGCCCTGGTATACCGTATCAATATCCTGGTAGATGCGGTGTCCGATGCCGTAGAGAAAATACCCCGCCACAGCAAGAACAGCAAGAAATATGCTGAGAAAAAAGAGAAATACGATGAGCCGCGCCCGTGCAAGACGGCGACGACGGGCAAGGCGGCGACGTTTTGCACGAATGTTTTCCTGTGTTCGGCTTCTCATGGACGCAGCCCTTCTTTTTCCTTGCGTGCGAGAAGAATCTCATTGCGTGCGGCGATGGTTGCCGGATGGATCAATCGTCTCGTTTTGAGAACAAAGAGGATGGACTGGGAAAGTCCCTCGAACATCAGATCATCAAGATCCGCCGTACGGGACAGGCTGCGCAGTTCCTCCGCCTCCGGGTAATCGCGGCCCGGCTCGATCATATCCGCAAAATAAATGATTTTATCGAGCTTTGTCATATGTTCCCCGCCTACCGTATGGCGCCATATAGCCTGTGCAATTTCCGCGTCATGGACTCCGTAAAGCTCTGCCGCTCGTTTTGCTCCTACATAGGCATGCAAAAGAAGGGGCATCGTCCGTTCCACTTCCCCGTAAGAGATTCCATGCCGCGCTGCTTCCTCAGGCAGGCGTGCCGTCGGATATTCACGCGCACAGTCGTGCAGCAGACCGGCGATGCGAGCCTGCTCCTTGTCCACACCGAAACGGACTGCCAGCCGCACAGCTGTATCCGCCACACCTAAGGAATGCTCATAGCGGCTGTGTTTCAGACGTTTTCGCAGCTCCTCTTTCATTGCCTCGTAATTCATTGATACAGACCTTCCTTGTAGATATACGCCTCAACTTCTTCTGGCACAAGATAACGTATGGAACGTCCCTCCTGCAGACGACGGCGAATATCCGTCGAAGAAATTTCCAATTCCGGAGTCGTCACAGGATGAATGCGCGAAAGTGCCGCATCCCCAAACTTTTTACGTATCTCCGACAAAGAGATGGGAGATCCCTGACGTTTCGCCGCAGCAAAATGGCAGAGCGAGAACAATTCCTCCGCACGGTGCCAGGAAAGGATGCTGTTCACCTCATCACCGCCAATAATGAAACAGAAATCCTGTTGCCTGCCATACTCCTGTACAAGCGCTTTGAGTGTATCGTAAGAATACGACGGTCCTTTCCGTCTGAACTCAATATCAAGAACCCGAAAAAACGGGTTACTGTTCGTCGCGAGCTTCACGAGCACTAGGCGGTGCTCTGCCGCCATGACCGGCTGATCCGGCTTATGCGGCGGTATGGATGCAGGAATGAACAGAACTTCCGAAAGGGAGAGTGCCTCACGTACTGTCTCCGCAATAATCAAATGCCCGACATGTATCGGATCAAATGTACCGCCCATAATACCGACACGTCGTTTCTTCTCTTCCATGCACCTACCCCCATTCCCCTAAAGAACCGATTCGGCAGGAAACCGCAAACGAACGGCAGGCAATTCGACTGGAATCAACCAAAGACAAAATGGACAAGAGCCACAGCTGCCGCCATGCTCAAAACAATAAGCACGAGTGCCCGCAGATGATCCCAAAAATCATGATTTCCTTTCTCTGTCGCCAGATATTGACACACGGTGCGCCAATAGCCAAAGAATTCTTTCAGCATCGTACTTGTCCCGTTCCGTAGATGAGATACTTCATCGCCGTGAGCTCAACAAGCCCCATCGGGCCGCGTGCGTGAAGCTTCTGCGTGCTGATGCCGATTTCCGCCCCGAAACCAAATTCCTGCCCATCCGTGAAACGCGTCGAGGCATTGACATAGACCGCCGCCGCATCGACCTCCGCCTGGAAACGATGTGCGTTCTTAAGATCGTTCGTGACAATTGTTTCCGAATGCCCCGTGTTATATCGGTTGATATGTTCAATAGCCTCTGTCAGACTGCACACCACCTTGACCGAAAGAATCAAATCGCCGTATTCTGTCGACCAGTCCTCTTCCTCCGCCGGCTTGAGCCAGCTGCAAATGCTGCGCGTCTTATCACAGCCGCGCACCTCCACATGCGCTTCTTCCATTGCCTTGACAATACGCGGCAGGAAACTCCCCGCAATGTTTTCATGCACGAGCAGCGTCTCCATTGCATTGCAGACGGAAGGTCGTGAAACCTTGGCATTGAGGGCAATTTCCTCTGCCATGGAAAAATCAGCGCTTTCATCCACAAAGGTATGGCAGACACCGCTGCCCGTCTCGATGACAGGCACCCTGCTGTTGCGTACCACAAAGCGGATAAGTCCGGCGCCGCCGCGTGGAATGACAGCGTCGAGGAAGCCTTCAAGATGAAGCATCACCTCTACCGCTTTTCGATCGGGCGAATCAATGAATTGGATTGCTCCTTCGGGAATTCCCGCCTCATAGGCTGCCGTTGCCAGCAAATAAGAAATTGCCGTGTTGGAGCGAATGGCTTCCGAACCCCCACGTAAAATAACGGCATTGCCCGACTTCAGGCAAAGTCCCGCTGCGTCCGCTGTCACATTGGGGCGTGCCTCGTAGATAATGCCGATGACGCCAAGGGGCACACGCACGCGTCGAATCTCGAGCCCATTCGGGCGCACCGTCGAAAAGTCACCGCGTCCGACAGGATCCGCAAGCGCCGCCGTTTCACGCAATCCCTCTGCCATCGCATGGATGCGGTTCTCATCAAGCATGAGCCTGTCAAGATAGGAGCGCTTGATTTCCTTTTTCGTCCGAGCTTCTTCCAAATCCTGCGCATTCGCCTCAAGCACAAGGTTCGCCCGTTTCTCCAATGCCTCAGCCATCGCATAAAGCGCCTTGTTCTTCATGCCGGGCGACAATAAGGCCAGCTGACGTGACGCATGTTTTGCCGCCTCAGCTTTTCTCCGAACCATTTCTTCGACACTCACGCCAAACCCCTCCTACGTTATTTGCGCACATTCGGCACACTCAGACCATCAGCACCATATTATCGCGATGAATAACCTCCTCATGAATCTTGCCATCCAACAGATTAGTAAAATCACGGCTCTGCCGTCCCGCAATCTTCAAAAGTTCCGCTGCGCCATAATTGACAATACCACGCGCAAGCTCCTGGTGATTTTCCGAAAGCACGCGCACCGTGGCGCCGGCAGAAAAATCCCCTTCAAAAGAAACAATGCCGGCCGCGAGGAGACTGGAACCTTTGAGACGCATAGCTTCCGCGCAGCCTTCGTCCACGATGATATCGCCCGCAATGCGCTTGCCAAAAGCAAGCCATCCCTTACGTACATTGAGATGTGATTCTTTCGCAGGGAATACCGTGCCCACGGAATCGCCCGCAAGAACAGCAGCAATCACATCCTCTCTCTCACTCGGAGCAATAACAAATGTCACGCCTGTATTTACAGCAATCTTCGCCGCCTCGATCTTTGTCGCCATGCCGCCTGTGCCGAAGGATGAGCCTGCACCGCCCGCCATGCGTTCGATTTCCGGTGTAATTTCTCGAACCACAGGAATCAACCGTGCCGTTTTATCCGTTTGCGGATTCGCCGTATAAAGACCGTCAATATCCGAAAGAATCAGCAAGGCATCCGCATCGATCAAAGTCGCGACTGTGGCAGAAAGCGTATCGTTGTCGCCAATCTTGATTTCGTCGACGGCAACAACATCGTTTTCGTTGATAATCGGTACCGCTCCCATGGAAAGCAGCTCCAAAAGAGCATTGCGCGAATTGGCATACTGATGGTGACGTGCCGCATTTTCCTTTGTCAATAACACCTGTGCAGCCGTCTGTCCATAATCGGAAAAAAACTTCTTGTAAAGCGTCATAAGACTGAACTGGCCAATGGCGGCCAATGCCTGTCGAGCAGGCATTTCTGCCGGCTTTTCACGCAGTCCCATACGATCCATGCCTATGGCGATGGCGCCCGAGCTTACAAGCACCATTTCACGTCCCTCGTTCTTGAGATCAGCAATCTCGCGTACGAGACGATCCATGCGTCGGAAATCCGGTTTACCCGACGCATGTACCAACGTACTTGTGCCAACCTTGACGACAACGCGCTTTGCCTCACGCAGACGCTCGCGTGCTTCCATCCGAAAGCCTCCTCTTTCTTCTTGGCTACTCGCGATACTCAAACTCCATATCGCCAATATGCACCGTCATGCCCTCTTTAATGCCGCGCTCCTGAAGCTTTGCATCTATTTTTTTCATGCGCCAAATATACTGAAACCGCCGCACCGCCTCATCGTTTGCGAAATTCGTCATGGCGACAAGCTTCTCCAACGCCTTGTTCGCAACGATGAAATCACCGCGATCATTCCTTGTGATTGTTACAATTTCCTCATCCAGCGCCTCATCTTGCGAAGCATCGTAAACACGCACCTTCTGGGTTTCTTCCAACGGCTCTGTCTTCAGGGTTTCAAGAGTTTCTCCCACATAGGAAATAAGCTCTCCCAACCCTTGATGCGCCGCCGCTGAAATCGCAAAGATGCGTATTCCTTCTTTTTCTGCCAACGCTTCAAGACGCGGCAAATTCTCCGCCGCCTCAGGCAGATCCATTTTATTCGCCACAAGAATCTGCGTACGCGCAGCAATTTTTTCACTGTATTTTCTGAGTTCAGCATTGATGCGGTAGTAATCCTCCACGGGATCACGACCTTCCAACCCCGAGGCATCAACAAGGTGGAGGATGAGCCGCGTGCGCTCCACATGGCGTAGGAAATCGTGCCCGAGTCCTGCACCATCCGCCGCACCTTCGATAAGGCCAGGAATATCGGCCATAACAAAATTTTTCTCATAATCCGTCTTCACGACGCCAAGCACGGGAACCAATGTCGTGAAGTGGTATGCCGCAACCTCTGGGCGTGCTGCAGAAACCGCTGAAATAAGGCTCGATTTTCCCACACTTGGATACCCTACAAGACCGACATCCGCAAGCAGTTTTAATTCCAAAAGCAGTTCCTTGCTCTCTCCCGGCTCACCAAGCTCTGCAAACGTCGGCGCCCGATTTGCGGGATTGGAAAAGCGCGCGTTGCCGCGACCGCCGCGACCGCCCTTGGCAATAACAACACGTTGTCCGATTTCCGTCAAATCAGCCAGTACATCACCCGTCAGAGCATCCTTCACCAGTGTTCCCGGCGGTACTTTTACGATACAAGGTTCAGCGTTTGCACCGGTCATATTCTTGATATCCCCATTGCCGCCATTTGATCCCTTGAATTTTCGATGATAACGAAAATCCAACAAAGTATTCATATTGCGGTCAACAAGGAAAACGATATCCGCACCGCGACCACCGTCGCCACCGGAGGGTCCGCCTTTCGGGATGAACTTCTCACGACGAAACGCTGATTTTCCCTTTCCTCCATCACCCGCCTTCACAGTGATCTTCGTCCTATCAATGAACTGCATTTTTTCCTCCTTTCCCATCCTGATGCACATGCCTCGTGCCCAGATTCTTCTGGGCATAAAGCATGGGCGCCAAGCGTTTGAAAAACAAACCGCAGATAGAAAAAGATACCTGCGTCACAGAAGGCGCAGGTACTTTTCTATATTGCCTTGCTATAGGGCAATCAAGCCGTCGGATAAACGCTGACTTGGCGATTGTAGCGACCCTTGCGCTCGAAAGCGACCTTGCCCGCCACCTTGGCGAAAAGCGTATCATCCTTGCCGATGCCCA
>ERZ773099.330-NODE-330-length-41720-cov-3.802400_pt1 | contig 41720 bp, 36 predicted proteins | sample MGYA00511120_ERZ773099 | MGnify/ENA primary metagenome ERZ773099 (study PRJEB29015, sample SAMEA2738012) | human oral metagenome | biome: human oral; feature: human-associated habitat; material: dental | place: China | collected 2104 ... | reverse complement strand
GGATTGCGGAATAAACATAAAGGATTGCGGAATAAACATAAAAAAAGGAAAAATGGTATTGTGCTTATATTTTATTGTGATATAATCTCATAAAGAAAGAGGCGTAATATGCAAACAAAAGAAATTAAAAGAGAAATTGTGAACTGGAATAATGACCTAACAAATTTTTCGCTAAAAGGGTTAAATCCCAGCGAGCTAGATATTTTTTTAGGCATTTGTTATAGATGTCAACATCAAGGAACACGAACCGTAAAAATAACTTTTGACGAATTAAGAGAATTGTCTTATTTTTCAGCAAAAAATAACGAACGATTTCAAGATAGAGTTCTAGCAGTCAACAAAAAACTTCTAAGTCTATCTTTTGAAGTCAATGATGGTCATGTATATTGCGGTTTTTCGCTTTTTTCTATGTATAAAATCGACACAGATAATGAGTATGTTGAAATCGCAGTAGACGAACATCTCGCCTATTTACTAAACGATTTTGAGAAAAACTACACATCAATGGAGCTATTTGAACACGCAAGCATGCCATCAACATATTCTAAGGCAGTTTATAAAAAACTGAGACAGTTTCGCAATCAAGAAAAACCATTTTGGAAGGTGTCATATCAAGAATTCAGAGATTACTTAAACATCCCAAATAGTTACGCTAGTAATAACATAGATCAAAGCATAATGCCGCAGATTATAAAAGACAATTCGAAATATTTTAATAACCTCAAGGTTGAAAAGTATTACGAAAAACCAAAGGGTAGAGGACGAAGCAGACTCGGTGGATACATATTCACTTTCGATAGACCTCAAAACATGGATAAATACAAACTGCCCGAATTAGACAAAGAAAAAGAGTCTAAAGAAGAACAATGTTTGGACTCCGAAACAGAAATGGATATGTTCCCTGAGAATGTGCCGTTCTTTGATTAATGATTGCCAAGATAGATTAGCAGCCCTATGTGGGCTGTTTTATTTTTGATTAAAAACACCCAAAAGGGGGATTAAAGTAACATAAAAGGGGATCGCCACAATACAACTATTCAATAAAATAAAAAGTCAGCAATTCCAAGTCTTATAGCATTTCATGCTTCGGGCAAAACACCGAAAAGCAAATATTAAAGTGACCAAAAGGGGGATTTAAAACACCAAAAAGGGGCGAGCCTACAGCAATTATTCTGAGATATAAGATCGAGTGAATTATGATTGGGTAAAGCGTGCATTATAAGGCATTTAGCGAGTAATTATTCAGGTGTGTTTTTCGCATATGAATATTTTAATCAAGGACTACATTTTTCTCATCTGCGAATTTCACTTTGTGGTTCTGCGGGCATTTGTGTTTTGTAATGTGCTTGAGGCAATCCCTTTTGTTACAGCCAATCAAAAAAAACGACCCTCTTTCGAGAGTCGAATTATTTATCTGTCTAAATTATCTAAATTGACAACACGAGCCTTTCTTAGCAGCTCTATACTTCTGTTGTTCAGATAAGCCTCAGAAAAGTCAACGACAAACAGATCGCAATCAACGAATGAGCAATCACCTATGGTTGCAAGATTTACTTTTGCGGCTCTCATTTTAGCATCATCAAACACAGAGTTATTTATGCCTGATGACGTAAATTCTGCACCTTCTAAATTAGCACCCTCAAATGACGAGAGATATATCTTAGACATGATGGCATCAAGGCTTTTCATCTTAGCATTACAGAAAGAACAGTTTCGAATATCTGCTGCACGGAAGCATACTTCATTCATTATCGCCGCTGCAAAACTACATCCTGTCATCTTTGCTCTGATGAAATCCGCATTGTTTAAATAAGAGTTATCGAACAAAACTCTTGAAAGTGTTCTTCCTCTAAAACTAATGCCTGCCAGATCATATCCACGAAGATCCACAGTCTTTAGGTGTGTGCCATCACCCATTTTTATGCGACTGGCATCATCAAGCATCTTGTCAACTTCTTCCTGAGTTATTGTTCTCAGTATGATTGCCGACTTGTCATCTTTGAGTGTCTCGCTTAATCTCTTTACTACTCTGTCAAACACATCTGTGTTTTTTAATTCTTCGTACTCAGAATTTAGTTTGTCTATCGTGTTTTGTAACTGAAAGATCTCGCTCTTTGAAAGATTCTTCCCGCTGTTGATTAGGCAGCTCTCTAGCTTGTCTACCGCCTCGCTAATATCAATCATAGTTCTCAAATGACCAGCCTCTAAAATTCTTTCCCTCCACAGATCTATGTTTGCAAGCATATTAAGATTTGATGTTTCTTTAGTTAAGGTCTCGTATATCTCTTTTAGTTTCTCAGCTCTCATGTTTACTCCTTTCTTTGATTAACTCTTTTATATATATTATAACATTTTTGAAACAATTTTGAAACACCTTGAGGCATTTTTTATTTTAAAGAGCATAAAAATTTCTGACAAAAAGAAAATCACCCAACCATCAGGCTGAGTGACCTTCACAAGCTATTTCGATACAAATAAGTATTCTCTAGTATTAGGATAAAGAATATTTGATCTTAAAGCTGTAGATTTATGCATAAACAGCATATCACATTTCTTTATCTTGTCAAGTTTTGGGAAGATGGCTATGATTTTCGCATACAAATATTTGTATAGCGTAGCAAAATGCCTATATAAACATATACACTTATATGAATTATTCATCTGCGAAAAAACGACATAGGTTGTTTATCCAATCACACTATTGGAAACAATGAGTGAATATGATATAATAAAATAAAGAAAGTGAGTTTGCCAATGTTATTAAACAGCGATAGAAAAATAGAGAAACTAATAAAAAGTGCAGAAGATATTTACAGCAAGCAAAGAGTTGATGGCTGGCTTGATATAAGTGATGTAGAACTAAGATCCCTGAATAAAAGGTGTTTCTATGAGGTCAATTTTAATAATGTTCGCTTTACTGGAGATATTAGAGATACATACTTCCGTAGTTGTAAGTTTACGAACTGTCAAATGGCGTCAGCAAATTTTCTTAAAACACAGATAGTGGGCGGCGTTTTTATTGATTGCGAACTTCTAAAACCAGCCGCTGCCTTCAATGATTGCGATTTAATTGGGATTAGAATTGAAAACTGCAATATGGACTATGTGAAGTTTTGCTTTGCATCTCTCATTGATATATATGCGACAGGATGCAGTCTTAAACACGCTGATTTTGGCAGAGCAAAGTTATCAAATGCTAGATTTGTTGAGTGCAATATGAGTGAGGCGGTTTTTGATGAGGCAGAGTTTAATGCAATTAAATTTAAAGAATGTAACCTCATAGATCTGTCTGCTAAAAATATAGTGCTTGGAGGACGCACTCCCTCAATGATAGACAATTGCAATCATGAGGGCATGGTTTTAACGACCAATCAAATACATTTTATCAATAAATGTGAAGTAACAAAGATGTGGCCAGAGGGCCTAAAAAATAAATAGGAGTGTCTAAAATGGATATGATGCGAATATTATTCTGTTTGGTCATCACAGATGTAATCTTGTGGGGTATTGTTTTATTTATCGGCTTATGGGAAACAGCAAAAGCGATAACTCAGTAATTGAATTTAATACTGCAATGGTAAAGACGTTATTAGCTATAGCCAAAACTTTGTCTTTCTTGATACTTTTAGTAATGGCATTTATTTCGATTCGTTCCCTAGCTGTGATATAAAAAACAAATAGGAGGTAGCTTAAATTGGATATATCACGATTATTATTTGCCTTAACTACGTCAACTATAATTTTGTTGGGAACTGCTGGTATTGTTGCTTTAGCAATCATAGCGGCAAACGAAGATAGCGAAAAGGCGCTTGGAAAGGCATCTGGTGGTACAATGGTTGAATTAGCAAAGGGAATACTAGCCGCAATCAAGGCTTGGTTTTTTCTTACAATCTCAGTATTGGTATTTATTTTCGTGCGCTATATGATATAATTGCCAAAACAAAGAAAGGAGAAAAACTATGATTTACGAGGAAGAATACTACAATCCGTATGACGATCCGCAAGCACCAGAGCCACCGTTATATGAAAATGATCTAAACAACAATAGCATTGATGACGATTGCGAAGATCCTTACGATATGGATGATGACGGCTACAACGACTATGACGAATACTACTAATCTTGAATAATCAGAGGGGCTAATGCCTCTCTTTTTTTATATACGCTCACGAGGGTATTAGCCCCTCTTTTTTTATGCACTATTTAAAATTAAGTTGAACGATATTTAACATTCGCTCGAAATTTTAGTTTTAAGCGATTTTTTTATTTGCATACATACAAATACTCAATTTGGCTATAAAAACCTCGCTACGGTCAAATTTTGGACGATTTGGGGCATCTCTGTTGTGATAGTCCACCCTGAAAATATAAAAACCGCAAAAAAATTAAGAAAATTCACCCGAAAGTGTTTCAAAATTGTTTCAAAAATGGTATAATGGAATTAACAAAAAAGGAGAACGAAATGAGCAAACTTAGAAAGCTAACCAGAGATGATTTTAATGACACAATGAATAGGTTATACGTCTATGGCGGCCCACTTTCAGAATATGATTTTAGCAATCACGACCTTAGAGAGTTAAACATTGGATGTTATACTGAGAAATATATAAACTGCGACTTCTCTAATTCGGATATGACTGATATGGATATGCGAGATATTACTTTTGTTGGATGCAATTTCACGAACGCAAAACTCGATAGGGTCAATTTCACAAACACAAGACTTGAATCTTGTAACTTTGAGAACGCAAGCATGATTGGTGCAGAACTCATCAAGGCAGATATTGACGGAACTTCGTTTGATAACGCAAAACTTTCATCTGCGAATTTATCAAATGCTACTTTAGTCAACTCTACGTTCGTTGATGCAGATTTATCGGATTCGAAATTTAGTAACACGGTAGTTCGCAGCACGCTATTTACAGGTAGCGATGTTTCAAGAGTGGATTTTACATTCACCATGCTCAATGGATATTCGTTAAGTAATCTAAAAGAGGCGAAGAACTTAGATCTGACCTTAAGAGAAATGGCCGCAAACTCAAAAGGCGATTGCAAAAAAATAGTTTCATCAGAAAAATAATTAGAGGGGTATCAGCCCCTCTTTTTTTATTAGTTTTAATTGCGCAGTCAGAGACGAAGTTTTGCCCGTAGATAACACCAATCATTTATGCCTAAAACACGCCTAGCCATATCTTTATACCTAAACGCCATAAAAACCTCGCTACGGTCAAATTTTCGACCTTCTTGGGGCATCTCAGATAGGTATGTGGTATATGCGTCATTCAAAGGCAATTAATTAAACCCAAATTTTACCCTAAAAACCTCTTTTGTGATTGCAATCAAACAGCATTTATACCGCCAAGACTAATTCCCCACAACTATGTCTTTATTCGTAAGTACGTAAAGGCGAGATTACAAAACACATAGTTTCACTATTGCCATCAAGCAAAGATAGCTTCCAAGCACAAATCCCTGATTGCATGAGAGTCATTTACCCCGAAATCCCCTTTGTATAAAATCGCATATGAAAAAACAAGTTCAGCAAGGCTGCCTACAGCCAATTATTCATCTGCGAAAATTATCGCAGCGGGCAACTACAACATTTCTCTTACGCACCCAGATGCAATCCACGACACTCACGCTTGCTAACCACCAATCACCCACTCCTTAAAATATTGCCTTTATTCCCAATCTTTTATGTTTATTCACAGAGTCATTACCGTTCACCAAACAGGTCTATAAGCATAAGAGTTATACCGCCAATCAGTAAATCCATATCATGATTGCAGGAAGAAGTCTTGTCATCACGCCCAGATAATTCGCATATAAGTATTTTGACCGCCGCTAGATAAATTCTCATCTCTAAAATTCTCATCTGCGAAAATAATCGTTCGCAGCAAGCCATGTGCATAAACAAACTCAGATGACCATGAAGCCAGACGGAGAATACCACACCCAAGCACGCTTTATATCAACCTAGCCGAGTGAGGATTATAAATCTGGTTCACTCGTAAAAAGACCCGACATCAAAACAGGGCTACGGGAGCAATGTGTCATACGCACCAATCATAGAGTCAGATATATTAAACATAACTCATAGCACATTGATTGGTGGAGCAATGCGGATCACTTATAGTCAATGCCACTCTGTAATTATTAGCAGGCAAGCATTTTATTTTGCAGGCGTAAAATATTCATCTGCGAAAAAGTTGTGCAGGCAGCCCAAACCACAGGCAGGCTTAAGGATCGCTCATAATGTTTTTAATTTTACGGGAGACGACACGTTCTTATGTGCTTCGCTAAAAATCACACAGCGAGAGCTTAATCCAATCAGCATATCTTCATGATCATTAGCGTAAGCCACCCGCAAAGACTCATGCATCCAATCATCAACAGCTCATACATGAATCAGGTCTATTATGATTGGCACGGTAAGAGTCTTGTGAGTCATTTGTAAACCCACATCCATTCTCGCAGACAAGTATTTCAAAATACAAACACTCGTCCGAATATAAATTATTCATCTGCGAAAACGATACTTTCCAGAAGAAATGCAGCAAGCAATTTGTCAAGCACGTCACGACCACCTCATCATTAATCTATTCCCGAATTAAATCTAATACCCAACATATCCTGAACAAGAAAGACCCACCCAATCACCCTATTCATGATTGGAGGAATATCTTCGCCGCAACACCCATCTATGAATTAACAGAATCGCAGATGAGAAAACCATGAGTTACCAAAACCGATAGCAAGCCATCTGTCGAAATATTCATCTGCGAAAACAATCGGTCGCAAGGGAAAGTTGAGCGGCAGCATTCATAAATTTTACAGACAGCCAATACAACCCAGAGAGCTAGTGCCAATCACACCCCATATATCCTGATTGGAGATGACGATATGTTACTAAGTCCTATGCCACTCATAGAACCTTAAGCAAAATTTGCAGATGAGAAAAATTACAAAATATTCATCTGCGAAAAAGCTGTGCAGGTAACACCCATTGCCATACAGACATGCCTTACGATAAAGCTCTCTATTTCTCGAACAGCCCAACTACACAGCAGAGCCACTCCCGAAATAACAATTCCTCTGACAATCACCACTAGGCATATAAAAAACATCTAGTATGATTGGCGTGATAAAGAAATGAGTTCTGAGGCAATGCGACCATCTGTAGTTTTCGCACACAAGTATTTTATATAAGCCGACCAAATTTCTTATATGCGAAAAACTCTGTGTGTACCCGACTAGCTATAAGCTTGTGCATATTAGATTTTTCATCTGCGGAAATAACTTATCCCGTGACGTAATTAATTAAGCGGGAAAGATAACAAACCTCACGAGGTACTTAACCCCTCACAAGAGATATTGACACCAATCACACTTTTCTTATCTGAGATCTTATTCTCTTATCTAAGCCCTTATTGCTCCCTAGACGATATAAACTATACCCACGACCCTCTTCTCTCTGCTACGCTAAAATTTTCCCGCAAATATTTGATGTTGTTTCTCATGTGTGACATATTCTTTCGTTAGCCATAACTTCTCGTCTGGAAAAGGTTTGCACACTCAATCACTATCTGGATGTATAAACAGACCTAATATGATTGGTGTGGTGAAGAACAAGCTTTGCGAAAGGACCTGTGAGCAAGACTGCCATCTGTAGTTTTCGCACATGAGTATTTTGTGTAGCCCAACTGAATTATTCATCTGCGAAAAAGCGTGCGGCGAATTACATAGCCTATCTCCATACAACAAATTTCCCATCTGCGAAAACAACACCCCACACAAGCGACTTTCTACTCCCAAGAGGTACACAAGACCTCTATGCATCTAAACCTCACATAGGGAAGACTTACCCAATCACTACCCATGCATCATCTCTACTATTACCCCATATGCGTAAGCCACTCTTTATCCGAGACTTCTCATCTGGAAAAACGAAAAAGTTCATACGTCCAACTATCCCAAATCTTTTAGTGTATGAAAAATGTTTATTGTGATTGGTATGGTGAAGAAAAGAGCTTTGCAAAACACCCATAGGTAAGACGGTCTCCCATAGTTTCGCATACAAATATTTTGATTCCGCTAGGCAAACGCTCATCTGCAAATTTCTCATCTGCGAAAATAACACAAGGGTAACTCTAATTCTCATCTGCGAAAATAATTCAGCCTGTGACGAAAATAATCCACCAACAAATGTAATAAGTCCTATAAACCCCAACTCTCCGCACAGAGAATATCCCTACCAATCACTCCCCTCTAAATATCTCCCCTATGCCCTTAGATTATCCGTGCATTATTTTAGCTAGTATCTCATATGCGAGAACAACTCTTTTATCTAAAGCTCTCATTGCGTACGAACTTTGTTTAATATGATTGGCGTGGTGAAATAGACAATTGAGAACACGACACTTATTTCGCACACAAGTATTTCGGTAAAACGTCAACTTGGAAATTATTCATCTGCGAAAGCGAACCCTCGAAGCCCATATATCAAATTCTCATCTGCGAGAATAACTTGGCCTGTAGCGAAATTAATCTAACAGCAAATGAAAGAAGTCCTATAAACCGTTATCTCTCCACACAGGGAATATCTCACCCAATCACTCTTACTTCATACCTAATAATCACACATAAACTCAAACAGTTTTAGATGCTATTGTTTCATATGCGAAAGCAAGTCTGTCTCTATCCGAAATTTCTCATATATGAAAAACAAAAAGTCCACGAACCTGACTGCCAAAACCTATAGGTGTATAAACTCACCTAGTATGATTGGATGATGAAAAAGGAACTTCGTAAAAACACTCGAAGCAATAAGACTATCCACAGTTTTCGCACACAAGTATTTTATACAAGCCAACTAATTTTTTCATCTGCGAAAAATATAAAACCATACTCTGCACGCTTAATTCTCATATGCGAAAATAATCCCTCTTTTAACCGCCCTTAATTTCGAAAAGGCATTATGAGTCCTGTGCGTGTCTTTAAACCCCACACGGATAAGATTCACCCCAATCACTTCCCTATTAAATTATCCCTCATACCCCATGCTACACATACACCGCCTCAGCTAATATGTCACATACGAAAACCGCTCTTTCTTTATCTGAAAATATTCATCTGCGAAAAACGAAAAAGGTTAAAAGCTGTCTTTATCTCACACCCTAATGACAAGTAATGCCTTATTGAAGTAGGCGTCTACTCGGAGCTTGTTTAACTTAAGAGAGCCTCTGGTTATTTGGAAAAAGAAAAAGCCCCACTAAATGTGGAGCATATCTCTTACTTAAAACGATTAGCTATTTCTTGTTCTTGTTCTTTGGTAATTACTCTTAGTGTGATTGGATGACCTTTTAGATGCTTTCGCAAAAACTCAGTTTGCCATTCATAGCATAAAACACTTGTTGGCTCACTCTTGTTTTTTAATCTTTCGATCAGTGAGTAGTCACACGTCAGGAACTCATCTACCGAAAAAGGTTTATGACCAATCATTGCTAGTATCATATCTCTATACTCATTGTCAGGTATCATGTAATACCTACTGAATAGCTTCGGTGAAAAATGTCTATTCGTGCTTGGGTATAACATCTTCTCTAGTTCTTCCTCTGTGTTGTAAAAAACTATAGCCTCGCCATTAGGACTCTCTGTCGCTTGTTCATTCATTGCGACAAGACCATATGCCTTCTCGTGTAGTCTCCTTAGCCACGCAATCATGCCCTTCTCAGAATTAATCACCATCTTTGTGTTTAACTCACTTATGTAGTATACGAGATACGAACGCCTGTTCGAAAAATATATCCCTGTTATCTTGCTTGGCGTTATCTGCTTGTGTGTTCCGTTCGATTTCACGAATTTGCCTGAAAAATAATTTTTCTCATCTGCGAGTCCTGCGACCATTTCTAAAATCTCATCTGCGAATTTTTTATATCCGAAAAAGGTAGTTCCTCCGAGTACGGAATCGATCACGTTGTCATAGTTTTCTCTACCGAAGATGTTGCTTCGTTCTTCGAGCTTGATGTTGTCGATCGTGATGCCAGAGGCAAGCATTATCTCTCCTACCCTACCTATCTCCCTATACCTAAGCCTATCTCTATCTGTACTCTTGAACACATGGTTGTTAGTCAGACCTATATAGTGTTTGTAGAGTTCCATATCATACTTCCGTAGATACTCTATACCGAGAGGACTCTTTATTCGCACAGTCTCTCTTTTCTTGTTGATAGTCACTAGCCCGTCACGCTGCATCTTCCGTGTCATATCTCGCTCATATCCCTTTGGTATATTTGCCAGAGATAGTTCGCCACAGACAGCTAGACGGCTCATGATTTTATCGCCAATATTTCTTGTTTCAATTAGCATTTCTTTTTACCCCCATTTCTCGACGAGAACATACCCATGAGCCTAATGCGTATGTTTTGCCCTTGCATTTTACACCACTTTTGCTTAGATTTTCAACACTTTTCTCATTAACGAAAAAAACACCCCTAAAAAGGGGCATTTTCAAGAATTACAAAACGTGCATTTTTCGTTGTTTAAAAATGGGGTAAATTACGGTCTATAGCGGTCGTAATATTGTGTCCTTTTGCTATATACATTTCGGTATAATTAGCGTTATCTAGCTTAGAGTATTGAATAATATGTGAATTATTTACGCCATCATCTTTGATTAAAACATTAATTAAAGCATCTATTGGCTTCTTAATATCAAAATTATCTGTGTCACAAACTTCGGAATCTCCGTCAAAATGATGGATAAAAATAATAGTAAATTTATCCCAAATATTAAAATATCCATGCCTAGATTGATGCTCTGATAATGAATCTTTGATGTAATTTCTTATGGTGTAATCACACATTTGTTCGTATTTCCCTTGTCGCTTTGAATACTTTGGAGTAAGCATTGGGAAACGAAAATATATCAGAGAAGGCGTGATTTTATTTTTAAAAATATCATCACTTGCATTATTTTTAGCGATACTATATGCACTTTTTGACACTTTGTTTTTCTCTAAATAAGATAGTGATTCAAGAGTAATATCTCTACTTTTAGAGAGCAGCATTTCTGTCTCTAAAGCTATTTTGTAAACAGACTCAGCATTGTTTTTGAAGTCGAATTTGCTTATAGAATTTACTCTTGAAAGTTCTGTATAAAGAGCCGTCAAGTCTTTATTTTGTTGCAAAAGCCCCCGCTGAATAGCGGAGACCTTGTGAAGCAGTTCGTCCTGATTATTACTCATTATAATCACCATCCTCATCAATGCTTATATAGTCATTGCTAGGCTTTGCCTTTGGTTTTGCATGAATGTCCTCACTTGATATAACTTCATGGAACATCATTTTAGGTATTCCATTTTCATCTTCACCCGATACAGTAATTATTGAAAATGGTTCTTCTGGGTAAAGTTCATCATCTAATTCGTCTATGGTTTCAGAGTTATTTAGAATATAGTATTCAACTTTATTTTTTCGTTTATATCTCTTTGACAAGAAGTCCATTTTACTTAATAGATCATCATCACAAACAATTATTTCAGAAACAATATTATTATGTTCAAATATAATTTCTGCTGGATAGCGACCTTTTGATACATTGCTATTTTCATCTACATAATGAAGAAGAACCCAAAAGGCATCTATTAATTTCTTATCTGGATCAGAATTGTCTCGTAAGATATATCCACCTTTTTCTGTAATAACTCCCGCCTTTTTAAGCTTATTAATTATAAGCTCACATCTTTTTCGATTAAAAGTTTCATCAGTTTGCATCAGAAACATTGTAATCTGTTCTTTACTCAAACACTCAAACTCATCTAGTAAAGATAGTAATTTTTCACTTCCATCAGGGCAAACAATAATACTAGTTAACATCTTCATTTTGTACCTCACTTAACATGTTTTCATAAACTTTCTTTAGATTTGCTGCATCTGTTGTTATCAATTGATGTTCCCACGGCGAAGCTATAACTTGCATTGGGATGTGATTTGATCCAGCACAAACAATACATTGTCCTTTTGAATATCCCTCAAGATCACGAAGCTCATTGTAATTAAGGTTTATCTTTCCCTTTAAATAAGAGCTTTCACTTTCTTCCATTTTTAGTAGTATTTTGATCTGTGAGTTAGCAATAACGGCACTACCATACTTGCCACCATCAAGAGCAAAGAAGTCGGAAATATCCTGAGTGGAAACACTCATAGCAGCATTATATCCTCTAAGAATTTTAGCCATACGCTGTACAAACTCAGCGGCTTTTGCGTTTCCACCAGCACCAATCAATTGCCAAACCTCATCAATGAATACCATTTTTTGCTCAAGTACATTTTCTTTTATTCTTCCCATGATAAAGTCAAATGCAATAAACATACCAGCAGGAATCATTCTTCCATCAAGAGCAGATAAATCAAAAACAATAAATTTATTATCAAGATCTACATTAGTTCTTCTATTAAAACTCTTTGCTGACCCTGTTGTAAATTTTTGTAAAATCTGCAAGATTCTTTTTGAAATTTCGCTATTCTCTAGTTCTTCATATAAATCTCCGAGTGTTGGCATCTCTTTTAAACCCTTAGATTTATCCATAGGATCAACATATATTGAATCATTATCTTCTGTAATTCCATATCGTGCATAAGCCTTTACGCAGCACGTATCTATGGTTTGTTCTTCGTCATTTTCAAGATCTGGCACAAGCAAACTTATAAATGTGATGATAGTTTGTATCTTGTCAGCAAGGTAAATATTATTCTCTAATATATCTTCTCCTTGCAATATTTTCGCTACTTCATTATCAACTGGTCTAATATCCATTACGTTTATATGGCTTCTTGAAGCTGCTGAAATTTTTACAAATGATCCCTGAACACCCCTACACGCTCTCGTAAACTCATGTGCTTTTAGTGGTGCAATAATGAAACACTGTGTTCCAGTCGCTCTCATTCTTAATGCTAAAACTGACTGTAGATATGTTTTACCAGCACCAGATGTTCCAAGAATAACCGTATTACCATTAGCATAAGCTTTTCTATCAAACGGATTAATAATACATAATGTTCCGTTTAGCGTGTCTGTTCCAATCATAAATCCACCCTCATCAGTCATGTCAGCAGATACGAATGGAAACGACGATGCTACACCTAATGTCATGATATTTCTTTTGCCTTTATCAAACAGTTTTGGACTTAATTGGAGCAATGGTAACGAACTATACATAGCCTCTTCTTGTAAATATGGAAGAGTTAATAGAGTTATTTCTTGTGCCTTAAGACTCTCCATAAGTTCTTCTCGCCTATCCATAAGACTCTCATATCTATCATCAGACAAAGTAATCATGGTAGTTATATAGAATGGTTCTTCTCCATTATTATTGATTGCCTTCTTGATATACATTGCAGATGACAAAGCATTTTCTGTCTGCTCATAGTCCATTTGAGTTTCGTTTTTCTCGGATAACTTAACCCCAGTAAACTTAATTCCACTTGATGTTTTTTGTAGCATCTTATTCTTTGGAATCTTATGTAGGAATATATCTACCGACTCTCCTGCTTTCAATTTGAATATATGTTCAAACCAACCAGCCCATACATCACTAGGATAACCGCTACTAGGAACAAGCAAATATGTATAATATCTACCATCAATAACAACACAGTCTGACGGTGAAACATCTATGCCTGTTGGCGCAATTAAACTATCAATTGGTGGCTTTGCATCATCAGCTTCCATAACAGTCTTTGTGTCACTATATAGTCTTTGAACTCTTTCTTTAAAGCTAACCTTTTGACTTGTTCTTGGATTTAAGAACTTATAAAGCAGCTCACTTGTAGACCATATTTCCTGTGAACTTGCGTTTGGAGAGTGAAGACTTTCACCAATCATATTTACTATATTCCCCATTTTCATGAAGTATGATTTTACAACTTCTGTTTTCTTTGCAAGTTCCATTGATATATCTTGCAAGTCTGTAGCTCTATTTACACCAGTTTCATCATAAGAAATAATCAAGTAAAATTTCTTTGCTATAGTTCCTGACATATGTAGCGCTCTTAATAGATTTACATAGTTTTTTACTAGTGGTTCTACAGCATAATCGTCTTCGTTTTTATACCTATCTTCTACTTGTTTTATAAGTAAAGATGGGTCGCTATTTTCTGTCATGATCTTAATCTGGATGTTGATTGGTGCAATCATGAGCCATTGAGCAAAGTTGAATATAACTCGATCTTTGTCCTTTATTGGTCTTGTATCAAAGTTTATTGGTAGGACTTCTAGTATTTTAATATACCGATCATCCTTAGTGACAATCATTCCATTCTCTATACTTTTTACATTAATAAAGTCTTGGGTAGAACGGAATATAGACATATCTGGAAGATACCCTGATAGCCCTAACGAATTAACTATACCCATTAATATACCTCCTTTTTATAATAAAAAAAGCGGGATAGCCCGCCATAAAATTAACCTTCATATCCATCACCGAACATTTCTTCGATTTTGTCAGCTACATCAAAGAACTTTTTATACTTCTTTTCTGAACCACTGATTTTGAAATTAGATAGCGGATGTCTTTGACCAAATGGTCCAAAAATTACAATTGACAGCTTGGTTATGGCTGAATCTCTATGCCTATAATATGTTGGTGTAGGCATTTCTGATTCTTTGATTAATAGTGGATAATCCTTTACTTCTTTATTAATAAAGGCGTTATATAGCAAATCATAACTAGGTTTATCTAAAGCCTTTAGAGCTTTCATTCCAGCATCAATGATGTTAGAAAAGTTTTTACATTGTTCAATTTCAGATGTTGTGCAAAAAGCCTTAAGCTTGTTTGAACGATAAATAATGTCGTTATCAATATCTGGAAGAGCTAATAGAATGTCAATGTTATCATCTATCTTTTTTGATCTATCCAGCCCAATCAGATCCATTGAGTACAAAACCTTCTCGTTTACTATATCGTTCTTCAAAGCCCTATAGGTTTGAAGAAGCTTCTTGGTAGTCCAAAAGTAAACTCCATCTTTTTCGTGTTCATCTTCTACTTTTTTTATAGCCTTGAACAAATCTACTGTATTATCAATGTTACTCATTATACCTCCTTGTTTGAGAATTATATGAGAATATTATACAGCATTAAACAATAAAGTCAATTCAGAGCATAAAAAAAACGCAGCTATTACTGCGTTTCCTTTTTCATATCTAACAAAAAGTCATCTAATCCTTTTTGTTTCTTATCCCATGTTAACTGGATGTATTCTAGCCTAAAATCTGATAGCAGACGTTTCATTTTGATAAGGGCCTTCTTAACATATTCGTTATCATAAAAATCCATATCAAACGCTATCTCAACAGTTTTTAGACCATGCTCTTTTAGCTGTGGAATAATAGCTTCTAGGTGATTTATAGCGTTCACACCTGGTATAGCCAGAACAGGAACATTCAGATATTTATTAATTATATCTCCCTTTAGAGGTCCTTCCGTAAGAATTACCTTCTTGACCATAGACATATCTGAATACTCTTTAGTTGCAAAATGCACAAATGTTTTAGCACTCGCACCGCTCTGCCTGCCAGATGATGATAGTGTTAAGTATTTAGGCTTTCCGCTGTCTAACCTAACCTGAAACGCAAGTATTTGTCCTTTGGCGTTTTTGACAGGAATAAGTATTCCGTTGCCATATGATACTAAAGTCCAGTTATCTTGATCGTCCTGATAGAACCCAGGCACTCCTTTAAGATTGCATCCTTTAAAGAGTAATGAGGAAGCAATTCCAGCAAGATTAGCCTTAGGAAAACTCTTAAAGCCATATGCTTCAATATCCTCATCTGTTAATCCTCTTTTATGCAAACTCTTTCTGTGAGCGTTTGTAAGCTCTAACATATCTAAGAGATTTTTATATGTATAATCTCTTGGTTCAATGGGAGCTAACTCATATTCTTTAGCTGGTGGAAGAACGAACTCTCTTTCTTTTCGTAAATCTTGCCAGCCCTCAACCACTTCTTCTGTGTTGTAGAATTTATCAAGATCTTTCTTTGCATTTTTGCGTTTTTCTTTCTTGTTGATTCCCTCAATATTTCTAAAAAACGCCCATGCATCAAGAACTCCTCCACCTATTGATCCACACTTCGGGCAATTAAATACCTCTCGGTTTAAATCAAAATGCAGAGTTTTCTTTCCACCACATACAGGGCAATCCATATCCCCGCTAGTCTTTTTAAGCTTAACTGGTAAGCCTAGATCATGGATAACATCAACCATTGATATATTATCCATATTACACCTCCTTTTAATAATAAAAGGCGGTATTTAAACCGCCATTATATTACTTGTTCTTTGCAATGATAACTTTAGCAGCCTCAACTACCTCTGGAGTTACTTGCTTAGCCATGTTAGGTCTAAGCAAAGTTTCTTCAAAACCAGCGTAATCTTCTATCGCTTCACCAAGAGTCTTTCCCTCAAGATTAGCAATCTTTACACCAGCATTTTTTGATGCCTTGATTGGTGTAGCAAGTGCTTCTTCGAGAGTCATCCCACTCTCCTCTGCCGATTCTTCCTTAGCTTTTTCGTCAGCTTTTGGTGTTTCATCAACAGGGATTTCTTTAGGTTCTTCCTCGGCCTTTTCCTCAGTCTTTGGCTCTTCAACTTCTGCATCCTTGCATGCTGCCTCCATTAGATCTGCAATTTCATCATCACTGATCTGTTGTGGCTCTTCTTTAACAGGAACTTCGTCTTTAACCTCGACCTTTTCTACTTTCTTAGAAGATTTAGCACGCTTCTTTGGCTCAGCCTTATCTTCTTTTGGAGCTGGTTCATCTGGATCAATATCCAAAAGCATCTCGATTTCACACCCGAATCCAGCTCTTGATAGGGCCTTGCCAAGTGCAACTGTTTCAGCAGCCTGAATAGAACTTGTGAAGCTACCAGCATCATCTTTAGATGCTACAACTCCATATTCCCATGTTGAAATAGGATGCTCATCATTCTTGTCTGCGAAAACCTCCGCATTAAAGATTGCGACATAAGGATTGCCATTCTCTATCCTAGTAATACGGAATCTTCCGTTTGGATAAAGAAGTCTGAACCAGAAAATCTTTGCCGCTGTTGGCAGATATTTCTTCTGCTCACCATTAGCACCGATTACTGGATCGCCATAGCAATCAAAAGACTCCTTGACGTAATCAAAAGGATTAAATCCTTCAATCTTGTTTAGCAGATATGTCTGCTTTTCTGTTTTCTTTGTCATTTTTCTTCTCCTTTTTACTTCATACTTGTTTCCATCATGAAACCTTTAAATTCTTTGGAAGAACCATTAAAGCTCTTGCCTTTTCGCTTTGCTATTCTAGCAAGTTCGCTATCTGTTTCTGATAGTGACGCCTCAAGTAGTCTTGCGAACTCAGAGTCCGCATTTCTGTTCGCTTCGATCTTCTTCATAAAGTCTCTTTTTTTCATTTTTATTCTCCTTTTAATAATAAAAAAAACGAGCATATGCCCGCAACAATATATATATTTATAAAATTTGCAAATACTTCTTAAGCAGACTATAAAAGCAAACTCTATATGCGAATATTATACCTTAGTTATCATTATAAAGCAATAAACATTTAGATAGATTCGCAGATGAATAATTTACGAGCGTATCAAGTTATCTATTTCCCAAAATACTTGTGTGCGAAAATGGATGGAAAAAATACTTGTCTGCGGAAACACGATTCGCAGATGAATATTCCTTATTTAAGCAAGACCTTTATCTACATGGCTAATTACACCTAAACACCATAAAAACCTCGCTATGGCTAAATTCCCCACGATTTCGGGCATAATAAAAGGGGCTTATCGCCCCTAGTTTGCATAAGAATCTGGTGTAATTCCAGAATCATCTTTTACAGATATATCTAATGATTGTGTTGATAGCGTTAGCTTAATAGTTCCAGACTTGTATGTTGCAAATGTTTGGCCACAATGCTTATATAACAGATCCATACAGCCTCTGCTTGGAGATGTGTTAGCATTATCCTTTGGCGCTGACGAGGAAATAATAGCATACTGAGGTTTCCATGTTGCAATCACATTTTCAGGTGGAGTTAACATGCCGCTCCCCTCAACAAGATACGCAGCAACTGCTTGGTATTTACCTTTTAGCCTTTGCATGTCTTTCTTTGTAGCATTTCCACCAAGCACAATCCTTTTATCTCCAAGAGATACTACACATATAGCGCTATCCCCATATTTAGGCTTAATAACATCAATTGAGATGCCATTTCCGAGGTCTATAGTCTGATTATTTGCCTGTTCAGCCTTTTTAGAGGCCTTTTTAAAAGCCTTAAATCCATCACTTTTATTCTTCTTGCCATATATAGTTTTCTTTACTTTAAAGTTATTATAAACCTCTGGCAAACCACCAATAAACTCTGGAGAAGTATTAGTGCTAACCACATATTCAAGTTCTCCATCATTAACGACAGATTTTAGATATGTTGTCGTAGCTGATCCGCTTCCTCCATCAATTAGAGCTTCGCTGTCACCGTTTTTAATGAGAACGGCTGCTCCTTGTCCTACATTAATGATATGTATATCTGCTGTTGCGTTATCAACTATCTGATTGCCTTCTGCATCAACATTTTTCTTGTCGGCCCTTTGGTGAATAATCTCTCCTGTTTGCAAGCGTTCTCGCTCTAGCTGTCTTTCATTAAGGATATTTTTTACAAATGCCCCAGCACTTATCATAAGCAAGAAAACGATAACTCCAACTATAATCCTCATTCTTTTTTGCTTTTTGGAAAGCCTTTTCTTCCTTTTGGTCTGACCGCCATCTCCTGTATTTAATAGAGCATTTTTATGATGATTAACACTAGAAAAACGCTCCCTTTTTCTTCTTTTTCTTTTCATAGTAACCTCCAAATATCGTAATTATAACATACTTTGTCTCTTTAGCCAAATGTGTTATAATGAAGGGAAATAGGAGGTAGATATGAACAAGAAGAGCATATTATCAATTGGACTTATATGTGCATTAAGCTTTGGAATAACGGCTTGTGGCAAAGAAAAGCAAGATATAGGAAAGATAGATGCAGTAAAAACAGAAAAGAGCAAATCAAACGCTTCTGATAAACCATTTCAGGGAACAGAAAACAACACAGGCTATAAGATGCTTAAAATGGATGATTGCTATGCTGGATATAGCATGCCTTATCCACGAAAATTCACCAAAGAAGTGTATGCGGCCAATCTTATAAAACTTACCGAGCCAAGCACAAACACGACAATATATATTGAACACTCAATGAACGATACGGATATTGAATCGTCAGATGGTGAATCTGGTTATAGCAATATTGGTACTGTAAAAACTCTATTAGCACCGAAGATTGCATATGAAGACTTTGTTGTAAATAATAGCACATACAAGAGATATATCGATCAGAATGTCGAGAAGCCAAATAACGGTTCAGAAGTAAGTAAAAAAGACCTACTTTTGTCAGTAGAGGACTATCCAAAACTGAACTTACTACAAGGCAAGCAAACGACAAGAAACGCTAATGTATCAGAAAGGCGATATTACATTCAATATAAAAATGTCGCAACATCTATATCAATGATAACGTCATCTGATAATTTTGAAAAAGAAAAAGCTATTGTTGATTATATGGTAAAGAACATATCAGGCGTTAATGAGTCATTTAAAGACACAAGAAAAGTGGAGATCACGAAAGGATTTTCTTTAAAACTGCCTAATCAGTTCAAGCAGTATACAATAGGGGATAAAGAGTTAGGTAGTGGAACTATGTATCAAATTCCTGCTGACAGCCAAAGTTCTTTAGCTGGAGCGTTTATTGATGTTTTTGATGTTGGGAAGAAATATACGATCAAGAAATACGAATCTGGCAATATTTATTTTTCTGATTCGTTCCCAACAGAGGCTCAAAACATGAGCAATTATGATTCCACCAATGGTGTTAGTGAGGAGACTGCAAGCATTTACACAGAAGCACTAAAGGGTAAGGTAAAGATGTCTCCAGCAAGAATAAGCAATATAACTATATATAGAACTGGACTTAGAGGCAGCAGATTGCTTGAACATCAGACCGCATGGGTTACAGAAGCCTTTACGGTTGGCGAGGGCAGAAACAAAAAACTTGTAGTGATTGGATATAACATTGCTAGATATAATGACATGAAAAACGTACTCGAAAAAGCCTTATAATGCTTGGATTTATACACTAAATATGATATAATAAAAGCATAAGGAGAGAAAAGACATGACGAAGAGAGATGGTAAATTTGACAACGGGAACTTGCAGTTCTGGTGCAAGAAAACACAAAAGAGCCTTATCGAAGTAACAGGGCAGTTTGATATAGATAAGATTGGCGTTGGATTTAGAATGTTTAATCAGCAAGCCGAAAAGGGAAACAGAGTAACATCAAGTATTGATTTTTACTTTGATATGGCTGCAATGGAAGTTCTTTGCCGAGATATTCTATCTGGGAACATAGCCAAAATGATTACTGCAAGCAAGAAAGCAGCACAAGAGAGCGGAAGTAAATATCCTAAACCAGTTAGAGAGTTTAAGGGCGGTTCTAAAAAGACTATGAAAGCAAGGATATTAACTATAAGTGCTGGCAGTTCACAGCCATTTATAATAACAGCGTATGATGGTCCAGCTAAAATAAACGAGACTACAGGCGGCGTTGTTCCAGACTATAAATACAACGAGGCTGAACAAAGAATAATGATTGGTCTATCTGGTGATGATCTAAAGCAGTTCGCAGTAATGGGTCTTAGGGCAATTGATTTTTACTATGATCATTACTTTGGCAGAATAGATCCAGATAGAGATAGGAGATAAGCATGTATAAGTTGATAACTTATCGTTCAAGGCGATTAGAATCAAATTATTCAGAAAAACTACCCACGGGTTCAATGCTCGTGGGTTCTTTCAATGAAATAATTGAAGAAATAGATGATGAGCCTGAACGCAAACTAACAAGAAAAGAGCGGAAAGCACAGAAGAAAAAGCTTAAAGAATACGAAGAACAAAGCAACGTAAAGACGTATATTATTGATGGTGAAGAAGTAGAAGAAGGCGACCTCACAGACGAGGAACTCGCAAGCATAAAAGCCTCTGAAATGATCAACAAAGATAGTTTTTATGATGCATTAGAGCCTCTTGACAATGGTGAATATACAACAGTTAAGCGAAGAGATAAGAAGATGCTTATCGTTCTTGGCGGGGCGTTTGGTGCAATATTGATTGTTGCATTAGCGGCCATAGTTTTAGTCAATATGGGAGGTGGAATTTAGTTGATTGTAGTATACGCAGAAAAGGAAGATATGGGTATAAAATTTGCCGCTGCTCTTGGCGGCTTCAATTATAACGGAACTCATATCAATACAGAAAATCTATCTCAATATCAAGATGATATTAAGAAGAATCTCTCTAGTAAAAACGGATATATTTCCACTAAATATGAGGGGAAAGAATATAAAATTACATGGGGCTGGGGGCATTTTGGTACTCTCAAAGACATCAAAGATTACGAGCCAGAATATGACAAGTGGTATAAAATCCCATTGCCATATATCCCAACCAAATTCGAGAGCAAACGAAGGCTTAATAATAATCCAGATCCAAAAGCAAGAGAGCGTTTCAGGAAAAGAGACGATAGGCAATTTGATTTAGTAAAGAAAATATTCAATGACCCAAGCACGGAATTTATTATAAATGCTACAGACTGGGAGCGTGAAGGTGAACTAATATTTGCGTATGTGTATGATTTAACTGGCACAACTAAACCATATTTAAGGCTCAGGAATAATGCAAAGACTGAGAAGCAGATAAGAGAAGATTTTAGGCATTTAGTAAATTCAACAGAGAACTATCCATTTGTGCTTGCTGCTAGAGCTAGAAGTATCGCCGACTGGGTTATTGGCATGAATCTTACTATTGCGGCCACACTATATTTATCTAAAGATAGAGGATTGCTTAATGTTGGAAGGGTATTTACTCCTACACTAGCTCTTATTGTTAATAGAGAAAATGAAATCCGCAATTTCAAGCCAGAAACAACCTATGGTATTACTGCTGAGTTTACTCTTGCAGATGGAAACAAGTATACTGGTGTACTGCAACAAGAAGAGAACTTCAAAAAGAAAGAGCTTGCAGAAGGTCTGATAAGAGATTTAAGCAAAAATGGTGTGATCACAAGTGTTGAAAAAAAGCTTGAGAAGAAAAATCCACCGCTATTATATGATACGACAGCACTGCAAGTAGATGCTAATAACTACTATGGATTTACACTTGATCAAACGCTTAAAATAGCACAATCTTTATATGAACATGGATTTATAACATACCCAAGAGTTGATTCGACCTACCTAACGGAAGATAAGAAATTTGAAGTTCCACTCTTACTGGAGGCAATCACAGATAGCAGATTTCCGCAGTATAAAGGTAGAGTTAAAACCAATATGCCTGATAGGTATTTTAACGATTCAAAGGTAAGCGGGCATGATGCAATCATAATTACAGATCTTACACCATCAGGACTTGATGAGAAGCAAGAGAAGATTTACGATCTCATTTGCAGACGAATGTTAATGACTGTATGTCCGAGTATGGAAGTTCAAAAAACTGTTGTGACAACAAGTGTAGGCGAGGAAGAATTTAAAACAAATGGAACTATATTAAAGCAGATGGGATTTATGGCATTAAACGTAAAGCAAAGGACCGTAAATAATTCTGAATTACCAAGTAGCATTGAAGAAAAAGCAAATGTTACTGGTGAATATAGCGTTTTTGATCAAACATCTACACCACCTATTAGATATACAGAAGCTACGCTCATTACCGCCATGAAGAACTGTGGCCGAAAAATGGAAGATGAAACAGCCAGAGAGTATCTTAAGAAAAGTGAAGGAATCGGTAGACCATCAACAAGAGCTTCTATCATGGAAAGACTTATAAACATGAAGTTTGTTGAAAGAAAGAAGAACACAATTTATCCTACAGATAAAGGAATGTCGGCTATAGCTTCTATTACAATAGAGGATATAAAGTCACCTATTCTTACAGCAAAATGGGAGCAGGACTTAGACGAAATAGAAAATTCAACTCCAAAGGAATGTGTTTCTAAACTTAAAGTATTTCTTTTGAGCATCAATCAAAAAGCAACAGAATGGTGTAACGAGATGGAGAAGAACAAGGTGACTCAAATCTCAACAAATAATGTTGAAATGGATATAAACTGCCCTGTTTGTGGGAAGAAAATGCTTAGCTTTAAAGACGGATATGTATGTAGTGGCTATAAAGAGGGTTGTGCTTTTAGAGTTCCAAAGAAATTCATAGGCAAGAATATAAGCGAAGCCGTTTTAAAGGAGCTTGTAACAAAAGGCAAGACAAAAGAAATTTCAGGATTTAAGAGTAAATCAGGAAATTCGTTCCCAGCCATGTTAAAGCTCATAAAGGCTCACGAATGTATATCTTGCGGAGCAGTCCAATCAAACAATCCTGCTGGTTGTTATAAATGCGGAGGAAAGTTAAAAGAGTCTGAAACACAACTAACTATAGGTCTTGAGTTCTCAGAAAAGAAAAGAGGTAGAAAATGAAGAAGATAAAAGAATTGTTTAGCTATGGAGAATATGATATTCCAATATCGGTAGCAGAGAACGCAATCAAGTTCTATAAAATAGGACTAATAATAGCTGGAGCTGGAGGTATCTTGAACCTTATATTAGCTAATATATGGGGAATAATCATCAGCATACTTGTTGGAATCGGAGTAGGTCTTATTGGATATTTAAGGATATTATCAATCAGCCGAGTAGGATATAGAGAGATAGTTGGCGTATGTGAAGCATATGAGAAGCCAATCATAGATATATCCATAAAGAAAAAGAAAGAGCCGACAATTAAAAGCTTTCTTGTAAAATCACGAGACGATAAAACATATAGAATACCTTACTATAAAGAAAACCACCTAATAGACGAAGGCTCTGAGGTAATCATATATGTTAGAGAAGATGAGAGAGAATTTATTGGCAGTGATGGCTATGTAAACTTTAATACAATATTAGGCTATGAAGCCGTAGGAAAGGCCAAGGATTATGAATAAAACAGAAAATGATATGAGCTTATACTTAGAGGAAAATAAAATATTTGTTTTAGACACAAATGTTTTACTACAAGATCCAACAGCAATTCTTAACTTTAAGGACAATACAGTTGTTATACCACTAACTGTAATTGAAGAACTAGATCGCAAGAAAACGGATAAAAACCCAGAACTTGCAAAAGCTGCTAGAGACATAATAAGAAGGCTTGAACTATTAAGTAATGAAGGAGATATTAATATTGGAGTTGGATTGCCAGAACACGGCCTCATAAGAGTCGAAACAAACATAGATAAAACCATGCCTTTATTAACCAGTGATGCAAGCATAAATGACAACAAAATTTTAGCTGCTGTTAGTTATGTAAGACATAGTGTAGCAGAGGAAGGTCTTTCGACTCCAGTTGTTTTTGTTACTAGAGATCTAAATCTGAGACTGAAAGCGAGAGTTGCTGGCTTCCAAGCAGAGGATTATAAAAGCGAACAAGTTCCAGAGCAATTATATACAGGAAGAACTACCGAAGCTGCTGAATATCCAAACCAGTTCATTGAGAGTAATGGTACATTAAAAAGATATGTCAATGGTGTAGAGCAACCGCTTAGACACAAAAGCAGAAAACCACTAGGAGTAACGCCAAGAAATAACGGGCAGTATTTTATGCAAGAGGCTCTCTTATCTTCCGCAGATATTGCACCAGCAGTTATCATCATAGGTGCAGCAGGAACAGCTAAAACATTCTACAGTTTAGCTTGTGGTTTAAGCGAAGTTATTAATGGCAAATATGACAAAGTGCTTGTTTGTAGGCCTAACTCTGGATTTGACGGTGATATTGGTTTCCTCCCTGGTGATGAAAAGAAAAAGGTATCAGGACTAATGAGGCCAATCATGGATAATCTTGATGTTTTACTTAAAAACTGGCAAGATCCAAAGGGGGATAATGGAAAGAAAGAAAGGCGATTAACCTCTGAGAAAAATCGCTTAAAGAACCTTGAAAAGAAAAGAGATAGTCAATACACACCTAAAAATCAAAAGAAAAAGTTAAAGAAGCAGATAAATGAACTGCATTCAGTTATCGTTAAGCTAGAAAAGGAAATCAATACAGCGACCAAATCTTTATCAAAAGAGCAAATAAGAGGAATGATTGAAACCGAGTCTTTGACATTCATTAGAGGACGGTCCTTAACAAATACCTATCTTATAATTGACGAAGCACAAAACCTTACCGTAACGCAAGCAAAAGGAATTTTAACCAGAGCTGGCAAGGGAACAAAGATAGTATTATGCGGAGATCCAGAGCAGATAGATAAAACCTATATAGATAAACGAACAAACGGATTATCTTATATCATGGATAAAATGAAGGAAAGCCCTTTAGCTTGGCAGATAACAATGTTGCAATCTGAATGTGAAAGATCAGCTTTGGCAAACGAGGCAGCAAAACTATTGTAATTAAAAATAGCGGGTTATCCCGCTATTTTTTATACATTTTTCACTTTCTTCTCAATAGTACATATAGTATCGTTGTGCCAACCACCATGAGCGACAAGCAGGATTCTCTCAATTTCAAATCCATATTTCATACCAATACCACCACTATTCCAGCCAAAGGATATAACCTTTCCTCCAACCTTTACAATCCTAGAGATTTCCTTCTTTTGATTACTCCAGAATGTAGATTGTGTTGTTTTATTTGACACTTCTAGCCCTACATTCTTATAGCATTCACTTATTTGTCTAGGCGAATATGGTGGATCATATAAAACACCATCAATGGAGCAATTATCAAATATCTTAAGAAAGTCTAGTGCATCCATATGATAATCAGTATCAAACTCTGGGTTTAGATCGTTAGTGATTGAAGCAATCTTATTTTTGTTTGCAAACGGATCAATCCATAATAAATCGCTATCAACTTCTTCTTTTAGCATTTTCTTGATTGGATGTATATCGAAGGTGTTTTTGTTTGGCATACTCCATACTCTTTCAATTTTTATATCGCTCATATTTTCTCCTTTTCTATGCTTATATTATATCATATTTGGAGACTATTTCAAAGACCACCGCTTTACCCATCTGCGATTCGCATATGAGCATTTTGCTGATGACGCCATTTTATAAATTATTCATCTGCGAAAAATTATTTGGCGATATTGCCGTTTTCTCAGAAATTTTCTTTACGGTGGTACAAATACCCAATAAATGCATAAAAACCTCGCTACGGTCAAATTTCGCACGATTTCGGGCATAATAAAAGAGGGCTTATAGCCCTCAAGAGCTTACTTATTAAAATGTCCGTTTGCAAATACCGATCGTCTTGGTACGGCGAGAACATCCTTGTTGTGTAAATCTTCTCTAAGCAGTACATCTTCTGCATCTTCTGGATCTGTGATAACTGATGTATTATATACGCCAGCTCTCTTCATGATTCCATCCTTTGTGCTTAGTGCTGCAAAAACAACTCCGAACTGCTTAACCTCTTTAGCCGACATATCCTCAAGATTTCTAGCTAGTGTAAGCTCATTAAGAAGAAGAACGCTATCAATATCATCAGACTCAATCATCTTTTCGACTTTACCCTCAATCTCTGGGTATCTGGTAAGTGAAACTGGTACTGGCTTTTCTGCCTTTACTTCCTTAACTTCCTCTTTAACATTTGGCTTTGTATTCTCCATAATCTCTCCTTTCAAAAATATTATATCATAATTATAACACATTCCCAAAAGAAAAAAAGCCCCTAATGGGGCTAATTTATTATTTTGACATTTCAAGAGTAATAATATCATCAAGCTGAGTGTTTCTGCTAGACGTATCTTCTTTATCAATACTTCTTGTATAAGCATCAATATCGCCGATAAGAATAACCTTTTCTTTAGCTCTTGTGATTGCTGTGTATACAAGATTTCTCTTAAGCAGTATTTCATGCTTTGGATCAATAATTATGATACAGCATTTATACTCAGCACCTTGCGATTTATGGACCGTACAAGCATAAGCCTGAACCAAGCAGTCTAGCTCAGTACCAGCAAGCTCAACAATCCTGTCATCACCAAAGTCGCAAGTAACAATCTGCGATTTACCAGATATTTCAATCTTGGTAATATATCCAATATCTCCATTTGTTAATTCACCTTTATTCTTAGTGAACATAACTTTATCTCCAAGATATAAATCCATATTATCAACCTTATTTCTGCTATTAACATGACTAGGTATTGGATTTATAATCTCCTTGAGGATAGGATTTATTTCATTTACTCCTGTAGCCGTCTTCTTTCTGTATGGTGTAAGAACAATAGTTTCATCATCACCATACTCCTTTAGAGCTTTTTCATACTCTACTTTAACAGTTTCAACAATATCTTCTGAACTATCTCTTGGAATAAATACAAACGAATCATCAAAATCCATCTCTTTTATTCCGTGATTAATTCTAGCAGCGTTGATTGCGATTGAAGAATTTCCATATTTTAATCCAGAAGAGGTTAAAAATGGTTCTATTCCGATACGTTTCTTCGTAAAGGTGATTACTGGCACTTCGCCTGAGTCAATCATGCTTTTAAGTACCGCACCAGCACCAACAGAAGGCAACTGATAAATATCACCAACGCACACAATTTTAGTGCCTCTTGATATTGCTGTAAATAGCTTGTCAGCTAAATAAATATCTAGCATTGAAACCTCATCAACAACTAGTAACCCTGTATCAATAACAGAACTATCTTCTGTATTGATAAAATCACCATCATCTGTAGCCAGAAGACCAAGTGTCTGATGAATTGTTCCTGATGGAAGCCCAGAGCTTTCTGTCATCCTTCTCGCCGCTCTACCAGTAGGTGCTGCAAGCATAATTCCATCATTGCTATATCGCTCAAAGACGTTAAATAAAACCTTCTGGAATGATGTCTTACCAGTACCTGGTCCACCCGTAACAACAGAGAACTGAGAGTTCATAACTGTTTCTACAGCGGCTTCCTGTTCTGGTGAAAGAAGAATTCCAAGTTCCTTCTCTGCATCAACAATATCATCCATATAAGATCTATTTTCAGATGGAGAACTTTCCATTATTCTTTTTATTTCTTTAGCCGCATTGTACTCAGCATAGCCAGTAACAGCACGGTAGAATATTGGCGTTCCATCTTTCAGCCTTGTGCGACAGTAGATTTCTTTGCCTTCCATGCTCTTGCAAGCACTTCTGACTTTTTCTGCAATCGGAACTCTTTCCGACTTTGGTAGCTTCTCAACGCTAAATAACTTATAGATGTTGTCTAAAAGATTAGCCCAAGTACAGTAGGTGTGTCCTAGCTGTTCTACATTGTATAGAACATGGAATATTGCACCTTTGACTCTGTTTGGGGCTAACGAATCACCGTTTAGGCTTTTAAAGATCTTCTCAGCAACATTAAAGCTGAAATAACCTTTCATGAATAACCTATATGGATCTTCTTTAACAACCTCAATTGTGTTTTTCCCGAACCTATCATATAGCTTGCCAATTTTATTCATGCCAATACCGAATGGAAGTAAGTAAGCATAAACATCTTTAGCTGCGCCCCTTGACATATAGTCCTCTTTGATAAGCTCGAAGTTCTTCTTGCCGACACCTTGGACGTCCTTTAGCTTCTCAATATCATCATCAAGAACATCAAACGTCTCATCTCCAAACATGTCGTAAATTCTTTTAGCTAGAGTTTCACCAATTCCATTTATAGAAGTAAGGTATCTAGTAATACCGCTTCTATTGGCAACACGGTGTTCCTCACAGCTAGTAGCGGAAAATGTGAACTGCTTGCCTCTTGCACCAACAAAAGGCATTGGATCAAATTCTCCCTCAAGAGTTATATCAAGAACCGTGTTTGGTAAAACACCCTTTACAGAAAATGACGATTCCATAGAACCATCTGGCATTTCTATAGGTTCATGCGCTTTAAAAAGCTTTATAGCAAAAGCGTCCCTACTAAAAAGATCCTTCGTGAACCTTCCTGTTATTTCCATTTCTCCTCCTTAATAAAAGGGGATATTAAACCCCCTTTCTATTTAACCTTAAAACTTCTCTTGCCGTTTGATGGCAAGTAGCACGCCTTATAAGCCTCTGGTGAGTTTTTCTTGAGTGCCGCTGTGTCAATAGCTGGCTTTTGAGCCATCTTGTATGCATCTGGGAACTCAGTCATCAACTTCTCAAGGCTTACAGTATTTCTAGTGTTATACCAGAGGGTATGCCTTTTGCCGTCACCACCAAGCACAATACCATATGGAGCATCTTTCATGATCTCAATAAATGGTAGCTGTAACTCTTCGTATTCAGCGAGAGCTTCCTCTGTTTTCTTCTTAGCCTCGTTTTCTTTCTTTTTAAGCTCGTCATACGCCTTTTTCTTTAGCATAAGCTCTTCAAAGACTGGCGTCATAGACTCATCAAATTCGCATGGCTGCTTATTCTGATCAACTTCGCCGTATATTTCCTCAATGCACTTGCGAACGAGTTTACGATCTCTAACATTTAAGAATGAAGGAGGCTTTTTCTCCATTACGTTTCTTTCAATGAAATGCTCGCAAGCATCAAGAAGGCTCTCTCCAAGAAGCTGTTCTCTTTCAACTCTAACAGCCTTTGTAAACTCTGGTCTTAGACCCCAACCGAGGTAGAAGATACAAAAATCAAGGTTAAATCCTTCTGTATAAGAGCGCCCCTGAGCATCATAGTGAGCAGGAACAGCATCAGCTTCAAATTCCTTGATCGTGCCAATGTTTACATGGCTTGTGTGTTTAATCTCAAGAATACCCGCTTGGCCAGTCTGTTTGTCATACAAAAGACCGTCAATATTCATCAAGTAGTGTTTCCACTTCTTCGACTGCCATTGCAGATCAGTATTAACGACAACATATCTATCGCCAAACTGTCTCCTGAAATAATTCCTGAGGACAGGTTCTACCTGATGACCAGCGTAGAATATGTCCTCTCTTTTTTCGTCATCATCATCCTTTGATTCGTATGGAAGATCAAGCATCTCCATATAAACATCAATAGGAGCAACGAATGGCGATATACCATTGATTGACGGCACGGTACTTCCACCATATGCGTAATCAATAGAATTATCCAGACCATGCTTTCTTGACTCTGTGAAAAACTCATCAAAGTCGGCAGAGCCGAGCTTCTCTGATATATATACAGTATCTCCAATAGGTCTAGCAACCTTAAGGATTTCCATTAGTTTATCCTTAGGGAAACCCTGATTGAGAATATCCTGTAGTCCGTGCTGAACACTCTCTTTTAACAATTCTTTACTTACGTTCATTATTTTTCTCCTTTTTAAATTAATAAAGGGAGAATAAATCTCCCTTAAATATTATAGTTCTACATCACCAGCAACATCAAGCTTTGACCAATTAGCATTAAGAAGCGTTCTTATCGCTGCTTGTAGTCTTAGCTTTCTATCTCCTGATAGCTTGCTACCAATCTCCGTATTAGTGATTTCACTAAGTGAGATATATATAGTGAAAGCCGTTTCTTCTCTAGCGAAGAACGCATTTTCAACTATTTCCTTGCAAGCTTTCTTTGATATCTTATGAAGCCCTGCCTTTTTCATTGCTGATATTAGAGTGTTTGTTGGATTCTTGATTGGCGTGTTCATAAGAATACGCATTTTACCAAGATCCTCGCTTATATCATCATCAAGCTGAGCGAGTGCTGATAGAAATTCATTTAGCGAACCAGAGCCAACTCTATGTTTTACGGTGATAACTTCACCAAGCTGGAACACAGAGCCACCAACTTTTAGAACAGCATTAACTCTAGCAGCCGAACCAGATATATCATCTGTGTGTAGCTGATAAAGTATTGTAGCTTCATCTAACAGGCTTGGGTTAAGCCCCATCTTGATCCAAGCAGAGCCGAATCTTGATTTCTTAATGTTCTTTGCTTCGTAAATAACGCTTGTTCCTTCATGAGTATAAAAACCACTATGGAACTTACCACCATTAACATTACAATGGTTTGCGAAATTACTAGTTAGATCTACCTGAGGAATTGGTTCATACTGGCAAGATCCAGCAGAAAGAATCATTCCCCCTCTAAGCAAGAATTTCCCTTCTTCCTTTTTGTTGTGCAGCCCCCAATAGTTGTTCATAGAGTTTAGAATCTGCTCTGTAGTCATTAATTCATGACCACTAGCATCATCTCCGCTTCTACGTTCCAGCGCAGGGATTGCTAAAGGCGAAAGAGGATAATCCTTAGTTTCACCATCAACATTCATTGTTAAACGACCCTCGTCATTTTCCCACTTAGTGAGAACAGAGCTAATGTTGCCGATTAGCCATTCATCAGATGAGTTCATCTCATCTAGGAACTCTAGCATGTCCTGCTCATCTGCGAAATTTGCTAGGCAGTTAACATCATTTAATTCTCTTTTCATTTTTATTCTCCTTTTACTTTAAACTAACAAATCTTCTAGGTCTGCAACCATCAATTGATCGCAATCCCTATACGCTTTATCCATCATGCCAATCGTATATAAAATACTCTTAGCTCTTGCAACCTCACGATCACGCCAGTTGCGATATTCCGCTTCATCATCAGCTAAGCGATAACCGCTTTTTATACCGTTGATGATTGGAAAGCCATCTCTACGAAGGCTCTCTATAGAACACCTAACTTTACGATCACTGAGATGCAGTGCCTCAGCAAGATGTTCTCTTGTTGCAAGCTCTGAGTTCTCGATAATTTCAAGAATCTCATCCTTTTTCTCTGGAATCATAGAATTACTCATTTTCATTTCTCCTTTTGTTTTAATAACAATAATCTTATATATAAAAAGATACACCCGAAGGTATATCTGAAAACTAAAAAACAAACCTCTCGGTTTGCCGTTGTCTATTTATATGAATATAGTTACTATTAAAATCGAACTCTAAAAGCAAACTATAGTATGCAGATATTATAACTTATTTACCCATGATAAGCAAGCCGTTTTCGCAGATGAAAAATTTACAAACACAACAAACTTGTGGATAATAAAATACTTGTCTGCGAAATTTTTAGGTGCATGTCTTGTCTAAAGTCTTTTAGAGATTCCTTCTGATTTCGCCAATCACGCTAATGCAATTCATTGCTGAGCTAAAGCATCTACAAAGAGAGCAAAAACTAAAATAAAATGTCAAAAACCAAAGCGAAAACTAAAATAAAAACCAAAAAGCAAAAGAAAAAGCCCTCTTTCGAGAGCTAAATCCGAAAATTCACTTTACTGATGTTGTTATTATTGCATATTTATCTACGAAATACAAGCCTAAAATTACCAGCCATATCAATATACCTAAAAGCTGCAAAAACTCCGCTACGGTCAAATTTTCCATGATTTCGGGCATAATAAAAAGCCCCATAAGGGGCTTAATTTTATAGATGAAGCACTCTTTCTTTTACTTCTTCCATTCTTCCAGCATTAAAATCATTATTGCCGATATAACCGCATACTCTTCTAGCGGTATTCATCTTGTCGTGATTATGGTTTCCACAATTAGGGCATTCCCATATTGGTTTGCCATCTGGGCCATCAACAATTGATATTTCGCCCTCGTAACCACAAACTTGGCAGTAATCACTCTTGGTGTTTAATTCCGCATACATGATGTTTTCGTAAATATACTTCATTACATCAAGTACAGCTTCAATATTATGCTGCATATTTGGAATTTCTACATAGCTGATTGCACCACCTGGTGACAGCTTCTGGAACTTCGCTTCAAATCTTAGTTTTGAGAAGGCATCTATCTTTTCTGTTACATGAACATGATAACTATTAGTTATATAGTTTTTATCTGTAACGTGAGGAATTACACCAAATCTCTTTTTAAGGTTCTTAGCAAACTTGTAAGTTGCTCCTTCCATTGGAGTGCCGTACGTTGAATAGCTAATGTTTTCAGCGGCTTTCCACTCAGCACACTTGTCGTTAAGTCTCTGCATTACCTTTAGAGCAAACTCTTCACCAGCCTTCGAAGTATGTGTTTCACCAATCATTCGGTAGCACATCTCACAGAGTCCTGCGTAACCAAGAGAGATTGTTGAATAGCCGTTATAAAGCAGCTTATCAATCAATTCACCCTCTTTGAGCCTAGCAAGCGCTCCATGCTGCCATAGAATTGGCGCAACATCAGAAGGTGTTCCGAGCAGTCTTTCGTGTCTTAATCTTAAAGCACGGTGACAAAGCTCTAATCTTTCATCTAGGATTTCCCAGAATTTATCCATATCTCCATATGACGAGCAAGCTACATCAACCAAGTTGATTGTTACAACACCCTGATTAAATCTGCCATAAAATTTATGTGATCCATCTGGATTTAACTGTGAATTTTCAACGGTTAGGTAGGACCTACACCCCATCGCAGTGAACACATTACCATTCTTTAACTCCTTCATAACCTTAGCGGAAATGTAATCTGGGACAAGTCTTTTCGCTGAACACTTAGCAGCTAAAACTGTTGTTTCCCAGTATTCAGTTCCTTCTGAGATATTGTTTTCGTCAAGAACGTAAATTAGCTTAGGAAATGCTGGCGTTATCCATACACCCTGCTTATTCTTAACACCCTCCATACGCTGCCTCAAAACTTCCTTGATAAGGAGATTGAGGTCGTCTCTAAGCTGACCCTCTGGCACTTCATTTAGATACATAAATGCCGTAACAAACGGAGTCTGGCCATTAGTAGTCATTAGTGTTAGAAGCTGGTACTGAATAGTTTGTACACCGCTCTTAACTTCCTTTAATAGTCTCTTTTCAACAATTTCTGAGACCTTTTCCTTAGATATAGCTCCGCTTTCAATCGAATCTTGTAGATCAGTCGTGACTTCTTTCATAATTCTCTGTCTGCTAACATCAATAAATGGTGCTAGATGCGAGAATGAGAACGACTGCCCCAATCATAATAAGATTTGTGTTTCAAATTATGTCTGACTATTTCTTGTTAGTGTGGTATTCACTAACCAATGTGTTTCCATATAGGCCACCCTATATGTACGATTAGTCGATACAATTATACATGAGTTTAATATCGTGCTTTTCAGCATTATCGATATATCTTCTTGTCTGTGTTTCAGACTTACCAATAAACCTTGCAAAAGCTGCTACTGTTTTAAATTGGTATTTGCCCTTGTAAAGAATATAGTCAAATTTATATCTTTTGCCTCTATTCTTTGTTCTATTAAGGGCCTTATAAGCGTGTTTGTTATTCTCTCCCTGCGAGAGCCACTCAAGATTAGATGCTTTATTGTTTGCAATATCGCCATCTATATGATTGACAGTATTAGAGGCTTCATCATGTGGGATAAAGGTTTGAGCAACAACTCTTGAAAGATTAAGATTCTTTGTTTTCTGATCATCTCTAACCAAAGAAACATATAATCTCCCATTATTTTTATTTGGAAAAGCAGAGATAAGATAATAATCGTTTCTTCTTTTGCTCCAGCTTTTAACTCTTCCGTAGTTAGAAACCATGTATCTGCTAAAGCCAAGAATGTTTCTCCACTCTTCATTAGGCATATCTTTAATATCGCAATGTCTACTAGATTCATCTTTTGCTTGCTGATTGTTTAGGGCAGACCTTAACTTTCTGCGATTCCTCCAATCAAGATAAGCTTTAGATAAAACTTTGTCATATTTAAGCCAAATGCTTGTTAGTGTCTTTCGAGACACGTTTGCCTTTTCAGATATACTCGTTATAGAGCAATCTTTATCAAGCATTGATTTGATTAGCTGTCTATTTCGGTTTATCTGCTTCCTCGTAGACGGCTTCATATAATAGTTAGGGGCTGGTTCTGGCAATTGCCATTCGTTAATCTTTCTGCTTATAACCCCTCTGTTAATACCGAGAAGCTTTTCTATATAAGATTTAGAACGCCCCTCTTTGCAGTAAAGATGTGTGATTGCGGATTTCATCAGTTCCGCTTTTTCAATATGATTCATTCGGTATTCCACCTTTCATGTATAATCACGAGATAAGCTTTTCCAACCGACCTCGTTAGCTACGCAGCCAAGCTGCATAACCCTATTGTGATAGTTAACACTGTTTTTATACGGCAGGTTTTGTTAAACCGTATTGATTCGAAGCTACTTGAGCTATGATCTGTGTCGTTACATTGCACGCAGTATAGAAGCTATGTGGCTTCTCGATAAGCGTTTCTGTGATAACTGTTCCGTTTTGCAGCATATCTTCTAAATTGATAAGACAGCAATTATGCTCTTTCTGTGCATAATAGTCAGAGTCATGGAAATGAATAATTCCATTCCTGTGAGCCTCAACTATGTCTTTTGGAAGAAGAATACGCTCTGTTAAATCCCTACTAACTTCTCCAGCCATGTAATCTCTCTGTGTGGAGTTTACAATAGGATTTTTGTTAGCATTTTCAGCCTTAGCTTCCTCGTTTGTACGATCAATAAGAGATAGAATCTTATCATCTGTTGTGTTTGCCTTTCTTGATAGCTCCCTGTTATATCTGTATTTGATATAAGCTCTAGCTACCTCGAAAGCTCCGTGTTGCATAATTTTGTCCTCAACCATATCCTGTAATTCTTCTACAGAAACAATATGATCAAGATCCATGCAGTTAATTGTTATCTGGTCAACAATTCTATCAATTTGAGTTTTTGTCATTCTCAAATCTTCTGAAACATCACCATTAGCCTTTGTGATTGCGTTAACCAGTCTCTCTCTATCGAAGTGAACCTTCTGGCCACTTCTTTTGATTACAGTACCTTCAAATTTGATGTTCATTATTTTTTCTCCTTTCTGAACAATAAAGGCTCTGGTTTTTACCAGAGCCAATCGTACTATATCTTGATGCTAATTATATCACTATAATCAAATAAAACAAGATATAGATATTAATTTTATACAATTCTTTTTAGTCAAGGTTATAAACCTTAATTTTAGTAACGACTTCCTCTTCCTCAACCGTGACATTTTCTACAGCGTATTTAAACGCATCTATGAAATAGTCACAGTATTCATCAAACAATTTAACTAGTTCGTATCTTTCTTTGATTTCAAAATCATCAAAGTCCTCAAAATCTTCATGCATATCAAGACTCCTGAACGGATAATTCTTGTGGTAAAGAACGAGATATCCACCGCTACGACCATTGAAACCAATAGTGTAGTCTGTTTCCTCTTCGAATTGCTCTATAAGAGGATCATACAGGTGAGCCATCATATCATTAAATCCCTCTTCGCAAATAAGGTCAAGTGCCTTAGACTCCAGAACCTCGGAAAGACCAAGATTATAGATCTTTACATTGCGTGCATAGGAGGTAGATTGATTCCAGCTATTTGCTGTATCATACCTAAAATGATTTTTTAGAAATTCCACCATTTCTTTTCTTGTTGCGTTTACTTTTTTCATCTTTGTTTCTCCTTTGTTTTTTTAAAATATGATTTTGTATATAAAAAGACACACCTTGCGGTCTGCCTGAAAATAAATAAAACAAACCCAAAAGGTTTGCATCAATTTATATAAATATAGCACTTTTAAATCGAACTCTAAAAGCAAACTATAATACAGATATTGTATCGCACAAAATCAAAATTAGCAAGAGTTTTGTTTTCCAAAATACTTGCCTGCGAAAATTTATAAACAACAGAAAAGGCCCTCTTTCGAGAGCCAAGTCTGATTAATTAGTTCGATTGTACAGTATGTTTTGAAAGTACGTTTGCATAGTAAGTTCTTGATTATTATCACATACTTTCTTGCAAAATGCAAGCCCAAATTTACTTACCCATATCAATATACCTAAACGCAATAAAAACCTCGCTACGGTCAAATTTCGCAGGAATTCGGGCATAATAAAAAGGGGCTTGCACCCCTCTAATTCTAGTCCATATAGACAACAACCCCATTGTCAGTTGCTTTTGCCCTAGAAAACCCTGCTCTTGCAATCATCATGTTGCATAAAGTCATATGGTCCTTAAGCGAAAACTTCTTACCAAACAGTTTTTCAGTGTCTATAAATGCACCATCCTCTGAGTTTTCTGCTTCATTCATAAACTCATTAAGCTTGAGATATTCTTTATCAAGCAACACTTCAAAGTTTTTCTCAACAAAAGAAACTGGAATCTCTTTCGCCTTCTTTTCAAAAACCCTTCCGTCATCACAAACAATCTGTGATAGCTTATCGCCAACAAAAACAATAAGCCCTGCCTTAAAAGAACCGTTTTCTAAAAAGAAGATTGCATCACCTTCTTGATAGAACACTCCACTTAATCCGTTTTCAATGAGCAGATCTTTTATGTCTCTCATTTTTCTCCTTTCTAAATCGTGCGTTTAATAGCTCTAAGCATGTTGGTTGGTAGTTCAGATGGATCGGTAATATCTATAAAAGAAACATCTTCATAGATTTTATCAATCTTTGTTTTGTCAGAGCCAAGAGCTGCAACAAAAACATTAAAGCCACCCTTAACATACTCTTTAACCAGATCACGAAGTCTAGTTTCGGCATGACCAATCATGCTATGTGGCAAACCATCACTAATGATAATCATTATTTTCTTATCCACCATCTGTGATTTCAATCTTTCGCCAAGAGCCGTAACAGCAACCTCGTCAATGTTACCACCACCAGAATAGATTCCAGCAAGCACCTTAATAGGATCTTTAGGTTTAAACCCAAAATCAATATACCTATTAATTATTACCTCATCATATGTTGATGTATGGCCATATACGGCAACATCAAAATGTTCAAGTTCTGCAAGGGTTTTGTACATACCCATAGCCGCATATCTTGCACATTCAATTTGTTCACCATACATAGAGCCTGATTGGTCTATCAAGATTCCTACAGCAGTTTCAGGAATATCCCTTTTAGTTGCTGTATTCTCAAAATAGCGATAATCTCTATTAACTAGCTTCTCAGCCCTAAACTTCTTTCCTGAGAACTTTCTTTTATTACTTCCAGTTCTCATGTCAGACTTTAAATGGTTTTCAATTTCTCGCCCAACCTTCTTAAAAAGAGAGCGATTGTTATTTAAAAACGCATCCTGATTTGGACTAAGTGAAGCATATGGCAGACCATCTATAACTGTGACTCTCGAACAACCTAAAGGTGCTGTTGAATCTGAAATCATTTTATTAATTTCACCATTAATTTCTTCTTCAACTTCTTCTCTTGCAGCTTCTCCAACAAAGTCTGGTGTTGGCTGCATAGATTCTTCTAAATCGCCATCACTTGATTCAACGCCCATGTTGTCATATTCTGGCATAACAGATGTTTCTGGTAAATTATTCATGATGTCATCTAGTTCATCCTCTTTATTGGAATCACCCTGATCATCAGAACTATCACCATCTGTAGAATCATCTTGATTGCTAGAATCTTCGTTTTCATCTTCGTTAGATTCCTCATTAGAAATATCGCCGCCAGAACCTTCCTGATCATCATCAGTTTCACTAGAATCACCAGATTCACTGTTGTTAGCGTCATCTTGTTCTTCCTCAGTCTCGCTAGAACCACCAGAGCCATTATCCTCTGTATTCTCTTGCGATTCATCATCTCCAGATTCACCACTTGACTGGCCACTGCTAGAATTGTCTGTATCAGAATTTTCGTCATTATTACTTGAATCACCCTGACTATTATCATTGCTCTGATCATCATCACTTTGATCGTCAGTTTGGTCAGTAATTAATGGCTTTATGAGATTCGGATAAGCTATACAAATAAGCTCTACAGTATATTCTGTGAACTTCATGGCTTCTTTGCAATCAAGCATTATATCAATGATTGGCTTAGCTTCTTCAAGCTCTGGAAACACATCTCCAGTATATGTAGTTGAAGTACCATACTTTGCATACTCAAAGCACGCATTTAGATACTTCTCTATATCCTGAATATTACTCCCAACTATTTCATCTTTCTGCTTGTTTCTGAGACCAATAAGGCCGTTACAGTAACCACCAAAGTCAGCATCTCTATCAAGAAGAGTCTTTTCAATTCTGCCATCTTCTATAGCATTGTTCAACCAATCAAAGATGTTATAAATAAAAGCTTTTGTCTTTGTAAGCGAAACGCCTAAAACAACATTGCTTCTATTGTCATTTAGAAGATTATTAATCTCTTTTAAAGACTTCTTTTCTTCTTTAGATAATTCAATTGAGCTTATCACTAGCTTGCCATCACGAAACTGTTCTTTATACTTTCTGAATACAGAAAAGTTTGTATATAGAACATGGCCTGCTTCATGAAACATTACTCCAAGAATGTGGTCAACGCTTACAGATAGAGGCTCGTCTAACTCATCTCTCTTTGTAAAAAGAGAATTTGCTGCATTAACAATAATCTCTTTGTTGTTCGTTAACGCAGTAGTCATATCGCCCTCTTTGTAATAAACCTTATACTCCAAGTTAGGCTCTCTCTTATGTTTTTTGAAAAGAGTTAACATTCCAGAAGTTATATAGTCTTTAAAAGCCTTGCTTTTTACTATATCTTCTAGGCGAATATCGGTTCTCTTTTTTCTAATCGCTCTTCTAATTTCTCTATCGTTCATCATTTTTATCTCCTTTTAAAAATAAATAAGGAGACAAAAGCCTCCTTACATGTTAAATATTCTTGTTGACGTCCTAAGAAATGCTACGATCTCTTCCTCATCTTCCTCATCTGTGGTGATATTCCATACAAGATCCTCCATAACAGATTCTTCTGTATTAAAACCATCTTCGATGTCAGAGACGAAATCCATTGCATTTCTCATTGAAAGGTCTGAATTAATGCCTATTTCCTCAAGCTTTGTGTTTAGCTTTACGATAGTGCTTGCTACCTCATTAGCAAGATCTTTGTTTTTAGATCCTGTAGCAGACATTAATCTATCAGCCATAGATTCAACAGAAGGTAAATCTACCTTTCTTGTAATGTTGAATCTGTTTCTTAAAGCCTGATTTAACGGGCGACAACCCTCATAACTTCTGTTTGTAGTCATTATACAAATGAAGTCTGGATGCCTCTTAACCGTTCTGTTTGGTAAATTAAGAACGCCATCACTTTCAAGTGCCGAGTTAAGCATAAGCAAAACAGCAGCATCAGCGATACAAGTAGGCTCTTGAACTTCAAGCACCCAACCATTCTCAAACGCCTTAACGATCTCAGAAGCGTAGTATACATACTCAGCTCCATTGCTTTCCAGAATCTTATTAACATCTTCTGGCGTTGCGTTTGCTCTAAACTCGCCTGTAAGCTCTTCGAACACTCCTTCTGGATCAAACTCAATATCTGCCTTTGTGTAATGTTTTCTATCCTCAAGAACAGGATATATCGCACCAGCAACATCAGAGCTATCCATATCGGAAAAACAAGTAACCTTTGTGTAAGGCAGACCAATGATGTCTGCAAACACTTTACTGTCCTGTGTCTTTCCAGTTCCAGTTGGGCCTTCAAGAAGAATATTCTTCTTCCTAAGTCTTGGATCACGCTCCCATGACTTAGCTACTTTCTTAACCATGTTGATAATATTTTCAGATGGCTTGTAATAATCACCAGTAATGTTGCTCTCAAGCATGGCTTTTTCTTCTTCTGTAAATTCTCTATCCTTAAACAGAGAATATTTTTTCTTTAGTCCTTCCACATCAGTAGGCTTAACCCCAGTAGAACTCCAGCTTAAATCTGTTGAAAAAAACTGAAACTTTCCAAAAAGCGGCTTTACCTCCTGCTCAAAAATGCTCGCATTAGAAGGAACTATTTCATCACAATTCCAGTAAGCATCCTGATTGGCCGTTGTAAGGTTTTTAACAAACGCCTCTTTTAATTTAATCAAAACATCTACAGAAGTTGAAAGAGCTGACAATTCGAAGCCTGTTGAAACTACTTGCAATGTAAACAATGCACGAAGAAACGACATTTTAGGACTTCTACTAGCCTTTTCCTTATCTAAAGTGTAGATAAAATTTTTTATTTCAGCTTGATCAGAGGCCATCTCACCCATAACTGTTCTTTTTGTGAGGCGATTAAATACGTTGTAACGAGCAACTCCATTGCCACAAACAATGCCTACAATATAATCGCCATCATCATATTCAAAAGCGATTACATTATTTTCTAGTTCACCATAAGCTACTTTAGCTGCTTTAATAAGGCCAAGATGCCATTGTTTCAAAAAGCTTTCTGTACAAAGCTCTATGACTTTCTGGAACTTTAAACTTAAATCATCAACTTTCATTTTTATTTTCTCCTTTGTTTAATATTAGATATATCTCTCCGTTACATCAACCTGAGAATCATTTCGCTCTCTTATTACGCTGATATAGCTTCCGCTAGTAATGCAAATATAGTTGTCGCCTTTTCTATTTAAGAATCCAGCCTTCTGAATAGCGATAATATCACCGATCAGAATATCAACCATTGCATCTTTCGGAACAAGAACACAGAACTCAGCAGAATCTCTGCCAACCCTATGCTCTATTTTGAATGAATACCTTTTCTGCCTGTCGTGATAAATTGGCTTTGAAGTGACCGTAGCAGTCAGGTCAATGCTAATATAATCACGTTCTCCTTTCCTTAACATATCCGTTCTCCTTTTTTATTATTTTGCAATATCTTGTTATATATAAAAAGATATACCGTTAGGCATATCTGGAAATTAA
>ERZ773099.325-NODE-325-length-42035-cov-13.097213_pt1 | contig 42035 bp, 34 predicted proteins | sample MGYA00511120_ERZ773099 | MGnify/ENA primary metagenome ERZ773099 (study PRJEB29015, sample SAMEA2738012) | human oral metagenome | biome: human oral; feature: human-associated habitat; material: dental | place: China | collected 2104 ... | reverse complement strand
TCAGCACCCGGCCGATCCCCATCCCCCAGTGCTCCTTCAGCACGCTGATCCCGAAACGCGCCCGGTGCCCCACCTTGCGCCTGTCTCCCACCGCTGTGACTCCTGCGGTTCCCACGATCCGCCCGTCGACGATGGCGACGAGCTCGACCTCGTTGCCACTGCCTTCCGTCCCCTCCAGGAGGCGCGCCTCCTGCTCCTCGTCGGCGCCCTGCTCGTCCGGGTACGACAGCAGGTAGTCAGTCTCCGAATGCGTGCGGCGCATGGTCTCGCGCAGCGCCCGGGCGTCCGACGCGACGGCGTTCCTCACGAGGAGCTCCGCCCCGCCCTTCAATACCACCGTCTCGGCGTACCTCATCATCGGACTCCTTGTCCCCCTGGTAGCAGGGTTCCTCGCGACGTAGTGGGTTCCCCGCGGCGCGCCTGTCGGCCTGATCCGACCACACGCCCGAGACCCCTGGTGGCCCGGAGGGCCGTACCCCTCATGGACGCCCCATGTCAATGATCGTCATGGACACCATGTGGAACATGTCGGAGACGCGCATGTACGCCCGGGGGATAAGCCCCACTCCTCGTCGCTCAATGTCGCGGTAGTAGGGCACGTGTTCAACGAGGCGCGCCCTGCCTGTGAGCCTACCGACGAACTGACGGGGGTCGTCGGCCGAGAAGTGCATGGTCGAGCCGTTCTTCATGCGCTTGACGTACGCCTGCGAGAGCTTCAGCCCCTTGGAGGAGGTCGAGTCGAAGACCACTCGCACGGAGTCAAAGGCGGACAGGTGGTTCAGGAAGGCGATGACTCTTTCCTCCTCGAAGTAGTAGAAGACTCCCGAGACGACGAAGATGGTGGGCCGCTCACCATACTCCTTCACCCGCTGGATCCACGAGTAGTCGAACATGTCGCCCGGGATCAGGACCTGGCGCTGGCCGGGCGAGAGGAGTTCGCCACGCACGCGGATGACCTCGGGCAGGTCGAGTTCGAACCAGAGGGCACGCCCATTGTCGCAGCGCCAGTAAGTTGTCTCCAGCCCGCATCCGACGCTGACAACCGCCGCGTCGGGGTGGGCCGCGAGAAAGCGCCGTATCCGGCGGTCCATGTTGACCGAGCGCGCGATGCTCGACACCATGGTGTACTCGTTCTGCCCGCGGTTCATCGTCGCCGCATCCTCAGGAAGAGAGGATTCCAGGCCGAGGGCCTTGGGATCGTGGATCATCGACGGGTAGTGCCTCGACGCGTAGATGCGCCCCACGAGGGGGATGTACAGGGTCTTCGACAGCTCACTCAGCTCGGGCACGTCGGCCACCTCTTTCGGGTCTTCGGATCGGGCTGTTCACAGGGAACACCGTCGGGCTCCGTCTTTCAAGGCGGGGAGGTCCCAGGTCCTGCGCCGGGCTGGGCGGGCGCACCCGGATACGTGGGAACGGCACCGCTGTCGCTGACGCCTCGCCGAACGGAGCGGTCGGCGCACCCCGGCGCGGAGGTCCAGCCCCGCCGCCCCGCACGCCTCGACCACGGCGGACCGCTCAGCACTCCCAGAAACGGCAGTGCGGCCCCGCCGCCTTTAACGCCTCGCCCCCGGCGGACGGGCGCTCCCAGAAACGGCGGTGCGGCCCCGTCGATCAGCCCACAGGGGCGCTGCCCGGACCTATGCTGGTGGGGAGGGCACCGTGCGGCGCGGACCCCGACCCCGAAGGGAGAGGACCCATGGATGGAAGCGCAATCGACTGGGAGGCGGCGGCGAACCGCTGGCTCGACCAGGAGGCCGACGAGGCGCGCATGCCCGAGGGCGAGCTGATCGCCGAGATCGAGGAGTTCCTCAGCCGCCACAAGATCTGCGCGCTGGCCACGGCGGGGGCCGGGATCGTGCGCAACACAACCGTCGAGTACGTCCACGCCGAGGGGGCTTTCTGGATCGTCAGTGAGGGCGGCCTGAAGTTCCGGGCGTTGCGGGAGAATAGCAACGTGTGCCTGGCGGTCCACGACGACGACATCTCCTTCGACACGCTCGCCGGATTGCAGGTGACGGGCACGGCGCAGGTGCTCGAGCCCTTCGGCGAGGAGTACGAGCGCGCTTGCCGGTTGCGCGGCATCCCGGTGGAACGGCTGCGGAGACTGCCCTTCGTCATGAACATCATTAAGGTGACCCCCACTCGCTATGACTACGTTAGCGGCAGGCTCAAGGAACGCGGGTTCTCCGCGCGCCAGCACGTCGACCTCTGAGAGGGGGGCGCCGGTGGATCTGGCATTGAGGAGGCCGACGAGTACTGCGCCGCTCATTCATCGTGACATCGGCGGCTCGCGGCTCTCGGTGTTCTCGGCCGCCGGAGGCAGTCCCAGCAAGAATGATTTTTCCTTGTGTTGACGGGAATCTTTCTCTCCGTTATCGTCGATGGAGGGTAGCGAACCGGCCGCTCCTCCCCCACCTGCCCCGCGCACGCAGTCTCATAGGAGGGACGAAAGGCGCGGCTTGCGCTGTCCCGGCCTGGGAGTCGTCGCAGGCGGGTTGAATCATACGCGCGGCCAGAAAACGAGGAGAACGCATGAGCATGTACTTCGGAGACGTGTCGCTGTGCTACACCAACTCCCTGGCGATGGCCCTGGACTCCTTCGGGTTCAACGTGCGTCCCGAGCGCCTGGAAGCCCTCATGGTCATGGGCAACGGCGCGAGCGTCGTGGAAGACGACCCGCGCCATCCAATCGTCTTCTTCGACAACGGAATGCCCGACGAGTCAATCAGTAACAGCCTGCGCATTCTCGGCTTTACGTGGGAGGACTTCTTCGTCGAAGGACCCGCGGCCGGCCTCGGCGAGGTCCGCGATTGGCTCGCCCGCATGCTGGAGCGCGGCCCCGTGGTGGCGGGCCCCCTGGACATGGGACTGCTCACCTACAACCCAAACTTCCAGGGCCTGGGCGGGGTCGACCACTTCGTGTGCGTGCTCGGCCTCGACGACACTCGCGTGCATCTGCATGATCCGGCGGGATTCCCCTGCATGAGCATGGACTTCGAGGAATTCGCGAAGGCCTGGGAGGCTCGGGCGATCTCCTACAAGAGGGGCGCTTTCTCCATGTGGGGCGGCTTCACGCGGGTGAGGGAGCCGGAGGGCGAGGAGGTCTACCGTGAGGTCTCCTCGATCATGAGAAGACGCTACGAGGCAGGCGAGGCGGGCGTCATCCGCTCCTACGCCGAGGCCATCAGATGCAACGGCATGAGCCCGCAGCAAAAGGGGATCCACCAGTATTTCAGTTTCCGCCTGGCCGCGGCCAGGAACATCTACGCTGCCCGATTCCTGGCCGGACACGACCCGGAGCGGGCGCAGATCAAGGAGCGGATCGCCTCGCTGTTCGGGCAGGCGCACCTGCACAACCTCGCGGAGGATAACGAGGCCCTGGCGGACACGCTGGAAGCAATCGCCGACCTCGACAACCGCTTCAGGGAACTGTGTATCCTGAGAGGGTGACCGGGGAGCGCCTCGCGACGGGGAGGCGGCAGACACATCCGGCACCGTGACTCCCGTGTAAAGAAGGACGGTGGGGAGCGATGACGCGAGTTCGCGTGATTCACGAGGCCGACCTGCCCTGGTCGGTATCCCAGGTGTGGCGGATCGTCACCGATGCGCATCTCGCTCTTCCCTACGACATTGCCGCCAGTGTTATACCGCCAGTGGCGGTAACCGAGTGGCGGAGTGTAGGTGGCGATCGGCGGGACGCAGATGAGGGCACCTCGTCTTACTCTGGGTTCATGAACGGGATTCGTGACACCACCAGGAGGGAACACCCACGAAGCGAGGCCAGCAACACTCCCTGTTCGAGCACTCCGGCGAGAACCCATCATGATGCGACGCACAGAAGATTCCCGCTTGGGCGGAGCTTCAACGCAGCGTAGAATACGCTGTATTCACACGAGGGAGGTCACCATGCCCACCATGACCATGCGGCTCGACGAGACCGACGCAGCTATCGTTCGCAAGTTCGCAGAATTTGAAGGAAAAACTATCTCCGATTTCGTCCGCGACGCGGTCTTCGAGAAAATCGAAGACCAGCAGGATCTCGCCACGCTGCGCGAAGCCATCGCCTCAGACAACGGCGTTCGCCACACCCACGAACAGGTACTCGTGGAACTGGGACTGTGAATGCCCTACTCCGTCGAGTACAGCAACACGGCACTCAAGCAGCTCAAGAAAATGGACCGCTTCGAGGCTCGCCTAATTGTCTCCTGGATCGACAAAAACCTTCAAGGATGCTCAGATCCACGAGTCCACGGCAAGGGCCTCACCACCAACCGATCAGGCGAGTGGCGCTACCGCATCGGCAACTACCGCGCTCTGTGCGTCATCGAAGATGAACGCCTCATCATCGAAGTGTTTTCTGTCGGCCATCGCAAGCACATTTACGGATAGAAACCCGTCCCGCACGCCAACAACCACAAATGGACGCGGCACGCACATGACGGACCCTGGCCTCGTCGATTGTCACGAGGCCGGGGCAGGGATCAAGGGAGCTCTCAGTTGCTTCCGTGGAACGCCCAGGCGCGGCCAAGCACGCCGCGCACGATGTAGCTGGCACCCGCAAGCGCGAGAGCCAGGCCCAGGCCCGTGTAGAAGAAAGCAATGAACCAGTTGGGGAAGAGGCCAATGGCGCGCATGACGATCCCGAAGGTCATCATGACCGCCATCATGATGTAGCTCTTACGGTCGAAGAATCGAAAGACGAGGTGGCGATCCCCTTCCAGGTCGGCAATGCGCCGGGCGTTCTTCTTCACGAGCCTGGAGAACATCGAGTGGAAGGCACTAAAGACCACGACCGCGCCGCCGACGAGGGCGATCAGGATGATCGCGGTGACTCCTCGCATGTCGATGGCCGCGCGCACGCCCAGGATGGCGACGTTCAAACCTGCAATCAGCCAGACCACGCCGGCGACGGCGATCAGCGGCTGTTTCTTAATGCGGAATCGACTCATCGAACGGGATCCTTGTCTGTGGCGAACTCGGGGTCATAAAGGACAGCGTTCAGGAGGGCGATGAGCGTCTCACAGTCGCTTCCCTCCGTGAGCGAAGCGAAGAGGGCCCGCAGCACGTAGCGGCACAGCGGCACGGGGTTCAAGGGACCGACGAGGCGGGAGGCATCCGCATCCTCGTCCGCGTCGAGGACTCGCACCAGGCCACTCTCAATGTGAGCGAACATGGGGGCGCGCACGACCTCGAGCGCCTCGCGCTCATCGCTGGGTAGGCGTCGCATCTCGGTAAACCAATCGACGCTCATCTCCGCACGGGAGGAGATCAAGGCCTCGCGGAAGCGCCTCACGTAGGAGGTGAAGCGTTCGCCGGGGCGCACGACGCACAGTTCTTCGGAGAGGTTCTCCTCGAAGAATCGGGAGAGCACCGCGGCCGTCAGATCCGCCTTCGTCGGAAAGTGCGCGTAGACCGATCCGACGGCGATCCCGCACGCGGAGGCGAGCTTGCGCACGGAGAGCGACGAGATGCCGTCGCGTTCAGCGATGGCAAAGGCCTGGGCGACCAGACTATCCCGGTCGATCACTTGTTTGGGCACGAAATCCTGCTGTCTTGCTACCTGCGACAATCCATAATGAACAGTGTTCAGTATAGGGTCACGCAGCCTCACGTCAACAGCAGAACCACAAATCCATACCGCCATCACCATAATACTAGCCGCACATCACATATCCAGATGCACCCGCCCCACACAAACCAACCGGGGATAGGAATACGCTGACATCAGCAGCGTCCGTACGGCTCAGCGCCACACTGCCGAGCCATCGCACGCCGCTCACGACAACAAAGGAGTTCACATGGACCACATCACCCTGAACAACGGCATCACAATCCCCCAGGTCGGCCTCGGCACCTACCTGCTCGAGCCCGATGATGCCCAGTCGGCGGTCACCTACGCACTCGACAACGACTACACGCTGATCGACACAGCGAACGTCTACGTGAACGAGCGCGCCGTCGGGCGCGGAATGCGCGCGTCCTCGAAAGCGCGCGATGAGATCTTCCTCGAGACGAAGCTCTGGCCGTCGTTCTTCGAACGTGCCAGCGCCGTCGAGGAGACGCTCGAGCGTCTGGGCACGGACTACATCGACCTGATGATCCTGCACCAGCCCGCCGGCGACACGGTCGCGGGGTACCGCATCCTCGAGAAGGCGCATAAGGAAGGCAAGATTCGCGCAATCGGCCTGTCGAACTTCGACGTTGCCCAGACGCAGCGCATCCTGGACGAGTGCGAGGTTGTCCCCACGATCAACCAGGTCGAGTGCCACCCCTACTTCCCGCAGATGGAACTCAAGGCACTCCTCAAGGATCACAACATCGCGCTACAGGCGTGGGACCCGCTCGGCGGGCGCGGCAACGACTCGATCATGACCGAGTCCCTGGTCCAGGGCCTCGCCGAGAAGCACGGCAAGTCCCCCGCCCAGGTGCTGCTGCGCTGGCATATCCAGCAGGGACACATCGTCATTCCGGGATCGAAGACGCCGTCGCACATCGCTCAGAACATCGACCTGTTCGATTTCGCGCTGACCGACGAGGACATGGCCCAGATCGATTCCCTCGACAAGGGGAAGCCGTTCTTCGAGCACAACGACGAGGTCCTGGCCGGCTTCCTCGCGTACGTGCCCGACGTGGAGGGCCAGAAGTAGTCACATTCCCCGAACACCGCCTTCGGCGTGGCCCTGATCGGGGCGAGCATGATCGCCCCAATCCTCTACCTGCGTGGAAGTACGCTGCGGGCGTGAGCACGATTGCCTCCAACGTTTGCTCGAGCCAAGCAACAACGATACCTTGCCTCGGAACGCAGCCCTCGCCCATCCCCTGACAATGGGCCAGGCCAGGGCTTCGTCCGCTCACGACACCCCCGAAGTCCGCTCCGCTTCCATGCCGAAAGCATGGACATAGTCATCGCTCAGGACGACCACGACACCATCTCCACCCATTGACACATTCTCACCCTCACTCCAGCCTTGAAACCCCTCCATTGAGCGGAAGAACTCTGATACACGGTGAAAGCAATCAGCGCTATCTCTCTCCTGGACGCCGCTACCCTGATCGCCGAATCCAACTGTCACATTTCCATGATCGGCAATCACCTCACGAAGACCGCTCACTAAGCCCACGGATACACCGTCTCCGATTTGGACAAGGTCACAATCAACACCATTGACGCTTTCGCGCCTCACTTCATCACGTGAAAGCCATTGCAGCACCGGCATGTAATGTGCATAAATTGCCCCATCTAATTTAATAGTCAGTTCCCCCTTGCCAGCGCCGTCAGGATCCACGTCGCACAACTCCCAAGAACACGCCTTCGATGCCACGCCACGCGGGAAACTTGATGCAACCACATGCTTCTCTAACTCATCTCCCGACCTCACCCACAGGGGACGCCCTGCAGCATCCAAGGTTATCACCAAATCGAGCTGCAGCTGCCCCTTTGCTTCCTCCACACTCGCATAACGAACCCTCGCCCCTGACGTACCCTTCGCCTCCACAAGCGCATACGGAACCCCTCGATCATCGATCGCAACATAGTCAGGCTTGGGCTTACCGCTAGATTTCTTGCCATTGCCGCTAGATGACTTCCCCTTACCAATAGACGGCGTAAGAATGAAGTGCTTACTATCTCCCGCATGAAGTAGTTGGTAGTTAGGCTTATTTCCTCCCAAGAACTTTTCAAACACAAGGCGCGCGCCAATCATGCCCATAAAGAATGACACAGCCCCTTTATAGCTAGCTTCAGCATGCCGATAGTCATCGGTCACGCAAAAGCATTTCGACGCCCTATCAGGAGCGAGAGCAAATCGCGGAATCGAACAATAGAACGCTCTCCCCCACCAGGAGGTGACGACATGCCCCTCAAAAGCGCCGTTATCGAGCGAATATCTAAAGAGATCCGCTACAGTGCAATTGACAGGCAGATAACTGCCACCAATACTATTCCTCGAGTTATAGTCACCATGTGAAGCGTAACGCCATACTGGAACGATAGGCACATTTCCCCCTCTACTTCGAGCTGAACGACCAGAGACACCTGGCCCCCCCTCATTAACACCAGTGGCAACGAGAGTTGACACACAGCATAGACAACACTTGACACCTGACGCATAGATACGGAGATATACAAGTTATCTCGCGGCCGCACACAAAACTCTCTCCGCCCTCACACAAACGGAATATCTCCAAACCTCGTCGCACTATCCGGCTATGCATGCTGCTGCGTCAACTGGATAGCGTCGCTCCAGCCCACTCTCAGGACGCCTAGCCCGCCATTTCCGCCGAGGCCACCCCCTCAGTCAGGGATCCGTACACCACGACGCAGTGGCCGAAGAACATATCGTCGTCATCGAAGTATGCGGAAAATGAAGCGTCCGGATCCATGGCGATGCTGGTGAGATCTAATCGCTGCGCGAAGCTCTCTTCCGTAATCTCGGGGACCTCCTCGTCGGCAGACTCACGCCATTCGCACGCAAGTTCGGTGAGCTCTCGCGCGGCGAACGCCCGCATGTCCCAGTCCCACGCATCCTGCTCCGCCAGCATCGCCTTCATCGCTCGCACGGCTGCGGTCCACGTATCCTCACTCGACGAATCAACCTCCAGCGAGATATCGATGTCCTCTTCCCGCCACAAGATGACTCCCTCGAACGTGTCGTAGTCCTTGTCGAGGGAGAGCTCGCCCAACTCCTCGTCATTGAGGACTACCGGCTTGCGATAGTCAGCCAGGACCTCGTCCAGTGCGGGGCACGGAGGATTCTCTTCGAGGACCTCCACGACCAGGAGGCGGTTCTGCGAGGAGGCGCTCATGCCCTCGGGGAGCTCTTGCGGGATCTTCTTGCGCGCCGCGACGCGATAGATCTCCTCGTCACGGAATCGGCCCAAGACGTTGCCAGCGGCATTGTCCTTATCGTTCACGGGGTAGACCAGCCGACCATCATCCGCACACAGGGCGCCGGTCTCACAGTCCACGTACGCCAGATAGGAGTGCGCGGCCTCCCAGAAGCCGTTCCTTTTCGCAGCCCCACTGCTTCCGGCGAGCAGAACGAAAATCTCCCGCGCCTCTTCCTCGAAGGTATGCTCCCATTCCTCCTGTGTCATATTGTTTTGCACGCGCATGTATTCGAGCAGATCCACGTGTCATCCTCCTTGATCCGGGGCTGCAGGTTCGCTACCACGAACCCTACTCCAGGCGCGGCTTTACACCCAATCCCCCCCTCACTCACACACCCCAACGAGAGGAGGTAGCATAGTCATAACTATTTCAAACTTTCAAACAGAATGAGGGGTACAGATGTCCACCATCGCACGTGTCACCGCACCCATCCTTTTGATTCTCGCGGCTTACATCGGTGGCGGCGCCGAGCTCATCTTCCCGCACAGCATCGCCGGCACCAGCGACACCGTCTGGATCATCGCAATCCTGGCCGCTGGCCTGTTGAACCTCGCGAGCATCCTATGGCTTCAGCGCGACACCAGCGCGCGCTCGCTCGCACTACAGGGACTACTCCTCAAGCTCTGCATCCTCCCCCTCAACATCGGCTTTCTCCCCTTCACAGGGTTCCTTGCTGCAGGACTCATGGCTCCCCCATATCTCCTGCTAGCCATCGCCTACCTGTTCACACTCATATGCGGTATGTACGCACTCCTGCTGACAAGTTCGCAGTACGGCATAGCCGCAGCACATCGCGCCCACACGGAGGGCCTCCTCACCCCCTCCTCGCAACGCAGACACATCGCGATGCACTGCTTGCCGTTTGCCGATCTCATCTCAAACATCTGGCTCTACATAGTCCTGCATAGGGCGCAGAAGTCCACCCTGGCCGCAGCCTCGGACTCCTGAGCACCAGGCACCCCACCCACGGCCGCGATGATATATTCACGACACAAGCGAGATGACGACAGAAAGTAGACGCCAGGTGTCCAAGGTTCTCCGCATCGCAGCTCCCATCCTCCTTGTCATAGCCGCTTATAGCGACCAGAGCTACCGCATTGGATTCGGATTGACCTGGAACACGTGGCTCGCCTTGTTTGCGGTTGCCACAGCCGCAAATCTGATCTCCCTCTTCTGGTTGTGCCGTGATCAGAGCCCGCGCGCACTGGCATTGCGGAGCCTACTGCTCAAAATCGTCCTTCTCCCCTTCAGCTTGCCCCTTCTGCAGTACTCCTATGCACTGATCTACTTATTCCTCTCCCCCCACGACTTCTTCCAGTCATTGCGCTTCATCTACGAGTGGCTTGGCCTGTCCTACCTATGCCTCCTCATCTCGTCGAGCTACGGCATCACCGCCGCGCTTCGCGCCCGCAACCAGGGCCTCAGCAACCCGAAGGCGACGAGGCTCCACATCCCCATGCAGCTCTTCCCCGTGGCCGACTTGGTCTCGTCCTACAAGCTCTACATGCACCTGCGCGCCCGGGATGCCGCACGCCAGCCCGCTGCAGCAATCCCTTCACCCGAGGCCTAGGCCTCGCAAACGTACGACCGAGCCCCGACCTCGTCCCTGAGAGTGAACTGCCTCCCGTTTCTTGGACATCGAAATTGAAGTCCAGGGAATGGGAGGCTTTTCGTGTCTGTGGATCTGGGGTTGAGGCATGATCGTTTGCTTCGGGAGCAGGCGGTGGAGATGTTTGAGAGGGGATTTGGCTATCGTTTGACCGCCACGAGGTCGATCCCGCCGATGCCCTCGGGCCCCTGCCAGGCCTCGTCGACGATCTCGTAGCCCTTGCGCTCGAGGAAGGCCCTGACCGCGCCCATCGCCTTTTCCTTCATGTCGTTCATGTCTTGCTCCTTTGACTCGAAGGCCCGCCCCTGTGGCGTGCCTTGCGCCGCGTGAGTCGCATGCAGCGCGGGCGTGCCTGCAAGGGGGAAAGCGAAGTCGGGCGTGGATATAGAAGTCTCCCGACGGCAGTTTTTCGCGTTGTTCGCGCGCGGAGCGCATGGGGCGCAGAACACGATAAAGTGTCGCGGCCCTTGCGGGCCGCCCGCCGGCGTGCGACCCTGCGCGTCCAAGGAGCGCCGGGGCGGGTTTCGGATCAAAGGGGCGAGGGCGTGCGGCATGGAATCGGCCATGGGCACCGAGGCCCTCCGGGCATGGGATGAGGACGTCGGCGGCTGCTGGGCTCCCGCGGGGATTGGCGACGACGTAGCGGAGGGGACGCAGACGGGTTCCCGAGCCGCGGCGCCGCGGCATGAGTCGGGACGGACGGCTTTCCCGTGCCGCTTGCGGCCGATGTGCGCACGAGATCGCTGGCGGTGAGGCTTTTCGTTGCGCGGAACGGCTACGGTGCTGCGCGACACGTCCGTTGAGAGAGGGAGGCAAGCAGATGTTGGGCTACGAAGAGAAGGTGGAGCGCCTCGAACTGCTCGACGCGGTGGCGGATGCCGGGAGGTTGGCGAGGGGCCTGGACCAGCTGCTCGAGTCCCTGGCGCACGCCGACCAGCTGGACCCGCTCGACGTCGAGGGGATCTTGACCCTGAGGTCGATAAGCGAGAGGTGCGCCGGTCGCATCGAGGACGCCTCGCGCATCCTGGAGGCGCAGAACGAGGTCCTCTACACCGAGGAGCGGGCAAACGCCAAACCTCGCGAAAAAGAGAGATAAGGACCCGAACGAAAGCGGTCACCCAAGCCCAATCAGGGGGTCCTTCGCCGTCCGCGCCCATATAAAGCTTGGCCATCGGCTGTCCTCGCATTCCCAGTGCCGCCGCGTGCTGCCGCGTTATAATGCTGCAAACGCATTTGTATTGCATTTCGAGCGATGGGAGCACAGATGCCCGACAGCTACAAGGATCTCATCAAGGGCAATCCCGACGAGACCGAGATCAGGAGCTTCCTGGTGAACGGCGACCAGGTCTCCGTGACCCTTCGCATCCCCGACACCCTGCGCGACGCTGCGAAAGAGGAGGCGGCCCTGCGGGGCATGAGCTTCTCCGCCTTCGTGCGCACGTGCATGATCGAAGAGCTCGCGAAGAAAGGGGCATAAAAACCCATGCAGCCAGACTTCTTCGACAACAGGGCGCACATCGTCAAGGACGACCTTGTCGCCAATATAGCCGACGGCGATCGCGTGGCGATAGCCGCGTCGGTGTTCTCCATGTACGCCTACCAGGAACTTGCCGAGCAGCTCGAGGGCATCGACGAGCTGCGCTTCGTCTTCACGTCGCAGGCGTTCACCAAGCAGCGCCCAGCGCGCGAGAAGCGCGAGTTCTACATCCCGCGCCTTTCCCGCGAGCAGGGCCTCTGCGGCACCGACTTCGAGATCAAGCTGCGCAACGAGCTCACGCAGAAGGCCGTCGCGACCGAGTGCGCCGACTGGATCCGCCGCAAGGCGCGCTTCCGCTCCTTCGAGGGTGAGGGGCGCATGAGCGGCTTCATGGATATCGACAAGACGGACGACAACGTAGCCTATATGCCCTTCGACGGTTTCACCACGCGCAAGCTCGGCTGCGACAACTCCACGGACGCCCCCGACGTGACCATGCGCCTGGACGCCTCCCAGTCGCGCGCCCTGCTCAAGCAGTTCGACGACGCCTGGGATTCGGGCGAGCTCCACGACGTCACCGATGCCGTCATCGACGGCATCACGGCAATGCATCAAGAAAACGCGCCAGAGCTCATCTACTACATGGCGCTCTACCGCATATTCAGCGAGTTTCTGGACGACGTCTCCGAGGACGTGCTGCCCAACGAGGGGCTGGGCTTCCGCGAAAGCCTCATCTGGAACAAGCTCTACGACTTCCAGAAGGACGCGGCGCTCGCCATCATCAACAAGCTCGAGACCTACAACGGCTGTATCCTGGCCGATTCCGTGGGCCTGGGCAAGACGTTCACCGCGCTCGCCGTGATTAAGTACTACGAGAGCCGTAACAAGGACGTGCTCGTGCTGTGCCCTAAGAAGCTGCGCGACAACTGGATCACCTACAACTCGAACGTCGTGAACAACCCCATCGCGGGCGACCGCCTGCAGTACGACGTGCTCTACCACACCGACCTCTCGCGCACGCGCGGCACGTCCGAGACCGGCCTGCCTCTCGACCGCCTGAACTGGGGCGCGTACGGGCTTGTCGTCATCGATGAGAGCCACAACTTCCGAAACGGCGGCGACTCGGCGTCGGAAGACAGGATGAACCGCTACCAGCTGCTCATGGAGAAGGTCATCAAGCAGGGCGTGAAGACCAAGGTGCTCATGTTGTCCGCCACTCCCGTGAACAACCGCTTCCGCGACCTGCGCAACCAGCTCGCCCTGGCATACTGGGGCGACCCCACCGGCTGGTCTGAGAAGCTGCGCCTGGAGAACGACATCGAGACGGTTTTCCGCAACGCGCAGACCGTCTATTCCCACTGGTCGAAGCTGCCCGCCGAGCAGAGGACGACCCACGCCCTCACCGACATGCTCGACTACGATTTCTTCGAGGTGCTCGACCAGGTGACCGTGGCGCGCAGCCGCAAGCACATCCAACGCTACTACGACATGAGCGCCATCGGGCCCTTCCCGAAGCGCCTGCCGCCGATATCGAGGCGCCCCAAGCTCTCGACGCTGGCGAACGCGATCAACTACCGCGAGATATACGAGGAGCTTGACTCGCTCGCCCTTGCCGTGTACATGCCGAGCTCGTACGTGCACCCCAGCAAGATGGAGAAGTACGCGAAGATGGGCGGAGGCGGCAACCTCACGCTCGGGGGGCGCGAGACGGGCGTGCGCCGCCTCATGACGACGAACCTGCTCAAGCGCCTGGAGAGCTCGGTGTGCTCGTTCCGCCTGACGCTCGAGCGCGTGCTGGCGGCCATGAGCGCCGCCCTCGACACCATAGACGACTACCGCAAGGGCTTGGCGTCGGGCGCCAGCGTGGCCGACGGCGACCTGCCGGGCGGGTTCGACTTCGACCCCGACGACGAGAGCGGCTTCGAGGTGGGCGGCGCCACGAAGATCCTCGTCGAGGACATGGACTGGATGAGCTGGGAGCGCGACATCGAGGCGGACGTCGCCGTCATCGAGGTCCTGATCTCAATGGTGCGCGACATCGACCCCGCTCACGACGCCAAGCTCATCGAGCTGTGCGAGCAGATCCGCGAGAAGTCGCAAAGCCCCATCAACCCAGGCAACCGCAAGGTGCTCGTGTTCACCGCATTCTCCGACACGGCGGACTACCTCTACGAGAACGTGTCTGCCTTCGCGAAGCGCGAGCTCGGCCTCGAGTGCGCCAAGGTCACGGGCGACGGCTGCGCCTGCACGATAAAGGCCGTGCCCCCGCACATGCAGGAGGTGCTCGCCTGCTTCTCGCCCGCGTCGAAGGAGCGCGACGTGGTGGCTCCCCAGCTTTCCGGCTGCGACGTGGACATCGTTATCGCCACCGACTGCATCTCGGAGGGCCAGAACCTCCAGGACTGCGACTACCTGGTGAACTACGACATCCACTGGAACCCCGTGCGCATCGTGCAGCGCTTCGGCCGCGTGGACCGCATTGGCTCGAAGAACGCCCGCATCCAGCTGGTGAACTACTGGCCCGACGTGGAGCTTGACGAGTACATCAAGCTCAAGGCGCGCGTCGAGGAGCGCATGCGCATCACCGTGATGACGTCTACCGGCGACGACGACTACATCAACGCCGACGAGACGGGAGACCTGGAGTACCGCCGCCAGCAGCTCGAGCAGATGCGCGACGAGGTCGTGGACCTGGAAGACGTCTCGGGCGGCGTGTCCATCACCGACCTGGGCCTCAACGAGTTCCGCATGGACCTGGTTGGCTACTACCGCGACAACCCCGACATCGACCGGCTTCCGAGCGGCATCAACGCCGTGGTGGAGGGCGACGAGCCCGGCGTCGTCTTCGTGCTGCGCAACGTCAACAGCAGGATCGACCGCGACGGCGCGAACCACTTGCACCCGTTCTACGTGGTTCGCATGGGGTCTGACGGGTCCGTTGCTCACGGGCACCTGGAGCCCAAGGCGGTGCTCGATGGCATGCGCATGCTGTGCCGCGGCAAGTCCGAGCCCGACATGGCGCTCTGCCGCGCCTACAACCGCGAGACCAAGAACGGCCGCGACATGCGCCGCGAGGCTGGGCTTTTGCGCGACGCGGTGGCATCGATCGTGGACTCCAAGGAGGAGTCCGACATCGACAGCTTCTTCGCCGGCGGCACGACGGGCTTCTTGGAGAACGACATTGAGGGGCTCGACGACTTCGAGCTCGTGTGCTTCTTGGTGGTGAGGCCCAGATGCTAGGGCTTCCGAGCACGACCGAGGTGGGCCGACGCATACCCAAGGAGGCCTTCTACGGCCGCCTGAAGGTGAGCGCCGCGCTGCGCCAGTCCTTCATCGACGACGTCGAGCGCTTCGTGATCGCGAACTCGATAAAGACCTCCACGACCGGCATACCCGACGGGGAAAGCGTGCACGAGGTGCTCGTGGTGGAAGTGGCACTCAAGGCCCGCCGCGTCCCCGAAGAGGTGCTGGCGCTTGTGGCCCAGCCGAACCCCCATAAGCTGCTGTTTGCGTGCACTTTCAACGACGAGGTTCGCCTCGCGGTGATGCTCAAGAGAATCGCTGTGGGAGAATGGCAAAGCGCCGGGGATACTTCCCTCACCCTGAAAGCGACGAGCATGGACGAGGTTTGGGACTCGATCGCCTCGCAAGTAGCGTATGGCGATACGGGCAGCGAAACCGCAACCGTTGACGAGCGCTTCGCGGCGGACGCCAAGCTCAAGGCACTGCGAGATGAGCTGGCACGAGTGGAGGCGCGCGGGCGCAAGGAACGGCAGGTGGCGCGCAAGAACGCGCTTTTCGACAAGGCAAAGGAACTCAAGCGGCAGATCGCCGTCATAGAGGAAGGCAGATAGATGGAAAAGATCGAGATGGGCACGCCCGACGGCGCCGTCGAGAACATCGAGAAGATTGCGCAGCTGTTCCCGCAGGTAGTGACCGAGGTGGAAAACGCCGACGGTGAACTCGAGCGCGCCGTGGACTTCGACGCGCTGCGCGACCTGCTGGGAGATGTGGCCGAGGACACGCGCGAGCGCTACCAGTTCACCTGGCCCGGCAAGCGCGAGGCAAAGGCCGAGGCGCGCCGCCCCATCTACAAGACGATGATTCCCGAGCCCGGCAAGTCCAAAGATTGGGACACGACGGAGAACCTCTACATCGAGGGCGACAACTTTGATGCTTTGAAGATAATGAAGGAAACCTATGCCGGCAAGGTGCGCTTCATTTATATCGATCCCCCCTATAACACAGGCAAGGACACTTTTGTATATCCAGATTCTTTTCGACAGAACGATGCGGATTACGAGCAATTTAGCGATGAATGGGCCGATGGTTATCAGATGGTGACCAATACCGAAGGGTATGGAAAGTTTCATTCAGTATGGTGTTCGATGATTTACCAGAGGCTAGTTCTCGCGAAGGACTGCCTAAGCTCAGATGGCATTATATGCATAAGCATCGATGAACATGGCTGATGAATCTCATCAAAATATGCGATGAGATATTCGGGGCTGGCATGCGCGTTGGCATCTTCAAATGGAATAAAACTAGCAAGGCACCAACACTAGGTAGATACATAAGGAATAAATACGAATACATACTTACTTACCGCGCTCCAAATTGCGAAGGGCTGCGAGGACCCGACTCATACAATACGGCCGCGCCATTGTTCAATAGTGGTAATGGCCATTCGCGGCTTTTGATTCCCAAGGGAGTTATTGACTGCACGTTCGCTGATGGCATATACCCTGCTGGTAAGTATGGTGATGGAGATAAATATGTAACTCTTCACAAGGACTTTATCGTTAGAGGCGGTATAAACGCGAACGATATTGATATAACTGGTAGATTTAAATGGAGTCAAGAAACCTTGAACGACCGAGTTTCAAACGGGCAAAGGCTTCTATTCAAAAATGCTAAGTTTGTGACCCTTTATTACTATCTGGACAGCGCAGGAAAGTACATCGCACCTTCCGACCTCTTGAACAAGGATGAGTGCGGCGTCTTGAGAAACGATGAGGCATTTAACGAGGTAAAAGACCTATTTGGCTTTCCTCTGTTTGAATATACCAAGCCCGCTTCTCTGGTTAAGTATTTAATTCGAATGATTCCTGATGATAGCTTTACGGTGCTTGACTTCTTTTCGGGCTCTGGGACAACCGCTCAGGCTGTTTTCGAGCTCAACAGGGAAGATGGGGGGAAAAGAAATAGCATTCTTGTCCAAATACCAGATAAGTGTCCCGCAGGAAGCAATGCAGCTGAAAATGGATTCAAAACGATTTGCGAAATCGGTGAGAAACGAATTCGCCTTGCAGGAAAGAATATCAAAGCTGAGATTGACGAGGAAAACGAGCAGCTCGAGCTTGGTGCAGAACCCAAACCCTATCCCGATCTGGGCTTCCGCGTGCTGCGTATCGACTCATCGAACTTCAAGGACTTCTACCTCACGCCCGGCGAGACCACCCAGGAGAGCCTCTTCGACTTTGCTGACAACGTGAAGGAAGGGCGCTCCGATCTGGATTTGCTCTTCGAGGTGCTGCCCAAGCTCGGCATCCCGTACTCCGCGAAGATCGAGGAGCGCATGCTTGCTGACAAGAAGGTCTTTTTCGTTGATGACGACAAATTGGCGGCCTGCTTCGATGCGAACGTTGGCTCCGACACCATCGAGGAGATGGCGAAGGCCAAGCCCTGGTATGCCGTCATCCGCAACTCATCCATGGCCGACGACGCCACGCACGCCAACTACGAGGAGCTGTTCCGCACCTACAGCCCCGACACCGTTCCCCAAGTGATTTAAGGCGTCGAGATGAAGTTCAAGTTCAAAGTACAACAGTATCAAAACGACGCCGCAGACGCGGTGACCTCGGTTTTCGAGGGGCAGCCAAACCAGGGTGCCTCCGTCTACCTGCGCGATCTGGGTCGCAAGCCCAAGCGCGCGCAGAGCGAGATCGATTTCGGCGACGAGAGCACTGAGGGCTATGCCAATGCGCCCATCGCGCTCTCGGGCGCCGATATGCTGACAAACGTGCGCGCGGTGCAGCGACGCAACCAAATCCCAGAGTCGGAGGAGCTTTTCTGCGGCATGGGAGCCTGCCAGCTGGACGTCGAGATGGAGACGGGCACTGGTAAGACCTACGTCTACACCAAGACGATGCTCGAGCTCAATCGCCTATACGGCTGGTGCAAGTTCATCGTGGTGGTGCCATCGGTCGCCATCCGCGAGGGCGTGGCCAAGAGCCTGGAGAACACCCAGGAGCACTTCTTCTCCCAATACCACAAGAAGATCAGGTTCTTCATATACGACTCGGACAACCTGACCGAGCTGGATGCGTATTCCCAGTCGAGCGACGTCAACTGCATGGTCATCAACATGCAGGCGTTCAACGCGTCGATGAAGGAGGGCGCTAAGAACAAGGCGGCGCGCATCATCTTCGACGAGCGCGACGAGTTCAGCAGCCGTAGGCCCATCGACGTCATAGCGGCGAACCGCCCCATTGTCATCTGCGATGAACCCCAGAAGATGGGAAAGAAGGGGGGCGCGACCCAGAAGGGCATCGCCCGCTTCAACCCGCTGTTCGTGCTGAACTATTCGGCAACTCATAAGGAGAAGCACGACCTGGTGTATGCCCTGGACGCCTTGGACGCCTACAACCAGAAACTCGTCAAGCGCATCGAGGTGAAGGGCTTCGCCCTCAAGAACATGCGCGGAACCGACGGCTACCTGTACCTGCGCGACATCGTGGTGAGCAAGAACCGCGCTCCCGAGGCAGTTATCGAGTTCAAGTGCATGAGTGCGGGCGGCAAGGTGCGCAAGAGGACTGCGCGCTTCGGCGAGGGCGACAGCATATACGACGTCAGCGGTTCGACGAAGCTCGAAGCGTACCGCGGCTACACCCTCGCGAGCGGCAACGACGGAGTGGTCCCGCCACAGGACGGACGCGCGGGCTACGTGCGTTTCCTGGACGGTTCTATCGGGGACGACGGGCGCATCTACATCGGCGAGGTCTACGCCGACTCCGCCGCCGATGACATGCAGCGCCTACAGATACGCGAGACGATCTTGAGCCACCTGCAGAAGGAGGAGGCGCTTTTCCGCCGCGGCATCAAGTGCCTGAGCCTTTTCTTCATCGACCAGGTGGCGAAGTACCGTGACCTCTCCGGCAACGGCGAGACCGTGGGCTACGGCAAGATCTTCGAGGAGGAGTACGAGGCCATCGTCTCCGACAGATTGAAGCACCCCACGCAGGACGACATCCTCGACCCCTCCTACGCGCAGTACCTCGGGCGATTCGAGGCGCGCTCGGTGCACTCCGGCTACTTCTCTGTGGACAAGAAGGGCAATGCCGTTGAGTCGAAGGCCGAGAAGAAGTCCGAGCGCGAGGACGGCATCGGCATCAACGACGACGACGCGAAGCGTGCCTACGACCTGATCCTGCGCGATAAGGAGCGCCTGCTTTCGTTCGATGAGCCGGTGCGCTTCATTTTCAGCCACTCTGCGCTGCGCGAGGGCTGGGACAACCCGAACATCTTTCAGATATGCACGCTCAAGGAGTCGGGTTCTGAGACGAGCAAGCGCCAGGAGGTCGGCCGTGGCATGCGCCTGGCGGTTGACCAGGAAGGCAACCGCCAGGACGCCGCTCTGCTGGGACCCGACGAGGTGCACCGCGTGAACTTGCTCACCGTGATCGCGTCGGAGAGCTACGAGACGTTCGTGAGGGATTTGCAGACCGATATAAGCAAGAGCCTGCGCGAGCGCCCGAAGAAGGTGGAGATGAACCTGTTCAGCGGGTGCGACGTCGTGCTCGACGGCGAGACGGTCTCCTTCACCGAGGAGGAGTCGAAGCGCATCTACAAGGCTCTTTACAAGTGCGACCTCATCGACGACGACGACAAGCCGACCGCCGAGTTCCGCAAGGCTGTCGAGGGCGGCACCTTCGTGGAGTACTTCGTCGTGAAGCTGCCCGAGGGCATCGCCGACACCGCCCACGCCAAGGCGGTCGAGGCGCTGGTGAGAAGCGTCTACGACGCGCACGCGCTCGACGGCATGATTGGGCGCGCCCAGGAGAAGATTATCGAGAACACGCTGACCGATAACTTCGCCAAGCGCGAGTTCAAGGAGCTGTGGGCGCGCATCAACCGCAAGCACGCCTACACGGTGAGCTTCTCGGACGACGAGCTGAGGAGCAAGTCGATAGAGCGCATCAACAGCGATTTGCGCGTGAGCAGGCTGCAGTACACTTTGACGGTCGGCGGGCAGAAGTCACAGGCCACGCGCGACGAGGTGCAGGCCGGCTCGTCGTTCGGCAGCGTTCAGACTGAGACTCGCGACGTCGACGCTGGCACCGCGTCCGTGGGCGTGACCTACGATCTCGTGGGCGAGGTGGCGCAGGCCGCCGCCATCACACGCAGGAGCGCCGCGACGATTCTCGCCAGTATCGACCCCAACGTGTTCGAGCTCTACCGCGTGAACCCCGAGGAGTTCATCAAGAAGGCCGCTGCGCTCATCGTGTCGGAGAAGGCGACGATGGTCGTTGAGCACATCAGCTACCACGAGATCGACGACGTCTACGACGAGGCTATTTTCACCGAGCGCATGCCCGACAACGCGAGCAAGGCGTACGAGGCTAAGAAGAACATCCAGCGCTTCGTGTTCCCTGACTCCGACGGCGAGCGCAGGTTCGCCGAGGATATGGATGCCGCCGCGGAGGTGGCAGTCTACGCCAAATTGCCTCGAACGTTCCAGATTCCCACGCCGGTGGGCAACTACGCCCCAGACTGGGCCATCGCCTTCAAGGAAGGCAGCGTGCGCCATGTGTTCTTCGTCGCCGAGACCAAGGGCACCATGGACACGATGGAGCTCTCCGGCGTGGAGAACGCCAAGATCGCCTGCGCCAAGAAGCTCTTCAACGAGATGAGCACGGGCGACGTGCGCTACCACAATGTGGCAACGTACGAGGACCTGCTCGAGGTAATGGGCAGGATGAGCTAGGCAACGTTTATGGAAAGTAAGGATAATCAGAAGGATACAGTTCTTTCGATTTATGCGAGCCCTTTGACGTTCGCGAAATCGGCTCACTGGGAATTATTCGTCGGATAGATAGGCCTTTAAGGATGGATGCTGGAAAAGCAACGATAAGTGGCGTGCTCAACGGATCGCGCCTGCTCGAAATACCCTTTTACCAAAGGGCGTACGTCTGGGGAGAAGAGCAATGGGAGCGCTTCCTCGGCGACATGGAGTTCGTCACGGCCTCGAAGCGACCCTATTTCCTGGGCTCCATCATTCTGAAGCAGGCCTCCTCTGGCAACACCTGGTCTGAGGTGTCCGAGGTTCGTACCGTCATCGACGGCCAGCAGCGTCTCACAACCATGGTCATCTTCTTCAAGGCGCTTTGCGCGATAACCGACGCCGACTGGCTGTTCAAGCGAGATTTCGTTCTGGAGACCGGCGAAGTTGCCCTAAGGCACGGCAAGTACGACCGCCAGGACTTTGAGAGGGTCATCAGCGCCACGGGCTCTGAGTCCGTCGGGGGCTCCTCGGCCATAATCCTTGCCTACAATTACTTCCTCAAGAACATCGACCCCGAAAAGGTCGACAGGAACACGATAAAGTCGAACGTCCAGTTCGTCTGCATCGACCTCACCGAGGGCGAGGACGAGCAGCAGATATTCGACACCATCAACTCGCTCGGGGTGCGCCTGACAACGGCGGAGCTCCTTAAGAACTACTTCTTCAACCGCGAGAACGAGCAGGCGTTCAAAGAGTGCTGGGAAGACATCTTCGAGCCCACGGCGGAGAAGAGGGAGTATTGGGAGCAGGAGGTCGTTACCGGGCGCATCAAGCGCACGCTCATCGACCTCTTCTTCGACGCGTTCCTCCAGATTCTGGTCCAGGACAAGGAGCGTGGCGTCACGACTGAGGACAAACTCGTCTATTCGCGCACCTCCAACCTCTTCCAATCCTACAAGGATTTCATCGGCAAGTACTGCAACGGGGACAAGGACGAGATTCTCGACAGCATGAAGGCGTATGCTGGGGTGTTCGAGTCCACGTTCGACCCAAGCTGCTGCGACGCGGACGTCCCCTCCGCTCCCGGCGTCGAGCGCCTGAACGTGCTGATATTCGGCCTCAAGAACTCTACGCTCATCCCATATGTGCTATACGTTCGCAAGAACGCGGAGTCTTCGGGCGGTGAATCCGAGGTCTTTGCCTTGCTCGAGAGCTACATCATCCGCCGAATGCTGGTCCGGGCGACCACGAAGAACTACAACAGGCTGTTCACCTCGCTGATCCTGAACGAAGTGAAGGACGCCGAGGCCCTGAGGAAGGCGCTCGAGGCCAATGAGGAGGCGACGACGTACATGCCCGGCGATGCCGAGGTTCGGACGGCGTTCGAGGAATCGTGCCTCTACAACCTTCAGTCCAAGGGCGTCCTCTATCTGCTGGAAAGCGCCATTCGCCCTGGCATGAGCAGCACGGCCCTGCTCGGGTTCAACCAGTACTCCCTCGAGCACATGATGCCCAAGAAGTGGCGCAACAAATGGGGAGCCCTCGATGACGAGGCTGCCACCCGAAGGGACCGGAAGCTCCTCACGCTCGGCAACCTCGCCATCATCACGCATTCTCTCAACGCCTCCATCCGCGACGCAGATTGGACCACCAAGAAGCAGGGAAACGGATACAACGACGGCTTGGCCCTCTGCGCCGCCGGCCTAGCGACAATGGCCGACGTTTTGGAGAAAGAGTCTTGGGATGAGGACGACATCGCCGATCGTGCCGAATGGCTTGCGAACAAGGCGTTGGAGGTCTGGCGCTAGGCCTATCTTCGTCCCATTTCAAAGATGCTTGCGGTGTCGGAGCCTACGTCCACGACACCTGTCGTCGGCTCTTCCAAAGACGCGGTTCGTGGCAACGCCTCAACCGCTGGCGTGTCATCAGGCTCGCCAAGCGCCAGGAAGAATCCCATCACAAGCTCGACTCACGGCTGCAAGGACTCGCTCAGCTCGCCATAGGATGCCACCAGGCTCACTTCCTTGGCCAACTCCGCCATCGAGTCCTTCAACGCCTTTTGAACGCTCACAGAGGGCCTCACCTCAACTTGGGTATCGGTGAGCTTGGCAATGATGTAGTCCTGCCGGTTCATGCCGTTCCAGGCAGCCAACTCGCATATGAGGTTGTGCTCCTCGGGCGTGCAACAAAACACCATCGTCTTGTTGCGCTTGCGGGCGCTGTTCTCGCACGGCATCCTTCTTACCCCCTCGCCCCCGTCGAGCGCGGCGGCCATCTAGTCCCGCTTCATGGGGAACAGGTGCGCATAGCGGTAGGTGATGCCCGCCGTCTCGTGCCCCATATGATCGGCGATTGCGAGCGCCGTGAAACCCATGTTGATGAGCAGGCTAACGTGGCTGTGGCGCAAGTCGTGGATTCTGATGCGCTTCACGCCCGTCTTTCTGCAGCCGCTCGTCCTGGGCTTCGAGGAGAGGGCCGAGCACAGCCCTATGCTGGCTCAGGCGATCAAGGCGTGGAAGCGTGTGATTGATTCGGAAAAAGCCGGCGAGATGACCCCCGAAGAGGTGGCCGATTGGAAGGCGAGTTTCGGGGCAAAATAAAGCCACCGAGGGCAATGATTCGAATCAAAATCGCAGCTCAAAGCGCAATAAAGACCCCCGAAACCGCTTGATTTCGGAGGTCTTTCCAATCTGTCATTCCCGTTTGTTGCAGGTGGCTTGGCGGCGTCTGACCACTCATGACGCGCCGTGGCGCTCTGGGAATGATTTCAGGTGGCTTGCAAGAATCGGGGTTAGGTCACTCCCACTCTATGGTGGCCGGGGGCTTGGAGGTCACGTCGAGGACGACGCGGTTGACCTCGGGCACCGAGTTCGTGATGCGCGTGGAGATGCGGGCCAGGACGTCGTAGGGCAGGCGCGTCCAGTCGGCCGTCATCGCATCCTCGGAGGACACGGGGCGCAAAACGATCGGGTGGCCGTAGGTGCGACCGTCCCCCTGGACTCCCACACTGCGCACGTCGGCCAGCAGGACGACCGGGCACTGCCAGATCTCCTGATCCAGGCCGGCGGCGGTCAGCTCCTCGCGGGCAATCAGGTCGGCGGCGCGCAGGATGTCGAGGCGCTCGCGCGTGACCTCGCCGATGATGCGGATGCCCAGGCCAGGGCCCGGGAAGGGCTGACGGTTCACCAGGTACTCGGGCAGGCCCAGCTCACGGCCGACCGCACGCACCTCATCCTTGAAGAGGGTACGCAGGGGCTCGACCAGCTCAAAGGTCATGTCCTCGGGCAGGCCACCCACGTTGTGGTGGCTCTTGATGTTGGCCGCGCCCTCGCCGCCGCCGGACTCGACGACGTCGGGGTACAGGGTGCCCTGGACGAGGAACTTCACCTCGCCGCCGGCGGCGCCGACCTCTTCGATGACCTGCTTCTGGGCGGCCTCGAAGGAGCGGATGAACTCGCGGCCGATGATCTTACGCTTCGCCTCGGGCTCGGTGACGCCGGCCAGGGCGGACAGGAAGCGCTCGGACTCGTCGCACGTAATGACGCGAATGCCCATGCCGCGCGCGTAGTCGTTCTCGACCTGCTCACGCTCGCCCGCGCGCAGCAGGCCATGGTCGATGAAGAAGCAGGTGAGCTGGTCGCCGACGGCCTTGTGCACGAGGGCCGCGGCCACGGAGGAGTCCACGCCGCCGGACAGGGCGCAGATGACCTGCGCATCGCCGACCTGCTCGCGAATCTTGGCAACCTGCTCGTCCACGATGGAACCGGCGGTCCACGTCGGCTCCAGGCCGGCACCCTCGTAGAGGAAGTTCTTCAGGGCGTCCTGGCCGAACTGGGAGTGGCCCACCTCGGGGTGCCACTGCAGGCCATACAGGCGACGCTCACGCGACTCGAAGGCCGCGACGGGGGTCTCGGAGGTGGAGGCCGTGACGGTGAAGCCCTCGGGCGCGCCCTGAACGGCGTCGCCGTGGCTCATCCACACGATCTGGTCGTCGGGGGTGCCGCCGAACAGGCAGGAGTCACCGGCCACGGTGGCCTCGGTATGCCCGTACTCGCGGGTGCCGGTGCGACCGACGGTGCCGCCGAGGGCGTGGGCCATGGTCTGGAAGCCGTAGCAGATGCCCAGGACGGGCACGCCAGCCTCAAAAATCGCGGGATCGACGGAGGGCGCACCCTCCTCGTACACGGAAGACGGGCCACCGGACAGGATGATGGCGGCGGGCTCCTTGGCGAGCATGTCCGCCACGCTCATGGTGTGGGGGACGATCTCGGAGTAGACGAAGGCCTCACGCACGCGGCGTGCGATCAGCTGGGCGTACTGCGCGCCGAAGTCGACGACGAGGACGGGGTGCATGTCAGTAGCGTTCACCCTCCCCATGCTACCCGCGCCCGCCCCGACCCGTCGCGCGCCACCACGCATATCACCCCGGGCGGAGCGGACGCAAAAGCAGCCCCGTCCCCCGGGAGGGACGAGGCCGACTCGCTTCACGCTCGAAGGCGCGCTCTCAGCGTAGGACGGAGCGCAGCACGGGGAAGAGCCCGGCGGCGACCGCAGCCTTGACGAGGTCGCCGATGATGAAGGGGACGAAACCCTTGGCGAGGCCGTCGGCGAGGGTCATGTGGGCGAAGGGGATCATCCACGCCAGGCCGGCGACATAGACGGAGAACAGGGAGGCCACGGCGACGGGCGCCATGGTGAGGATGCGACGGTCCGCGCCGCGCTGGGCGGCCAGGCCGGCGATCGCGGCAACCAGGAAGTAGCCGAGGACGTAGCCGAACGACGCGAAGGCCCAGCCGACGTTGGTGCCGGTGAAAACGGGTACTCCGGCGACGCCGAGGAGGGCGTAGGCGGCGACCGAGACGAGGCCTCGGCGGGCTCCCAGGGTCGCACCCACTGACAGGGCGCCGAGGGTTCCCAGCGAGACGGGAACGGGAGTGAAGGGCAGCGGGATGGAGACGCGGGCCAGGACGATCATGGCGAGAGTGCCCGCGACGACGAGCGCGATCTCGCGCACGATGGTGCCGCCGAAGCGGTCGGCGAGGACGCGGTTTCCGCGCGCGGGGAGCGCGGGGGCGATGGTCAGCGTGGACATGCGATGCCTTTCGACGGGGCCAGAGGCCTTTATTCAATAATTGAACGATATGCTGCCCTCATCCCCCTGTCAACTACGCCCGACGAAATCACAGGGGCGGGCGCCCACCGGCGCCCGCCCCCGCAACGCCCGAGCGGGACAGGTCAGCGCCCAAAGCGGCGCGCGCCCGTCTCAGTGCGCGAAGTGGCGCGTGCCCGTCAGGTACATCGCGATGCCAGCGGCATTCGCCGCATCGATCGACTCCTGGTCACGAACCGACCCGCCCGGCTGAACCACGGCCTTCACGCCAGCATCGATGAGCACCTGGAGGCCGTCGGCGAAGGGGAAGAACGCGTCGGAGGCGGCAACAGCACCCACGGAACGGCGCTCGGGAGCCTGCGCCACGACCTCGGAAGCGCGAGCGCCTCCCGCGCTGTCCACGCTCGACGCGCCGGCGTCGCCCGTCGAGCGCGAGCCCAGCGTGTTCGCGCGTTCGACCGCCAGCTTGCAGGAATCCACGCGGTTGACCTGGCCCATGCCGACTCCCACCGAGGCGCCGCCCTTAACCAGCAGGATCGCGTTGGAACGAACCGCGCGCACCGCGCGCCACGCGAACTCCAGGTCCGCCAGGGTCGCCTCGTCGACGGGAGCGCCGGCGGCCAGCGTCCAGTTCTCCGGTGCGTCCCCGGGAGCGTCAATGTCGTCGCGCTCCTGGACCAGCAGGCCGCCGCTAATCTGCTTGAACTCATAGGACCCGCGGGCCGGGGGCTCAACCTGCAGGACGCGCAGGTTCTTCTTGGCGGCCAGCACCTCCAGTGCCCCCTCCTCGTAGTCGGGTGCCAGGACGACCTCCGTGAAGATCGGAACGATCTGGCGCGCAAGCTCCACGCTCACCGGACGATTCACGGCGATCACGCCGCCGAAGGCCGAGACGGGATCGCAGGCATGCGCCAGGCGATGCGCCCGCGCGACGTCGTCGGCCACCGCGATACCGCAGGGATTCGCGTGCTTGACGATCGCCACGCAGGGGCGCTCGTGGTCGAAGGCGGCGCGCAGCGCGGCGTCGCCGTCTGTATAGTTGTTGAAGCTCATCGCCTTGCCGTGCAGCTGTCGCGCGTTCGCGATGCCGGGAAGCAGGGCCTCCTCGTCGAAGAAATCGTCCTCGAAGGACTCGTCGATCTCGCGATACACGGCCGCGCCCTGGTGCGGGTTCTCGCCGTAGCGCAGCGACTCCACGCGCTCAAAGGCGTCGGCCACGAACACGGGCATGCCCTCCGCCTCGCCCTCCTGAGCGGCCTCGACGTCGACTTCCTCGCCCGCCTCGTAGCCCAGGGACTCCAGGAAGGCCGCCTCGGAGGCGTCCAGGCGCGCCTCGGCCGCGTCGTCCAGGGCCTCGCGCACCTCCTCCAGCCCCAGCTCGTCCGACAGCCAGCCCGCGATCGCAAGGTCGTAGGTCGCCGTGTGGGCGAACGCCTCGGCGGCCAGCGCGCGGCGCTGCTCAAGGGTAAAGCCTTCCCCCGCCACGGCCTCGGCCACGTCGGCGTAACGCTCCGGGGAGGTCACCACCGCGACCGACGGGTGGTTCTTCGCGGCGGCACGCACCATCGACGGCCCGCCGATGTCGATCTGCTCGACGCACTCGTCGAAGGAAGCTCCCGAGGCGACCGTGTCCTCGAAGGGATACAGGTTGCAAACGACCAGGTCGAAAGGCTTGATGCCCAGCGAGGCGATCTGCTCGCGGTGCGAAGCCTTGCGCTGGTCGGCCAGGATGCCGGAGTGAACGAACGGATGAAGGGTCTTCACACGCCCCTCAAGCACCTCGGGGAAGCCCGTCACATCATCGACGGGGGTCACGGGAACGCCCGCGGCCGCGATGCGAGCAGCCGTGGAACCGGTGGACACGATCTCCACACCGGCCTCGCCGAGCGCGCGCGCCAGCTCCTCCAGCCCCTCCTTGTCGTACACGGAAATCAGGGCCCGCTTGATGGGGCGCACGTCGACGGGTTCCAGGTTGTCCAGGGAGACGGACATAGATCCTCCAGGTTGAGAGCCAAACCCAGGCGCCCAGGCGGGCGACGCCTCGCGGGATGTGCAGCCGCTCCCCGGTGGTGATCCACCCTCGCCAGTCGCGGCACCTCCCAGTCTAGTCGAGGGCCTAGCGCCCCGTCTCCCCCGTTAGGGGATCGTCCGTCTCACTGCCGTCGCGCGCCGCATCCGCGTCGTGTTCGCCGGCCGCGGGATCGGCGTCCTCCTCGCCGCCCGGCTCGGCCCACGCCTCGTCCGTGCCGCTGTCCGCGCCGCTGTCCGAGCCAGCCGCATCCTTCTCGTTGATCAACGAGGCGGTGGCCGCCTCACGGGACGACCGCTCGGCGCGGCGTCGGCGCAGCGCCTCCCCCTCGGAGCGCACCCGTCCCGCCCCCTGACCAACGAGCGCCAGCGTCGTCGGATGCGTCCCGAGCGCCACGAGCATCGCAGGCACGGCGATCTCCAGGAACAACGCGAGCGTCACCCATCCCACGCGCGGCCCCATGACGGACAGGCGCACCGAGCCCATGCTCATCGTCGCGCTCCACATCCACAGGGCGATCACGGACGTGAAGACGCACGAGGCCAGGACCCCCTGCGCGCTCTGGTGCAGCAGGTGCGCGCGCCGGAAGAGTCGCGACGAGGCAAGGCCGAGCCCCAAGCCCAGCGCGATCGGAACGATGAGCACCCAGCTGCCGGGAGCCGTCTCCGGGACCGCGCCCAGCAGCGGGATCGGCGCGATCGGCCCGGGGCCCGCCGCCGTGGGCGAATGCAGCGAATCCGTTGCCGTCATGAAGCCGACGCCCGACCACCAGGCCGCAGCCCACGCCATGACCGTCGGCGCGAACGCCGCCTGCACGCCGACGATGAACGCCGTATCCGTGCCCGACGAGGCCCCCAGCAGCTCCTGGATGCCACTCACCCGACCCCACCCGGCCGCGAGCGCCGCCAGCGCGGCGAGCGCCGACGCGGCAACCGTGGCGGCCGTTAGCAGGCCGCCCATCTTGAAGCCGCCCGAAATCCAGTGCTGCATTGTGGGCGCGTCGCTGTCGCGAGAGAAGCGGGAGACGACGAACCATACGGAGCCGATGAGGGGGATGAGGATCGCGCCGGTCGTGCCCGTCCACCACTGCGAGTGGGAGCCGGAGGCGCCCGACAGGAACCAGGAGGCGAGAAGGAAGCCCGGGACCGCAAAGAGGGCGGAGGAGCGGGGAAAACCCGCGGTCGTGCGCAGCAGGATGCGCACGAGGACGATCAGGAGGGCTCCGATCAGCGTCGGGACAGCGCGGTAGTTCACTCCCCCGGCCACCGACGTGCCGCCCACGACGGCGACCCACAGGTCACCGCCCAGGCCCAGCGCGTCGCGCGGGGTCGTCTCGTTCATCCACGTGTTCGAGCGCAACGACAGGTAGGCGATCATGGTCAGGACCGTCGTGATCGCCCAGCCCGCGAAGGCGGCTTCGATGCCCGCAAGCATTCCGCGCGCCCACCCCTTGGGGACGGCGACGCGGATGGTCGCGCGATCCGCCACGTAGGTGGTCGTGGTTCGCCGGGGGCTGGGTACTTCTCTGATGCGCTCGCTCACAGGCCAATGGTGTCAGAATCGGCCCGGGGCCGCGACGCTGCGCGCCGACCCCGGGCCGATTGATGCTGTGACGTTAGCGCGAGAGGATCTCGCGCGCGATCTGCGCGGTCTGCGAGGGAGTGCGGCCCACGTGCACGCCCACGGCCTCAAGGGCCTCCGCCTTCGCGGCGGCCGTTCCCGACGAGCCGGATACGATCGCGCCCGCGTGCCCCATCGTCTTCCCCTCGGGCGCGGTGAAGCCCGCGATGTAGGCGACGACGGGCTTGGTCATGTTCTCCTGGATCCAGGCGGCAGCCCGCTCCTCGGCGTCGCCGCCGATCTCGCCGATCATTATGACGAGGTCCGTGTCGGGGTCCTCCTCGAAGGCAGCCAGGGCGTCGATGTGCGTGGTGCCCACGACGGGGTCGCCGCCGATGCCCAGGCAGGTGGTAAAGCCAAAGTCGCGCAGCTCGTACATGAGCTGGTAGGTCAGCGTTCCCGACTTGGACACGAGGCCGAGACGACCCGGACCCGTGATGTCGGCCGGGGTGATCCCCAGGTTCGACTGCCCGGGGGAGATGATGCCGGGGCAGTTCGGGCCGATGAGGCGCGCTCCCGCCTCAAGGGCTCGCTCGACGACGATCGTCGAGTCCTGGACGGGAATGCCCTCGGTGACCAGGACGATCGTCTCGATGCCGGCCTCGATGGCCTCAAGGGCGGCGCCCTTCGCGAAGGCCGGGGGCACGAAGATGACGGAGGCGTTTGCGCCCGTCGCCTCGCGGGCCTCGGCGACCGTCCCGAAGACGGGGACCTCGACCTGGGAGTCGGTTACCCGGTCCGCGGCCGGGCCGTAGCCGACCACGTCGAAGGTGACGGTCGTGCCCGCCTTGCGCGGGTTCGTGCCGCCCACGATGGTGGTGCCGGCGCTGAGCATGCGCTGTGTGTGCTTGCGCCCCTCGGCGCCGGTCATGCCCTGGACGATGACCCGGGTGTTCGAGTTGACGAAGATAGTCACGGTGGTTCTCCTGCGGTTCTCGGGTCGTTACTTCGACGAGGCCTGGGCCGCGAGCTCAGCCGCGCGCCGGGCCGCCCCGTCCATCGTCTCTTCCATGTGGACCAGGGGGTTGGCCGCCTCGGCGAGAATCGCACGCCCCTCCTCCACCTTGTTGCCGTCGAGGCGCACGACGAGCGGCTTGGAGGCACCCTCCCCCAGTGTTTCGAGCGCGCCGACGACGCCTCGGGCCACCTGATCGCAGGCGGTGATGCCCCCGAAGACGTTGACGAAGACGGAGCGCACCTGCTCGTCCCCAAGGATGATCTCCAGCCCCTTGGCCATGACCTCGGCGGAGGCGCCGCCCCCGATGTCGAGGAAGTTCGCGGGCTTCATCCCGCCGAACTCCTCGCCCGCCATCGCGACCACGTCAAGGGTCGACATGACGAGGCCTGCACCGTTTCCGATGACCCCGACCTCGCCCTCGAGGCGCACGTAGTTGAGTCCGGCCTCCTTCGCGGCGGCCTCGCGCGGATCCTGCGCCGCCTGGTCCACGAGCTCTGCGTGGCCGGGGTGGCGGAAGCGCGCGTTGTCATCCAGGGTCACCTTGCCGTCAACCGCCCAGATGGAGCCGTCGGGACTCGACACGAGGGGGTTGACCTCCACGAGGGTGGCGTCCTCGTCGCAGTAGACCTTCCACAGTGTTTCGAGGACGGGGGCGATGGCCGCACCCGTCTCCTCGTCGAAGCCCGCCTCGCGGGTGATGCGGTCGGCGACCTCGGCGTCGATGCCGACGACCGGGTCCAGGGGAACGCGGGCGAGGGCCTCGGGTCGTTCCTTCGCGAGGGTTTCAATGTCCATGCCTCCCTCGCGCGAGCACATCGCCAGGTGGCGGCGGTTCGAGCGGTCCAGGAGGATCGAGAAGTAGTATTCGGCGGCGATGTCCGCGCCGGACGCGATCATGAGCTTGCTGACGACGTGCCCCTTGATGTCGAGGCCGAGGATGGCCTGCGCCTTCTCGTAGGCCTCGTCGGCTGTGCGGGCGAGCTTGACACCGCCGGCCTTGCCGCGACCACCGGTCTTGACCTGGGCCTTGACGACCAGGAGCGAGGCGCCGTCCGCCAGCAGTTCACGCGCACCCTCGCGTGCCTCGTCGGGAGTCGACGCCAGGCGGTAGTCCAGCACGGGTACACCGTGTTCCTTGAACATCTGCCGGGCCTGGTACTCGTAAAGATCCACCTTATTCCCTCCGTTGAACGTGGTGTGCTCAGCGCAGTAATTCTATCGTGCGACCGGCGGGAATGCCCTCATTGCCGCACATTATCAACGCTTTCAGAGTCCTTGACCGTAGCGCACAACCTCTTTGACGTTGCTTTGCGTTAAGCGCCGTCGCGGCCCCGCTCGCCGGGCACGCCTACCCCGTGCGCAAGGGGAGTTGCCGGGCTTCAGTGTTGCTGCTCGCGCCCACATCGGCGATCGCGATCGCGTTCGCATTGCGGATAGGACGCCCGCTTGCGGATAGGACGCCCGCTTGCGGATAGGTCAATCGCTTCTGGATAGGTTACTAACCTATCCACGTGCGCATAACCTATCCACATGCACATTTCCTATCCACGTGCGACCCCGCCATCGCGAGCATGAGCGCCCTCAACCGCACCCTAACCCGGAGATGCGTGCGTTGGCCCATCGATGCGAGCGCTGGCCCGATCGTGCGAGCATGGGCAGCCCCGCCCACACTCCAGTTATCGGGTTAACATGCGCACGAACGGGTTAACGCTCCCGTCAACGGGTTAACGTGCGCAAGAGGGGAAGTGCACGTCGTGAGGGAGACAAGGCCCGTCCCCCGGATCACCGCAGGTCCCAGCCCAACAACCCCAACGCCCGCCCCGGGCCGCCACGATACCAGGGCAGGCCTCGGGATCTATCACTCCAAGCCATAGGCTCGCGAAGCTGGTGGCAAGCCCCGCGACGCCGCGGCAAGCGACGCCGGGGGAGACAGCGCGGCAAGCGACGCCGGGGGACGACAGCGCCAATCCTGACGCTACAGCAAGCACGGCACATCCCGGAACAACAGCAACCGCCGCCGCGGGCCCGGCGGCGCGGCAAGCGAGCGGCTGTGGCTCGCTAGGAGACCTTCTCCATCGGTGCCATGCGCACGAGGAGGCGCTTTTCTGCCATGCCAAAGCGGATTCGGGCAACGGTGCGCTGCCCCTCCCCCTCGACGCCCGTGACGGTGCCGTTCCCTAGGGTCGCGTGCTTGACGCGGTCCCCAACCTTGAGGGCGAGGACCGGCTTGTCCTCCGCGGGAGCGGCAGCGGGGGCCACGCCCATCCGGGTCACCTTGCGCGCGCCCGCAGGCTTGGCGGCACCACCGCTCGCGGCGCCGCGCCCAGACCCGAAGGCACCCGCATCGCGCTCGCCCCACGGGTCACGCCCTTCGGCACCGCGCTTCCTGCTGTACGAAGCTGACCCGTACGAGCCGCCGTAGGAGGCGCGCATGCGCTCCCCGGATGTGGTCGCGCGGCGCACGTCGAGCAGCTCGGCGGGAATGTCGTCAAGGAAACGCGAGGGCGGCATCTCCTGCGGGGTCCCCCACGCGCTGCGCACGGCGGCGCGCGTCAGGTAGAGGCGCTCGCGCGCGCGAGTGATCGCCACGTAGGCGAGGCGCCGCTCCTCCTCCAGCTCGCTCTCGTCCCCGAGGCTTCGCTGGTGTGGGAAGGTGCCGTCCTCCATGCCGGTGACGAACACCGATGGGAACTCCAGGCCCTTCGCGGTGTGGACGGTCATGAGGGTGACCTGCCCGCCGCGCTGTCCCTCGGCGGGAACCTGGTCCGAGTCGGCCACGAGGGCGACCCTCTCGAGGAAGTCCGCCAGACCCCCGCCCGGAGCGTCGGCCGCGAAGGCGCCGGCGACCGAGTGCAGTTCCGCCAGGTTCTCCACGCGCGAGGCATCCTGCGGGTCGTCGCTGCGCCGCAGCTCCGCGAGGTAGCCCGTGCGGTCGAGCACTTCCTCGAGGATGTCCGCAGGGGAAGCGCCGCGCGCCTCGGCCGCGCGTAGCGTCTCGATGAGCCCCCAGAAGGCGGCCGCGGACTTCGCGGCGCGCGGGGTAATGCCCACGACCTCAGGCACGCCGGCGGAATCGGGCGCGCCAGCAGGCGCCGCAGCACCCGGCGACGAGGCCGCCTCCCCCGCTCGCGCACCAGCCGGGCTGTCCCCCGCGCCCCGAGTGGGGGCAACGAGCTCGACCCCGGCCTCGTCCGAGGCGGCGGGGCGCGCGAGAGCGTCGACGTCGATACCCTCACCCTCGCCGACGGGCGATCCGGCGCGCAGCCACAGGTGGCGCAGGGCGGCGCCGAAGGAGACGCCGTAACGCGAGGCGTGGGCGGCGATGGCCTCCTCCGCTTTGGCCCCGATGCCGCGCTTGGGGACGTTGAGGACGCGGCGGGCGGCGACCGTGTCGTCGGGGTTGGAAATGACCTGCAGGTACGCCAGAGCGTCCTTGATCTCGCGGCGCTCGTAGAAGCGCGTACCGCCGACGACCCGGTACGGGATGCCCTGGCGCACGAGGAGTTCTTCGAGCGCGCGCGACTGGGCGTTCGTGCGGTAGAAGACCGCGATGTCTCCCCAGTCGGCGCCGCCGTCGGCCAGCCGGTCGATCTCTCCGACCACGAAGCGAGCCTCATCGTGCTCCGAGTCGGCGGCGTCCAGGGTGATGAGAGCGCCGTCGCCCGAGGCCGTCCACAGGTTCTTGGCGCGGCGCCCATTATTGCGCGCGATGACGGCGTTCGCCGCCGACAGGATGTTCTGCGTGGAACGGTAGTTCTGTTCCAACAGGATGGTGCGCGCGCCCACGAAATCGCGCTCGAACTCCTCGATGTTGCGGATCGTGGCTCCGCGGAAGGCGTAGATCGACTGGTCGGAGTCTCCCACGACGGTCAGCTCGGCGGGTTCGACGCCGTCGGCGCCCTCCCCGACGAGGGTGCGCACGAGGACGTACTGCGCGTGGTTCGTGTCCTGGTACTCGTCAACGAGGATGTGGCGGAAGCGCCGGTGGTAGTGCTCGGCGATCAGCGGGTTGGCGCGCAGCATGTCGACCGTGCGCATGATGAGGTCATCGAAGTCCAGCGCGTTCGAGGCGCGCATCCGCTTGTCGTACTCGACGTAGGCGTCGGCGACGATGCGCGAGACCGGGTCCTTTCCCGCGAGCTCGGCGTAGCGCGCCGGGCCGATCAGCTCGTTCTTCGCGTCCGAGATGCGCGCCGCCACCATCTTGGGCGTGAAACGCTTGATGTCCACGTCCATCGCTTTGAGGACCATCTGGATGAGGCGCTGGGAGTCCTGTGCGTCGTAGATCGTGAAGGAGGAGGACAGGCCCGCCGCCTCGTGCTCGTAGCGCAGTAGGCGCACGCACGCCGAGTGGAAGGTCGAGACCCACATGCGCCTCGCGTCCTCCCCCACGAGGGCGCCGGCGCGCTCGCGCATCTCGGCTGCCGCCTTGTTCGTGAAGGTGATCGCCAGTATCTGCCCCGCCCGCGCGCGGCCCGTGGCCAGCAGGTACGCGATGCGATGCGTGAGCACGCGAGTCTTGCCGGAACCCGCGCCGGCCAGGATCAGCAGCGGCGCCCCCGCGTGCGTGACGGCCTCACGCTGGCGGTCATTCAGTCCGCGCGTGAGGGTGTCGGGGTCCACGCCCGGGCGGGTGGGCTGCGCCCATCGGGGCTCGAACGAGGCCGGGGTCGGCTCCCACGCGGAGGCTTCCCCCGAGGCGCCGCCAGGCACGGCGATCTCGGGCCATCCGCCGTCGACGTCGGATCCCAGAGCGTCCTCGACGTCGAAGGCGGGGACCTCCGGCGGCACGTAGTCGTCCTGGTCGCCCCCGCCGGGACCGATCAGGAAACCAAGGTCAGGCAAAGAAGTCGCGTCACTCATCGCCTCTAAGCCTAAACCGCCCCTCCCTCACCTGCGACCCCCGCGCCGGGTGGCACCAGCCACGGGCCGGCTACCGCTCCCCGGAGGGCGTCCACTTGACGGGGAACGCGACGGGGCGAGCGACATGGGGGCGAGCCACAGGGAAACGCGATGGGGGCGAGCCACAGGGGAACGCGACGGGGGCGAGCGACATGGGGGCGAGCAACAGGGGAACGCGACGAGGCCGGGGCCTCCCCTGCCCACTCACGCTGGGGCGGCCCCGGCCTCGTACCAGGCGCTATTTCTTGCGGTACAGGGATTTCGTCGCGTACACGGGCTCGGTCGTGACCTGGATGCCCAGGGAACGGAAGATCCCCTCGTCGACGGGGCCCAGGATGACGGACTCGTGCACGTCGCATCCGCGCAGGGCGCTCAGCTTGCCGAGGGCCCGGCGCGCGTTGTCGTCTCCGTTGGCGCTCACCGCAAGGGCGATGAGGACCTCGTCCGTGTGCAGGCGCGGGTTCCGCGAGCCCAGGTCGCGGGTCTTGAGGCGCTGGATCGGTTCGATCGACTCCGGCGCCAGGAGCTGAACCTCGTCGGGCAAGCCCGCCAGCTTCTTGAGCGCGTTGAGCAGCATCGCCGAGGAGCACCCCAACAGCGCCGACGTCTTGCCCGTGACGATGCTCCCGTCCGGCAGTTCCATGGAGGCTGCGGGCTCGCCCGTGACCTCGGCGAGGGCGAGGGCGGGGCGCACGACCGGGCGGTCCATGCGTCCCACGCCGACCTTCGCCATGAGCAGGGAGATACGACCCGACTGAATCGGCTCGCTCATCTCCTTCGTCTCCGTCACGAGCGCCTTGTAGTAGCGGCGGATGATCTCCTGGCGCGACGCCTCCTTGCAGGCCTCGTCGTCGATGATGCAGCGGCCGGCCATGTTCACGCCCATGTCGGTGGGGCTCTTGTACGGGGAAGCCCCGAGGATCTTGTCAAACAGGCGGTTCAGGACGGGGAAGATCTCCACGTCGCGGTTGTAGTTGACCGTCTTGACCCCGTAGGCCTCCAGGTGGAAGGGGTCGATCATGTTGACGTCGTCCAGGTCGGCCGTGGCCGCCTCGTAGGCGATGTTCACCGGGTGATCCAGCGGGATGTTCCAGATCGGGAAGGTCTCCCACTTCGCGTAGCCGGACTCGATGCCGCGCTTGTGATCGTGGTAGAGCTGGGACAGGCAGGTCGCCATCTTGCCCGATCCGGGGCCGGGGGCGGTGACGACCACGAGGTTTCGGCTGGTCTGAACGTACTCGTTCGCTCCGTATCCCTCGTCCGAGACGATGCGCTCCACGTCGGAGGGGTAGCCGGGGATCGGGAAGTGGCGGTAGACGCGGATGCCGAGCTTCTCGAAGCGCTCCTTGACCTCGGCGGCCGCCCTGTTGCTGTCCGTCCACTGCGTGATGACGACGGAGCCGACGTACAGGCCGCGCTCGCGCAGCTCGTCGATCTGGCGCAGAACCTCGTCGTCGTAGGTGGTACCCACGTCGGCGCGGATCTTGCGCCGCGCGAAGTCCTTGGCGTTGACCGCGACGATGATCTCTACCTCGTCGGCCAGCTCGAGCAGCATGCGCACCTTGTTGTCGGGCGTGAAACCGGGCAGGACGCGCGAGGCGTGCATGTCGTCGATCAGCTTGCCGCCAAACTCCAGGTACAGCTTGCCGCCGAATTCGCTCCGTCGCTGCGCAATGTGCCGAGACTGCATCTCGACGTAACGATCACTGTCAAAACCGATGCGATACATGCATCCTCCGAGGTAGCGGAAATAATGGGGCAGCCCGCGCGGGGCGTTGGGGCGCTGTCACGCTCTCGGGATTCCATTGTAGGCACGCCGACGCTGCGCCCTGCGGACGGCGCGCACGAAAGGGGTTCGACCTCACACGATGTGTCGCTGCATCGCCCAGCGCGTCAGCTCGTTGCGGTTGGAGAGCTGGAGCTTGCGAAGGACGGCGCTCACGTGCGTCTCGACGGTCTTGATGGAGATGAACAGGTCGTGGGCGACTTCCTTGTAGGTGTAGCCTCGGGCGATGAGGCGCATGACCTCCTGCTCGCGCGCCGAGAGCAGGTCCAGCTCGGTGTCGGTCGTGGACACCTCGCCCGTGCCGAAGGCGTCCAGCACGAAGCCCGCCAGGCGCGGGCTGAAAGCGGCGTCACCGGTGGAGACGCGCGCGATAGCCTCGACGAGGTCCGGGGTGGAGATCGACTTGGTGACGTATCCGCGGGCGCCCGCTCGGATGACCTGGACGACGTCCTCGGCGGCGTCCGAGACGGACAGCGCCAGGAAGTTCAACCCGCCGATGTCGCGGCAGGCGGCGGCCACCTCCGCGCCGCCACCGCCGTTGCCTCCGGGCAGGTGCACGTCGAGGAGGGCGACGTCCGGAGTCAGGGCGCGGCACGCGGCGATGGCGCCCTCGACGTCGGAGGCGTCACCGACGACCTCGAGGTCGGCGCCGGAGTTTTCGAGCTCGGCGCGAACGCCGGCTCGAACCATGGGGTGGTCGTCGATGACGACGATTCGGATGGTCACTGTGTCCTCCCGGTGGATGCTGTTTCCTCCAGGATATCGGAGCGGGGCACGCTCAGGGCGATTTCGGTTCCGCGCGCAAGGCGCCTGATCGTGGCTTCTCCCCCGGCTCGGCGCATGCGCCCGAGGATGGAGTCGCGGACTCCGTGGCGGTCTCCCGCGATGGCGGCGGGGTCGAAGCCCTCGCCGGCGTCCTTGATGTAGGCTTCGACGCCCCGGGCGCGCACCTCGACGTAGACGGACACTGGCGGGGCGCCGTGGCGCACCGCGTTCTGGCAGGCCTCGGCCAGGGCGGCCACGAGGGCGAGCTCGCCGGGTCCGGGCCGCATGTCGCCGACGGTGACGACGCTGATGGGCACGCCGTAGCGGCTCTCGACGCCAACGACTGCCTCGGTGACGGCGGCCTCGAGGGAGTCTGCCGCCTGTGCGTAACCCGTGTAGAGCCAGGCGCGCAGCTCGCGTTCCTCGGTCAGGGCGATGGCGCGCACGCGGGAGGGGTCCTCGGCGGAGGCGCGGATGAGCGTGAGCGTTTGGAGGACGGAGTCGTGCAGGTGGGCGGCGATGTCGGCGCGCTCGGATTCGCGCACGCGCTGGGCCTGCGCCTCGGACAGGTCCTTCGTGGTGCGCAGCCACATGGGCACGAACGCGAAGAGGATGCCCGCGACCAGGGCGGCGCCGATGAGGCCGCCGCGCAGGAGGATGACGGGCGGGTTGTCGCGCGAGGCCACGATGACGACGCCGAGGCTCAGCAGCGCTATGCCGCCGAGAACAGCGCCGATGAAACGGAACGAGCGCCAGTTGCCCACCTCGCGGCTCTGGCTCCACACCAGGGTGATTCCGGAGATGATCGACGCGACAGAGCCCAGGTCGCGCCAGTCCAGGACGCTCGTCGCGTTCAGGACCGTTCCGACCACGGCGGCGACCAGCAGCGCGACGCCGGTTGCGATCATTCGGTTGCGCGCAACCTGCGCTGTCCTCTCCTCGCGCAGGCGCACGAGGCCGGGGCTGAGGGGTCCCGAAGCGGTGGCGTCCGCGGAGTCCTCGGGAAGAGTGACCCACAGCCACAGGTAGACGACGGCGCCGACTCCCGCGATGGATAGGAGGGCGAGGAGCGCGCGCATGAGTTGGACGGGAGCGCCCAGGTGCACGGCCATGCCCGAGCACACGCCGCCCATCCAGGGCGTCGGCATGTCAGGGCTCGACGCGGTCGCCCGCACGAGCGGGGGACGCGCGGGCGGCACCGGGATGGGAGGTGTCCACCCCGGATGGGCGTAGTTCTCTGGTCTGCTCACCCCACCATTGTCGCACGTCACGGGGGTCGCCCCCGGGACACCCTTGGGGCAATCAGGGGGTGTTCAGGGGGTCCCCTACTATCGCGACGAGCCCGACTTTGGTTGAGTAGTGGTATCGATCCGCATCCCACGCGGATTCCATCGAAAGGAAGTGCACCATGAGTTGGTCGAGCGGTCCTTCGTACCCGAGCGGCACATATCAGCAGCCCCCGCGGCGCAACGGGTTCTTCGAGGCCATGAGAAACTCGGGATGGTACCGGGCGCAGCCGCGCGTCATCGGCGGCGTGTGCTCCGGCATCGCGGCGCGCACCGGCTGGGACCTGTCGCTCGTGCGTGTCCTCACCGTCCTCGCGGCGTTCTTCGCCCCCGTCGTTTTCATCGTCTACGCCCTCGCATGGCTGTTCCTCCCCGAGGCAAGCGACGGGCGCATCCACACGGAAGAGACCTTCAACGGCAACTTCGATGTCGCCTTCCTCGGCGGCGTGTTGCTCGCCGTTATCGGACTGTCCTCGGTGATCCCCTCAGTCGGCGTGTTCGGCACCGTCGCGATCGGCTGGGGAGTCTTTACGACCCTCATCATCGTGGGAGTCTGCATCGCCGCGATCTCCTCAAGTAACACTCGGAACACGTCAGGAGCACACATGTCGGATCCGCGCGGCCCCCAGTATGGCAACCCCGCCGCCCACGCCCCGCAGCACGGCAACCCCACCGCCCACGCCCCGCAGCACGGCAACCCCGCCGCCCACGCCCCCCAGTACGGAGCTCCCGGCGCCAACCACGCGGCGGGGGCCTCCGCCCCTGTCGGGCCAGGATCGCCGGACAACCTGAGAGCGGGAGCACCGGCTCCGGGCACCGTTCACGGGGCCACCGGTTTTTCCTCTCACGCGCCCCAGGGAGGCGCCCCATCGGCTGGCCAGCGAGGCGGACAGGGCCCGGCTGCGCCCCGTCCCCCCCACGCAGGCTGGGTTTCTCCCACGCCCGCGCCTCGCGCCTGGAACCCGCCGCCGACGCCGACGCACCGGCCTCGCACGGTACCCGGCCGCGTGAGCCTGGCTATCACCGGATTGATCATCCTCGTGTTCGCAGCCGCTTTTGCGGCGATGTACGCAACCGGCCAGGGCTACACGATCCCCGGTGTCAGCGGCGCCAGCGAGGCCGCAACCTACTCTCACATCGTCCTGATCGGTGGAGGCGCGTGCCTCCTGATCGTCGGCCTGTCCCTGGCGGTCGCGGCCCTGCGCGATCGGAGCGCGGCCTGGCTCCTGGCGCTGTCCATCATCGGCATGCTCTTCGCGCTTCCCACTGCCGCCCTCGGCACGGAGGACGCCCAGGGCCGCCTCCAGCAGGCGGGGCCGGCACTGACGAACCCAACGGGCAGCACGACACTGGACTGGAAGGCTGACTCCGTGCAGGGCGGGAGCCCAACGGGTTCGACCACCCTCGACCTGACCGGGGCACCGGTGGGGACGGCCAAGACGATCACCGTCGGATGGCGCGCCTGGTCTAATCTGACCATCTTGTTCACGGAGGGCCAGCCCATTCAGATCATCTGCCAGTCGGGTATCGACTCGGTTTCCACGAACATGCCGGGTGACGGCTGGGTGGCTCCCATCAGGAGGTGCTCGGATGAAACCAAGGTGTCCTCCCCCTCGTGGGGAAACTCCGACCTCGGAGGAATCACCATCGTCATCGACGACAGCGCCAGCCTGGAAACGCTGCAAGTGACGCAGGTACCCGACGCGTCGCACACCTGGGGTTCGGGCACTGCAACGCCGAGCCCCTCGTCGACCCCCAGCACCTCCCCCGCCCCCACCCCCTCCGACGCGCAGTCGGGCAGCTAAGGAAGGAACACGACCATGACTACCCCCAATGACGAGGTCACGCCCCCTGCCGATATCGACGCGACCACGCCTCTTCCCGCCACCCCCGCTCCGACCGTTGGGGGTGAGCAGGACGCCACACGACAGATGCCTACCTCGGACCCGTTGCTCTCCTCGGATCCTCTCGCGGTCTTCCGAGAGGCTCCGACCACTCAGATGCCCGCAGACCCCTTTCGCTCAGACGCTGACGCTTCGGGCGCGGCGCGCACGCAAGGTCAGGGGGCTGCCCCGGCGCAGGGCTCTGGCGATTCCGGTCCCGTAGGGGGTTCCCGAACCGCCTTCGACCCCGCGTTCACCGGCGAGACGGCCAGCCCCGCAGGGGCTGGAGCATCCGCGGCCACCGGCACCCACGCCCCATCGGGCACCCCTGGGCACGGCGGCGCCGCTCAGCAGACGTGGAGCGCCCCGAGCGGCCCCGTCGACATTCGCACGCTCCCCGAAGCCCCCAGCAGGGGGGTCAGGGTTGGCTCCTTCGTGTGGGCGGCGCTGGTGTGCATGACTGGCTTCTTCCTGATCGCCGAAGCTTTCATCCCCGCCTTCAACCTGCCGATCCTTGGGATCTCGGCGATCGCGGCGCTGGGAATCGTCCTGATCCTCACCGCGCTCTTCTCGGGCCGCGGAAGTAAGCGCCCGAAGGGCAAGGCTGAGGCGACGAGAGCCGCGGATACCACCCACGCCAAGTGATCGCGCCGGGGGCAGCGCCGCGAGACGTCGCTAACGGGGGCGGGGCCGGGAACCATTGGTTCCCGGCC
>ERZ773099.324-NODE-324-length-42062-cov-24.285929_pt1 | contig 42062 bp, 33 predicted proteins | sample MGYA00511120_ERZ773099 | MGnify/ENA primary metagenome ERZ773099 (study PRJEB29015, sample SAMEA2738012) | human oral metagenome | biome: human oral; feature: human-associated habitat; material: dental | place: China | collected 2104 ... | reverse complement strand
GGTAGCGGTACTTCAGCCGCGTCTCCTCGCCGACCCGGCCCGCGTCCTCGGCGTGGTCGGAGACCTGGAAGGGCAGCGGGGCCGCGGGGTTGAGGATCTCGACATCGGTGACGACGACCTCGATCTGGCCGGTGGGCAGGTTCGGGTTCGCGTTGCCCTCGGGGCGCCGGGCCACCTCGCCGGTGACCGCCAGGACGTACTCGGCGCGCAGGTCGTGCGCAATCTCCTCGCGGATGACAACCTGGGCGATGCCGGAGGCGTCGCGCAGGTCGATGAAGGCGACGCCTCCGTGGTCCCGGCGCCGGTCCACCCAGCCGGTGAGGGTGACGGTGTCGCCTATGTCCGCGGGTCGCAGGGATCCTGCGTAGCGGGTTCGCAGCACGATGCTGATCTCCTTAGCTGTTGGGGGGCGCGTCCCCGGCGCCCGGCGGTGCGCACCGCGAGACGGGCGGGCGCCGCCCGTGATCCTATGCCGAGCCCCCTCCCCCGCCCGCCAAGGTGATCAGGCCGACACGCCCCGGTCCGCCGTCACGGAGAGGCGGCCATCCCCCCGGCCGCGCGCCGACGACGGCTCACCACCACGACGACGGCCAGCAGAACCAGCAGGAGCGCGAGCAGGAAGAGCGACGCCCCCACATACGGGAAGGTGCTGTCCCTGACCTCGACGGCGGCCTGCGTCTCCTTCCCGTTGGGGACGATCTCGACCTGAGTCGTGCGGGAGTCCTCCGAGGCGGCGCCCGCCGGCTCGGAGTCCGCGGCCTCCGAGCCGGCGGCGGTCGGGGAAGCGGTGGTCGGGGAGGCGGCCGGCGCCGGCTCGCCCGCGGCCGCCGGTGTCGTGGCAGACCCGCCGATAATCGTCACGTCGCCAACGGTGAAGTAGGGGCTCTTGTTCGTGTAGTCCAGGGTGCGGACCTCACTGGTCGGGATGTCCGGACCGGCGGAGACGTCGAATCGGAGCCAGTGGGAGCCCTTGACGACGTAGCCGGGCAGCTCGACGGCCCCGGAGGTGACCCCGTCCTTGTTGACCGTGGCGCTGCCGACGGACTCCTGCACCGGCACCTGGCCGCCCGGCGCGCCGTCGTCGACCGAGATCTGGACGGTGGCCCCGGGCGGGAAGCCGGACAGCGTGTAGGTCAGGGTGCCGCCCACGGCCACCGTCGAGGGGCTGACCGTTGACGCCGTGCCGGTGGTCGAGTCGTTGGTCTCCGTGGCCGAGGCCGACGGGTGCGCCGCATCAAGGGTCAGCACGGACACGACGATCAGTGCGCAGACGGCCGCGACGGCGCGGCGTCCGACAGGGATGCGACGTCTCACGGCCCCCCTCCTCCGGGGCCCGCGCACCGCTCTCGATTCCGTCTGCGCCTCTTCACTGACTCGTTGCTGCCCCGTGCGCTCTTACCGCCTGCGACCGGTCAGCGCCGGGCCCGCGAGGATGAGGAAGGACGCCGCGCCCACGAGAAGGAGCCCGCCGGCGGAGACGAGCATCCAGTCGTCGCGCCCCAGGGCGGTCGGTTGGGGAACGGTTGCGGTCGCGACCGTCATCCTCGCCGGCTCAGAGGTGTCCGCGGCCGCCGTCGTGATCTCGAGCTGCGCCCATCCGAGCAGACGGGAGTCCCTGTCACCGACGGCGAGCTGGTAGGTCCCGGCCGGGAGACTGGAGACGTCGATCGACACGGAGTTATCGGCGTCGACCTGCATCCACCCCGGAGTCGACTCCTGCGGGAAGAGGAAGACCGCGACCCAGTCATCCTTCTTGGCCTTGTCCGAGGGGAGGATCAGCGACACGATGTTGCCGCGTCGGGTCCCCGACAGAGAGCCGGCGTTGGAGGCGTCGAGCTTGCTCGCGTCATTGACGGGAGCCGCTGGCCTGGCCGTCGGACGCTCCTTGCCCGCCTCCGGGGCCGTCGTGGGCTCGGCTTCGGGCTCCGGGGCGGGCGCCGTGCCGGGGGCGCCGCTCGGCCCGCCCGGGGCGTCCTGCGAGTCGGGGGATGCGGACTGGTCGTCGCGCGGGCCCCCGCCGTCGGGCTGAGGCGTTGCGTCCGGGGGTCCGACGGGAGTCGGCTCCGAGGGGGGCGGTTCGGGAGACGTGGCGGGCTCGCTCGGGGCATCGGACGTCGGGGCGGGTGAAGCCGGCACCTCGCTGGGCTCGGGCACTGGCGTCGGCTCCGGTGTCGGCTCCGGGGCGGGCTCCGCGGAGGGCTCGACGTCGTCGACCGGCTCGGGCGCCGGGGCAGGCTCTGCGGAGGGCCGGTCGGCCGGCTGCGGCGCCAGCGCGTCATTCGGCTCCGAGGCGGGCCCGGACACCGCCTCCGGCGTCGGTTCCGGGGCAGGCTCCGCGGAGGGCTCGACGTCGTCGACCGGCTCGGACGCCGAGGCAGGCTGCGGAGCCGGCTCGGCGATCTGGAACCGGGCGGTGCCGACGTACACCCGGGAGTCCACGGTGACGGAGAGGTAGTAGCCGCCGGGGCCCTGGCCCGACAGGGTGTAGAGCTCGCCGACCTGCACGGAGGTGTCGAAAGCGCCGTCGACGAACGTGGCGGGTACCAGAGCCTCCTCCGGGGAGGCGTAGCCGCCCACCGCGACGAGGCGCACGCGCACAGTCTGCTCACCCTGCAGGAGGCGGCCCCCGGCGCACCAGCCGCTGCCGGTGAGGCGGACCGGCGCCCCCGGCTCGTAGGAGGGCTCGACACCATCCTCCGCTCCGGCCGCGGCCTGCGCAGCGTCCTCCTCGCACTCGCTCGCCACGGGACCGGAGGCCGGGGCCGCGGGCGGCTCCTCGCCGGACTCGAGACCGGGCGCACCGGCGCCGAGCGGGGCCCCGTCGTCGGCCGCGAGAATCGCGGGGGAGACACCGGCGGCGTCGGCCTCGACCACCGCGACGCCGCCCGCACCCGTCATCAGTGCCGCTCCGGTCACCGCGGGCAGCACGAACACGACGTGCGCAGAGAACACAGCCCTGCGGTGCAACGCCGTGTAGCGCTGTGAGCGTGTCATGCGGTGACTCTCGTCGATGGGCTCAATGGATAATCGTGTCGCGAGAGCTCAGGGGCCGCTGCGGCGGTGGGAGGTGGTTCCCGCCGGGCACGAGGACCGTGACCGAACGGCAACCGGCAGAGGAAATCGTATCGTCACCGACGGCGGCGCCGAAACCGCGGGCGGGCCGATCGCGCGGCCCGGGCCGGCGCGTCCGGACCACGCGGCCCGACGCCCGCTCCCGCCCGGTCTGCCCGCCATCACGGCGATATTACGGCCTTTATGACGCGCTCTCCGCAGCCCGTCAGGGCCGCAGCCGGGCCCGTGGCCGCAAAGGTCTCATCTCGGTAACAACTGTGTGGCGAACGCCGGGCAGGCGGACCGGGAGTCGCCCGACCGGACCGGCCGGGCCCGACCGTGACCCACACCGCAGCTCCTCGGCTCGTACGGTCCGCGCCGAGGAGCGTAGTGTCCGGCCCATGACACGCATGTCGATGACTCGCTCCGCGCGCGGCGCTCTGGTGGCCGCTGCCACCTGCGGGCCTCGAATGTGTCGTCGCTGTCAGGCGCTCTGACCCCTCTCGTCCGCAAGGCGCGGACGATCGACGAGCCCCTTGAGACCGCGGCCCCGAGAGCCGGCACGCCGCAGCCGCCGTTGCTGCGCCCCGCCTCTCCCCGCGCCCGTCTCAGGGGCGGGCCGGCCCCTCCACATGGTCCGAGCCGTGACCGGTCGGTCCCGATCGTGCCCGTGCACGCGCCTGGCAGCCCTCTTCCCATCTTCTCACCGGACGAAGCCCCTGCTCGCACCGTTAGGAGACGCCCATGTCCGCCACTTCCGATACCCCCGGTACCCCCGATACTCCCGACAGGCCCTCCGCCGGCTCGCCCGACGCCTCCGAGGCCGCCGACGCCCCTCGCGCCCCGCAGGCGCCCGAGGTCACCGCCGAGAACGCCGCCGAGATCCTCGCGGCCGGGGAGAGCCCCGACGACGCCGCATCGTCCGGATCCCGCCCCTCACGACGCAAGCTGCTCATCGGCGGCGGCATCGCCGCGGCCGCGGTCGTGGCCGGAGGCGCGTGGCTGACCCTCCGCCGGACCAACCAGGGCGTGACCGGCGCCGCCAAGGAGCTGCCGCTCGTCATCGGGGGCGACATCTGCGCCGCTCCGCTGTACGCCGCCTACCACCACGGCTACTTCGACGACGCCGGGCTCAAGGTGACCCTGGCCCGCACCCAGCGCACCGAGGACACCAAGGACGCCCTCAGCGCGGGCAAGTACATCGGGGCGCCCGGCATCTTCTTCTCCTGGCTCGAGCCCATCTACAACGGCATCAATGCCAGGCTCACCGGCGGGATCCACTCCGGCTGCCTGCGGCTCGTGGTGGGCAACGACTCGCCCATCACACAGCTGGCCGACTTCAAGGGCAAGAAGATCGGCGTGCCCTCCCTGTCCAGCTCGGCATTCGCCTACTTCGCGATCGGCCTGTCCAGGGCCGGGCTCGACGTGGATCCCGAGCACGGCGACATCTCGTGGGTGACCATTGACGAGGACTCCCTGGGCACGCGGCTGACCAACGGGGACGTCGACGCCGTGATGGGGTCGGACCCGGCCCCGCTCCTGCCCGTGCTGGCCGGCACGGCCAAGGTCCTGGCCTCCAACGACGCCGAGCCCTTCTGCTGCTCGGTCGCCCTCAACGGCGACTTCGTCGCCAAGCAGCCCGATCAGGCCAGGGCGCTCACCGAGGCGTGGTTCAAGGGCTCCGACTACCTGGCGGAGGACCAGTCCCACCGCCGGGAGATCGCCAAGATCGAGGTCGACAACGAGTACGTCGCCGCGGAGCAGAGCGTCGTGGAGGACGTCCTGGAGACCTACGGGTGGAAGGCGTCGGCCGTCGACTTCCGCGCGGCCGTGGAGAGCGGCATCGAGGACTTCAAGAGCACCGGATTCATCACGGCCGACGTCAGCGCCGCCGAGCTGACCGACACGGTCTACGCCGACCTGGGCATCACCCGATGAGCACCCGCCGGCCTGCGCGCACCTGGGGCGCAGCCGCCATCGCCCTGTGGGCCGCTTATCTGGCTGCTGTTCTTCTCCTGCCCGACGCGGCCGGGACCCGCAGGGCACCGGTCGCACCCCTCGTCGCCATCGTCGCGGCCCTGCTGGCGGGCCTCATCGGCTGGCTCGTCCTCGCTGCGGCCCGGCCGGCGACCACGGCCGCCCGCGCCCTTGCGCACCGCCTGCCGTGGATCGCCTTCGGCGGCGGGTGGTTCCTCGTATGGCAGCTGTCGACCGTGAAGTCCGGCCTGCTCGCCCCGCCCTACTTCGCCGCCCCGGAGGTGCTCATCGCAGCCTTCGCGGATGACTGGACGCTCCTGGCCAAGTGCCTGGCCTCCTCCGGACTGCTGTTCCTCGTGGGCTACCTGATCGGCTCGGTCGTCGGCTTCGTCACCGGGCTGCTCATGGGCTGGTCGCCACGAGCCGACTACTGGCTGCACCCGCTGCTGCAGACGGTCGGCCCGGTCCCCGCCAGCGCCCTGCTGCCCCTGGCCGTGCTCGTCCTTCCGACGACGTACCTGTCGGCGGCGTTCATCGTGGCCTTCGGCGCCTGGTTCCCCATGGCGACCATGACCCGGGCGGGCGTGCGCTCGGTGCCGCGGTCCTTCATCGACGTGGCGCGCACGCTCGGCGCGAACGAAGGCTTCCTCGTCTCGCGCGTGGCGATCCCCTCGGCCCTTCCCGACATGCTCACCGGCCTGTTCACCGGGCTGGGCACGAGCCTGGCCGCGCTCATGACAGCCGAGCTCGTCGGCGTCGACCAGGGCCTGGCGTGGTACATCAACTGGGTCAAGGGCTGGGCCGAGTACCCGAAGATGTATGTGGGCCTCATTGTCCTCATCGTCTTCTGCCGCGCCCTCATGGTCCTTCTGTTCAAGCTCCGCTCCTCGCTGCTGGCCTGGCAGCAGGACCTCGTCAGGTGGTGACTGCCGTGTCCGATACGACCGGGGCGGCGCAGAACGCGGCGCCGGGAGCAGCGGGCGCCCACGCCTCCGGGTCCCCCGCTCCCCGCGGCGCCCGCGTGCGCCTCGACGGCGTCTCCCACCGCTATCCGCTCCTCCACGACCTCGATCGCGGCTGGGTTCCCGCGCTGGCGCGCATGGTCTCCGCCGCCGCCCGCGCCCGCCACGAGGCGGAGGCCGCCAAGCCCGCCGAGCTGCAGGTGCTCGACGCGATCGACCTGGCCATCGCACCGGGCGAGTTCGTGGCCCTCGTGGGTCAGTCCGGCTGCGGCAAGTCCACGATCCTGCGTCTTCTCGCAGGTCTGGAGACGCCGAGCGCGGGCGCCGTGGAGGTCGACGGGCAGCCCGTGGCCGGGCCTGCGCCCGAGCGGGCGCTCGCCTTCCAGGACGCCACCCTGCTTCCCTGGCGCACCGTGAGGGAGAACGTGGGACTGGGCCCGCAGGCGCGCGGACGGCTCGCCGCGAACGAGCGCCGTATCACCGCCGCGCTCGAGCTCGTGGGCCTGCGCGACTTCGCCGAGGCCTATCCCGCGACCCTGTCGGGCGGCATGGCGCAGCGGGCGGCGCTGGCCAGGGCGCTGGTGAACCGGCCCCGCCTGTTCCTCCTCGACGAGCCCTTCGGCAAGCTCGACGCCCTGACCCGGCTGACCCTGCAGGACGAGATCAGGCGCCTGTGGCTCTCGCAGCGGTTCACCGCCCTGCTGGTGACCCACGACGTCGATGAGGCCCTGAGGCTGTCGGGCCGCGTCGTCGTCCTGTCCGAGCGGCCCGCGCACGTCGTCGAGGACATCACCGTGCCCCGAGGCGTCGGGCAGGACCCGGCGTCGTCGCGGTTCCAGGAGCTGCGCGGCAGGATCCTGCGCCTGCTGGGCCGGTGAGCGCGAGGGCCGCGGCACCTGGGACCGCCGCCTGTGCCGGTGCCGGTCGAGACGGGCCTCACATGTGACGTCATGCGTCACGCGTGTGCGTGCTCCTGCTGCGCTGCGCCTCTCCCCTAGGCTTGTCCCAGGAGCGATCCGCATGTGAGCCCCGTTCGGAGCCCGTCAGGTCGCCCGCGCTCGCGGGCACGGCCGACGGCAGTCCGTGAGTCTGTGCGTGAAGCCCGTCAGCCGCCGTCGTCCCCCGGGGACGTCATGGCGCAGGGCGAGTGTGGTGGGCGCGGTGCGGCAAGAGCGGAGGGCAAGCGGCTCTCCCCCACACTCCGCGAACAGGCCCCACCACGGGCCGGATACGGGAAGAACTTCATGACTGCCACCAGCACTGGCCCCTCTGCGTCCTCCGGCGGGACGGACGGTCCGCTCGGCCTTGACGACCTCTTCAACGCCGAGCTCGAGGCCCCCGCCGAGAAGGTCGCGACGCCCCGCACGGTCGAGGCGCCCCCAGCCGCCTCCCCCGACTTCTTCGCAACCCCTGCGACCTCGGACTCCCCGGAGGATCCGGAGGACGTCGAGCACGCCGAGGAGGCCGACGACGTCGACCGGGGCCGGCCCGAGGCCGACCCCGAGGACGAGGAGGCCGACGACTCCGACGACGGCGACGAGAACACCGACGAGGACGACGTCGACGGCCACGCGCCCTTCATCGACGCCGGCCCCGAGGACGACGAACCCGTCGAGGACGCCGAGCAGGCCGAGGCGTCCGTCAAGGCACCCGCGGAGGCCACCTTCAACGACCTCGGCCTGCCGGCCGACCTGCTCAGGGCCGTGACCGACATGGGCTACACGACGCCCACCGACATCCAGCGCGAGGCCATCCCGGTTCTCATGTCCGGCCGCGACGTCGTCGGCGTCGCACAGACCGGCACAGGCAAGACCGCGGCCTTCGGCCTGCCCCTGCTGGACGCCGTCGAGGCCCGCGAGCCCGTCGTCCAGGCCCTGGTCCTGGCGCCCACCCGCGAGCTGGCGCTTCAGAGCGCCGACGCCATCACCGACATGGCCCGCCGCTCGCGCGGCCTGGACGTCGTCGCCGTCTACGGCGGCGCCCCCTACGGACCGCAGATCGGCGCCCTCAGGGACGGCGCGCAGGTCGTCGTCGGCACCCCCGGCCGCATTATCGACCTCATCGACAAGGGCGCCCTCGTCCTGGACGACGTGAGGTACTTCGTGCTCGACGAGGCCGACGAGATGCTGCGCATGGGCTTCGCCGAGGACGTCGAGACCATCGCCGCCTCCCTGCCCGAGCAGCGGCGCACCTCCCTGTTCTCCGCGACCATGCCGCCGGCCATCCAGGCCGTGGCCCGCCAGCACCTGGTCGACCCCGTCCAGATCGAGGTCTCCCCCCAGGCCTCCACCGTCGACACCGTCCACCAGACCTACGCGGTCGTGCCATTCCGCCACAAGATCGGCGCCGTCTCCCGGGTCCTGGCCGTCACCGAGGCCAAGGCCGCCATCGTCTTCGTGCGCACCAAGTCCACCGCCGAGGACGTCGCCATCGAGCTGGCGGGCCGCGGCATCCAGGCCGCCGCCATCTCCGGCGACGTCCCCCAGCGGGAGCGCGAGCGTCTGGTCGAGCGCCTGCGCACCGGCACGCTCGACGTGCTCGTGGCCACCGACGTGGCCGCCCGCGGCCTGGACGTCGACCGCATCGGGCTGGTGGTCAACTTCGACGTGCCCCGCGAGGCCGAGGCCTACGTGCACCGCATCGGCCGCACCGGCCGCGCCGGCCGCCACGGGGAGGCCGTCACCTTCCTCACCCCCAAGGAGAAGCGCAAGCTCCGCCAGATCGAGCGCCTGACCGGCACGAGGCTGGAGGAGATCACGCTGCCGTCCCCGGCCGACGTCTCCTCCCACCGGGCCCGCGGGCTCCTGGACAGGGCCGCCGTCCGCCACGGGCGCGGGCGCCTGTCCATATACCGGGACCTGGTCGAGGCCAGGACCGAGGAGCTGGGCATCGACGCCGCCGAGCTCGCCTCCACCCTGCTGGCCCTGGCCGTGGGCGATGATGGCCCGCGCCGCCGTGAGGACGACGACCGCCCCCGCCAGCGCGGGCGCCGCGAGGAGCGTCTCGACGCCGAGGGCGCCTTCGTGTCCGCCTCCTTCGAGGGCGGGCGCGACCGGGAGGACCGCCGCCCTCGCCGGGCAGACCGCGCCGAGGGCAGGTCCGGGGGCCGCGGCGGGCGCCGCCACGAGGACGGCAACGGCACCGTCTACCGCATCGAGGTCGGGCGCCGCGACGGCGTCCTGCCCGGCGCGATCGTGGGGGCCCTGGCCAATGAGGGCGGCATCAGCGGCTCCGACATCGGCAAGATCGACATCCTCCAGTCCTTCTCCCTGGTGACCATCCACACTGACCTCAGCCCGGAGCAGCTCAAGACGATGGGTCGGGCGACCTTCGGCGGACGCGAGCTGCGCATCCGTCCCGACCAGGGGCCGGGCCACGGCTGGTCCGGTCCGGGCGGGGACGACAGGCGCGCGCGCCGGCGCGACTGGGAGGACCGGGGCGAGCGCGGCTTCCGCCCGCGACGCGAGGACGGCGACAGGCGCTGGGCGGACCGCGACGGTCAGGACGGCCGCCGCGGCTTCCGCGACCGCGATGGCCGCCGCGACGACCAGGGCGGCCGGCGCTGGGAGGACCGGGGCGGACGCCGCGACGGCCACCGCTGGGAGGACCGGCGCGGGGGCCGCGACGGGTTCCGGTCCCGGCGCGAGGACCGCGGCCAGAGCCGTTTCGGCGGCAACCGGGGCGGCGGCTTCCGCAGTCGCGGAGACCGCTGAGCCCCGCAGGGCCTGCTGAGCCCCGCAGGGCCTGCGGGGCCCGGCGGGACCGGGCCTCACACGCGCCACGCGCGCCGCACGCGAACGGCGCCCATGGAGGTGCGGGCGCGCAGCTCCAGGCGCCTGTCGAACTCCTCGGGGCGGTCGTGGCGGAGAAGGTCGGTGGTGACCCGTCCTATCTCCGACCTGCAGTCGGCCAGGACGGCCGTGCCCTCAGGCACCCCGACACTGACCGTGCCCATCTCGGTGACCAGGTCCAGGGAGCCCTCGCGGGCCTCCATGACCTTCACCGAGCCGGCCTCGGTCCGGGCGGACACCGGACCGGTGGTGGTGCCGATGCGCACCGACCCCGCCCGGGTGCTCACGTTGCCCTCGTGAAGCGAGGCGATGGTGATGGAACCGGCGTCGGCGTGCACCCGGGCGCTGTCGCAGGGACCCAGGCGCACCGACCCGGCCGTTGTGTGCGCCTGAGCCCGGGACCAGGGGTGGGTGGCGGTCAGAGAGCCGGCGTCGAGGCGGGCCTCCAGACTGGTTCCCTGCGGCACGGTGACGCGCAGGCGCGGGGCGTAGGATCCCCAGCCCCACGGCCAGATGCCGCCGAGCCCGTCCCGCCCCAGGAGGGCGGTCTGACGGACGCTCACAATGGCGCCGTCGGCGGTGACGTCCAGGAGGGGCTCCAGGCGCGCCTCGGCCTCCACGACAATGGTTCCGGCGGCGCCCGGGGAGGTCACCGCGCTCAACGACGACAGGTCCAGGCAGAGGACGGGCTCAGCGTCCTCGGGCAGCTCGAAGGTCCAGATGGACATGGGCTCTTTCTCCTTCTACGTCGGGGCGGGGCTGCTGCAGCGCGGTTCCGGTCCGCGGATGGGGCGAGGTCATCCCAGCCACCCCCTCAGCGTCGATCCGGACATGCCGGAGCCGCCGGCTCCCGGGTCCTGACGACCGGCGCCCCAGGACGCGCCGTCGGGACCGGCCGCGCTCGTACGCGTCAGGGCGTCGCGGGCGGCCTCGATCATCCAGGCGTTCAGGGACCGGCCCTGCGCCTGGGCCGCGGCGTCGATGTCCCGCTTGAGGGACCCCGGCAGGCGCAGGGTGGTGCGGACCTCCTGGTCCTCGTGGTCCGGGCGCTCGGGCGCGGCAGGCTCCTGCCGGGCGGGCCGGGCCTCCTCGGGCACTGCCCGAGTCACCATGAAGTGCGCCGCCGGACCGTCCATGACCACGGTGACGCGCTCGCCGTCGAGCTCGTCGTTGAGCTCCTCGGCGGCATCGGTCAGCATCTGGAGCGCAACGAGCCGCAGCGCGGGATCCAGCGCTGCCAGCAGCGAGCGGGCCACCTCCTGCGTGCGCTCGTCGCCCAGGGAGGAGGTCTCCAGCAGCGTTCGACTCAGGATCTCGGCATAACCGTTCATATGCATGACGCCATATTGGCGTCATTTTAATGTCTAGTCAAGTTCATCTGACGTCATACTGGATCAGTCTGACGTCATCCCATATGCGGCGGGCCCGCCTGCGGGCCGCGTGCCGACACGGTGGAATAGTCCGCCCGCCCGGACGGTTGACAGCGACGGAGGACGGATTTCAACGACGCCGAGCCCGGCATGAAAGAGGCACATGTGGTCCCAGCCATCTACCTGCTCGCCGTCGTCGTCCTCGGGTTCGCGGCCACCCTGCTGCGCCTCCCGCCGCTGGTCGGCTTCCTGGCGGCCGGATTCGTCCTGGGCGCCTCCGACCTGCCCAACCTCGACTTCGTCCAGACCCTGGGCGACCTGGGCGTCGCGGTGCTGCTGTTCGCCATCGGTCTCAAGCTCGATCCGAGGGTCCTCGCCCGCCGCGAGGTGGCCGGCACCGCCGCCATCGCCCTGGTGCTGCTGACGACCCTGAGCGCGGCCCTCGTCGTCCCCCTGCTCCTGGTCGGCCTGTGGGTCGACACCTTCACCCCCGCAGGCGCGGTGGCGCTGTTAGTCTGGCGGATCGAATTTATGGCGCTCAGTAGTCACCCCCGCAGGCGCGGTGGCGCTGTGCTTCGCCCTGTCCTTCTCCTCCACCGTCGTGGTGGTCAAGCTCCTGGAGGACCGCGACGACGCCGCCTCCCTGTACGGGCGGATCGCGATCGGCGTCCTGGTGGCCCAGGACATCGCCGCGGTCGCCTACATGACCTTCAGCTCCGAGGAGCCGCCGAGCCCGTGGGCGCTCAGCCTGGTCGCCCTGTGGCCCGCCTCCAGGCTCTTCGGCAAGGTCCTGAACCGCATCGACCACCGGGAGATGCGCACTCTGTTCGGCATGTCCATGGCGCTGCTGCCCGGATACCTCCTGTTCGACATCCTCGGCCTGGACGGCGACCTCGGTGCGCTCATCATGGGCGCCCTGCTCGCCTCCCACCCGGCTGCCAAGGAGCTCTCCAGCGCCCTGTTCACCATCAAGGAGCTCCTCCTGGTGGGATTCTTCCTGGCGATCGGCATGGACGGGGTCCCCGGTGCCGGCGCCTTCGTCCTCGCCGCTGCGCTCCTCTTGCTGCTGCCGGTGCGAGCCCTGGTCTACGCCGTCGTCGTGCGCCTCATGCGCATGCGCAGGCGCACCTCGGTGATGACGGGGCTGGCGATGACCGCCTACAGCGAGTTCGCGCTCATCGTGGTCAGCGTCGCCGTGCGCCAGAAGCTGCTCGGCGGGGGCTGGACGGCCGCTGTCTCGCTCGCCCTGGCGCTGTCCTTCATCGTGTCCTCCATCGTCAACCGCAGGCCCGCAGGGCTCGTGCGCCGGATGACCGGGCGCATCCCCCACCGGCCCTCCAGCACGCTGCACCCCGAGGAGCGCCCGCTCAACCTGCTGGGCGTGCGCACGGTCGTCTTCGGCATGGGGCGGGTCGGCCGTGCCACCTACAACCGTCTGTACGCCGACGGCGAGACCGGGGTCCTGGGGATCGACAACGACGCCTCCAAGGTCGAGACGCTCGCCAAGCAGGGGTACAACATTCTCGAGGCCGACGCCACCGACCAGGAGTTCTGGGACCGCCTCGACGCCGTCCACGCCACCAAGGCCGTGCTGGCCATGTCCGAGCCCGGCGCCAATGTCCGCGTCCTGGAGTGGCTCAACCGCTCCAGCTTCGAGGGCCGCGTCATCGCCGTGGCGGCCTTCGACGACGAGGCCGAGACCATGCGCCGTGCGGGCGTGGACGCCGTCATCAACATGTACGACGGGCTCGGAGACGCTCTCGCCCAGGCCGTCGAGGCGCTGCCGGCCGGCACCGCCCCGCCCGTCGTTCCGGCCGCCAACGACGTCGTCGCCCCCTCGCAGCCGGAGCCCGCCGCCGACTGACCCCCGCCACCGGCAGTGAGAGCCTCGGGCCCGGCCGCGCCTCAGGCGCCCCCGGCGCCGGCGGAGGGCACCAGGAGCCGGGGGGCGAGGTCGGCCCGGTCGGCCGGCATCCACGTCGCGGCGTCTGCGTCGACCTGCTCGCCGGAGCGTATGTCCTTCACGGAGTCGGAGGCGCCGTCCGCCCCGGTGAACCAGACGAAGGGGATGCCGCGCTTGTCGGCGAACCTGATCTGCTTGCCGAACTTGGCGGCCGTGGGGGCGACGTCGGCGGCGATGCCGCGCGCGCGCAGGGCGTCGGCCGCCGCGTCGGAGGCGGCGCGGTGGTCCTCGTCGGTCACGGCGACGAGGACGGCGGTGGGCACCGCCCGGCTCACCTCGACCAGCCCGGCGCCCGTGACGCGGGAGAGCAGGCGGGACAGGCCGATGGAGATGCCCACGCCCGGGAAGGTGCGCCTGCCGGTGGAGGCCAGGGAGTCGTAGCGGCCGCCCGAGCACACCGAGCCGAGGTCCTCGTGACCGGCCATGAAGGACTCGTAGACGGTGCCGGTGTAGTAGTCCAGTCCGCGGGCGATCTTCAGGTCGGCGACGAGGGCGCCCGGGCGGCGGCGCGCAGCGGTTCGCAGCAGCGCCTCCAGCTCGTCCAGGCCCGACGTGAGGAGCTCGCCGGGCTCGGCGCCGTCCAGGGCGGCCAGGACGCGGGCGCGCAGGTCATCGGGCTCGGTGCCGGTGACGGTGGCGAGCCTCAGTGCGGCCTCGGCCTGGGCGCGCGTGGTGCCGACGGTCCCGACGAGCTCGGCGGCGACGCGGTCGGGGCCGATCTTGTCGATCTTGTCGACCACGCGCAGGACCTCGACGAGCCTGTCGTCGCCGATGCCCGTGGACTGGTAGAAGCCCTGGGCGACCTTGCGGTTGGAGACGTGGATGGTGATGGCCGGGATCGGGAGGGCGGACAGGGCCTCGTGCATGATCAGGGGGACTTCGACGTCGTAGTGCAGGGGCAGGCTCCCGTCGCCGACGACATCGATGTCCACCTGGTAGAACTCGCGGAAGCGGCCCTCCTGGGGGCGCTCCCCGCGCCAGACCTTCTGGATCTGGTAGCGCTTGAAGGGGAAGTGAAGGATACCGGCGTTATCGATGACATAACGCGCGAAGGGGACGGTGAGATCGAAGTGGAGGCCGAGCTGCTTGGCGGGATCCGCCTCGCCGGCTTCCCCGGGACCGCCCTGCAGGCGGGACAGGAGATAGACCTCCTTGGAGGTCTCGCCCTTCCTGGTCAGTTCGGTCAGCGGCTCGACGGCGCGGGTCTGGATGCCGCTGAAGCCGTGAAGCTCGAAGGTACGGCGCAGGATGTCGATGAACTGCTGTTCGACCACGCGGCCCGCAGGGAGCCACTCGGGGAAGCCGGAGAGCGAGGAGAGTGCCTGTCGTGCCTGTGCGGAGTGCGCCATGGGCGTCATCCTCTCATGACGACCGAATCCTGCGGTCCTCCGGCCGTCAGACTCACGCGTGCCGGTCTCCCCCGCGCACCTTGGCCTCGGCCAGATAGGGATTGGCGTGGTGCTCATGGGCCATGGTGGTCGCTGCGCCGTGCCCGGGGAGGAGAACCGTTTCGGGACTGACGGCCGAGGCGAGGAAGCGGAGTGTGGCCCACATCTGGACCTGGTCGCCCCCGGGCAAGTCGGTACGGCCCACTGAGCCCTTGAAGATGACGTCGCCGTCCAGAGCGACGAGGTAGTCGTGCTCCTCCTCGGCCACGGACGGGTCGTCCTCAACGGCCTCGGCCTCGTACAGCAGTGCGTTGTCCGCCAAGGGGGCGTTGAGGAAGAACAGTGTCGAGCCCTCCGAATGCCCCGGCGCGGGGATGGCGCGCACAGCGACACCCGGCACGAGCTCGACGGCCCGGCTGAACGCCTCGCCGGGGACGTCACGGATGTCGCCCGGTTTCCGCCAGGGGGTTTCGGCCAGGTCGGCGAAGGTCATGCCGTTCGCACTGATGCCCGTAGCCGCGTCCGGGTCCTCGAGACGGTAGCGATCGGGCTCGGGGATGTAGACCGGCACGGACACGGCGGCGTCAGCAGGATCTTCAACGGCCAGCAGGCCCTCCGCGTGAGCGGCCTCGATGAGAGCGGCGGTGTCCCACACGTGATCGGCGTGCCCGTGGGTCAGGAGCACCGCGCCCAGGGTGAGGCGGTTCGAGCGCAGCAGGGCGAGCGCGCCGCGCACCGCACCGGCCCCAGGGTCCACGACCAGGGCGGGCCGGTCCGGTCCGGGCGCCAGGACATAGCAGTTCGCGGCGAAGACAGGGGCGATCGTGCGCTCGAGGATCATGGACCCACCCTACCGGGACTGCCCTCGCGACGTCCCGGCCCGCCGCGGGCCGCTCTCCTCTCCCATCAGGCGCAGCCGAGGTCCATCCCAGTGGTCGATGAGCCAGCGGTCGTGACTGGCCACGAGCAGGGTGCCGCCCCAGGCGGTCAGCGCCGCCTCCAGCGCCTCCATGGTGTCCAGATCGAGATAGTTGGTGGGCTCGTCGACAATGAGCACCTCGGAGGCGGACGCGACCGCCGCGGCGAACTGGGCGCGGCGCTGGTTGCCCGCGGACAGCTCGCCCACGCACCGTGACCAGTAGGCGGGGTGCAGGATGCCGGCACCGGCCTCGCCAATGCCCGAGGCCCACGTCTCCTCCCCCAGGCCGGGGTCGCCGGGGCGCGGCAGCCGCTGGGGGATGACGGCGACGCGTCCGGAGACGGTCAGCGCGCCGGTGGACTCGGCGGTGGGCGGAGAGCCGGTGGCGACCCAGCGCAGGAGGGTCGTCTTGCCGCAGCCGTTGGGGCCGGTGACCAGCAGGTGCTCTCCGGCGCTCAGGTCGAAGGTCACTGGAGCCAGGCGCCCCGGGACGCGGGCCTCGCGGACTGCGACCGCCAGGCCGCTGCGGGCGACGACCCGCGGCAGATCCAGGCTGAGGCGGTAGGAGCGGGGGCGGCGGACCTCGACGGCGCCCAGCGCCTCCAGGCGCCGGTCGTCGTCCCGGCGACGGCGCATTGATGCCTGCGAGGTGCGGTCCGCATAGAACTTCTTGGCCATTCCGCCCTCAGTGCGGGCTCCGTGGTGGTGCGCGGTGCCGTAGTGCCCGATGGTCTCGGACTCGCGGCGGTGGCGAGCGAGGGCGCGCTTGTCCTCCTGCTGCGAGGCGTGGATGCGCTCATGGGAGGCGCGGGCGCGGGCCTTATTCTCCAGGTAGTCGGTGTAGGCGCCGGCGCAGCGCTGGACCCCCGGGACGCGGCCGCCCCCGGTGGCGGTCAGGAGAGCCTGCCAGGGGGCGGTATCCAGGTCGAGGACGCAGGTGGCGACGTCATCGATGAAGGCGCGGTCGTGACTGGCCAGCAGGACAGGGCCCTCCCAACCGCGCAGCGCGGCTGCCAGGTATGCGACGGCTTCGTCGTCGAGGTGGTTGGTCGGCTCGTCCAGGACCAACGCGGCGGGGCGGGTGAGCAGGGTGGCGGCGAGTGTGAGACGGCCGCGCTGGCCGGGTGAGAGCGTGGCCAGCCGACGGGTGCGGGCATCAGGATCGCTCAGAATCCCGAGCCCGAGGCTCACGAGCGTCTCCTCGATACGGGCCTGCAGGCCCCACGCGTCCACCGCTGTCATGGCGGCGAGCAGTTCGTCGTAACTGCGCGCGAGGGCGTCGTCCTCGGGAGCGGCGGCCATACGCTCGGCGACCGTCTCGAAACGTGCTGTCAGGGAGCGCACTGATGCAGTAGCGGCGTCGAGGTAGTCGCCCACGCTCCCAGCCGTTACGGCGGCATCGGGGACGGGTGCGAGCAGCGGGGCTTGAACCGTGCCGGAGTCAGGGACGAGGCCGCCCGCGACCAGGCGCAGGAGGGTCGTCTTGCCGCAGCCGTTGGGGCCGACGAGGCAGGCGCGCTCGCCTTCGGCGACGGTGAGGGTGACGCCGTCGAGAAGCGGCTCGGAGGTGAAGGAGAACGACACGGACGTCAGTCGGATAGTGGGCACGGAGCATCCTTGAGTGTGCAGCTGGGACGGTCTGGTCAGGATGCTCACGCGGCCATGGCACGGAAGTTTATATGACGCGACCGCCTCGGCGCGGGCCGTGCTCCGGGAGAAGGTCATCGGGGTGGGTGCGGAGCCTCACCGGGCGGTCCCACGCACCGCGCCGAGCACGTAGAGTGGTGGTCATTGCTGTCATCCCGCAGCAGAACACTCCCGGCAACGCCGGGCGCGAACGGAAATGGCCGGAGGCTCCTCCGGATCCACCCCGTCAATTCATGAAGGAGCACACGTGACTGAGAACACGCAGCCCGACACCGCCCTGGATTCCACCGCTACGTCAGCGAAGGAGACTTCCTCCGCCATTGCCGCGGCCGCCACCGAGGCCGAGCCGCACCGCGAACATGACGCCGAGCAGACCGCCGAGACCAATCCCGCCTCGGCCGTCTCATCCGTCGATGACAAGACCACAATCGAGCCCGCTGACGAAGCGGCGGACCAGTCGGCTACTGAGGCTGCTGCGTCTGCCGAACCTGCTGGGCCCGCAGAGCCCGCCCAGGCCCACGCTGAAACGGCGAAGCCCGCTGCGCGGCCCTCCGAGCCGCAAGCCGACTCCGGCTCGCCCCACAACCACGAGCAGGCTGCGCCTGCGAAGGGTCCGACGCCGGCCACCGCGCCGGCCGAACCGGAGGTCGACCCCCAGGAGGCGATGGACGCCGCCAAGTGGGGCCGTGTCGACGGCGAGGGGAGGGTCTACGTCCAGGACAACGGCGCTGAACGCGAGGTCGGTCAGTTCCCCGATGCGCCCGTCGCCGAGGCCATGGCCTTCTACGTACGGCGCTTCCTGGACCTGAAGGCCACGGTCGATCTATTCGCCACTCGACTGCCGCAGCTGAGCGTCCGGGAGATCGACTCGACCTTGAAGTCGATCGAGCAGTCCCTGACGGAGCCCGCCGCCGTCGGCGACCTGGATGGTCTACGTGCTCGTTTCTCCGCGCTCAAGTCCGTCGCCGCCGAGCGCCGGGAGGCGGTCGCCGCCGAGCGCGCCGCCGCCAAGGAGCAGGCCTTGAAGGATCGCACAGTGATCGTCGAGCGCGCCGAGGCCATCAGCGCCCAGGACCCCGCCCGCACCCAGTGGAAGAGCTCGGGCGCCGAACTGCGCGAGCTGTTGGAGAAGTGGAAGGAGGCCCAGCGTCGCGGACCACGTCTGGACCGCCCGGTCGAAGACGGGTTGTGGAAGCGCTTCAGCCATGCGCGCACCGCCTTCGATCGCCACCGCCGCCAGTTCTTCAGCGAGCTCGATGCCAAGCAGGCCCAGGTCAAGGTCGCCAAGGAGGCTCTCATCAAGCGCGCCGAAGAGCTCTCCGGCTCCACCGACTGGGCGGGGACGTCGGCGAAGTACCGAGGCCTGATGGACGAATGGAAGAAGGCGGGCCGCGCCTCCCGCAAGGAGGACGACGCCCTGTGGGCTCGTTTCCGCGCCGCTCAGCAGGTCTTCTTCGATGCCCGCCGGGCCAAGGACGCGGCCACTGACGCCGAGTACGCCGAGAACCTCAAGGTCAAGGAGGCGCTCATCGTCAAGGCCGAGGCGCTCCTGCCGGTCAAGAACGTCAAGGCCGCCAAGAAGGCCCTGCGCCCGATCCAGGACGCGTGGGAGGAGGCGGGCCGCGTCCCGCGCTCGGCCCTGCGCCGGATCGAGGGCCGCATGCGCGCCGTCGAAGATGCGATCCGTGAGGCGGAGAACGCCGAATGGCGTCGCACCGACCCGGAGACCAAGGCGCGCGCCGAGGGTCTGGCCGGTCAGCTCGAGGACTCGATCGCCGCGCTGGAGAAGGATCTAGCGGCCGCCACGGCCGCGGACGATGCCAAGAAGATCGCCGAGGCCGAGGCGGCGCTCACCGCACGGCGCGCTTGGCTCGAGCAGGTACGGCGCTCCGCCCGCGCCTGAGGCTGAGCCGCTCGGCTTCTCGACTTCTCAGTTTCTCCGCCGGGTCCTTCCCGACGAGACTGCGAAGAAGCAGCCCTATGAGACGACGCCCTGAGACTGTGCCACCGGCGGCGGCCGGCGCGGTCTCAGGGCGTCGTCGCAACGCCCGCGGCTCTTTGCGACTGATGAAGAGGGCTCACCCGCGCCTTTTACTTATGTTTGCGTACGTGTGCGCACCCGCAGGCTTCATCCTCGACCGCCCCTGACCGCATCAGTGACAGCAGCGAACTTGTCCACAGACCCGCTCCCGGGTAGCACGGGGTGAGCGGACAGATTCACTATGACGCCATGGCCCCGCCTCTGCATCCTGGACCGCCTGTCCCCTCCGCCGCCTCCGCAGCGGGCCGCTCGCATCGTCCGCCAAGTTCTTCGCGAGACGTGAGCGCACGCACGATACTCTCCCGTCTGCGGCCCCGCGCCTTCGAACCCGCTCTGGGACCTCTGCACTCCCGAGAGCTGACAGTGCTGCAATGCCATGGGCTCGATGAGCTGCTCTTGGCGCGCACGGGCATGATCACGATGCCTCGCGATCTGCTGCGGACCGCCGGTGCGCGTGCCCGGGCCCTGGCCTGCGTCGTACCCGATGGCGGCGTCATTTCCGGGGAATCAGCCATATGGGTGCATCTGGGAGGAGAGCCGCCCCGCACGATCCAAGTGGCGCACCCTGATCATCGCGGCCGCACTCGGGCGATCGACTACTCCCGCATGGTGATACCACCGGAGGAGGTCGAACTCGTCGGCAGCATGCCCTGCGCCACACTCGCACGCGCGGTCGTCGATGTGGCCAGAACCGCTCCGCCCGTGCGTGCGGTCGAGTCCGTTCTTCAGGCCCGCAATGCCGGCCTGAGCAGCAACCGTCTGAGAGTCGCGCTCCTGACCTGCCAAGGCGCATCGCGTCGAGGCGGCCCCCGCGTCCGGCACATTATCGACGCCCTCGACAGAATCGACATACCGCCTCAGCACCGCGTGCGTCGAGAGCCGCTCCGCGGCACCGGGCCTCAGGTCTGATGACGTCGCGCAGTCGTGGAGGTGGTGCGCCGCGCCTCGAAGACTCCGTCGATACGCCGCAGGGAGGACAACGTATAGTCGAGATGGCCGGCCTCGGCCAGCTCGACGACGAAGCGCGCCGTGACCACGCGGTCGCGCGACGTGCCGATGGTGGCGCTCATGAGATCGACATGATTGTCCGCCAGGACCCTGGTGATGTCCGCCAGCAGCCCCCCGCGATCCAGAGCCTCGAGTTCGACCTGGACGAGGTAGGCGCTCTGGGCGTGCTCGGCCCAGCGCACCGATAGCAGGCGCTCGGGCTCGTGCTTGAGCTGATCGACGTTATGGCAGTCGCTTCGGTGCACCGATATGCCCGAGCCGCGGGTGATGAAACCGATGATGGGGTCTCCGGGCATGGGAGTGCAGCACCGGGCCAGCTTGACGTACACATCACCAGCGTCCATGCCTTCCACGATGACACCGGCGTCAGCCGTCCTGGGACGATGACGCGACCTGGTCGCCTTGGTCGGCAGAATCCCCTCCGCGAGGGTCTCCTCTGCGCCCGCCTCGCCGCCCATGGCGTTCACAAGAGTGTCGACAACATGCTGAGCGGAGACGTGCCCCTGGCCGACGGCCGCATACAGGCCATCGATGTCGCCCTTATCCAGGGTCTGAGCCACGTCCATGAGCGAGTCGTGACTCATGATCCGCTGGATCGGCAGGTCCTTCTTGCGCATGGCGCGGGCGATCGCGCTCTTGCCCGCCTCGATCGCCTCCTCCCGGCGCTCCTTGGAGAACCAGGATCGGATCTTGTTGCGAGCCCGCGTCGAGCCCACGAACGTCAACCAGTCCCGGCTGGGGCCGGCGCCCTGAGCCTTGGATGTGAAGACTTCGACAGTGTCGCCATTCTCGAGTCTGGTGTCCAGCGGCACGAGGCGGCCGTTGACGCGCGCGCCCACAGTGCGGTGCCCGACCTCGGTGTGCACGGCATAGGCGAAGTCAACCGGGGTGGAGGCGCTCGGCAGCGCCAGAACATCGCCCTTGGGGGTGAAGACGTAGACCTGGGTACCGGCCATCTCGTAGCGCAATGAATCCAGGAACTCTGCGGGGTCCTGCGTCTCCTTCTGCCAGTCGACGAGCTGGCGGAGCCACCCCATATCCCCGGCGTCGGAGTCTCCGGGAGCGCCGCCCAGCGAACTGGGCCCGGTGGCATTCGGGTCTTCCTTGTACTTCCAGTGAGCGGCCACCCCGTACTCGGCCATGCGGTGCATCTCCGCTGTGCGGATCTGGATCTCCACCGGCTTGCCGCCCGGGCCCACAACGGTGGTGTGCAAGGACTGGTAGAGGTTGAACTTGGGAACCGCGATATAGTCCTTGAACCGCCCGCTCATCGGGGTCCATCTGGAATGCAGGGAGCCGAGAACGGCATAGCAGTCCTGAACAGAGTCCACGATGACGCGCACCGCCACCAGATCGTAGATGTCGTCGAATTCCTTTCCCCGCACGATCATCTTCTGGTAGATCGAGTAGTAGTGCTTCGGGCGCCCGGTGACGGTGCCTTTGATCTTGCTGATGCGCAGGTCCTCCTCGATCTGAAGGCGGACCTGCCGCAGGTACTCCTCACGGGCGGGAGCCCGCTCGGCGACCATGTGCTCGATCTCGTCGTAGACGCCCGGGTACAGCGCTTTGAAGGAACGATCCTCCAACTCCCACTTGATGGCATTCATACCCAGCCGGTGAGCCAATGGAGCGTAGATCTCCAGGGTCTCCTTGGCCTTACGAGCGGCGTTGTTCGCCGAGACGTACTTCCAGGTGCGGGCGTTGTGGAGGCGATCGCCGAGTTTGATCACAAGCACGCGAATGTCTTTGGACATGGCGACGATCATCTTGCGGACCGTCTCGGCCTGAGCCGCATCCCCGTACTGGAGTTTGTCGAGCTTGGTGACGCCATCGACCAGGAGAGCGATCTCGTCGCCGAAGTCGCCGCGCAGCCTCTCCAGGGAGTAGTCGGTGTCCTCCACGGTGTCGTGCAACAAGGCGGCGGCCAGGGTCTGCGGTGTCATGCCGAGCTCCGCCAGGATGGTCGCCACCGCCACCGGATGGGTGATGTACGGCTCCCCGGACTTCCGCTTCTGACCGGCATGAGCCTTCTCGGCCACCTCATAGGCCCGCACGATGAGACTGGTGTCGGCCTTGGGGTGGTTGGCCCGCAGTGCTCGCATAAGCGGCTCGATGGCCGCGGGTGTCGCGTGCCCCCGTGAGCCGAACCACGCCAGACGACTGCGGACGCGCGACCCCGGGACTACGGTCTGCCCGCCGCCGTCGCTGCTCTTGGTCTCGGTCATGACCGGATCATAGCCACCAGGCGGGCTGGGCCCTGAACGCCTCAGCCTTGCGAGTCGCCGCGCGCCCCGTAAACAGGGGAGCCGACACAGCTGGACTTGGCTGCCGACTTCCTCCGACGCCCGACTACCGGGTCGTCAAAGCGTTCTCACGCGGCATCGAAGGTGACCACGGAATCGATCGGACGTCCCGGAAGCTTCTCCCGACCGCCGAGCCCAGTGAGTTCCAGAAGCATGCAGATGGCCTCGATCGAGGCACCGGCCTGTTCGAGCAGTTCGATCGAGGCGGAAGCCGTTCCGCCGGTGGCCAGGACGTCGTCGATGACCAGCACGCGCTGGCCGGGCACAACCGTGTCCGGGCGGACCTCCATCCGGGCGGTCCCGTACTCCAACGTGTAGTCGACGCCGATGACCGGTCCGGGCAGCTTGCCTCCCTTGCGGACGGTGATCATGCCGATGCCCAGACGCACGGCCAAGGGGGCGGCGAGAATGAAGCCGCGCGACTCCAGACCGGCCACTGCATCGACCCGGCCGGCGTAATGAGCCGCCAAGCCCTCGATGAAGGCGCCGAAAGCCCGCCCATCGGCCAGCAGCGGAGTAATGTCCCTGAACAGGACCCCGGGTTGGGGGAAGTCCGGCACCTCGCGGAGGTGATCCATGACGAGCTGGGTCAGCTCGGGCGGCAAGGTGGGGCGATTCGTCATGAGCGCCTGTTCTTCCTCTTCGGCTGCGCGGAGACACCCAGGTGATGCCCTGGGACGAGGGGCGAGGCCGCCGGTGCGGCAACAATCGCGGCCAGGGCCTCGTCGTCGTCACCCGCCTGGGTGACGCGCTGGGCACGAGCGGCCTCGACGCGCTTGGCCTGCTCGACAATGCTCTTCTCGCGGCTGCGCAGATCGACGAGCAACGGCGTGGCCAGGAAGATCGAGGACAGCGTTCCCGCAATCATGCCGATGAACAAGGTCAGCGCAATGTCCCGCAGGGTGCCCGCACCCAGGATGAAGGCGCCGACCACCAGCAGCGAGGCGACGGGCAGCACGCCCACCACCGAGGTGTTGATCGAGCGGATGAAGGTCTGGTTGACCGCGAGGTTGGCCAGCTCGGCGTACGTCGAGCGCGTCTGCGCCTCGTAGTGCGAGGTGTTCTCACGGATCTTGTCGAAAACGACCACCGTGTCGTACAAGGAGTACCCCAGGATGGTCAGCACGCCGATAATGGTGGCGGGAGTGACCTCGAACCCTGAGGCGGCGTAGATGCCGATGGTCACGATGATGTCGTGGCTCAAGGCGAGCAGGGCGGCCGCCGCCATCTTCCATGTGCGGAAGTAGATCCAGATGAGAGCCCCGACGAGCAGGAAGAAGATCACCAGACCTCGCGCAGCCTTGCTGGTCACATCTGCGGACCAGGTCGGACCGATGGTGGTGGCCGAGACGCTGCCCGAATCCACGTCGTATGCGGTGGCTAGAGAGGAGGCCAGTTCGTCGAGCTGGGCCTTGTCCAGCTCATTGGTCTGAATCCGTACGGATGAGGCCCCCATCGTGGTGACGCTCGAACCGGAGGACAGGTCTTTATCGGCCAGTACATCGTTGCCCGGCCCCTCCGAGGGATCGGCCACCCCGGTGACGGTGACCTCCGAGCCGCCCTTGAAGTCGATGCCCGGGTTGAGTCCGGGCTTGACGACGAGAACAGCGGAGAGGGCGATGACGACGATGGCGATGGTGTACCAGATGCGCCGTTTGGCGATGAAGGGCAGAGAGGTCTTGCCCGAGTAGAGATCATTGCCCAGCGCGGCGAGGGAGATCACTTCGTCTCACCGTCCTTTCCGGTGGTGGAGTCGACATCCACGGCAATGCCCTCGTCCGGCGCATCCGCCTGAGCACCGTCGGCGGAGACTCCCTCCTCCTCGGCAGCCGTCCTCCTGCGCGCCTCGGCCTTGCGCCGGGCCAGAGAGCCCACGGCGGAATCGATGACGGCCTCGCGGCCCTTTCCGTAGGCGGCCAGGGAACGCGCCCCGAGATGCTCAGGATCCAGGCCCGATAGGCGATGCCCTTCACCGAAGAACGCGAAGCGCAGGATCCAAACCATCATCGGGTGGGTGAACAGGATGATGACCGCCAGGTCGACCACCGTGGTGACGCCCAGGGTGAAGGCGAATCCCTGCACACCGCCCACAGCCAGGAAGTACAGCACGACGGCGGCCACCAGGTTGACGGTGTCGGAGACGATGATCGTCTGCCGGGCGTGCTTCCAGCCCTCGTCCACGGCGGCCACCAGGGTGCGTCCGTTACGGACCTCATCGCGCACGCGCTCGAAGTAGATGATGAAGGAGTCCATCGTGATGCCGATGGAGATGATGAGCCCCGCCACACCGGCCAGGGACAACCGGTATCCCATCGACCAGCTCAGGAGTGCGATCGCCAGATAGGTGCCGGCGGCCGCGACGATGAGGGAGGCCACGGCGACCACGCTCAGTCCGCGGTACTGCCACGCCAAGTAGACGATGATGAGGGCGAAGCCGATGAGCCCGGCGATCAGACCGTTTCGCAATTGCTCGGTGCCCAGAGTGGCCGAGACCTGCTGCTCGGACTGAACGGTGAAGCTCAGCGGCAGAGATCCGAAGGACAGCTGATTGGCCAATGTGTTGGCCTGAGCCTGAGTGAAGTTGCCGGTGATCTGGACGCGGCCGTCGGTGATGGCACTGGTGACATCCGGATTGAACCCCGAGGACATGATGGTCAGCCCGTCCAGAACGATGGCGAACTGGGCCTTCTGCGAATCCGGGGACTGTCCGTTGGGCTGACCGCTGGAGGCGGCCGCCGCCTTATCGCGATAGGCGATGAGACGCTCCGAAACCTCTGAGAATTCCTCGGTGCCCTCGGCGTTGAACTCCAGGGAGACGACCCACTTGTTGGTGGTCGTTCCCTGACTGGTGGTCTCCAAGCCGGAGGCGGCGTTGGCGATATCCGTTCCCGCGATGTCAGCGGGACCGAGGATGTACGCCTGCCCTGTGCCGTCCTTGTCGCAGGAGATCACGGCCTTGGCGGGGTCCTGCGTTTCGCCGGTGAGGTTGTCCGACGCCGTGCAGTCCATCATGTAGGCGTCGTAGATCATCTTCTCGCTGATCCACGAGTCCGAGGAATTGTCCTCCGATGTCGCCGGCAAGGGATCCTCGCTGATGGTCCCGTCACCATTGGCATCCGAGACCTGCGTGGCGACCTCCTCCGCAGTGACGGGAGTCGGCTCGGCGCTCGGAGCATCGGTGGCCTCGGCGGCAGGATCAGCGGGCGCCTCAGTCGGATCAGCGGGAGCGTCGGTCTGCTCGGCCTCGCCCTCAGCGGGCGCCTCGGTCTGCTCGGTCTGCTCCGCCTCGCCCTCGGCCGGTGCCCCACTCGGCTCGACCTCGGCGGGAGCCTCACTCGCCGCATCATCCGCAGTGGGCGATGCGGTGGCCTGGGCGATGCGCTGGTTGTAGTTGTCCGCGAGTGAACTCGCACTTCCCTGAATGATCCGGATGACCGGCCGGAAGTAGAGCACAGCAGAGGTTCGCACGAGCTCGAGCGTGTCCTGACTGGGGGATCCCGGCAGCGAGACCACGATGTTCTGCCCGCCCTGGCGGGAAATCTGCGCCTCGGCGACGCCGGAGGCGTCGACACGCTGTCGAATGATCTCGATGGCCTGGTTGACATCCTCATCGGTGATCTCGGAGCCGTCGGACGTCGTGGGCGTCAGGATGATCTGCGTGCCGCCCTCGAGATCCAGCGCCAGGCCCGGGGTCATTGACGTGCGGCCGGTATAGGCGCCGGCGTAGAGCCCGCCGAAACCGATCACAATGATGAGAAGCAGCATCAGAAGGCGGCGCCCCGGATGCTTCGTCTGCTTGGTGGACACGCGGTCCCTTCCTCAGGAGGTGGTGCGGCTCATGCCGCTCAGAATATGTCTGGTGCGTTCAGGCCCGCGAAGCCTTGTCGTCGGCGTCGTCGGCCTTTTCAGCCTCTTCGGTTTCTTCGGCAGCCCCGGCCTCATCGGAGGCGTCAGTCGGGTCAGCAGCCGGATCAGCAGTCGAGTCAACATCGTCAGCCTTGTCCATGACCTCGCCCGTTTCGGCGTCATCGACCTCGTGGTCGGCCGCTTCGGCATCCTCGGAGTCATCGGACTCGGCGGCGAAGGGCGGCTCCTCCGCCTCGATGATGGCGGACTTGGCCCACAGCGACTCATCCCCGAGCGGGGTGGCGAGGGTCACGACGTCACCGCTGACCTCGACCACCGTGCCGTAGAAGCCTGCGCGCGTACGCACCCAGTTCCCCGGAACGAGCGCCTCGTTGGTACGACGCTCCTGCTCGGCGAGCATCTTCTTCTGCTGCGCACGCGAGAAACGAGACAGGCCCCAGAAGACGAGCAGCATGATGGCGAATATGACGAGCATCCGACTATCCATGAACGGCGACTTTCGTTTGTTCGAGAGATCCTCTTGTCAAGAGGAACGACCGTGCAGAGTCTAGGCCACCGGGCTGCGCGGTCGCGTGTGAGACATGACCGCTACGATCACGGGACAGCCTCACCATACGGGAACGGCGGTGAGGAGGTGAGGATCGGTCTGCCGCGTCACTCTGAGATCACTCTCATCACTCTGATTCACTGCGCTCAGGTGAACAGAACCCCTTCGGCGGGCGGTCTCATCCCCATGTGCTCGTAGGCCGCCGGCGTCGCCATGCGGCCTCGGGGCGTGCGCACGATCAGTCCCTCGCGGAAGAGGAACGGCTCAGCCACGGTCTCGATGGTCTCGGGCTCCTCCCCCACGCTGACCGCCAGCGTCGTCAGCCCCACCGGGCTTCCGGAGAAGCGGGAGCACAGAGCCTCCAGGACCGAGCGATCGAGGCGGTCCAGGCCCAGGGCATCCACCTCGAAGACCTCCAGGGCGCCGCGGGCGGCCTCCAGGTCCAGACGCCCCGGCGTGCCGTGCACCTCCGCCCAGTCCTGGACGCGGCGCAGCAGGCGATTGGCGATGCGGGGAGTTCCGCGTGAGCGACTCGCCAGCTCCCGGGCCGCCTCGGCGTCGATGGCCACACCGAGCAGCCCGGCGGAGCGGGAGATGATGCGAACCAGATCGGCCGGGTCGTAGTACTCCAGGTGACCGGTGAAACCGAATCGGTCGCGCAGCGGTGCCGGCAGCAGCCCTGCGCGGGTCGTGGCACCCACCACCGTGAAGACGGGCAGTGTCAGCGGGATCGAGGTCGCACCGGGGCCCTTGCCCACGACGATATCGACCCGGTAGTCCTCCATGGCCAGGTAGAGCATCTCCTCGGCGGTGCGGGCCAGGCGGTGGATCTCATCGATGAACAGAACGTCGCCCTCCTCCAGGGAGGACAGGATGGCGGCCAGATCGCCGGCGTGCTGGATGGCGGGGCCGGAGGTCAGCCGCAAAGAGCCCTCGACCTCGGCGGCGATGATCATGGCCAGGGTCGTCTTCCCCAGACCGGGCGGGCCCGAGAGCAGGACGTGGTCGGGAGTGGCGCCACGCGCCAGGGCGGCGCGCAGCACCACCGAGAGCTGGCCGCGCACGACCTGCTGCCCCACGAAGTCCTCCAGGCGCTTGGGCCTCAGGGCCGCCTCGGCGGCGCGCTCGACGTCATCGGCACCGCCCGTCACCAGCCGGTTGTCCGCCCCCTGCGCGGAGGTGAATTCCTTATCCACGACTGGCGCCTCCCAGCCTGCGCAGTGAGGCGCGCAGCAGCTCGGGCACGCTCGGCTCGGCATTCTCCGCCGCCTGCTCCGACTCGACAGCGGCCACGGCCCGGGCGGCGACGGCCTCATTCCAGCCGAGCTGGACCAGGGCGGCGACGACATCCGGGTTCGGCTGATCGGCCCCCGTCACCGGGGCAGCAGGCTCGGAACTGTCACCCGTGGGCGCACCGAGCTTATCGCCGATGTCGATGATGACCCGCTGCGCGCCCTTGGGGCCCAATCCCGGCACGCGCTTGAGGGCGGCGACATCCTGCGCGGCGATCGCCCGGCGCAGGGCATCGGGAGTGTGAACCGCGAGTACGGCCAGCGCCAGCTTGGCGCCCACTCCCTTGGCGCCCAGCAGCACGCGGAAGCAATGGCGCTCATCAGCGTCGGCAAAGCCGAACAGAGTCATGGAGTCCTCGCGCACAAGGAGCTCGGTGTGCACATGGCCCTCCTCGCCGACGCGCAGCCCGGCCAGAGTGGCGGGCGTCGCCTGGAAGGCCATGCCGACACCCCCGACCTCGATGATCGCCCCGGTCAGTGAGACCTCGAGGACGGTTCCGCGCAGTGACGCGATCATGCGGACGAGCTCCTTGGATAGAGGCGAATCGAACACCTGTTCACAGGTTAGCAGCAGGCGGCAGGGGCAGCGGTAGCGCACGCGCCAACGCGCGCAGCATCACAAGCCGTCATCGCCGATACCGAGGATCGACGGCTCCCGTGCGCCGGGCGGCGGCCTGGGCGGCCGCCCACCGTTGTTGGGCAGGAGTACGCGCCGATGCCCTGACCGAGCCGCCTGCCGAGACCATCTCAGTGGAGCCGTCCACGCCCGTCCCTCCCCCGCGCCATCCATGGCAGATCGCCTGGGCGACGGCGTCGGCGGCATCGGCGGGCCTGGGCGCTTCGGCAAGCCCCAGGATCCGCTGCACCATGGTCTGGACCTGAGACTTGGACGCGGTGCCCGAACCGGTCACCGCCGCCTTCGCCTCACTGGGGGTGTGCTGGGCGACCTCGAGATCGGCTCGGGCGCCGGCGACCATGACCACGCCCATCACCTGGGCCACGCCGATGACCGACCGCAGGTTGTCCTGGGCGAAAACGCGCTCAACGGACACGGCTGTCGGCCCCAGACGAGCGATCCAGTCCTCGATCGCCTCCGCGATCGCGAGCAGGCGCAGCTCAGGGCTCTGCGATGGCGGCGTGCGCACCACCCCCGCCTCTACGAGTCTGGCCCGACGGCGCGGATCGATGTCGACGCAGCCGAGTCCGCAGCGGGTCAGACCGGGATCCACCCCGAGCACACGCTGCTGCGCGACGGCAATGCGGGCGGAGGCGGTAGCGGTATAGGCGGTATGGCCTGGGGAGTTCAGGACGGGCTCACTCGTCGTCAAGCTGGGCGGCGACCTCTGGGGAGATGTCCACCGACGTGAAAACGTTCTGGACGTCGTCGAGATCCTCAAGAGCATCGATCAGCCGCATCACCTTGCGAGCACCATCGAGATCGACCTCCACCTTGGTACCGGCCAGGAACTGGGACTCGGCGGAGTCGTACTCCATGCCCGCCTCGGTGACGGCATTGCGCACGGCGATGAGGTCCGAGGAATCACTGATGACCTCGAAGGACTCCGGCCCCTCGAGAACCTCCTCGGCCCCGGCGTCGAGCACCGCCATGAGGATCGTGTCCTCATCGATGCCGTCCGCCTTGGCGATCTCCACCACGCCCTTGCGCGAGAAGTTGTAGGCCACCGAACCGGGGTCGGCCAGGCTGCCCCCCGTACGGGTGAAGGCAACGCGGACGTCGGAGGCCGCCCGATTGCGGTTGTCGGTCAGGCACTCGACGAGGAAGGCCACGCCCGCGGGCCCGTAACCCTCGTACATGATGGTCTGCCAGTCGGCGCCGCCGGCCTCCTCGCCGCTGCCGCGCTTGACGGCGCGGGTGATGTTGTCGGCCGGCACGGAGTTCTTCTTCGCCTTCTGGATGGCGTCGAAAAGCGTCGGATTGCCAGCGGGATCGGCGCCGCCGGTGCGCGCCGCAACCTCGATGTTCTTGATCAAACGGGCGAAGAGCTTGCCGCGCTTAGCGTCAATCGCAGCCTTCTTGTGCTTGGTGGTGGCCCACTTGGAGTGTCCCGACATGTGTTCTCCTGGGTGTTGATCCGGGTACGCGCCCCGAGCAGGGACGCCACGCTGCAGCCGTGGGCCGACGCGACCCACGGAGAACCTCGAACATCCTAGCGCGACCGCCCGCGCTCACTCATCGCTCTCCTCACGGATCGTGAGCAGGGCTCCGTCCCATCCGTGCAGCAGTCGTCGGACGAGCCCCGGCAGGATCCTGGGGTACACGGTCATCCCCGAACCGGCGGCGGCATCGAGCTCGTCCAAGGACCACCAGCGCAGCGAGTCGAGCACGTCCCGCTCCACAGCAGTCCACCCGCTGCGATCCATCTGGCCGTCCTCTCCGCGTACGGCATCTGCCCGGGCCGCCGCCTGAGCATCGAGTCGGGCGAGGTAGAACAGCTCCTCCTGGCGGCAGGTGACGAGATTGAAGGCGAAATGCGCGCTTCGCTCGATGACGGGCCCCTCCAGATCGGCAACGGTCAGGCGCACACCAGTCTCCTCGGCGAGTTCGCGCAGCGCCCCCTGCTTCGGGTCCTCGCCCGGCAGCATGCCGCCTCCGGGCGTGAAGGCCCAGGTGCGCCCGGCATCGGCGAAGTCGTGCCCGACCACGAGCAGCACAGCCGGGTCGGGCATCTGGCGCAGCACGATGACCCTGGCGGCGCGGCGCGAGGGCAGGCCCTCATGATTCAAGGCCCACTCGCTCGGATCGAGGATCTCTCGCCAGTTATCCGGCACGCGGCGGGGATCCCGGCCGTCATCGGTCACATGCGGCACCGCGCCCCCCCCTTCCAGGGTCTTCCAGGGAGGCCGTCATGCCTGCCCGGTGAAGATGCGGCGTGATGAGGACATCGTCTCCAGCAGGGAGGTCTCCTGGGCGGCGAAATCGGCCGCGGCATGACCGTCGAGCGCCTGCTGACGCAACTGCGCCAGTTCCGACGACGTCTTCAGAAAGGTGCGCATGGCACTCAGCGCCCGCGGCCCCCGGCTCCTGGCCCACCGTCTGGCGGCCGAACGCCCCGAATTAGTGGTGAGCATGGTGATCTCGGCGGGTGCGAGCCAGCCGGCCCGATGGTAGTCGTACAAGCGCGCACGTATCGTCATGCGCTCGCTCCACCGCAGCCAGATGACCACCCCGACCCAGGCTACGAAGAGCGGCACCTCAATGAGGAAGTAGATGATGATCCCCTGGCCGAAGCCCCCGCTCCAGACGACTCCGTTCCAGAAGGCGTGCAGCACGATCGCCGCCGCCAGTCCCAGCGGCGTCATCCAGACCCAAGCGACCGAGGAGCGCATGCGTGCGCTCACGCCGATGGCGAGCCCGGTGCACGCGGTGAAGGTCACATGCGCGAAAGGCGACACGATACCGCGCATAATGAACGTGAAGACCAACTCGACAGAGTCGGCAGACCTGATGAAGTACAGGATGTTCTCCGCGAAGGCGAAGCCTCCGGCCACGACGCAGGCGTAGACGATGCCGTCCACGGGTCCGTTGAAGAGGCGGCGCCATATCAGGAAGATGATGAGCACGCCCAGGGCCTTGGTGGATTCTTCGACGATGGGCGCCGACACAACCCGGGAGAAGAGCTCCGTCCCGGATTTGCTGCCGGTGGAGGACGCTACGAGGAAAGACGCCGAGGTGTTGATCACCAGCGAGATCACCGTGGCCACGCCGGCACCCCACAGGAAGGCGGCACTCAGGATCCCCGGAGGCTCCGGCTCCCACCTGTCGATCCACCAGACCGCCGCCACGACCATGCACAGAGGCACGAGTGCCAGCGCCAGCGCCATCCACCCCATCATGCCGGTGAACCCGGAGGACTGCGCGGCCGAGAAGTAGATGACGACCAGCATGGCCAGCAGTCCCAGGCCACCGACCACCGTGAGCACGATGGTGGCGATGCGACCTCGGCGACGCTCCGAGGAGACCTGCGGAGTCCACTCGAACGGCAGCGGCGCGCTCGCCGCTGTCACGGGATACGCGGCGCCAGTCCGATAGGCCGAACGCCGGTAGCCAGGACGCGGAGACCAGCCGTTGGCAGGGGGCATGGACGTGCTCACGCGGAGCCTCCGTTCGTGGGATCCTCTGCCGTGCCGGTGACGGGCTCCGCCACCGGCGCGGCATCATCATCGATGTCGAAGGTCTGGGGCATGGGGGCATGACCGGCCAGGTGGAGGCAGCGCACCAGGACGGAGGAGCGCAGACGCCGAGCCTCGGCCACATGGGTGTTGTGGAAGCGCCTGGCCAGAACGAGCCGGTAGCAGGCCTTGTCGAGACGCGCCAGAGCATCGGCCGCCAGAGGCCGGGCGGTCAGAGCCTGGCGGGCCTGGACATTCAGCACCGCACGCAGGACCCGTGACAGATCGGACTCGACCAGGGCCCGGCTCCGCTGGCCAGAAGAATCCGCGGCGTCCGGATCCAAGCCGTCCTCGACGACCGGCCCATCGCAGTCGAGGGCATCGTGCGCCGCGCGAGACAGCAGGACGGCGGAAGCCGGGTCAAGGGCGCCGGTGGCCGCGAAATCGATGGCCGCCTGACCACGATGCACCAACTGCGCCTCCAGGGTCGCTCGCGACCCCAGGACCTGTCTGTGAAGTCGATCCACCCGCAGAGCCACGGCATAGAGGACCCATCCCAGAGCCAGCAGGAGGAGGGTCACGGCGAGAACGAGCAGCACGATGGTGGACACGGCTCAGTCCTCCAGGGCGTCGCGCAGGCGCCCCACCATGGTGCGCGATCCCGGCGCCATGGTCACTCGGGTGTGGGCGGTGGACAGCGCCATGTCGTAGACATCGAGCACGGAATCGGTGACGGTCGACCAGTCGTACCTGTCCACCACAGCGGACGCCGCGTCACGCCGCGCATCTGCAGCATGGGTATCGGTGAGCGTGTCCACAATGGCGCGGGCCAGGTCCGCTCCATCGCCGTTGCGGAACAACGCCCCGTAAGCGCCTCCGTCGAGAACATCGGAGAACGCTTCCAGATCCGAGGCGACGACCCGGGTACCTGCGGCCATGGCCTCCACGAGCACGATCCCGAAGGACTCACCGCCGGTTTGAGGCGCCACATAGCACGATGCCGAAGCGAGCAGGGTCGCCTTATCCGCATCCGAAACGCCACCGAGGAAGGTCACGGCATCACCGTATCGGGACAGGGCGGCGCGCTGGGCCTCGGCCTCACCACGACCGGCGATGAGGAAGCGGGCTGCGGGAACTCGCTCCAGAACGGTCGGAATGGCCGCGGCCAGCACCTGCAGTCCTTTTCGGGGTTCATCCAGACGCCCCAGGAAAGCGATCGTGGGTGCCTCGGCCGTGCCGAGGAAGCGAGGGTCGTCCTTGGCGGCGGAGGCGAACGGAGCGACATAGACGCCGTTGGGGATCACCACGGCGTCACCGCCGTGGTACTGAATGAGCGTGCGGCGCGCCTCCTGGGACACGGCGATGCGAGCAGTGATCCGCTCCATGAGAGGCGCTGTGGCCGTGGAGAGCAGCTCACGGGCCAGGGAACGGGCCAGGGCGGCGTGAAAAGTCCCCACCACCGGGCAGGTCGCGGCCTGCAGGGCAAGCATGCCGACGTTGGGAGCGATCGGCTCGTGGACGTGAAGCAGATCGAAGTCGTGGTCCTCGAGCCAGCGACGGGCCCGGCGGGCCACGACCGCACCGAAGTTGAGGCGGGCGATCGAGCCGTTGTACGGGATGGGGATCGAATCGCCCGCGGAGGTGACCCAATCAGGAAGCTCGGTGTCGGCCGCGGCAGGCGCCAGCACCCGCACGTCATGACGCCGGCCGCGCAGCTCGGCGGCCAGATCCATGACATGGGCCTGCACTCCTCCGTGCGCGTCCAGCGAGTACGGGCAGACGATGCCGATCTTCATGCGCCCGCCTCCTGCAGCGCATGGCTGCGCGCCAGGCGCTCATGGTCGAGATCGGCGTCGAAGACGGGCTGGAGCATGTGCCAGTCGATGGCGTGCTTCGCCAGCAGCGGTCCCATGACGGCCGCCCAGGCGCGTGTATGCGCCACCACGCGTTCACGACTGCTCGATCCTTGAGGGCCTTGAGGACACGGAACCTCTCGCAGAGTCAGCACTAGGCCCCACCGCGACCCGGCCGCTCGGCGTCTGTCACCCGAGAGAATCTCGTAATGAATGGTCCCGGCGTACAGGGGGAGGCCCAGCCGCTGTGCCAGGGCGGCGGGTCCAGCGGCGAAACGCGCAACATGACCGCACAGATCCACCTCCACACCGGAGGCGGACAGATCACGGTCGGCCAGCAGCGGTATGACGTAGGGCCCGCCCTCTTGAGCGGCGTCCACGAGCCGGTCGAATACCCTCTCACCACGCCCCTGGCCGATGATCGTCATACCGAGCCCCTCGCGAAAGCTGACGAACTGCTCGAACAGATCCGCCGGCTCGAGTCGCTCGGCCACGGTCAGCACGGGAGCCAGCCGTCGGCACGCCCAGGCGCCCGCGAGATCCCAATTGCCCATGTGACTCATGGCCAGCACGATCGAGCCCCGCTCGAGATCGGCACGCACCTGTGGAGACATATCGGTTCGCACGCGCGCGAGGATCTGCTCCTCGCTCATGCCGGACAGAGCGAAGGCCTCGTAGAAGTAGCGCATATAGGAGCGCATGGCCTTCCGGGAGGCCATGCGCACCCGTCTCGGAGTCGCGGAGGCGGGCAGAACACGCGCCAGGTTCCTCTCGAGCTGTCCGACTCCCGCAAGTCCGCCGCCCAGCCGGTGCAGCCCCCATGCGGCGTCGGCCCCGACGCGGAACAGTCCGTAGCCCAACGGCGCCGGCAGCGCGCGCATGTGCCGCCAGGCGAAGCGGTACACATCGTTGACGGCGATACGCATGCCCCTCATACGCTCGTCTCCTGCTCGACGCCGTCCGCGGCGATCGCCCGGCCGGCCATCTGACGGCTAACCACGACAATGCGCTGGACGACGGTGATGAAGGACGCCAGCGCTACATAGCCGAGAGCCGCGGAGAGCACCCACTGGGGCGCTCCGAGCCCGACCACGAAGGTCGCCACCAGGGCGACCACCAGACGGTCGGTGCGCTCGGCGATCCCGACCGAGGCGGTCGCACCGATGGATTCGGCGCGGGCGCGGGCATAGGGGACGACGGCGGCCAGCACGACGCATGCCAGGGCGAGGCAGACGGTTGCGACGTGCAGGAAGGCGCTGTCCGTCTTCATGGACAGCGCCGCCCAGGCGGCCAGGGAGGCGAAGATGGCGCCATCGGCGAGGCGATCGAGCGTGGAATCCAGGAACGCGCCGAAAACCGAGCTGCGCCCTGTGGCACGGGCGAGGATGCCATCGAAGGAGTCTCCTATGAGAACAACCCCGAGCAGGGGCGGACCCATGATGAAACGCCCCTGAGGAAGGGTCGCCACCGCCACGCCCACCGACAGGACCGTGCCGACCACGGTGAGCATGTTGGGAGTGATCCCGACCCGGGCCATGGCGAGCGCGGGACGGGTGAGCAGTGCCTTGGTCAAGCCTCGGCCGTGCTGTCCGAGCATGGAGTCCTTACAAAGTCGTCGGAGCGGTCTCCCAGGCCGAGGCGAGCTGGTCGCGCTGATCGCCCAGGAGCTGGGGAACGGGTTTCGTCTTACCGATTATGGGCATGAAGTTGGCGTCGCCAGTCCAGCGCGGGACGATGTGCTGATGGAGATGCGCGGCGATACCGGCTCCAGCGATCTCGCCCTGGTTCATCCCCAGATTGAAGCCGTGGGGATGGCAGACCGAGCGAACGACCTCCATGGCCCGGGCCGTCAGTCTTCCGATCTCAATGCGCTCGGCATCGGTGGCCTCGGTCCAGTCCGAGATATGGCGATAAGGGCACACGAGGAGATGTCCCGTGTTGTACGGGTAGAGGTTCATGAGCACATAGGCGCTCTCGCCCCGATAGACGATCAGGGCCTGCCGGTCCTGCCGGTCGGGAGCCGTGCAGAAGGGGCATTGGCTGCTCGAGGAGTCCTCGGGCTTGTCCTGGCCCTCGATGTAGACCATGCGGTGAGGAGTCCACAGCCGTCCGAAAGGATCGGGGGTGTCGGCATGCTGGAAGGGAGCCTCAATGCGCACACCGTCCACCACGGCGCCCTCCGGCTCCACCGGATGATCCGGGAGCGGGTTCGGTCCGGCCGTCGCCTCCTCAGCAGAATCGGGCTCGAGGCGCTCAGTCACGGTGGAGCCTCTCCCCCGCCGGGTCGTTGACCCGGTCCGCGATCACGGCGGCGATGTGGGCCACGGCCTCCTCAACCGGGACGCCGTTGGTCTGCTCCCCGTCGCGGAAGCGGAAGGAGACGGCGCCGGCCTCAACGTCCTCTCCCCCGGCGATCAGGGTGAAGGGGACCTTGTCCTTGGAGGCGTTGCGGATCTTCTTGCCGAAGCGGTCATCGGAGTGGTCCACCTCGACCCGCACGCCCTCGGCACGCAGACGGGAAGCGACGCCGTCCACGTAGTCGTCGAAGGCCTCGGCCACGGGCACGAGCCTGACCTGGACGGGTGCCAGCCAGGCGGGGAAGGCCCCCGCGTAGTGCTCGGTGAGCACGCCGATGAAGCGCTCCACGCTGCCCAGCTTGGCGGAGTGAATCATGATGGGGCGCTGATGGGTGCCGTCGGGGGCGGTGTACTCCAGGTCGAAGCGCTCGGGCTGGTTGAAGTCGTACTGGATGGTGGACATCTGCCAGGTGCGGCCGATGGCGTCCTTGACCTGGACGGAGACCTTGGGGCCGTAGAAGGCAGCGCCGCCCGGATCCGGGACCACCTCCAGCCCAGAGGCGTCGCAGGCGTCCTGGAGGGCCTTGGTGGCGGCGGCCCAGTCGGCGTCCGAGCCGATGAACTTGTCCTTCTTGGCACCGTCCTCGTCCCTGGTGGACAGCTCCAGGTAGAAGTCGTCCAATCCGAAGTCGGAGAGGATGGACAGGAAGAAGTCGATCTGGGCGCGGATCTCCTGGCCCGCCTGCTCGGGCGTGCAGTAGGTGTGGGAGTCGTCCTGGGTGAATCCGCGCATGCGGGTCAGGCCGTGCACCACGCCGGACTTCTCGTAGCGGTAGTCGTGCCCCATCTCGAAGAACCTCAGCGGCAGTTCGCGGTAGGACCGGCCCCGGGAGCGGAAGATGAGGTTGTGCATCGGGCAGTTCATGGCCTTGAGGTAGTACTCCTGGCCCGCCCTGGTGATGTTGCCCTCGGCGTCGCGCTCCTCATCGGCGAGCATGGGCGGGAACATCGTGTCGGCGTAGTAGGGCAGGTGGCCCGAGGTGTGGAACAGACCGCCCTTGGAGATCTCGGGGGTGTGCACGAAGTCGAAGCCGTACTCCATGTGGCGCTTGGTCACGTGGCTCTCGATCTCGTGGCGCAGCATGGCGCCCTTGGGGTGGAAGACCACGAGGCCCGGGCCGATCTCCTCGGGGAAGGAGTACAGGTCGAGGTCGGCGCCGAGCTTGCGGTGATCGCGCTTGGCGGCTTCGGCCAGGCGGGTCTGGTAGGCCTTGAGGTCCTCCTTGGAGGCCCAGGCGGTGCCGTAGATGCGCTGGAGGGAGTCGCCGGACTGGTCGCCCTTCCAGTAGGCCGAGGAGGACTTGGTCAGGGCGAAGCCCTGCCCGATGAGGCGGGTGGAGGGCAGGTGGGGGCCGCGGCACAGGTCGCTCCAGGCCACGGTCCCGTCCCGGCGGACGTTGTCGTACATGGTGAGGCCGCCCTGGCCCACCTCCACCGAGGCGCCTTCGGCCCCGGCGCCCTTGGTGGTGATGAGCTCGAGCTTGTAGGGCTGGTCGGCCAGCTCCACCCGCCCCTCGTCCTCGGTGATGTCCCGGCGCACGAAGCGCTGGCCCTCCTTGACGATGCGCTTCATGCGCTTCTCGATATCGCGCAGCAGCTCGGGCGTGACAGCGTCGATGCCGCCGAAGTCGTAGTAGAAGCCGTCGGTGATGAAGGGGCCGATGCCGAGATTGACGTCGGGGAACAGATCCTGGACCGCCTGGGCCATGACGTGGGTGGCGCTGTGGCGCAGGATGTTCAGCCCGTCCTCGGAAGCGAGTGTGATGGGTTCAATACTCGCCCCCGCAGGAATGACCCGGTCCAGGTCCCACGGCGCACCGTCCACCTTCATGGCGACGACGTCGCGATCCCGACTGAAGAGCGAAGATCCTGTGGTGCCCGCCTCGATACTGCGCGCGGCGCCGTCGAGAGTGATGTCGATGGTGGGCTGGGATGGCACGGGTCTGCTCCTGACGTGTTGCGGCCGGGCGCTGTACTGGTGCACCCGCTAACTGCGGGGAGTCTACCCGGCGGCGGCCGGCACTTCAGACGCCCAGACGGTCTCGCAACAGGTTGCGCGCGCGGCGCGCTCGAACCAGAGCGGCATAGACGGTCTTATGGATGGGAATGTCCCAGGCGCCATCGACCTCGGTGGCGTGATGCGCGAAGCGCTTCTTGTACCGACCGACCCCGTAGAGCTCGGGCACTCGGGCGGAGTCCGCCCCCATGAGATCGAAGGACTCCTTGCCCTCAGCGGCCAAAGTGCAGGCCACGAACCAGTCGAGCGCCTCAGCGCCGCGGAATCCTCGCGATTCATCAGATGAGGCCCCGTAGTAGGCGACGGTCGCCTTTCCGGAGACGGTGACGAGGTCCCAGCAGTGCGGCACACCGTCACGACGCAGGACGAAGAGCCTGGCGTGCTCCGGCCCCAGGGTGCGCAGCATGTCCCAGTAGACCTGGGAGGGATGGGGACGGAAACCATCACGCTCGGCCGTGGTGACCATCACGGCGTAAACCTCGTCGAAGGCCTGGCGGCTCAAGCCGGTCTCCTCGGCCATGACGCAGTCGGCCTCGGCGGCGACCCGGGCGGCGCGCTTGACACCGCGACGACCGTCCTTGGGCATGGCCGCGGCGATGGCCTCGGGCTTGCGCGGCCGCAGGTCGATGACGAAGGTCCGGTCGTAGGTGATGGTCGAGAGCAGCTCATGGGTGTCCGGCGCCTGATACCGGGCATGCATCCGCACGAAGACGATACGGGAATCCTTCATCTTGACCTCCCGCATCAGGAGGGCGCGCAGATGCGCCTCGCGCTCGGGGCTCTGCTCCTTGAGCCAGACCGGCCCGTGCTTGGCCCACAGGAAGCGCCGTCCCGCGATCTCATAGCGGTAAAGGGCGACGACGGCGACGGGCTTGCCCTCGGCCTCGTACACATAGCGCCCGAACAAGGGGTGGCCCTGACTGGCCTCATAGGCCTCCCAGGGCTCCAGCTGCTCGATGGGCGCGGGGGTGCAGCCGATGGCCAGACGCATATCCCGCGCTGAGATGGGACGGAGGCTCTCGGAGCGCGAGTTCGTACGGGACGCGTGAGTCATGGAGCCTCCAGGTCAAGTGGGGTGTCGAAACTGGGATGTCAAGCCGGGCCGGGGCTGTAAGGCCGTTACGGCAATTTAAGGCTATTTAAGGCTATAAGGCCGCCATCCGGCTGCAAAAGGGGTGAGGAGAGTGAATGAGGCGGTGAAACTCCCGCTGCCGGGCGCGACCGGGCAGGCGCGGATGCTCAGCGCAGCCGCAGGCGCAGCGGTCGCGGGTGGTACCGGTGGAACTTCCGGTCATGGTTGAGTTTCTGGGCGCTGACGAGCAGACGACGGCGCAAGGATCGCTCCGCGGGATCGAGCAACGGGTCGACCGCACGCGCCGCGAGCCGTAGGACACGTCGCCGCAGCGCAGGATCATCGACCTGGTGGAGCACGAGATGACGCGGAAGGAGGCTGTAGAGGACTTCTTTCTCCGCTTCTCGACGCGGCCCGGGACGCCCGTCGATCAGGTCGCGGATCATGACGACCATGGGATTGACGCCCGCAGCACTCATATAGAAGGAGTTTCGCCCGATGCGGGGGTTGAGCTCGAAGTAGACCGGGTCGCCGCCCCGCGGATCGATCTTGACGTCGAAGTTCGCGAAACCGCGGTAGCCCACGGATGTAAGCAGCTTCTCCGCACCCTCCCAGAGCTCGGGGAAGGGCTCGGTGATCATGGCCACGGGGTTGCCGATGAGGGTGGGCGTGTGATCCTCCAGGAGGACGCGCGCCGAACCGATCATCGTCATCTCACCGTTGGAGGCCATGTACGCGGTCACCGAACGCATGGCGTCGTCCTCGCCGGGGATCCGCTCCTGAATGAGGAAGGTGGACTGATAGCCGGCGCTGCGCAGGTCCGACCACAGCGAGGCGAGCTCTTCGGGGGTGTCGATGAAGTAGATCTTGCGCTGACCGGGGAACTCGACGGCGTCCCAGTCCGCGCCGACGGCGGCCTTGCCCACCAATGGGAAGGGAATATCGATCTGAGGGTCGCCGTCTGCGAGCTCGGAGCAGTCCACGACGACCTGTCGCGGGGTGCGCAGGCCCTGCTCCGCACAGGCCTCGGCGAAGGCGACCTTGTCGCTCAGGGCGTTCATGGCCTCGGCGCTCGGGAAGGGCACGACGTACTCCGGCTCGAGCTCATTCCGGTGCTCGATGAGGAACTGGGCCGTCGAATCGCGATTGCCGATGACCACGGCACTGCGCTCCGCCCGACCGGCGACCAGTTCGCGCAGGCGCGCGACCATCCCGGGCTCATCACGCGAGTCCTGATGAATGACGTCGATGTAGCTCGACAGGGCGATCGCCTCGATCGGGCTGGGCGACAGGAGCGTCACACGCTGCCCGGTGGCATCGTGGAGCTGTCGGGCCAGCGCATAGCCTCCGATGTCCCCGCCGATCACCACGGGAAGCAGGTCGGGGCGCGAGGGCGTGCGCGCTGAGAGGGCCACGTGTTCTCCTAAGTCCGGCCGAGCCCGGGCACGGGCCGCGGCAGCATGGGCAGCATGTTCGAGGTGGTCGAGATGGCAGTTGAGGCGATCGAAGGAGGCGGAAGAAATCGATTGGTGAGTAATCGGCATCCGACACGGCCGACGTGCAGCAACGTATGGCCAACGTACAGCACAGCGACTCACAACGGGCAGCCGTAACGAAAGCCCGGAACACAATGTCCCGGGCCGGCAGATCGAGTGGGCGATACTGGGATCGAACCAGTGACCTCTTCCGTGTCAGGGAAGCGCGCTACCGCTGCGCCAATCGCCCGAGCGGATGACGGGACTCGAACCCGCGACCCTCACCTTGGCAAGGTGATGCTCTACCAACTGAGCCACATCCGCATGCCATCACCGGCACCCAGCCAGTGATCGATGCGGGAGGAAAGGTAGCAGAGCACGGCCGGCAGACCAAATCGATCCCATCCCCCGTGCTGTGACCTGAGCTCAGCATGCTTCATGCTGCGGCGCGGGAGGGTGCGCCCGTGGCAAAGTGTCCCTATGCCGTCTGACATGCCGACCACAGCACCCGACAACCCAGGGCCCACGGCCACCGACGCCACCGACGCCACAGCCAGCGCTCAGAACGCCGGCAGCGCCACCAGCGCCAGCGTCACCAGCACTGACGCCGAGACCACTGCGGCCGCTGCCGCCCCTGCCTCCGCCCCCTCGGAGGCCGCAGTTCCTGGAACCCCCGATACCGCTCCCGACGCCGCGGACGCCCCCGCCGCGCAGACGCTGACAGCCTGGCCGGGGCAGCCCTATCCGCTGGGCGCGACCTACGACGGCTCGGGCACGAACTTCGCGGTGTTCTCCTCCGTCGCCGAGCGGGTTCAGCTGTGCCTCTTCGACGAGGCCGGCGCCGAGACCCGGATCGAGTTGACGGAGGTGGACGCGGATGTATGGCACACCTATCTGCCCACGGTCCAGCCCGGTCAGATCTACGGATACCGCGTCCACGGCCCCTACGACCCTGACCGTGGCCTGCGCTGCGACTCCTCCAAGCTGCTGCTGGACCCGTACGCCAAGGCGATCTCCGGGCACGTCACGGC
>ERZ773099.323-NODE-323-length-42090-cov-12.320994_pt1 | contig 42090 bp, 23 predicted proteins | sample MGYA00511120_ERZ773099 | MGnify/ENA primary metagenome ERZ773099 (study PRJEB29015, sample SAMEA2738012) | human oral metagenome | biome: human oral; feature: human-associated habitat; material: dental | place: China | collected 2104 ... | reverse complement strand
CTCTCATTTCGAATTGCTCTCTTGAATCTTTATTAACATGCACTGATCTTAAAACTGTATACTTTCTGATTTTTGTAGGTAAAGGCATAGGCCCTGCTACAGTTGCTCCGCTTTTCTTTGCAGCTTCAGCTATTCTTTTTGCTGATTCATCAAGTAAAGTATAATCGTATGCTTTTAAATAGATTCTTAATTTGTTAGAAGCCATTTATATATTGCACCTCCTTTAAATTAACTACATAAGATAATTCTTATGCACTCTAAAGAGTATATCACAACTTTTAAAAAAATCAAAGAAAAATTTTTAAAATATTAAAAAATTTTTATTCCAGATATCTCTATCAGTTTTTTGTATAGTCTTTTTCAGGTTTTGAAAATATTTTTTCCTTAGTTCCACTTCCAGTTATCTCTCCATCTTTTATAAATAAAAAGCCAGCTGTAATTTTAAGTAAATACAACTGGCTTTTTGTGTATATTAGATAGGTAATTTATGAATAATTATAGAGAAAATAACCATACATAGAGTTGCAAGTGGTTGTGTAGCTCCATAAGATATTGCTGGTTCATCAGAATCTAGTGCATCTATAGCAGCCCCTAAACCTGGTGCTGATGTCATTCCACCTGTTATAGCTCCTGATAGTAAAGTCCAGTTAATATGGAAAACATAGTGTCCTAATAGGAATCCAAATAGAACAGATAAAATTGCTACAAGTGCTGAAACGACTGCTATCATAATTCCATCTCCAGTAACAGCTTCAACAACACGGAAACCATAGTTTAATCCTGTTCCTGCTAAGAAAATTGATAAGAAATATGTTCTCATTTTTCCTAAAACAACAGAATCCATACGGAAATTGATAGGTCCAATTTTCCCAATAGAACCTAAAATCAATGCAACTATTATTGCTCCACCAATACTTCCTAATGAGAATGTTCCTAGAGGTCCCATTGCAATTTTAATACTTCCTAAGAAATATCCTAAGAATGCTGCTATTGAGAAACCTACGAAGTCCATTTTAACTTCTGGAATAGTATTTTTTTCTGTGTCTTTAACATTGCTTAAATCTATTTTCTTTTGAGCAAAGTACTTTTCTTTTTCTTTTTCAACATCAAATCTAAATATTCTTGGAATGAAATTAATACCTAAAATTAAGAATAATACTCCAAATGGATATCCTATTGAGTGTCCTACTCCAACTCCAGCTTTTGCTTCAGTTACATATATTTCAGTATCTTCTGCTGATAAAGTCGTTGTATTTTCAACTGTCATTTTTTCTGGAATTGCTTCATTTTTTAATTTTGCATCTCTTTCTTTTGCATTATTAATTATAGCTAAAATCTTTACCTTTGTTCCTTCATCTAGATTTTCAAAATTAGCTGCTGAATGTTTTGACTCTGCTTCTGAAGATTCAGTTGCTGCTGCAAGTCCTGCTGAACTCGTTAAAGCCCCTGTATAAGTTCCTGTTATTTGGTATGGGCTCATGTTCTTTAGTGCCTTTGAAAAACCATAAGATGCTACTGCCCCAACAAATGGAATAAATATAGCTAAGATTACAAATTGTTTTCCAAATTTAGTAATAGCATATTTCATATCTTTAGCTGCTAAAAGCCCTGTTCCAACTATGAAAATAAGTAGTGATAAATTCATTATAGAGCTATCTATAATATTTCCCTTTAGTACATTTTGGGCTTTTGTAAAAAATTTACTTCCTTCTGGAATTGTTACTGCATACTTTGTTAGAAAATACCCGACAAATAAACCAATGAATAAAGTTCCAGTAATCCCAAAATTGAATTTCTTAAACTTTATATCTCCAAATAAGTTTCCTAAAGTCATAGTAAAAAATAATAGAACCAATGAGTTAAAAATAAAACCAACCACATCAAAATGCATAAAAATTCCTCCTCTACTATAAAAATTTAAAGTTGTTATATATTATCATATTTTTAAATGATTTCAAAACTTTTTATTTACAGTATTAATGATTAGTGAATTTTATTCTACTATATCAAAAATATTTGCTAAAAAATCTAACAAATTTTCTTAAAATCAATGATAGTAAAAATGAAAAAAAATATATTTTATTATAAAAATATTTTTTTAGTATAAAAAAACTGATTGAAGTTTTTTACCTCAATCAGCTTTTATAATTTAGTTTTTTAAATTAGAATATAACTCTTAGTCCTAATCCACCTCTAATATTTTTAGCTTTTGTATCATAACCTACATTTCCAGTTACTCCAACTCTTTGGTTATCTACTCCGATATTAAGGTCAGTTTTAACATTTCCTCTTCTATCTTCTTTTTCACCACGGATATTAAAGTAATCAGCACTTGTTCCAGCAACTCTCGCTTTATTCTTTCCATTTGCGACTCTTCCTAACTCATTTTCATAAGCTATTGTTACAGCAGCTCTCAAAGCTTTATTTCCTAGGTAAAGTTTATATGCCAATTCTGTTCCTATTTCTGGTCTTACAGATAAGTAGTCATTTGATTTAACTTCTAACTTCATTTCCCCAGATTTTTCTTTTATCTTAGATACTCTTCCATATTCAACTTTTAATGCTCCATAAGGTCTTACTGAAAGTCCTTCACTCAATCTAAATTCTTTTCCTAGTTCATTTTTAACTCCCACTCCATAAGTATTGTATTTAGATTTTGCATTGAATACTTCATCTACAACTAAGAATTTTCTATGCATTTTATTATATCCTGCAAATACATCTCCAGATACTGTCCAATTTAGGCTATTGTTATAGTCAAATGGAATTGATTTAAACAATCCAACCTTTCCTTGTAATTGTTCTTCTTTAGAATTTCCAATATCTTTAAATTTGAATGTATTATGGACTATACCTGCATACCAACCTGTTGATTCACCAAGTCTTACAGTTTCATCTTCATGAACATAAGCTACTCCATAAGCATTATTTTTATAGTCTATTATACCAGCAGTATCAGTCTTGTATTCTCCACTCATTCCAAAAGTTTTTACCTTATTAGAATCTTTTGAAGGGTTAGACCAAGAATTTCTTAAATAAGAGAATTCTTTATCTAGTACTTTTCCTGTTGCTTGTATTCTTTGTTGAGTATTAGCATATTGATGTCCCATCATTTCATCATAAGCTTGAGTCAATAATGTTTCTTCATTTTTACCAATACTATTCAATTTGTTGAATAATCTCTTTTCAGGAGTATCAATACCATTCATACCATATCTTTGTTCTAGTCCATCAGTAAAGTTATATGCGTTATCTTCAGGTTTTACAAAAGATGTGTAAGATAATTTAGACATTGCTACACCTACTATTTGTCCATAGTTATCTAAAACTGGTGTAGCTATCCAAGTTAATGAACCAGCCATACTTGTTATTTTATAGTTTCTTCCTTGGATTTGATCTAAGAAAGGTTTAATTACCTCTCCACTTACTAACCATTCTTTCTTATTAGTTCTTTCTGAATATTCAGTACCAATAATCAATTGGCTATTTACAGGTGGAGTTACTCCATCAAAAGTAACAGGTCTTGTTCTTCCTAATGTATCTACATAGAATCCAACATCAGACATTGCTAGATTTGGTTGATTACCAATTAATTTATTGATTTTTTCTACTTCACTATCTGATACTGGTACTCCATTTCTTAAGAATGTAGCTTGACCATTTTTAACAGTGATAGTAACTCCTTGATAATCTTTATCAATTCCAGAAGCTTGTTTTATAGGATTTTCTATTGTAGGATCTGTCTTAATTTTATCATTAATTTGTCTTTGTAACTCAGCAATATCTTCAGGACTAACATCCTTCCAACTAATTGCTGTAGGACCTGTTCCTCTTACTATAATTTCTCCATAGTTCTTGATAACAGCATTTCTTACTAATTTTCCATTAGCATCTCTTTTTCCTCTGATAATAACTCCTGTACTATTATCAGCATCAATGTAGATTTTTCCTGTTGCTTCATTTATAAGAGTTGAACCATTCATTACTGCAACACCAACAAGTCCTGTTACATTGTCATTTATTTTCCCATTTCTTCCAGCATAAGAATCTGTTGTTGTTATAAGTCCAGTATTTTTGAAAGTTGCTCCTTCATCAACATAAACTCCTGTTAAACTTCCAATTTTATTAGTTGCTGTAGCCTTACTTCCATCTAATAAGATTTTTCCTCTGTTTTCTACAACAGTTCCAATACCAGCACCATACATACCTATAGATTTATTGTCAGATACTCTGATTTCCCCTCCAGTTTCATTTATGATATGTCCGCCATTGTCAGCAGCCATTCCTATACCATAAACAATCTTCTTAGGATCTGAATATGGTTTTCCTGTTGTTGGATCTATATCATCAGTAGGTCCTACGAAAATTTTGCCCTTATTGGTTGCTTTTCCAGCTGGTGCATAAATTCCAATATTTCCTTTTCCTGTTGAGAAATCTATTATTCCATTATTTAATAATTCTCCTCCATTTTTAACATAGAAGCCTATTAAATGGTCTGAATTATTTGAATTAATAGTTCTATTATTAGTAATATTAGCCTTTCCATTAGAATATAGGAATACACTATCATTTCCTAAACTTACAGGTCCTGCATTTGTGTTAGTATAAACATTTGTTTTATTTGGATCAGTATTATTTAAAATAAATCCATAAGATCTTTCTCCAACTGTAATCTTAGAAGCTTGATCAACAACATTTGCTCCATTTACTGCATAAACTCCAGTAGGTTCAGTGTCTTTTGCTGTTGCCACATGCTTATCGATAGCTAACTCACCTTTTACAGTAAGTTGTCCATCTTCTTTATAGATTCCTATAGCTTGGTCTTTAACATGGATTTTTCCACCATTCATTTCAACATTTGAAGGAGTTTTTGAATAGATACCTATTGATTTTTCTCCAACTTCTATTGTTCCTAATGTATGTTTTATATTAGAAGTTCCTTCAGCAGTATAGATACCAATAGTTGGTTCTTGTAAATTTGCTGAATCAGCTATATTTATATTAGCTTTATTTTCAAAAGCTTGTCCACCTCTTAAGAATACTCCTAATGTTTTCTTACCAGATAATGTTAATTCACCGATATTAGTAACTTTTTTAGTGCTATTTGCATTAGAATAAATTCCAACTGATTCTTTTCCACTTAAAGAAATTTTACTAGTATTTGTGAAATTAGCATCTTTTGCCACTATTCCTCTTGCTCCATCTTTTGTTCCTTCTATTGATACAGCTGTTGAAACAAAGTTAGGGCTTGTATTTTCTAAGTAAATTCCAGTAGAATCTTTTCCTAATTTGATTTTTTGTACACCAGTTAATTGAGAATTTCCGCTGATATATGCTCCAGTATATCCATCTGCAACATCTATATCAACCTTAGTTCCTGCACCATCTAATTGAGCAGTACTATCTTTTAAATATAGCATAGTATTTTGTGTTGCTCCTAGATTTCCTAATTTAGAAATGAAAATAGAATTTTCTAAATATGCTAATACTCCTTTATTTGAGAAATCCACACTACCATTTGCATTGATAGTTGAATTTTTACCATAGAAAGCTATTCCATCATTTCCTACTCTTATTGCTGAGTTAGTGTTTAAATTTGTATTTTCAGCATAGATTGCAACTGCTGGATAACGTCTTTCATTAGAAGTTCCTTTATTTTCTATTATTGTATTTCCTACAGTTATATTTCCTGTATTTGTTACAGTGTTTCTATCTGCATTGTCTGTTCCTTTTCCTTTACTATATAGACCAACTGATTTATCTCCTAATGTAATATCAGTAGCTGTTGTCATAGTTAACTTTTTATAATTTGCTGCAACATTATAAGCTGTTGTTTCTGCAACAGTTCCCTTATCAACTGATCCATTTACAGCATAGATTCCAACATTTCCTGTTGCTCCAGTTGTAGAAGTTATCTTTGAGCCTTTATCATTTGTAACAGTCTCAGCATTTATCAAATACATTCCTGTTGATTGATCTCCTAAACTAATATTAGAAGCTGCAGTCGTTTTAATTTCTAACTTATTAGGATTTCCTACAGCACCTTCATATTTTCTAGTATCTTTGTCATAGAAACCATAGATAGCTGTTGAATTTTTACCAACATTAATAACACCATTATTTTTAGCTCTTGCAGAGTTTACATAAATTGCTGTTGATTTTTCTGCAAGTGTGAAATCAATAGTTCCATTATTTACAGCTTCAAAATCTGCTTCATCCCAAGAAGTAAGAGGTGCTGGTGGAGTTGGATTCTTAACTCCTTCTGCCATAAGACCTATATTTTCCTTAGCAGTATGAGAACCATCATTTTGAGATCTAACTGTTCCTCCAGCTGCTACATAAGTTTCTCCATTTATAACATGTGATAAAACCATTCTAGGATTTAATAGTTTTAATCCTGTAGCTATAGGCACTTTTCCTTCTTCAGAACGAACTTCTTCTGCTTGGTTTCCATTATTTTTAAAAGTCCATCCAGTTGTAAGTGCTGTAGAACCTTTCTTCGCATAAATTCCTACACCTTTAATATTAGTCCCTTCTAATTCCACTGTTGCAGTTTGAGCATCAATTGTTGTACCTTCAGAGGCAATAACTCCAACTCCTCCTGTCCCTTTTAATTTAATTGTACTTCCATTAAGAGTAACTTTTCCAGCATTTGTCCCTTCTTTTTTAGTTATGAAAACACCTGTTCCTGCTGTTGTTCCATCTCCTACTTCCATATTTCCAATATAGTTAATGTTACTGTCTTTATCAGCATAAATTCCTACTCCATCAGCTCCAACTTTAATAGGAGTTGTTATATTGTATGCAGCTCCAGCAGGATTTCCTTGTGCTTTTGCATAGATTCCTATTGCATATTTTGGTGCTGTCGTATTAACTCCTACACTCTTACCTACAGTGATACCTTTATTATAGGCTGCAATATTTGTGTTTCCATCTAAGAACAATCCTATTATTCCATCTCCAGTTGCTCCATTTAGAGTGTAGTTTAATTCAGGTGTATTTCCATCAATTTTAGCTTCATTAGAAGTTTTTCCTTTTAGGTATACTCCAACTCCATATCCTACAACCTTTCCAATATCAGCTCCTGCTAATGTGCTGTAATCACTAGTTTTAGTATTTTTACCATCTACATAGTAAGCAACTCTATTTTGATTTACTGTTCCTAAATTAATTTCAGCACTAGCTGTATCTAATACTTTTCCACCTTCTGAAACATATACAGCAGAAGAACCATTACTATCTGTTGAATCTTTTAGATTAATCTTTCCTACTTTAGACACAGTTGATTTAGGAGCATATATACCTGCTGAACTTTCATTATTTATCTTAATAGTTCCAGTATTATGTAAGTCAACATCTGCTAGATTTCCTGTGTTGTTTTCAGCATACATTCCTACTGATTCTTTTGTACCTATATTAATAGTTCCTGTATTTTTTACACTAGCTTTATTAGTTACACCAGGTGTACTACTAGCTGTTCCTTGTGCAAACATTCCTATCAATGATGTATATTTTGTATTATCTGGATTTTCTAAAGATATTGTTCCAGCATTAAGAGCTGAATATGCATTTCCATTATTTTTAGCAAATATTCCTACTGATTCTTTATTTTTTACAAAAATCTCAGCACCACTTAAGTTAGTTCCTTTACCAGTATCAGATACAAATATTCCTACTCCACCTTCTGCTGTTACATTGATGTTTTTCTTATTCTCAGCTTCTCCATCTTCTTTTGCTAACATTCCAGAAGATTTTTTACCAGTAACATTAATAGTTTCTTCATTAGTTGCTTTAGAGCTAGCATCTTTTACTAACATTCCTATTCCTTTTTCACCTAATAAAGTAATAGTCTTTTTATTAACAACTTCTGAAGCCAGTTGTCCTAACATTCCAACTGATTCAACAGTATTCACTTCTATACTTCCAGAATTGATTCCTGTTGCCTTTTTATTAGCAAGAATACCTATATTTTTATCATCAGTTGCAGTTGTAGAAGCCAGTGTTATAGTTCCTGTATTTTCTGCTTTTACATTAGCTTTATCAATATTTGAATTATTTGTTACCATCATTCCTGCTGATTCTTTACTCTTAACATCTATTTTTGCACTATTTGTTAATGTTAAAGTAGATGTGCTTCCTGTTATTGCTCCATCTAACAATCCTAACATACCTGCTGATTGCTCAGCTGTTGTTGTTATTACTGCACCTGCTCCTTCATTTTTCCCTTTAACAGTTGCATTATTCTCAGTTAATTTGACATAAATTCCTGCTGATTTTTTCCCATTAGCATTTAGGATATTCTTGTTAGTTGCATTAGCATTTTCAGTGTACATAACCGCTGATTCTTCAGCTGAAGTAGTTATAGTTCCTGTATTTTCTATATTTCCTTTTTTACCTAACATACCTGCTGAACTTTTCTTAACAGCTTTTATAATTCCCTTATTGATTGCTAACATAGTATTAGCATCTGAATAAATTCCAACTGATTCTTCCTCAGCTAGTTCAATTTTTCCATCTGTATCATTTAATAATGTTGAGTTATTTTTTCCAAATAATCCTGTTGAATTTTTTCCAACTAAACTTATAGTCTTTTTATTTGTTACAGTTGAAGCATTTCCAGCCATACCAACAGCATTTCCTTGAGTTCCTTCAATTTTTCCTTCATTTATTATTGTTGATCCTGCTGCACCAAACATTCCTGTTGAAGTTAATCCATTTAGAATTATTTTTCCAGTATCAGCATTTGTTGCTGTTGAGTCATTAACAGCTATTCCTACAGCATTTGCTTTATTTCCAGTAATAGTTCCACTATTTGTTAGAACAGATTTAGCTACTCCATTCATTCCTGTTGAATATTCTGTTCCTAAAGTAATAGTTCCACTATTTGTTCCTGTTGAAGCATCTACAGATATTCCTACTAGACCATCTTCAGCTTTTGTTGGAGTAACATTTGATGTTTCTATTCTTCCTGTATTGCTAACTAGTGATCCAGCATTTGCTATAATACCAGCTGTTTTTACAGCAGTTAGAAGTATTCCTCCTGTTGTTCCTGTTCCTGTTCCAGTATTTGTTATTTTAGCTTTTGTACCCAATATACCGGCTGAACTTTCTTTCTTAACATTAATAGTTCCACTATTTGTTACATCAGAATTATCTCTAGCTCCACCATCATTTTTAGCATAGATTCCAACTGAAGCCTCTTGATCTACATCAATAGTACCACTATTTGTTGTAATTAATTTTCCTGTTCCACTATCAATCAAACTATAGATAGCAGCTGATTTTTCAGGTGCTGGACTTGGAGTTGGGCTTGCAGTGCTTAAAGATATTGTTCCAGCATTGCTAACTGTTACATCGTCTTTTCCAGCTAATTTAGAATAGATTCCTACTGAACTTCCTTCTTGTGCTGTTATTGTTGCTCCACTATCATTTGTCACATTTCCATTTTCAGAAGAAATTCCTGTTGAACTAGCTTTTTCTAAAGTAATGGTTCCAGTATTTGTTACTGCTCCACCTGTACTTGAAATTCCTGTGTTAGAAGTTGTTTTCATAGTAATAGTTCCACTATTTGATACTGTTGAATTTTTATCAACTGAAATACCAACTAAACTTGCTCCTGCATTTCCTTCTATTCTTCCTGAATTTATAACTTTTGATTCATTAGTTGCTAAAATTCCTGCTGAATCTGCTCCAGATATTTCTATCCCTTTTGCTCCTGTTCCACTATTTGTTATTTTAGATTTTTTACCTATAATTCCAACTGAGTTTATCCCAGTCATTTTTACTAATCCACTACTTAATACTTCTGATTGCCCACCTGTATTATTTGCGAATATTCCTGCTGACTCATCTTGAGCAACTTTAATAGTTCCAGTGTTTTTAGTAGTTAACTTTCCACTTCCTATTAAAGAATACATTCCTGCTGATTTTCCAGTTCCATCAGCTACAATTTCTATTTTTCCCTCATTCTTTGATGTTTTATCTGTAGCTGTTGCTGTTGCCTTTGCATACATTCCTGCTGATGCTTCCTTATTTACATTTATTTCAGATGTTGTTGTTGAGTTTGTTAAATCAGAATCTTCACCATACATACCTGCTGATGAAACTCCTCCTAGACCTATTTTACCAGTATTTATTAAAGTAGATCCAATAACCCCTAACATTCCAACTGCATTTTGATTACTCATTGTAATAGTTCCAATATTACTTCCTTTTGCAGCATTTGCATAAATTCCTATACCTTTATCAGCTCTAGTAGATACAATAGTACCACTATTTTTAGCTTCTGAAACAGCTCCACTTAGAGCTGCTCCTTTAGTTGCAATAAGCCCAACATTAGTATTTGTAGTTAATGTTTTTCCACTTGCAATTTCAACAGTTGCTCCATCATCTGCAACTAAAACAGATGTTGATTCAGCAGCTCCATTTGTTACAGTATAATCTTCATCTAAGACAGCTTTTGCCTTTGATGTTGCATAGAATAGACTTGCTCCTTCACCAAAACTAGTTATATTAATACTACCATTTGTTGAGCTAGCAACTAAATATTTACTTAATGCTGGTGAAGCTGTAGCATTTTTATTTCCATTTAAAAGTCCAAAAGTCGAATTTTTACCTAAGTCTACTGACAAAGTTTTTCCACTTTCAATCTTAAATGTATTATTAAATTTAGATGCATCTGACGAATATAACCCTACTGCTCCTTCACCTATTGTTAATTTAGAATTATCCCCAAATTTTACTTTAGCATCTCCATCTGAATATATACCTATTGTTGTACCTTTATTTGTTTCTGTTCCACTTGCAGCTATATCTATTGGAGCTTTTATATTTAATGTTCCAGTTGCACTCTTAGCATATATTCCTACAGCATTAGTTCCCACACTAATGTTTGCATCTGTTCCACTATGTTCAAAAGTATATTTTCCATCAGTATAAACTCCAATATTACCTTTTCCTGTTGTTTCTATTTTTCCTTTATTAGTAAAACTTATACCTGATGCTGTCTTCCCAACTAATGCAACTGCATTGGCAAAATTTCCAGCTGAAAAAATTGTTCCTTCTTTTTCATTAGTAAAAGTTCCTTTTTCTCCATAAAAACCTAAACTAGGAGTTGTATCTGTATTTCCTACATTACCAGTTACAGAGATTGTTCCCTTGTTAGAACCTGTTCCACTTTTTAAAACATAGCCTATTGCTTCTTTACCACTTACACTAATTCCAGTACTTTTCTCTAAATTAAGTGCTACCCCGTCTAAAACAGCTCCATAACTTTTTGTTCCAGTAACTTCAATTTTAGCTTTTGTTTTGTTGTCAGCATCAGCATCAGTATTGTTTGTATTATCTTTTAAAGTAATACTTCCTGCATCTTTTGCATAAACTCCTGAACTTGCATCTCCACTTACTTTGATTGTCCCGCTAACTTCTACAGTTTCAGTCCCAACTGTTTTTCCACTAGTATTTGCTAATCCATGGTCATCATTTTTTCCAGCTAAAACAGCTCTTGTTGCTACTGATGTATAAACACCAACAGAACTTGCACCTGATACATTAATAATACCTCCAGCGTATACACCTTGTATATTATGAAGATGTCCTATACCAATTGAAGAAGCTCCAACTACATTTATAGTACCTGTATTCTTCATATAGCTCATATTTTCTTTTTGAGCTCTACTTGCGATTTGACCTCCAGCTAATGTAGTAACATTATAATTTGAATAAGCTTTAGGAGCAACTGGATTTCCAGAAGTATCCTTATTTTGAACAGTTAACATTCCAAAGCTACCAGTATTATTTATATCTATCTTCCCAGTTGATGCATTATAGGCTGTCATCATATTTAAACCTAATAACATACTTGAACCGCTTGCATTTGGATTTTCAGGACGTAATTGGATTCCAGCACTTTCTCTTGAATCTAATTTTATATGACCTTGATTAATCATCTCTGTTCTAGTATTATTTGTAGAAGAATCAAAGTTATTAAAACCAAAAGCTACTTGATTCTTATTTGTTCCAGCCACATTATCATTTCCATATATATTTCCTTTATTTATAACTTTTATATTTGCAACAGTATTTATATTATTATATTTGCCATCTTTATTTACCCCAGCACCGGGACTATAACTAGTATGTGTTCCTTGAACATCTATTCCCACATTTTGAGATTTATTTAGATTTATTGTTCCTGTATATGTAAAAGGAGCAACAGTTGTATCTTTTTCATCAATTCCTTCATCAACCATAAATGCACGAGTATTATCAACATCTACAGTTACATTAACTGCTACCTTATCTAAATCTTTTACATAACCCCAAGTAGATATATAGTTTCCTTTCTTTTTTCCACCAGAACCATTTGTAACTCTATTTACTACTATATTTTTAAGGTTTTGATTATAAGTGACATAGCTATTGTAACCTTGAAAATTACGATCACCATCATCACTTAATTCTGCAGGTGGAAGTATAAAGTCAACTGGATTTACATTTGGAGCTGTTACTGTTATAGCTCCAACACTTCCAGGTGTAGATATATTCAAAGGTGTTATTTTAGGTGGTTTTACATTTATAGTTATAGTTGGTGCTCCTATAGTTCCTGGCGCACTTGGGCTTACTGATATACTTGGTGCTGTAGGTGCACTTGGTGCACTTGGTGCATTTATTGTAATTCCAATAGTTGGTGCTGTAGGTGCATCTGGTGCTCCTGGTGCTGTTATGTTTAATGGATTAATCACAACTGTTTCTATTTCAGGAGTCTTAATTTCAGGAGCTGGTAAAGGTGTATTCACATTAGGTTTTACAATTGGTGCTGATATAGTTTCAACCTTAGGTCCTTTTATATCTAATGGCTCAACTTTCTTATTAACTTCCTTTGGAGAAATACGAGCAAGTATTTCAACTTCATTAGTGGGTTCCTTTAAATTTAATAAATCTACTAATCCCCAACTTCTATTTCCATTTGTTGATGAATTTATTGCTGTATTTTTTTCAATTTTTACTCCACCATTTCCTGTATTACTTACATTTTTCCAAGAGGCTAATGAGTCATTTCCTGGAGTTAGTGGAACTCCACTTACTTTTTGACTTTCAAGAGAATCCATTGCATTTCTTTCTTTCCAATCCCCTCTTGTATATACTCCATTAAAAAGATATTTTTGAGATTTATCTCCTCTACCTTTAAATACCCCGTTAAATTTTTCATGGAAATAGTTCATTCCAAATTGCCATGATGCCCAAGGTGATTTTACTACTTGATCTCCTTGTTCTGTCAATTGGATCAGTTCTAATCTTGAATTTTTTAGATTCTTTTTATTTTCACTTCTCATGACATTCAATTTTGTTTGAACATCTCCAACAGAAGTTTTTAATTCTTCTCTTGTTGCTATTTGAGCAGGTGATTTTTCTATATTCACTTCTTCAGAAAATGCACTTATCCCTAACATTAAAAAAAGAATTGCTAAGCCTACAGAATATTTTACTGACTTATATCTTTTAGCTATTGAACGCAAATCTTTTTCAATCTTATGTAGATTGTTTCCCATTTTTTATTTCCCCCTTTTTACATTTAATGTTAAGATTTATCTATTTTTCAATCTATACCATTCAAAATATATTTCTTTTAATATTATATGATATTATTTTAATAATTTCAATAAAAATATTAGTGTAACATGTGTGATATAAAAAAGGACTGATTTCACTCAATCCTTTCTGTTCATTTTTTATCTTCTGTTCTTTCTCATCCAAGGTGGAATATCAATTATATCATCTGGAACTTCTTTTTTTCTTTCAGTTTCTCTAATAGGTTCACTAGGTTTAACTGTTTCCATTTTAATGAATGTTTCATTATTAGTTTCTATTTCATCTTTGAAATTATTTGCCATGATAGTAATTTCAATTTTATCTGAAAATTCAGGTACTATTGTAATTCCAAATAGGACATCTTCCACTTTCTTTCCAGTAGCTTGTCTTATTACTTCAGTAACTGTTTGTGATTCATTTAATCCAACATCTTCAGAAGTTCTTAAGTTAATAAGTATCTTATCTGCTCCTTGAATAGATTTTTCTAGTAATGGAGATTCTAATGCTTTTTCAGCTGCTTTTATAGCTCTGTTTTCTCCTTCTCCTTCTCCATATCCTAAAACAGCAATTCCTGAATTTTTCAATACAGATTTAATATCTGCAAAGTCAAGGTTTATGAACCCTTGTCCTAAAACTAGATCCACAACAGCTTTTATACCAATTCTTAAGATATTGTTTGCTTCTTTAAATGCATTAAGCATAGTTATATTTTTATCTGGTAAATCAAAAAGTTTATCATTTGGTATGATAACTAAACTATCTACATTTTGTCTTAAAAGTTCAATTCCACTTTCTGAATTTCTTCTTCTTTTTTCACCTTCAAAATTGAAAGGTCTTGTTACAACTGCAACTGTAAGAACATCTAATTCCTTTGCCACTTTTGCAATAACTGGAGCTGCTCCTGTTCCAGTACCTCCACCCATTCCAGCAGTGATAAATAGCATATCTGTTCCTTTTAAAAGTTCTTGAATTTTTTCTATATCTTCTTCTGCTGCAAGTCTTCCTATTTCAGGTTCAGCACCTGCTCCTTGCCCTTTTGTTAATTTTTCACCAATTTGTAATTTTCTATCTGCTAATGATTTCTCTAAATCTTGTTTATCTGTATTAGCTGCTATATACTCTACTCCTGTTACTCCTGAATAAAGCATGTCGTTGATGGCATTTCCTCCTCCACCTCCAACACCTATTACCTTTATTTTAACAAGATCTTTTATTCCGTCTGACATAAATATCCTCCTTATTTTTACCTAGAAAAGTTCTTTCAACCATCTAAAGAAACCAAATTTTTCTTCTCTTTCTTTAGACCTACTGTCATCTATTGTTTCTAAAAAAACATCCACTTCATCTTTTACACTATTCTCTCTCTCTACGTCTTTTTTTGGAATTTGCGTATTTACTTCTTTTATACTTTCTATATTTTGCTTATATTCTCTTTCCATATCTTCTAAGAATATACCCACGACAGTTGCATCACTATAGAAACTATTTTTTATACCTTTTAAAGGTATCGGTAACATTCTTCTAACTAAATAGCCTGATTTATTTGAAACTTGTTCTGCTACCCCTTCTATGTCTACAGTTCCTCCTGTTAGAACTATACCTCTAGCCAAAAGTCCATTGAAACCAGATTCATCTATTGTTTCAGTAATAAAATCTACAATATCGTTTGTTCTAGCTGCAATAATATCCTTTATTTGTTGTAAAGGTATTTTTTTTGTTCCACATGTCACTATTTCGTTTGATCCAATAGTTTTACTTTTTAATTTTAATAATATTTCTTCTGCCATATCTCTAGGTACTTTTAATATTATTGATAAATCAGAAATATAGTGTAATTCTCCTAGTGATTTTGTTTTAGCATAGAGAACCTTCCCATTTTTCAGGATTATAACGCTTGTTGAGCCATAGCCAATATCTACATGAGCTACTCCCATTTTTCTTGTTTCTTCATCTAAAGTTCCTTTAGCTGAAGCATATGAATCTAAATATATCTTATCAATATCCACTCCAAGAGCATACAGGACATCTCTAAATTGCCTTACATAATCTTCCGATACATATACAAAATGTACATCTGCCTGTAACTCTTTTCCTTCCATACCTATAGGTTGCTTTATTATCCTTGGTCCATCAACCTTTTTATTATATACTTCTTTATAGAGTATCTTAAATTTATCTTCATTTTCTCCAAAAATTTGTCTTTTAGCTTTTCTCAACAATTTTTCCATATCAGCTTCATTAATTATTTTTTCTTCTTCAAAAGAAACTCTGACATTTACTGTTGAAGATCCTACTCTAGGACCACCTAAAGCTAGTGAAAGCCTTGTTATTGGTGATTCAATGCTTTCTACTTTACTTATTGCTGTTCTGATTCCTTCACTTAAGGCATGTGAATCATAAATATCTGATTTTCTAAGCCCATTATGTTTTACTTTAACATAATCAGTAACAGCTATTTTTGTAAAATCTGAACTCATTTCTCCAATGAGTAATTTTATACTATCATTACCAATGTCCAGAGCCACCTTTCTTATTACATCATCTCTCATTTGTTATCACCTAAATATTTTATTATATAGTCATTAAATCTTAAATCTATGTAGTCTATTTTTCTTTCCCTTGACATATTAAAATAAAGTTGTTGTGCTATCAAATATCTTTTGTTCTGTTTTTCTTTATTAACTTCATCATTTTCTTCTATTCTATTGGTTTTTATCTTTACTCCATCTGTCAATATTATAACAAATTCCTTATTGTTTATCTTATATATTTGAGAAACCTTTTTAAATATTGCTAAATCTGAGATCTCATTTAAAAATTCTGTTATTTCTTTGATTTCGTCTTCACTATTTGCCACAATAAAAGGTACTTCTTCTACATCTTTTTCATTTAAATAAGCAAATATTTCCCCAGCTTTATCTACTAAATAAATATTTTTTCCTATAACTGCATAGTAAGATAAGTCTTTCTCTTTGACATCAATACTAATCTCTCCTAATGATTTTTTCGTAATTGTTACATCTTCGACCCTTACATCTTTTTGTAAAAATTCTTTTATTTCATTGCTATCTATATAAATAATATTTTTATTATATAATTTTTCACTCAGTTTTGTCAATTCTGGTTGTAACATTTTTGCACTTTCTTCTATAGTAACTTTATTTACATTAAAATAATCCAGTCTAAAGAAGTTTTGAGGCAACATATATACTAAATACATTATTATATTCAATATCAATAATCTTACTTTCATTAAGTTCGCCCAATTATTTCAAAAATGTTTCAACTGTCAATCTAACAACATCATCAAAAGTATAGCCTTGAAGAGTTGCTAAATCAGGAATTAAACTTGTTTTTGTCATTCCTGGTGAAGAGTTTACTTCTAAGAAATAAAGTTTACCTTCACTTAGTATAAAATCACTTCTTGAAATTCCTTTCATTTCAAATTCTTTATGAATTTTTTCTGCTATTTTCATAGCTTCCTTATATGATTTATCTTCTATTTTTGCTGGGAATTCATGAATTGAACCACCTTTTGCATATTTTGAATCATAGTCATATAGAACATCTGCTTGAGGAATTATTTTTAATACTCCTAAAGCTTTGCCATTCAAAACTCCAACTGTCAATTCTTCTCCAACAATATAGTCTTCAATTATAGGTTTTTTAAGTTTTTTAAGAGCTTCCCCTGCCTCTTCTTTATTGTTACATAAAAACAGTCCTTTACTTGAACCTTCATCAACAGGTTTTATTATAACTGGAAATCTTTCAATAGATTCTAAATCTCTATATGATTTTGCTACTCTTATTCCCATATTTTCTGCTATTTGTTTAGTTTTATTTTTGTCCATAGTTAAGGCACTTGCAAGTACCCCTGAACCCGTATATTTCTTTCCTAAAATATCTAATACTGCTTGTATCTTACCATTTTCTCCATTTCCACCATGTAGAACTAAGTATGCTAAGTCATAGTCATTATCAAGAAAAGCTGTCACTTGATTTGTTTCATCTAGTACAACTCCATAAGCATCATAACCTTGTCTTTGCAAACTTTCTAAAACTGCTTCTCCACTTTTTAGAGATATTTCTTTTTCTGATGAAGTTCCCCCCATAAAAACTGCTATTTTCATTTTTTCCTTCGCCTCTTATTTAACAATTATTATTTCTTCTTCTAATTTTACCCCAAATTTTTCAAACACTGATTTTTTAACTAAAGTTAAAATATTTGTAATATCTTCAAATGAAGCTCCACCTAAATTTAAAACAAAGTTAGGATGTTTTTCAGCTATTTGAGCATTACCTATTATAGTTCCCTTTAGACCACATTCTGATATTAACCTTGCTGCAAAGTCTCCTTCAGGATTTTTAAATGTACTTCCTAAACTTGGTTTATCTAAAGGGTGTTTACTTTCTCTTAATTCTTTTATTTCTTTTACTCTAGCTTCATCAAAGCCATCATCAAATTTAAAAGTTGCACTTAAAACTAACCAATTTTTATCTTGAATTTCTGTCTTTCTATATGCTACTTTTAAATCTTCTTTTTTTATTTCTCTTATTTGATGATTTTCATCAAATACTTCAATTGATACTATTTTATCAAATATTTCTGTTCCAAAAGCTCCACCATTCATATACACAAGTCCACCTATAGAGCCTGGTATACCAAATAGGCTTTCAATTCCAGAATAATTTTTATCTCTCATAAAATCAGTTAAATCTTTTAGATTTGCACCTGTTTCAACTCTAACTAAATTTGATCCTAAATCTTCTATTTTATTTAATTTTTTTGTACAAACAAAAGTCTTATCCATAAAATCATCAGTGAATAAAACATTAGTTCCATTTCCTAAAATAAAGATATTGGTATTTTCTTCATTCTTATATACATCTATTATTTCTTCTTTCGATTCAAGTATGATCAGTCTTTTAGCCTTTCCTCCAACTCTCATATTTGAATAATTTTTCATCTCTTGATTATCAAAAATTTTCATCAGACATTCCTTCCAATTCCTCAGCAATTTCATGAGCTAAAGTTGATATATCTCCAGCTCCCATAAAAATATATGTAGAGTCTTTTTTAACTCTAGTTACATATCTTTTTATATCCTTCCACTCATTCATAAGTTCTACATTGCCATGATTTATATGTTCTTTTAAAATTTCACTTGAAACATTAAATTCATTTTTTTCTCCAGCTGCATATATAGGTAAAAGTATTACCTTATCCACATCTACAAAGGCATCTTTAAATTCATCTAATAAGAAGTGTACTCTACTATATCTGTGAGGTTGAAATATTGCAACTAATCTTGAGTTATCCACACTTTTTATAGCTTTTAAAGTAGCTTTTATTTCAGTTGGATGGTGAGCATAGTCATCAACTATTCTAACTTTCTTAGTTTTATTACCATATCCATTTTCTAATTCTTGATCATATAATACATCGTATCTTCTTTTTGAACCTTTAAATTGATTTAAAGCTTCTTGAATTTCTTCCTTATTAAGACCAAATTTTAAAGCTAGATAAATTACAGGTAAAGAATTTTGTATATTGTGCTCTCCAGGAATATTTAAAGAAAATTCTCCTTTTAACTCTTTATTTACATAAACTTCAAAAACAGTTTTTCTGTCTACTATCCTAATGTTTTTAGCAAAAATATTCGCATTTTCATCTTTTATTGAATAAGTAGTTACAGATTTTTCTTTAGGTAGTTTTGAAATTGCATCCATCAAATTTTTAGAGTCCATACATATTATAGATTCCTTTTGTGTATGTAAGATGAATTCTATAAAAGATTTTTTAATATTTTCTAAATTTCCATGCACATCTAAATGATCAGCATCAATATTAGTAATTACCGAATATTCAGGATTCATAAATAGAAAAGAATTATCACTTTCATCTGCCTCAGCTATAAAATATTCACTTTTCCCTGGTTTAGCATTAGATTTTATTTCTGGTAAAATTCCACCCACAACTATTGTAGGATCTTTTTTTAACATAACTGCTGAAAGCATAGAAGAAGTTGTAGTTTTTCCATGAGTTCCTGCTATGGCTATACCAGTCTCTCTATTTAGAAGCTTAGCTAGTAATTCTCCTCTTTTTAGAATTTTTATACCATTTTTCTTGGCATAAGCATATTCAGGATTAGTTTCTTTTATTGCTGTTGAAGCTATAACATAGTCTGCTCCCTTTACATTTTCTTCATCATGTTCATTGTAAACAGTTATTCCCATTGATAGAAGTTCTTCTGTTACATAGTTAGAACAGATGTCTGCTCCTTTTACATCATAACCTTTACATTTCATTATTTTAGCAAGTCCACTCATTCCTATGCCATTTATTCCAATAAAATAAATTCTTTCCATTACCTTAATTCCTCCAAATATCGAGATACGCTATAATCTCCTCTGCTGCATTAGGCTTTCTCAATGGTTTCAACCTAATTCTCATCTTTTTTAACTTTTCATCATTTCTTATGACTTCAAGGGCTTTTTTTATTGCCTCATCTAATTCATCTTTTGTATAGACATAAGCTGCATTATAATCCTTAAGAACTTTTGCATTTTCATACTGCCCAACCTTTATTGAACCATAAGGAATTATGATTGAAGGTTTTTCAAGTTCTATAAGTTCAGATATTGTCAATGCTCCTGCTCTACACACAACCAAATCAGCTGCTGCCATAATATTTAACATATCATTAAAATAAGGTTCTATTCTATCATTTTCTTTCTTTGTTTTTAAAACCTTTTTTAACTCAGTAAAATTATTTCCTGTAGCCCAGTAAATTCTAAGATTCTTTTCAGCACAGATTTTTTCCCAATACTTCATAACAGTATTATTAATATCTTGTGCTCCCAAACTTCCACCTGTAATCAACAAAACTCTTTCATTAGATCCTACACCTAATTTTTCTCTTTCACTGGCATATCTTAAATCTTCTATACCTATTCTTAATGGATTCCCTGTTACTTTAAATCTATCTTGAGACTTAATAGGGATATCATCATAAGTTTTATCAAAGGCTAAAAAAGTCATTTTTGCCATTTTATAAAATAATTTATTTGCTGAACCTATATTTACATTTTGTTCTTGCAAATATATTTTTTTTCTAAGTAAAATAGCTGCAATAATTGTAGGTACTGATATATAATTTCCAAAACCTATAATAGCATCAGGCTTTTCTTCTTTTATAATTTTATAAGCTGCTCTTATGGCTTTTAAATATTTTCTTATATTTTTAAAACCTTTAGGAACTGATATATCAAGTCCTATAAATCTATGCCCACTTTCTGGAACTATCTCATGTTCCATACGTTCTGTGCTTCCAACAAATACTGCTTCCACACCTTTTAATTTTAATCTATCTGCAACAGCTAGAGCAGGATATATATGTCCTCCTGTTCCACCTGTTGTAAGAATTACTTTTCTCATTTTGTACACCTACCCAAAAATTTTTAAAACTAACTCTTTAAAAACTTTCCCTCTATGTTCAAAAGAATTAAATTGATCGTAACTTGATGTTGCTGGAGAAAGTAAGATCACTTCATCAGAATCTTTTGTAAATCTCTTTTTCATATCTAAAAGAGAATTTTCTATATTTTCTAATTTATGAATTTTACCAGCTTCATAGCCTATTTTCTTCAATTCAGTTTCAATCTTATCAGCTATTACACCTATTAAATATACTTCTTTTATATTTTCTTTAATCATTTCTGCTAATGGTGCTAAGTCTACTCCCTTATCATAACCACCACAGATTAAGATACTATCTTTATTAGCTTGAATAGCAAACTTTGTAGAATCTACATTTGTTGCTTTTGAGTCATTTATGAATTTTACTTTTCCATAGTTAAAAAATAATTCAGTTCTATGTTCCAAAGGAGTTGCTATCATTAAAAATTCTTTTAATTTTTCTCTATCTATATTTAAAATTTCAGAAGTAGCAACCATAAATAAAGTATTTTCTACATTATGTATACCCTTTAAACTCAATTTATCTACATCAATTATACAATTTTTTCCTACATAAATTTTGTCATTGGCAACATAAATATTTGCTTCTTTAGATTTTGATACAGAAATTCTTTTAGCTTTTATTTGTTTAGCTCTTTTTTCAATCTCTACATCATCAATATTTTCTATAAAATATTGATTTTCATCTTGATTTTTTGAGATATTAAATTTTGTATCATAATATTCATCAAAACTCTTATATCTTTCTATATGGTCTGGTCCCATATTGATTATCATAGAAATATATGGTTTGAAATTTTCAACATTTTCTAATTGGAATGAGCTAAGTTCCAAAGAAACAAAGTCTAAATCTTTTTCATGTAATAGAACTTCAGATAATGATCTTCCAATATTTCCAGCATAGCAAGCTTTATATCCTGCATGATTTAATAGATCTGATATTTTTGCTGTTGTTGTACTCTTTCCATTAGTACCAGTAATTGCAATAATTTTTGTTTTTAAATTCTTTTCTACCATATAGTTATATGCAACTTCTATTTCATCTAGAACTTTAATTCCTCTTTTTTGAACTTCTTTAACAAAATTATTGTAAGGTATTCCAGGACTTTTAATAAAAAATTCTATATTATCCAAATGTTGTATAGCTTCTTCAGATGTCATAGCTTTTTTATCATCAACTAAAATAACTTCATAACCTTCTGTTTCTAACAGTGCTTTCGCTCCTGTTCCACTTATCCCCATTCCATAAACCATTACTTTTTTCATTATAGTATCCCTCTCATCTTAATTGTTCCTAGTGCTATTATTCCAAATATAAGTGTTGCTATCCAAAATCTTAAAGTAACTTTTGACTCTGGTATATTCATCAATTCAAAATGATGATGAATAGGTGCCATTTTAAATATTCTTTTTCCTCTCAATTTGAATGAACCTACTTGAAGTATTACTGATAGTGCTTCAAGTACAAATATAAATCCTAGTATTGGTAATAATAATTCTTGCTTTAAAATAATTCCTATAACTCCTAAAATTCCACCAAGAGTTAAAGAACCTGTATCTCCCATAAATATTTGTGCTGGATAGCAGTTATACCATAGGAAACCTAAACCTGCACCTGTTACTGCTGCTAAGAATACAGATAATTCTCCTGAACCAACAGTATAGAATAAATGCAAGTGAGAACTTAATTCTGTATGTCCTGTAAAGTATGCTACCACTCCTAAGATAGTTGAACATATTATCATAGGCATTATAGCCAAACCATCAAGTCCATCAGTAATATTTACTGCATTTGATGTCCCCATAAGTATAAGCTGAATTAAAATAAACATTCCTATTGCACCTATGTAATATGGATGGGCACTTATAGGATTTATTATTGAAAAATCTATCATAGGTCTTCCTGTAAAACCAATATAGTATAGATAAGCCCATATCATTAGCCCTATAGTAGCTTGAAATAACAATTTTTTCTTTCCTGCTAAACCTTTTTTACTGACTGTAAATTTTCTATAATCATCAATAAAACCTATTGCTGCAAACATAAGCATAGAAATTAAAACAAGTAATATCAATTTATTTGCTAAGTCATTTATCAACAAACTTGTTAGAAGTACTGCCGCTATAATCAAAACTCCACCCATAGTTGGAGTACCTTTTTTTGAAAAATGTGAACTAGGTCCGTCATCTCTTATTTCTTCACCAAATTTTTTTACTTTTAAATACTTTATAAATGGTTTTCCTGCAAATAAGACTATACAAAAAGATACTACAAAAGCTAAAAAAGTTCTTAAATAAATTGATTTTAAAAATTCAAGTTCTGCAAAATATCCCGCTAAAAAATATAACATGACTGTCCCCTCACTCTTTCACTATTATATCCTCTAAGGCTGTTCCTCTTGAGGCTTTTAATAAAATCACTTTTTCCATTTTAATACTTTTTAAACTTTCCACTATTTCTTCTTTTGTTGAATAGTGGCAAAATCTGTGTTCTTCCGACTTATTTTTCATAAATATATCATAGGCTTTTTTCATTCTTTCTCCATATAGATATATCAATTTTATCTTTTTATCAAGCAAATAGTTTAGTACTTCCACATGATATTTTACTTCATCTTCTCCCAATTCTAACATATCCCCTAGAATTGCTATCTTATATTTGTCATTATAGATTTCATTTAAAGTGTCTATTGCTGCCATCATAGAAGTAGGACTTGCATTGTAGGCATCATTGATATAAATATCTTCTCCTACTCTGATTTCTTGAAATCTCATACCACTTATTTTTATGTCTTTTAGACCTTCTTCTATCTCTTCTTCACCAAGCCCTATTTTCTTTGCTAACTCTATTGCAATAGCTGTGTTAGAAATATTGTGTTTCCCTAGTAAAGACATTTGATATTCTTTTCCATCTAAAGTAAATTTACTACCTTTATCAGAAAATTCATAACTTTCTATTCTGTAGTTATTTTCTTCATTGAAACCTATTTTATTTACATCTAGCTTTGCTAAATATACATCATCACCACAGACAAAAGTATCTTCTTTATCTACAAACTCTAAAAGCTCTGTTTTAGCTTTAAAAACATTATCTCTTGTCTTTAAAAACTCTATATGTGAATCTCCAATATTAGTTATTATTGCATAGTCAGGATTTGAAATTTCTCCCAATCTTCTAATTTCTCCAAGAGAACTCATTCCCATTTCTAAGACTACAAATTTCTCTTCATCTGTAACATTTAAAAGTGTATAAGGTAGACCTATATGATTATTGTAGTTACCTTCAGTTTTTAAAGTCTTAGCTTTTTTAGAAAGCAGTGAATAAACTATATCTTTTGTACTAGTTTTTCCGTTACTTCCTGTTATTCCTATAACTTGTATATCCAATTTATTTCTATATTTTGTTGCTAAATCTTGCATAGTAGCAACAGTATCAGAAACTTTTACTATTCTTTCATCAACTACATCTGTGTTATCTGCTATAACAAGACTAGCTCCTTTATCTAAAACATCTTTAATATAAGAATTTCCATTGTTTATTGCAAAAAATAGTGACCCTTCTGTAACTTTTCTACTGTCCATTACAACATTTTTTACTTGAACTTTCTTTGAAAATTCTTCAAACAGCAATTCATTTAATTTTTCTCTTTTTAAAATTTCTGAAAAGTCTTTTAAGTTTTCACAAACTAAAGTTTCATTTTTATCTATTTTTTCCATATCTTTTAAACCGTAACCAGTCTTTACAAGAACAGTTTTTAATTTAGATTTTAATCCTGCTCCTATATCTGAGACCTTATCTCCTATCATATATGATTTTTCTCTATCAATATTATATTTTTTAATTGCATCTTCTAACATTTTATTGTTAGGTTTTCTACAATCACAAACTTTTTTATACTCAGCTAGCCCATCAGGATGATGAGGACAACAATAGAACTCTGTTATTTCAACAGACTTTTCTTTTAACTTTTCATTCATATTATTGTTAAAAGCCTTTAAATCTTCCTCTGTAAAATATCCTCTAGCTATACCTGATTGATTACTTACAACAATTAAAATATATCCTAAATTTTTAAAAGTTTTTAAAGCTTCAACTGAACCCTCTTCAAAAACTAAATCTTCACATTTGTAAATGTAGTCTTTTTCTACATTTATTGTTCCATCTCTATCTAAAAAAATTGCTTTATTCATTTTTATCTCCATAGATTTTAAATTGACATTATATTATATCATAAAGATGGAAATAAGTATCTATATTTTTTATTTTTTTTATATATTTTATTAATAAATTTATTCAATTATTTTCTTTTGATACAAACATAAAAAAAGAAACTATCATAAATCTATGTACAAAACTAAAAAATTTTTATACATCTCATTTATGATAGTCTCTTTGAACTTAAATTTTTACTTTACTAAAGTTAACATCATTTTGAAATTTTGACTTTCTGCTTCAACAGCATGAGGAATGTTAGCAGGTAAAACTGCACTTTCTCCTTTTTTTACAACAAAGGCTTTACCATCAACTATATATTTTCCTTCACCATCTAAAATAGTTACTAATGCATCTCCTGGTGCTTTATGAGGATCTAATGATTCCCCCTTCCAAAATGACATAACAGTTATAACTAAATTAGGCTTTGCTACTAAATTTTTACTAACAATTTGTCCTTCTTTGTATTCAACACAATCAGCAAGACTAAATGCACTTGCACTTTCTAACATTTTTAAAGTTTGATTTTCCATTGTTTCATCTCCTATCTTTTCTCCAATTTCAATAAGTTTTAAAGTATCTAAAGATTTTACAGAATAATTATTATTAGCTAAAACTTCTAAAAAGTCTCCAGTCTTAATAGATTTTTTATTATTTTCTACAGATATTTCTCCATTTCCATTGAAACAATAATAATATCTATTTCCTAACATAGCTTCGGCTGTTATTTCTTCATTTTTAGCCAGCGAAAATAAAGATACGTAACTATTGGTTTCATTTAAAATTCTCATACTTACAACTTCAGCTTCTTTTGAATTTATAAGCTCATTAAAATTAATAGCTTTTGCCACTTCTATTTTTACCATAATACACCTCCAACTACTTAGTCTTATAAATCTTTAACCTTTTCTATAACTCTATCTGCTATTTTAGAGAATGTTTCTTCTGGATAAGCACTTTCTCCTTTTGTCATTCTTGCAATTTGTTTTGTCATAGGAAGTTCTCCTAAAAGTTCCACATCATTTTCTTTTAAGAAAGTTTGTATATCATTTTCATCTGTCAAATATATTTTATTATCACAACAATCACAAGTTATATAACTCATATTTTCAATTAAACCTATTACATTGGCATTCATTTTTCTTGCCATTTTTATAGCTTTAGTAACTATCATTGAAACCATATCTTGTGGTATAGAAACCATAATTAGTCCTTTAATATTAAAGCTTTTCATAACAGTTAGAGGAACATCTCCTGTTCCTGGAGGCATATCTATTAAAAGATAATCTAAGTCACTCCAAACAACTTCATTCCAAAATTGCATAACTGCCCCTGCAATAACTGGTCCACGCCATACAACTGGTTCATTTTCATCTATCATAAGATTTATTGAAACTACTTCTATTCCATCTTCTGTTACAACAGGATACATATTTTTTCCATCAGTTGCCATTCTTTGCTCACTGACATTCATAAGTCTTGGTATACTAGGCCCTGTTATATCAGCATCCATAACTCCAACTGAATATCCTTTTTTTCTTAATTCTTTAGCAAGAAGTGTAGTAACTGTAGACTTTCCTACTCCTCCTTTACCACTCATAACAGCTATAACATTTTTTATATTTTTATCATCTTTCACCTTAGGTGCTTCTTTTTGTATCATCTCATTCTCCTTAAAATACTAATTTCTTTATAATAGTTTACTCTTTTAGTAGACATTTGTCAATCTTATGCACTTTAAATATTTTGCTTAAAAAAGTTCTTGCTTTTTAAAATAACAAGCCTTATAATAGATAAAAATTTTTTTAGGAGATTATATGAAGAATTTAAAAAAGAAATTATATATAACTTTTGGTTTTTTAGCAGTAGCTTTAGCAATAGTTGGAGTTTTTGTTCCAGGTTTACCAACTGTTCCTTTTTTACTTGTAGCTTTATTTTGTTTTGAAAGATCGTCTAAAAAATATCATGATATGATAATGAATAATAAATATTTTGGTCCTGCACTTCAAGATTATTATTCAGGAAAAGGTTTGACTCTTTCAATTAAAATAAAAGCTATATTATTTTTGACTTGTGGAATAGCTTTTTCTATTTATAAGATTCAAAATTTACATGCAAGAATAGCATTGGCTATTGTTTGGCTTGGAGTAGCAATTCATATTATTCTTTTAAAAACAAAAAAGAAAAAAGAAAAATTATTTCATTAAAAAATCTATGATATTTATATGTCTTATTCCATTTCTTGACATATCAAATTCATCTATAGAAATTATATATTTAGGGTAGTTATCACCTATTTTCTCAAGTGAAGTAAATTCTCTTTCAATTGTTTCAGCTGAAGCTAATAAATAAGCTACTTGAACATAAATTTTTTCATTTCCTTTGGTACAAACAAAATCAACCTCTAAATTATCTACTTTTCCAACTCTAACATTATAACCTTTTCTTAACAACTCTAAGTAAATGATATTTTCAAATATTTGATTAATATCCCTTTGATTACTTCCAAGTATAGCTTCTCTCATTCCATGGTCGGCAATATAATATTTTTCATTGACATTTAGAACTTTTTTTCCAATTAAATCATCTCTTGAAACTCTGTATATTAAAAATGACTCTTCAGCTGCCTTAATATAATTTAATATGGTTTCTACCGATACTTTTCTATTTTCACTTTTAAAGAATTTTGAAATAGATGTAGCCGAGAAATTATTTCCAACATTCATAATTAGATAACTTATCACTCTTTCTAACATGTCTGTATCTCTTATTTTATTCCTTTGAGTTATATCTTTTAATATAATTGATGAATAAATATCCTTTAAATATTGTAAACTAGCTTCCTCTTCAAAAGCTAAATTATATAAAAATGGCATACCTCCAAACTTTACATATTTTTGAAAAGCTTCTCTTGTAGAAACATCTTGTTGAATAGATTTTAATGTTTCTAAAAATTCTTTAAATGAAAATGGATATATCACAAATTCAACATATCTTCCTGCCAAGTATGTAGAAAGTTCACCTGATAATAATTTTGCATTTGAACCTGTAATATAGATGTCAAAATCATATTCTTCATTTACTCTTAAAGAATTAATACATTTCTCCCAATCCTTAACTTCTTGAATTTCATCTAAAAAAATATAACATTTCTTTTTTATTTCACTAGCTTTTTTTAAAATATATTCATGTAATTTATCTTCTGTTGTCAATTCTCTATTTATTAAATTTTCAAAATTAATATTAATAAATTGTTTTTCATCTATTTTATTTTGCTTTAACTCTTCCATAATAAGCTTTAACATAACTGACTTACCACTTCTTCTTATTCCAGTTAAAACTTTTATAATATCTTTATCAATAAAAGGTTTAATTTTTTCTATATATAATTCTCTTTTAGTCATACTATCACCTCAAACAAATTATATCACAGTTATAACTTATAAAAAAGTAAATTTTAGTATTTTTATCAGTTATAACTGATAAAAATATATAATTGTTTGACTTTTATACTTATTATATATACTATACTTATAAGAAGTATAATTTATTAGAATGGAGGTTTTTATGGCAACAGTCAGAAAAAATATAACATTAAAAGAAGAAGAAGTTATTATTTTTAATGATTATTGTAAAAAGACGGGTCAAACATTATCTGAACTTTTAAGAAATTCAGCATTAAAATTTATTAAAGAGGTTGAAAAAATGGACTTAGCAGAATATATAAAATTAAATTGTAAAAAAATGGATGAAACAGAGGGAGAAGAAATTGCAAAGATAATCAAAAATATTGAAGCTGATAAAGATGACAAAGGAGTTGAAATAACATTAGATGAAATCTTATAAGGTAATCTATAAAAAGGAAGCAATAAAATTTATGAAATTACATAAATTAGAGGGAACTAAGTTTTTTAGAGCCTTTGAGGAGATTGCAAAAGATATAACAAAAATAAATCTATATGATATTAAAAATTATCATACTTCAGAAATTGGAGATTTCTTTAGACTTAGAATTGGTAAATATAGAGCAATTTTTAAAAAGTGTTTATATAGATGTTTTTCAAAAAAATAAAAAAAAGGAGGCATTAAAAATGCAAACAATTAAATTAACAAGAGAAGAAGCAGAAGAATTGGCAAAATACATTGAAGTAAACAAGAAAGTTAAGCTAGAACACGAACAAGGTGAGTTTGAATTGTATTTATTGAGATTAGAAAAGATTTTAGAAAAGTATAAAACTTCTAAAAATCAAGATGGAATTGATGTTGATGTAACAGAATTTAGAGCATTTGCAACATATCAAAGGTGGTAATTATGGCAATATCTAAGTTTGAATTATTTAATTCGTTACAATATGGAGAAAATGACTTTGCAGAAAAGAAAATTTTAGATTAATAAGGATGTTATAACTATATTAGTTTTAGATATTGGAAGCCGAGGAGACATATATAAAAAGTAGAAACTGTTACAGTAATGTAGCAGTTTTTTATTGCTAATATTATTTTTTTAGAATATAATGATATTAATGTAAAACATTAAGAGAGGTTAAGAATGAAAAATTTTTCTTTATTTGAAAAAGAAGAGAGAATAGAATGTAAACCATTTATAAAATGGGTTGGAGGTAAAGGACAGCTTTTACCTGAAATAAAAAAATTATATCCTGTTGAATTAGGAAAAACTATAAATAAGTATGCAGAAATTTTTATAGGTGGAGGAGCAGTCCTATTTGATATATTAAGTAAATATAGATTAGATGAAGTATATATCAGTGATAAAAATTTAGAACTCATTAATACTTATAAAAGTATTAGAGATAATGTAGATATTTTAATAAAATCTTTAAAAGAAATGGAAGAAGAATATATACCTTTGGATGATGAAAATAGAAAAATTTATTACTATGAAAAAAGACAAGAATATAATAATTTAAAAATTAATATTGAAGAAAATAATATAGAAAAGGCAGTTCTATTTATTTTTTTGAATAAAACCTGTTTTAATGGACTATATAGAGTGAATAAAAAGGGTGAGTTCAATGTTCCTATGGGAGCATATAAAAAGCCTAAAATTTGTGATAAAGAAAATTTAAAAAATGTTTCTTTGACTTTAAGAAATGTTAAAATTGTGTATGCTGATTATAGAGAAAGTGAAAAATTTATTGATGATAAAACTTTTGTATATATAGATCCCCCTTATCGTCCTTTAAATATAACATCTAGTTTTACTTCATATACAGAAAATGATTTTAGTGATAAAGAACAAATTGAGCTAGCAGAGTATATTAATGTTTTAAATAAAAAAGGTGCTAAAATAGTTATTAGTAATTCAGATCCTAAAAATAATGATATAGATGATAATTTTTTTGATAAACTATATAAAAATTATAATATCAATAGAGTTAAAGCAACAAGAATGTTAAATTCAAATGCTAGTCTAAGGGGAGTAATTAATGAATTATTAATAACAAACTATAAATAAATTGGGGGAAATATGAGAAATTTTGAAAATTTGAATTAGAATTAAATTCTGTTTGGAGTTTTAAAGAAAGAGGAGATTGGGCAACTCACGATGCAAAATGGAGAGGAAATTGGTCGCCATACATACCTAGAAATTTAATTCTTAGATATACAAATGAAAAAGATTTAGTTTTAGATCAATTCATAGGTGGAGGAACAACATAATTGTAAAGCAACTGGCTACTGGAAAACTAATAGTATAAAATATAATTTTTTCTTAATTGCACACGAATATTTATTTTTAAAAAATAAAGTTTCTAAACTGTTACAGAAATGTAGCAGTTTTTTATAATTTTGCTAAATATAAAATTTTATAAAATTAAGAAAACATCTATTATTAAATATAACATATAAAAAATGTATTAAATTTAACTCTATAATTTAAAAATCATTCAAAAGAATAAAATTTTTCTTGACAATATAAAAAATATATAATATTATTGTACACGGGTGCATATTGCTTAATAGAGGAAGAGGAGTGAAAATCTCTCACAGCGAGAGCTACTGTAATGTGGATGAAATCATAATAAACCACTGGGCAACTGGGAAGGTATGAAAGTAAGGTGAAGCAAAGTCAGGAGACTTACCATAGTATTAATATTTACATATATTGTCATAATATATAATATTTTTTTTGTGTGTAAAAACTCTAATTAAGTTAAAAATGCTGATTAGAGTTTTTTTATTTTATAAAAATAAATTAAACTATAAATTAATATTTTAAAAAGGGGATGTTTATGAAAAAAGTAATTTGGAAGATAACTTTGTTATCTTGTTTTATTTCAGCTTTTGCATATGGGGCGTGGAATGAGTTAGGTGAAGGAGAAAAGGTCGAGAAAACTCTAGATGAAAATGGGAAAGTAACAACAGTTAAGAAATTAATATTAGGAAAAAATTCAAATTTAAAAGTAACAGGAAAAAATACTAAGGGAATTTTAGTAAAAGGGAGTTATTTTCAATCAAAGGTAAATATAGGTGAAGGAGCAACTCTTGATATAGATATAGAAAGCTCTGATAAAGATAGTTCAGGGATTTCATTTGCAGAAAAAAGAGATTTTATTATAGAAAAAAATGGAAAATTAAATGTTAAAAATCTTTTCAATGGTACTATCAATAGTGGAGATATATTAAGACAATTTCATAGCAGTAAAGAAGGTAAAGGTATTCTTGTCAGAGGGGTTACTGTTGCTAAAAAATTTACTACTGAAGGAAATACTAGAATAGAAAGTTCAGGAGCTGGTATTGGTTTTGATAAAACGACTTCTAATGGTCAAGGAGAAATTGAATTTAAGAAAGGTTCAAAAACTTTTGTAAAGGGTGGTATTGCTGGAGTATTTGCAAGATATAATAAAGTTACCTTTGAAGAAGGAAGTGATACTACATTAATAGGTGGAGCCTATGGACTAATGGCAAATAAAGGAATTATAAAAAAAGGTGCTAAAGTAACTTTAATGGGTAACTATGGAACTGGTAAATTTGAAGTAAAAGAACATGATCGTTTAACATTTGAATCAGGTTCTGAGTTAAATATACTTGCAAATGACTCAGCTTTATATGGTATTAGATTGGTAGGAAAAACAAAATTGATAGCAAAAGGCTATAATGTATTAAGACAAATTGATACTTATGCTGATGGAGAACATAGTTTAAATACAGTAACTTTTGAAAAAGGAAGTATTTTAGATGGAAATATTGATCGTTCTTGGAATTCACAATTTTTATTAGAAGAAGGAACAAAACTTTTTGTACCTGAGAAAATACAAGCTAATTTAGAAATTAAAGGGGATTTATATGTTGGACCTAGATCAGCTTATGAAGGAAAACAAAAAACATATAAAGAGGCTGTTGAAAAATCAAGTGATGTAGATACTGTTGTTGGAGCTACAGCAATATTTATGGGAAAACAAGCTCAAAGAGCTAGAAAAGGAGAAATTAGATATGGGAAAACATATGATGATTTTTCAGCCAATGAATATTACACACTAAAATATAATGAAAACAGCTATAATTATAAATCTACTTTAAATTTAAATAATGGAAAAATTAATTTAAGATTAGGTAATCCTGATAGACTTGGAAGAATTAATGACAAAATTATTTTTTCTAAGAACACAATTATTAAAGGAAAAGGAGAACTTGTATTCCATAAAAGAAATTCTTCACAAGTAACAAAGAATACAGTCTTTAATATACTAGAAGAAGAAGGACTAAAAGATATCAATGGAACACAGGGATACTATTTAGAAAAACTTCCTTTAAAGATTCCTGATGTATCATTTGGTAAACTTGTTTTTACTACAAAAGTAAAAAAACTTAATGGTAGATATGTAGTTTCTTTAGTTTTTAAAGGAATAGAAGCTGATAATTTCTTATTAGCAAAAGGTGAAACAAAAACTTTAGATAAAAAGAAAGAAGGCTCATTAGAAGATGCTATTTTAAGTGCTAAAGAAGTTACAGTTGAAGAAAAATCTACTTTAAATATTAAAGGTGATACTAATGGATTATTTGCTAAAAATAAAGTAACAGTAGAAGAAGAAGCAAATCTAAATATTGAAACTAAAAAAGATAATAAAATAGGACTTAAATTAGAAGAAAATTTAGAAACATTTGGTAATATAAATATAAAAAATGCTGGAACTGGAATATTAGCAGATAGTACAACATCAGTTTTACAATTTGAAAATGGTTCTAAAACTATTGTAAATGCAAAAGATATTGCAGTAAATGCACAAAAAGGAACTAGCGAATTTAAAGGTGGAAGTAATGTAGAATTAACATCTAATAAATATGCTTTAGTTGCTAAAAAAGCAGTTTTTGAAAAAGGTTCAACTGTAAAATTAAATGGAGAATATGGAATAGGAACATTATCAGAAACAGATAGCAGTGATATTACTTTTAAATCACAATCAGAAGTAAATATTAATTCTAGTAATTCAGGGATATATAATGTAAATGTTGGAGGAAGTGGAAAAATATCTATAAAAGCTCCTAATGTATTGAAACAAGTTAGAACAGTGAATCAATCTTTAAAATTTGAAAATGGAAGTATATTAGAAGGAAATATAGAAAAATCTTGGAATGCAAATCTAATTTTAGATAAAGGTTCAAAGATGTTTGTAAATAATAAAATAGAAGCAAATATGGATATAAAAGGAGATTTATTTGTAGGTACAAGAAATTCATATGAAAAAGAAGAAGGAAAAAGAACTATACAAACACTTTCTGCTATAAGTGCATCTTCACCTTCTGATAAATATTACACTGTACACTATAATAAAGATTCTAATGGTAATAAAACAAAAGTAAATTTAGATAATGCAAATATTCATTTAAGGATTAATGGTGCACAATCAGAAAATAATGATAAAATGGTTTTCTCAAAAGATACAGAAATTAGAGGAAAAGGTGAAATTACATTGCATCCACAAAATGTATCTAAGGTAAAGAGAAATATGTCATTCACTTTATTAGAAGAAGAAGGAAAAGATGTTGGAGGAAATAAAGTATATGATTTAGAAAAACTTCCTTTAACATTAAAAAAAGTAGAAATTGGAGCATTAGTATTTGGAAGAAAAGATAAAAAACTAAATGGAAGATATATAGTTACATTAGCAGATACAGGAGAATTATCTCAAGCTGCTAAAAATACTCTTGCTGATTCAAGAGATAGTTATAAATATAATCAAGAAGAATTAAAAGCTGTTAGTGATAAAATCTTTGAAAATCATAATTTAGAATTAAAAAATAATTTCTGGTTATTGGTTTCAAAAGAAAATTTAAAAAATAAAGATAGTGTAACAAAATTAAATCAAAATAGTAAATATGCAGGTTATGATCATACATTTAATACAGGAGTATCTTTAGGATTTTTTGCTGGACAATCAACAGGAAGATACAAGAATATAGGTCAAGGAATTTATTTGAAAAAGGATTTAAAGCCATTTTATCTAGGTGCTATATATAAGCATACAAAGAGTAAAGATAAAAAGAATGATAAAAAATTCTATTCAAATGATTTTTCATTTATAGCTGGTTATAATAAAGAACTTGGAGAAAAAGTATTTGTAGATAGTAATGTTAAATTAACTAGAGGTTACACTTCATCTTATGATTATATTGCTGAAAATAATTTAAATACTAAAAATGAAAAGGCTAATTATTTGAATGGAGAAGTAAATACAAAATTAGGATATAAATTTAAGCATGGAAATGCTTTCTTGAAGGCAGGATTGGATAAAGACTTAAAAGGAAATCAAAAAGTAGTGTGGAATGAAAATATTGATGAAAAGATAAAATATGATGATTTTAGTAAAAATATAGGTCTAGGAATGGAATATAAACTAGGAAATCATAGTTTTAATCTTGAACTTTCAAAAAAATACTCTAAACATTATAGAAAAAATACAAAAATAACATTTGGTTATTCTTATAAATTTTAAAATTTAATCTATAAAAAAAAGGACTGTTACAAATTCATAGTTTGAAGTACATTTATTATTTTGTGGCAGTCCAGTTTTATATTAAAAAAGGGGATGTTTATGAAAAAAATATTTTTGAAAGTGTTATTATTTATTTTTTTATTTTCAATATCTTTATATGGAGCTAGTCCACAAGATATAACTTTAGAAAAAGAAGAAACAAAAGAATACAAAGTAAAGGCAGAAAATAATGAAAAAAATCCAGCTGTATATGCAAAAGATTTGATATTAAAAGAAGGAGCTACATTAAAAGTAAATGGAAATATTGATAATGTAAATAAAACTGTAGTTGGGGTATCAACTAATCCTAAATTTACCAGTGGTGGAAAATTAGAAATACAAAGGGGGGCAAAGCTTGAAGTAAATGTTGAAGTACAAAACTATACTCTAGGATCTAAAAAAATTCCTTTAGAAGGAATAAGAACAAATTCATCTAATAAAAATAATAAACTTAAAATAGATGAAGGAGCTACTTTAACTGTAAAAACTCATTCTAATAAAGCACTTATCCCAGAAGAAAATAATAATTCTCATGATGAAGACGAAAATGACTTATTTCATCAAATGTGGTATAGAGGAGTAGGGATAAATTTAGGAACTTCTTTGGAAGTAAAAGGGAATTTAAATGTAGAAAGTACAGGAACTGGAATAAAATATTATGATAGACTAAATACAAATAGAGAATTAGTTTTTGATAAAGGATCAAAAACATTTATAAAAGCAGGTTTGATAGGAATTAATGCCAACAATGAAAAACAAAGAGTAATATTTAAAGAAGGAAGTTATTCTCAAATAATTGGTGGAGCATATGGTCTAATTTCAAAAAATGCAACTTTTGAAAAAGGGTCTAAAGTAAAAGCAATGGGAAAATATGGGCTTGGAAACTTTAAATATAGTGGAACTGGAGATAAGTACACTTTTCAAGCTGGCTCTGAAATTGAAATTTTAGCAAATCAAGCAGCTTTATATGCAATTAATATAAAAGAAGGAAGTACAAAATTAATAGCAAAAGCTCGTAATGTATTTATGCAAGTTGACACAAGAGTTAATGGAAATGAAAATAATCTAGCAACTCTAACTTTAGAAAAAGGTAGTATTTTAGAAGGAAATATAGATAAGTCTTGGAAAGCAAAAATTTTAATGGAAAAAGGAACAAAAATCTTTGCTGACGATAGAATTGATACCAATTTGGATTTAAGAGGAGAATTATTTGTTGGACCAAGAGAAGCATATGAAAATGTAAAGTCAAAAAATTATAAAGAAGAAATAGAAAAAATGGATTCTGTTGCGGGAGCTTCTGTAATTCTAATGGGTAAATTAAAAAATCAATCATTAAAAAGTTTAAATGCAAAAACTCCTTATGAAAATCTTCCAACAGATAAATACTATACTGTTAGATTTAATGATTACACATATAATAATAAAATTAAAGTAAACTTTAATAATTCAAATATCCATTTAAGAATTGGTGGGGCAGATAAAAATGGACTTACTAATGATAAAATATTCTTTTCAAGAAATACATTTATCAGTGGAAAAGGAGCAGAAATTACATTGCATCCACAAAATGTATCTAAGGTAAAGAGAAATATGTCATTCACTTTATTAGAAGAAGAAGGAAAAGATGTTGGAGGAAATAAAGTATATGATTTAGAAAAACTTCCTTTAACATTAAAAAAAGTAGAAATTGGAGCATTAGTATTTGGAAGAAAAGATAAAAAACTAAATGGAAGATATATAGTTACATTAGCAGATACAGGAGAATTATCTCAAGCTGCTAAAAATACTCTTGCTGATTCAAGAGATAGTTATAAATATAATCAAGAAGAATTAAAAGCTGTTAGTGATAAAATCTTTGAAAATCATAATTTAGAATTAAAAAATAATTTCTGGTTATTGGTTTCAAAAGAAAATTTAAAAAATAAAGATAGTGTAACAAAATTAAATCAAAATAGTAAATATGCAGGTTATGATCATACATTTAATACAGGAGTATCTTTAGGATTTTTTGCTGGACAATCAACAGGAAGATACAAGAATATAGGTCAAGGAATTTATTTGAAAAAGGATTTAAAGCCATTTTATCTAGGTGCTATATATAAGCATACAAAGAGTAAAGATAAAAAGAATGATAAAAAATTCTATTCAAATGATTTTTCATTTATAGCTGGTTATAATAAAGAACTTGGAGAAAAAGTATTTGTAGATAGTAATGTTAAATTAACTAGAGGTTACACTTCATCTTATGATTATATTGCTGAAAATAATTTAAATACTAAAAATGAAAAGGCTAATTATTTGAATGGAGAAGTAAATACAAAATTAGGATATAAATTTAAGCATGGAAATGCTTTCTTGAAGGCAGGATTGGATAAAGACTTAAAAGGAAATCAAAAAGTAGTGTGGAATGAAAATATTGATGAAAAGATAAAATATGATGATTTTAGTAAAAATATAGGTCTAGGAATGGAATATAAACTAGGAAATCATAGTTTTAATCTTGAACTTTCAAAAAAATACTCTAAACATTATAGAAAAAATACAAAAATAACATTTGGTTATTCTTATAAATTTTAAAAAAGGAGAAAAACTATGAAAAAAATATTACTGATATTTCTTTTAGTATTATCAGCAAAAGGAACTACACTGTTAGCAGATGATTTAAATTTAAAAGATAAGAAACTATCTCAAGAATTTACAACAGGAAAGAATTTTGAAAAAATTCAAGTAGAAAATAGTGATTTAGTTATAAAAGGAAAAGACAACGGAGTTGTGACTAATGAGCTAAAAATCTCTGGAAAATCAAATGTAACAGTTCGTTATGAAAACAAATCAGAAAATAATAGAGGATTAACACTTTTTTTAAAGAAAAATGATCCTACAGATCAAAATATCATTGTCGGTAAAGGCTCAACTTTAAATATAGAGAGTTATGCTATGAAAAATTTAGATAGCTTTAAATCACCATTTGGTTATGGAGATGGTTTTGGTTGGCTTGAAGATAAAAGACTAACTCGTGGATTATATATAAAATCAGAATATGACAATCAAAATGTAGGGATTGCTGGAACTTTAAATATTAAATCAACTTCTTTTGGTTTAGATACTTTCTATGGTAAAAACAACAAAGGTATAGAAGACCACAATGTATATCGTACAAATTTAGATAAAAAATTAAATATAAATTTTTTACCAGGTTCTAGAATAAATATAGTTGCTGGATTTACAGGTATATTTTTAGGAACAAAAAATCAAGAAATAAATTTCCTAAAAGGAAGTGTTTCAAAAATACAAGCAGGAGATTTTGGAATTCATGTAAGTTCTCGTGAATATAGTTTTAGTGGGAAACCAACACTTTATTTTCAAAATGGAAGTAGTATAGAAGTTTCTGCAAACTGGGCTATCAAACTTAGAGATGGTTTTATTAAACTTGATAAAGACACTGATGATAAAGATGCTCCTAGAGTAAAAGTCTTTGGGAAAAGAGTTGCTTTTAGAGATCTTAATTTTAGAGTAAAAGATGGAGTTGAAACAGATTATGGAAAAATGCATTTACAAGCAACAGGGCATGATCTTTTTGAAAAAGTCAGTGGAAATTTAGAATTAGTAGAAGGAAGTGTTATAGAAGGAAATATTTCTAAGTCGGAAAATTTTTCTTTAAAACTAAAAAAAGGTACAAAATTCTATGCAGATGAAGTACTTGAATTAGGTAAAATGGAACTAAAAGGAGATTTATTTGTAGGCTCAAAAGCAAGCTATAATAATATGGATGGTTATGCTGGTGCTTCTGACATGACAGCTAGAGTTTCAAAACTTTCAGATGAAGATATTAAAAATATTGAATCAAATGAGGCACTTCTTTCTGAATTAGATGGTGTAGGAGGAGCTTCTTATCTTATGTTAAATAACATAAAAAAAGATAGAGCTGAATTGATAAAAGAAATAAAATATATTCATAAAGGTTTAAAAGATGGAACAATTCATGTTCACAATAAAGATGATTACAATGAATTACAACTAAAAAAAGGTACATTTCTCTTTAAAGATGGAACAATTCATTTGCGTGTAGGAAAAGAGGGAACTTTGGCAGAAACTAATAGAAAAACTAACCATGATACTCTAAAATTTAAAAATACCATAAATGAATTTGATTTACAGGGCAGTTTAAAATTACATCCTGTAAAAGAAAAAGAAATTAGAAGAAATGAAAAATATGAAAACATTTTAACTTTTGAAAAGCCGATAGTTGCTTATGTTAAAGTAGGAACTGATTTAGAAAAAGCAAGAAAAGAAATTTCAAATAGATTTAAAATTCCAGAAACTGATATTGGAGCTTATGTATTGGAAGGTAAAAAAGATCCTTTATCAAATATTGTACTTTTAAAATATACAAGTAAGGAAAAATTAAATGATAAAATGATAGATCGTGCTTACTATGACTATTTAGGAAAAATGTTTGTAGAAAGATCTGACCTTTTGAAAAATGCTGGTTTAGAATACCATGAACTTTCTCCTGAAGAGGCTGAAAAACTTCCTGTTAGAAAATTAAATGAAAAAGTTAATGGAAAATATGTAAATCTTAAAGTAAAAGCAGGAACTGATTTAGGTGGACAAACAGAAGATGAATATATTGAAAGTGTTGTTAAAAGATTGGATAGAAGTTACCGTGAAAAAAGTGATTTAAATTATTTATATAAAGAAAGACCAAATCCAAAACATGCTGATGCATTGAAAAAGAAAGAATTTAAAGAAAACTATGAACTTGATCCTCAATATGCAGCTGAAAAATTACATAATAAAAAGATAGATGAACAGATTAAAAATAATAAGTTTAAGTATAATCCTTATGGTATTAGTTTATATTTCACTGGTCGTTTATCTAAAGCAGCCAAAAAGGAGCTAGCTGATTCTTTGAATAAACATAAAGCTTCTTTATATACGGTCAATACAATTGCAGATGCTATTTTTGAAAATAGAAATATGGAAGTTTTAAAATCTAAGAATGCTTGGGTTATTGGAAATACAAAGATATTTAGAAATAAAGAAACGGACACTAAAGTAAAAGAAACAGTAACTGTTGCAGGTTATGATGTAACAAATTCACAAAATCAATCTTTTGGATTTTTTGTAGGAAAGACATCTGGAGATTATGAAGGACTAAATTATGGTCTATATTTTAATCAAAAATATAGTTCTGTATTCTTAGCAAGATTTCATTCTAAATATAAAAAATCAAAATATAATGAACTTCATGCAGGGATAGTTTTAGGAAATGTATATCCAATAACAGATAAAGTTTATTTCCAACCATCTTTAAAAAATATTGTAATTCATAAAGGTGGAAATGAATATTCAACAGATAAAATGGATGTTAAAATTGTTAAAGATAAGTCTTTATATTCTGAAGCAGCTATGAAATTAGGATATAAAACAGATTTTGTAAATAGTTATATAAAATATAGTGTTGGAAAGAATTTTAGAAATGAATATGAAGTGAGATTTAATGATGACCTTGAAAGAAAAATAAGAGGAGAAAAATTAAATCAAAATATTGCAATTGGAACAGATTTTATTTTAGGTTCTTCTATAAGAATACAATTACAAGCTAATAAAGAAATTTCAGATAAATATAAGTCTAATATTGGATTTAAATTAGGATGTCAATATATATTTTAATTGAATAAAAAAAGTCTGTAAATCATTAAAAAATGTAGTCTTCTATGGTAAAACATTAAAATACCACAGAAGACTACTATTACATTTTAGTCTTTTACTTTTTTAATAACATCTATGATAGAACCATCTCTATATTCAACTACACCAACAATTTCATCAGTAAATTCAACAGGATCAGGCTTACCAGTTAGCTTTTCAGCCATTTCTTTCATTTCTTCAATAGTTTTTAATTCAACACCAGCTTTTGTTAAATTTTCTATTAAATCTTTTCTTCTAGGATTTACAACTATTCCGTAATCAGTACAGATAACATCCACTGCTTCACCAGGAGTACATACAGTTGTAACTTTATCAACTATTATAGGAATTCTTGCTCTCATAAGTGGTGCAAGTATTACACTAATTTTAGATCCAGCAGCTGTATCTTGGTGTCCTCCAACTGCCTGGTTAATTGTACCATCAGATTTAGTCATAACATTTACATTAAAATCTTTATCTATTTCTAATGCACCTAACATTACAAAAGTTAAGTTATTTACAGCAGGTCCTGCTGTATTAGGATTTGCATAGAATGAAGCAGAGATTTCATAATGTCTTTCATTTTCTTTTATAGATCTTACTGCATCTAAGTCAAAACATTGAGTATCATATAATGCACTCATAAGTCCTTCTTCAAGAAGTCCAACTAATTGAGAAGTGATTCCTCCAAGTCCTAATGAGGCTTTTATATTTTGTTTTATCATTTCTTCTCTTAAAAGACTTGTAACTGCTAAACTTGCCCCAGCAGCTCCTGTTTGATAAACAAAACCATCTTTAAAATATCCAGAATTAACTATTACTTTAACTGCATTTTGAGCAATCAATAAATCTCTTGGGTTATCAGAAAATCTTATAGCTCCTGAAACTATTTTCTTAGGATCTCCTATTTCATCAACTACTACAACTGAGTCAACTAATGTTTGATCTATGCTTGCAGGTAAATTTGGGAAAGGAACTAAATTATCTGTGATGGCTATAACATAGTCAGCATATTGTGCATCCACTATTGCATATCCCATAGAACCACAGGCACTCTTACCAGTTCTTCCATTCATATTTCCCATTTCATCACAGCTAGGAGCAGCAATGAAAGCAACATC
>ERZ773099.322-NODE-322-length-42129-cov-11.165969_pt1 | contig 42129 bp, 35 predicted proteins | sample MGYA00511120_ERZ773099 | MGnify/ENA primary metagenome ERZ773099 (study PRJEB29015, sample SAMEA2738012) | human oral metagenome | biome: human oral; feature: human-associated habitat; material: dental | place: China | collected 2104 ... | reverse complement strand
GGGACTCGGCGGCGAAGTGGACGACGACGTCGGCGTCCGCCACCAGCGGGTCCACGGCGTCGGCGTCGGCGACGTCGGCCACGACGAGGGTGACGTGCTCGCCCAGGTCCGCCAGCGAGCCCTTGTTACCGGCGTAGGTGAGCTTGTCCAGGACCGTGACGGTGGCGTCGGGGTAGCGGTGGAGCGTCTGGTGGACGAAGTTGGCGCCAATGAAGCCGGCACCGCCGGTGATGAGGACGTGCATGTCTTGGGTTCTCCCTGAAGGTGAGGTGGCGTTCGACGCCGTCGTTCCGTCCCGATGCTACCGGTAGTCCGCCCGCCCTCTCAGCTGGGCAGGCAGGTGCGGTCCCATCTGGTGGGAGGTGGCCCGCCCTGCAGGACCGGGTGGCCGGGCCGCGGCTCCCGACGTGTTGCAGGTAGCCGCGTACCGCGCGGCATGATTCCCCCATGCACCAGATCGCCGACATCAGCGTCATCGGGGCCGGTTTCTCCTGGGTTCTGACGGCCGTCACCCTCGTGACGCTCCTCACCGTGAGCGCCGGGCTCGCCTGGTCCGGACGACGGGTCAGCGGCCAGGAGAAATGTGATATTAATCATGAAGAGTCGGGTTTAGTTCGTGGCTTCCTGCAAACGCGGCGCCTGGGCCGACAGGCCCTGAAGGTGGGGGCGGTGCTGCTGTGCCAGCTGCTCGCCGTCGGCCTGGTAACGACCCGGGTGAACTCGGCGATCGTGTTCGTCACTACTCTCGGCCAGGCCGCGAACCTGCTGCTCCCCGGGGGGCAGGAGCAGGACGCCGTCCTCTCCCCGGTGACGCCTGCGCCGCTGCCCGCGGCCGGTACGGTGCCCGACCCCCGTGACGTCCTCACCCCGGTCCCCCAGAAGGACGGCTACAGCGCCGCCACCGTCACCGGGTGGCGCAGCGGCGCCTCCGGGCAGGTCCGGGTGTGGACGCCGCCGGGGTACGCGCCCGATGACGGGCGGACCTACCACGTCCTCGTGCTCCTGCACGGCCAGCCGGGCACACCTGAGAGCGTCTCCGAGGGGTACGCGACGGCGCAGCGCCTGCAGGCGGCTGTCCAGGACGGGACCATCCCCCCCACGATCGTGGTGGCCCCCTCGCTCAACCTGGATGACCAGCAGCAGCACGAGCCGGACTGCGCCGACGTCGAGGGACATGCCCCGGCGGGGACGTGGCTGGCCCAGGACGTGCCAGCCATGATCACCGCGACCTATCCCAACGTGTCCCGGGACCGTGCGCACTGGGGCGTGGGGGGCAACTCCTCGGGGGCCTACTGCGCCCTGTGGACGGCGCTGAACCACTCGGAGGTCTTTGGGTCGGCCGTCTCCATGTCCGGCTACGACATCCCCGTGGTAGGCGGTATGCGTACCACCGCGCAGCTGCGTCGGGAGAACACGCTGAGCACCCTCATTGCCACCCGGGACCACCAGCCGCTGCGGTTCTGGGTGCTCGGGGCCCTGGACGACCCCTCCTCCACCGACCTGGGGCGGACCCTGGCCCAGGCCGCGCCCGCGGCGGACTCGGTGACCAGCGTGTCGCTGGCCTCCGGGTCGCACTCGTGGACACTGTGGAGCACCTGGTTCCCCTACGCCCTGGCCTGGTTCGGGGGCGCCACCGACCCGGTCCTGACCGGGCAGTCCCAGTCCGTGGAGGAGGACCAGGTGGTAGAGGCGCCCTGGTGGCGGCGGTGCGTCGACTCCTTCACGACGATCCGAGGCAGCGGGCTGCTGGCCCTGTCCTGGGTGGCGGTGATCCTAGCCACTGTCCTGGTCCTGCGTGCCCCGGGCTGGCTGGCCGGTCCCCGGCGTCGGGGGGTACGGGCCTTCCTGGGTGCCTGGGTGGTCCGCCTGGGCGGGATCGGGCTGTGCAGCCTGCTGGCGGCCCTGGCGCTGGGGCTCACCTTCAACAGATGGGGTGAGTTCTACGCCAGCTGGGAGGTGGCCAGCATGGACCTCCTGCCCTCGCTGATCACCCGACCGTGAGCCGTCAGGTGATGAGGCGCTTCGAGGCCCGTTACCCTGTCCCCAGGGTAACGGGCCTCGAAGCGCCTGCGGGAGCGGGTCTACCGCGCGGGGATAATACGGCGCACCGTGCTCTTGACCGGCTGGGGGGTCAGGCGCTTGGCTCGGGAGTAGATCTTCATGCCCAGGAGCCTCGGCCCGCCCTCCCGAAGGTAGGTCCGCACGAGCCTGAGGTCCCCGGTGACGCCTCCCCAGGCAGGTGGGGTGACGTGGACGGGTGAGTCAATGGACCGGTTGCCGGGCAGGACGAGGTCGGGGGCCCGGTGCGGGTCCCGGCAGAACTCAATGAGGGGCTCCAAGGCCTTGGACCAGCGGTAGTCGTTCGCGACCCGGGCGACGTTGTCCCGCATCTGACCGGCCAGCTCGTCGTCCGAGAGGACCTCGATGAGAGCCGCCACGAGGGCATCCACGTCCTCGGCTGGAACGGTACGTCCCAGGCCCTCGTTCTCCACGACCTCCCCGAATGAGTCCCCGCCCGTGCACACGATCGGCAACGAGGCCCACAGGTAGTCGAGGATCCTGGTCCGGAAGGAGAACGTGGTCTCAATGTGGTCCAGGTGTGTGGAGACGCCGAGATCGGCTTCCAGGAGGAAGTTCTGGCGGTCCTCGTAGGCCACCCACTCCTCGTTGAAGATGACGTGGGTGCCGAAGAGCCCGAGCCGCCTTGCCAGGCGGTGCGCCTCGCCCACCATCCGCATCTCGGGGACAGCCGGGTTGGGGTGCTTGACGCCCATGAAGAGCAGGCGGACGTTGGGGATCACGTCCTTGACCTTGTCGATCGCGCGGATGAGGGTGAGTGGGTCGAACCAGTTGTAGATGCCACCGCCCCACAGAATGATCTTGTCGTCCTCGTTGATGCCGGGGATGACACCGCGCACCATGCGCTTGACGTGGACCGGGGGCGTGTCCCCGACGCCGAAGGGAACGATCGAGATGAGGGAGTCCAGGGACTCGTCGGCGTCGTAGTTCTGGGGGTTGACGCGCCCCATGGCGGCCATGGTCCCGAGCCAGAAGTCCCGCTGCTTGGCGGAGGCGCACATGAGGAAGTCAGCACGACGGATCTGCTGGTTGAGCACGGCGGTGGTGTCACGTACGACGTTGCGCCGGGCCTTCTTCCCCAGATCGCGTCCCTGCTCCAGCTGCTCCAGATGCATCGGGTCGTAGATATCGGCCACGATGATCTTCTTAGAGGCGGCGATCACCGGGTTCTCGTGCATGATCATGCCCTGGAAGATGATCACGTCGGCCCACTTCTCGACCTCGATGATCTGCAAGGCGTTGACGTGCCGGATCCGGAAGGAGTCGTTGGTGAGGCTGCACGGGCCGGTAGTGACCAGCTGGACGTCGTGCTCCTGGGAGAGGGCGGAGGCGATGTGCCAGGCTCGGATGGCTGGCCCGGCCATGGCCTTGGTGACGGTGTCAGCGGTCATGACCGCGATACGGCGCTTGCGCACGAAGGCCTCCTTAATGTCGAAGGCTCTGACGACGTCACGGTAGGTGGACTCGAACTCCTTCTCCACCAGGTTCGGCCGGAGCGGGTCGCCGAAGAGGCGCAGGATCTCGGAGTCGGGGCGCAGGCGGGACTGCTGGAGCGCGCGACGCTTGGCCGACAGCCGACCAATATTACGTACGAACTCGTCCAGGGCGTAGGCGGAGGCCGCCGCGGTCCGGGAGATCTCCATCGTGGGGAGCTCACCGGGGACGTTACCGTGGGCCAGGTCGAGGCTGGAGGGATCGTCACCTCCCAGGAGGATCCCGCGGCGGATCGCCAGGGCCATGGCGCCCGGCAGGAAGTTCTCCAGGTTCCCGGCGTCGTAGTTCTTGTAGATGGTGTAGAGGGCGTTCCGCTCCAGCAGGTACTTCTCCCGCCAGCTGCCCACTGAGGACATGGAGGCGTGGTGGCGGTGGTAGGAGACTGAGGCGGGCACGTAGCGGACCCGGTAGCCCAGGAGCCACAGGCGCCACCCGAGATCCACGTCCTCGAAGAACATGAAGTAGTCCTCGTCGAAGCCGCCGACCTCCTCGAACACGTCCTTGCGCATAATGAGGGAGGACCCGGTACCGAAGAGGACGTCGCGCTCTGTCTCCAGCCCCTCGGGCGCCGGGGCCCCGACCCCGATCTTGAACGCCTGCCCGTACCAGGACATTCCGGCGTCGACGAAGTCGATGGTCTTGCCCTCCCAGTCCAAGACCTTGGTGGCGACGGCGCCGATGTCATCGTGCTCGCGCAGGACGGGGACGGCAGCGGAGAGGAACGTCTTTCCCGGCCGGGCGTCCGAGTTGATGAACGCGATGTACTCGCCCCTGGACCTGCGTACCCCCAGGTTGCAGCCACCAGCGAATCCGGTGTTCCGCTTGGAGGCGATCACCTTGGCGCGGGGGACGGCCTCGTGGATGCGCCTGACCGAGTCGTCACCGGAGGCGTTGTCCACCACCACCAGCTCGAGGCGGTTCTGCGGCCAGTCTATCTCAGCGAAGTCGCGGAGGCACCGGATGGTGTCCTCAGCGCCCCTGTAGTTGACGATGACGACTGAGACAATAGGAGTCTCTGGCATTGTTGGTCGGCCTCTCTAGGTCTGTCGGTGGTGGGTGTGGATCAACTATTGCTGGCCCAACGGCCCTCGAGGGTGAAGTAGCCTGCACCATCGAAGGGGGAGCCCTGCAGCACCTTGAAGTGGAGGGCGTTGGGCTTGTAGTCGAAACGCTGTGGTGTGCCTGCTAGGTGGACGGCGATTCCCACGTCGTACTGTCCAGGAAGGAGGAGAAGGCGTGGTACCTCGAGTTCTAGGACGCCCTGGCCGGTCCGGGGACGGAACCCCAGGCCGCTGTTGTGCGTGTTGGGGGCGCTCAGGGGCTGGCCGGTGTGCGCGCGGAGCTGGAACGATACTGCGACTTCGTCCTCCATGTCCTGTGTCGATGTGTAGGCGATACGGAATCTCACCATGTCGCCGGTCCGGACTGTCTTCGTGGGGGAGCCGTCCACGATCATCCTGCAGGAGTCGATCTGGACGGGGCCCCCTAGTCTCTCGGAGGTCTCCTGGGTCGTGATCTTGTCGTGGGACCGGCTCTGGTACTTGTCGATGACCTCGTCCGGGTCACCTACCTCCAGGATACGTCCGTGGGAGAGCCAGGCCACCTGGTCGCACATGTCGCGGACGGTTCCCAGGGCGTGGGAGACGAGGATGATGGTCTTGCCCGCCTGGGCGAACTCGTCGAACTTCTCCATGCAACGAGTCTGGAACTCCTCGTCGCCGACGGCCAGGACCTCGTCGACCATGAGGATGTCCGGGTCGACGTTGATGGCCACGGCGAACCCCAGGCGGACGTACATGCCTGAGGAGTAGTTCTTGACCGGCTGGTCGATGAACTGCTCCAGCCCGGCGAAATCGACGATCTCGTCGAACTTGGAGTCGATCTCCTTCTGGGACAGGCCTAGGATCGAGCCGTTGAGGTAGACGTTGTCCCGACCGGACAGCTCGGGGTGGAAGCCAGCTCCGAGCTCCAGGAGAGCCGTGACCTTGCCGTTGGTAACGATCGACCCGGAGTCGGGTGAGAGGATCCTGGCCATGGTCTTGAGCAGAGTGGACTTGCCCGAGCCGTTGGACCCCACGAGGCCGAAGGTCTGGCCGGAGGCGATCTCCAGATTGACGTCCTTGAGGGCCCAGAACTCGTCGTAGCGCGCACGCCGGCCACGCATAAGGGTCGCCTTGATGCTCTGGTTGCGTTCGTGGTAGATGCGAAACATCTTGGACACGTCCTTGACCACGACGGCTGGCCCGCTCGGGGCGCCGTTCTTAATCTGCATCACAGTTCCTCTGCAAGTCGGTGCTCAAGTTTGCCGAAGACGGCGTTCCCAATCCACAGGGAGACGACTGCCACGAGCGCCGCCCAGGCAAAATTGCTCCAGGACGGGACAGTCCCCGAGTAGAGCATCTCCTTGATCGGCTCGATGAAGTAGAGCATGGGGTTGAGGTTGTAGATGTCGATCAGGTGGTACTCCGTCACCCACGAGCCAGGGTCGCGTCTGGTCATGACCAGGGTGATGGGGTAGATGACCGGGGTGGCGTAGAACCACAGCTGGATGAAGAGGCCCACGAAGTGGGTGGTGTCCCGGAAGTACACGTTTACCACCGAGAAGAGCAGTCCCAGCCCCAGGGAGAAGATGGCGAGGAGGATCTCCACGACAATAACCAGGTGTATGCGGGGGAGCACGTTGATCCCCCAGGCCATGAATAGGATCGAGATGACGATCAGCTCGATCATATGAGAGAACATGGCTGCCGCCGTGTTCGAGACCAGGAGCAGGCGACGCGGGAAGTAGGTCTTCTTGATGAGGTTTCCGTTGGCCACCAGCGTGCCCATGCCGCCGGTGAAGCTGGCGACCATGAAGTTCCACGGCAGGAGGCCAGCCAGCAGGAACAGTGTGTAGTTGCTGCTCCCGTTGGCCGCGGTGGGCGGTGACACCCTCATAATGGTAGAGAAGACGAGGGTGTATATGGCCGCCGTCATGAGCGGGTTGACCAGAGACCATCCCCAGCCGAGTGCCGTCCCCTTGTATTTGCCTCTTAGTTCACGAAGCGTGAGGTTGTGCAGCAACTCGCGTGACTGCCACACCTCGCGGATGTCCGTCAGCAGGGACACGATCGTCCTTCCTTCCTGCCCCCGCCCGTCACGCGCGCGAGGGTGGCTGCCATGGTACCGGGTAGGAAGGGAGACGCGCCTGGGCCACCTCGTGAGACACGTTACCCGCCTCTAGGTCCCGTGCTCCGCGTGTGTGACACACTACCTCCGTGAGGATCGTGCTTGATGGAACCCCCTTGCTCGGAGTCCGTACCGGGATCGGTCGCTACGTGGCCGAGCTGCTGCCCCGGCTCGTCCTGGCGGCCCGCAGCCGTCTGCCTGCGGCCAGGATCGGTGTCTCCACCTGGACCTGGCGCGGGGGCACGCTGGCGGACCTGCCCGCTGGGACGCGACAGGTCGGCCGCCGGGCGCCTGCCCGTCTCCTGCAGACCGTCTGGTCCTGGCTCGACCACCCCGTGGTAGAGGATCTGGTGGGGGATATAGACATCTTCCACGGGACGAACTTTGTCTCCCCTCCCACGCGCCGTGCGCGGGAGGTGGTCACAGTCCACGACCTCACCTATATCGACCTGACCGAGACCGTCTCCTCCGCTTCCCTGGCGTATCAGCGCCTGGTTCCCCGGGCGCTGGAACGCGGGGCCCACGTCCTGGTGCCCACCGAGGTGGTCCGCGACGCCGTTATGGAGACCTACGGACTGCCCGCCTCACGGGTGACGACCACCCCTCTGGGCGTGGACCGGGCTTGGTTCTCCAAGCAGGCGCCGCCCCGGGAGCACGGGCTCACGGACCTGCCCTCACGGTACATCGTTTTCGTAGGATCCCTGGATCCGCGCAAGAACCTGCCACGCCTCATCGAGGCGCACCAGCAGGCCCAGGCTGTTGATGCCTCGGTCCCGGACCTCGTCCTGGCCGGTCCCGCCGGACGAGAGACCTCCCTTCAGGGCAGCCCCGGGGTCCATCTCACCGGCTGGCTCAGTGACGCGGCCCTGAGATCCGTCGTGGCCGGATCCCAGGGGCTGGCGCTTCCCTCCCTCGACGAAGGCTTCGGCCTGCCTGTTGTCGAGACCCTGGCCTGCGGCCTGCCGGTCCTCACCTCCGACCTCCCGGTGTTCTCCGAAGTGGCGGGGGAGTTTGCCGTGACCTGCCAGCCCACCGAGATCGACAGCATCGTCCAGGCCCTGGTCACCCTCAGCCAGACGGAGACCGTCCCCGGGGTCGCCGCCAGGCGACGTGCCTGGGCCTCGGCGTTCACCTGGGAGAGATGCGCCGAGCGCACCCTGGACGCCTACCTGCGGGTGGTCTCATGACCTCCAGGATCCTGGTGGTCATGGTGACATACAACGCAGAGGTGTTTGTCACCCGAGCGCTTGACTCCCTACGGTCCCAGACCCTGGCTGGTCAGTTCGACACCAGGATCGTGGACAACGCCTCCTGCGACGGCACCGTGGAGGTGGTCACAAGCCGCTACCCGGAGGCCGAGCTCATAGCCTCTCCCGTCAACCTCGGTTTCGCGGCTGGCAACAACCGTGCCTTCCTCCAGGTCCTGGACCGCTACGACATGGTGGTGCTCCTCAACTCCGACGCCATCGCCTCACCCACCTTCCTCCAGTCCCTCGTAGAGCACATGGAGGGTGCAGGGGAACGGGTGGCAGCGGTGACTGCGCGTGTCCGGCTCGCCGCCAGGTTCCGGCACGCGGTAGACGGTGAGGTACCCCAGGTGGTCGGCCCAGAAGGGGCCTACTGCGAGGACCCCGCGGGGGACGTCAGGCTCCTGAACTCGACGGGCAACATCGTGCTCGACGACGGGTACGGCGTCGATCGGTCGTGGCTGATCGAGGACGGGGAGGGCGTGATGGACCGCCCTGACCAGGTCTTCGGTCTCTGCGGCGCGGCCGTGGCAATCCGCTCGACGGCCCTGCGCGAGGTAGGCGGGTTCGACGAGCGTCTCTTCCTCTACTACGAGGACACCGACCTGTCATGGAGACTGAGGTTGCAGGGTTGGAGCATAGAGTACTGTCCGACGGCAGTCGTGGACCACATCCACTCCGCCTCGACATCCGAGGGCTCAGAGCTGTTCCGCTTCTACAACGAGCGCAACAGGCTCCTGGTCCTGGCCAAGAACAGCACTTGGCCCCGGATCCTGCGCGCCTGGCTGCGCTTCCCCCTGTCAACCGCCTCCCTGCGCTGGAGACGCCACGCCCCCCGGAGCATCTGGGGAGTACGCAGGCGCGCCTACCGCTCGGCCCTGGGCCTGCTTCCCGGCGTGCTCAGGACCCGGTGGAGTATCCGGCCCCGGACGTCCCGGCGTGCAGTAGAGGGCCTGATCCCCCGTACCCGGGCGGACGCCAGCCTGGGTGCGCAGCAGGGTCAGACCAGGCTCGCGTAGACCTCGGCATGCGCGGCGGCACACGCCTCCCAGGTGAAGGTGGCGGCCCGTTCCAGGCCCGCCTGGGCCAGCTCGTCATGGGCGGGCCCGACGGCATCACCCAGGCGTGCCGCGATCTCCTCGGGGTCCGTGGCCTCGGCGAGCAGCCCGGCGCGCCCACAGACCTCCTCCATGCAGGTGCCGCGGCTGGTGACCACCGGAGTCCCGTAGGCCATGGCCTCCAGGACGGGCAGGCCGAAGCCCTCCCACAGAGAGGGGAACACGAAGGCCCGGGCGCCCCGGTAGGCGGCAGCCAGGTCGGCGTCCCCCAGACGTCCCAGGACGTGGACACGCCCGCCGAGATCTGCCACCAGCCGCTGCTCCTGGGAGTCGTCTCCCCAGCCCGCCGGGCCCACGAGCACCAGGTCCACCTCCGGGTGGGCGCGGGACAGCAGGCGGAAGGCGCCGAGCACCCCGGACAGGTTCTTGCGGGGCTCATGCGTGCCCGTCCACAGGACGTACTCGCCCCCCAGGTCGTGAGCGTCACGGAAGGCGGTGACCTCGGCGTCGGTGACGGGGCGGGTGCGTACCCCGTGGGGGACGACGTGGACGCGCTTGGACGCGATACCGGCGTCAACGCAGTCCTCTGCCGTGGCCCTGGAGGGCGCGATGACCACGTCGGCTCCAGCACGCACACGGGCCAGGGAGCGCTGGAAGTAGCGGTTGCCGCGGGCCGTGAAGTGCTCAGGGGAACGCAGGAAAGCGAGGTCGTGGACGGTGACTACCAGCGGCAGGTGCGTGCCTGGTACCGCCCAGGTGGTGGCGTGGACCACCTGGGTGCCCGGTAGGGCCGCCTCAGCGAGAGGACGCCCCAGATAGTTCCAGGAGTCATAGAGAAGGCGCCGGGGCAGGCGGCTGAACTGTAGCGGCAGGCTCGGCAGGCTCAGCCCGACGGGGTCGGAGGAGTGACGGGCGGCGATGCCAGCCAGGCGGGCACCACCAGCACGCAGGGCCCGGGTGAGCTCGACGATGTAGGTGCCTGAGCCACCCGGCACGTCCTGCCAGAGCTGCTCTACCACCACAGCCACTCGGGGACCCGCCAGCGGGCGGTGGCAGCTGACCCGGCCTGGTCCTGCCTGGTCTGGCGGCCCTTGGAGCCCTGGACCCACACGTCCTTGACCTGGGACGTCCTTAGTGTGACTGCGCGGCTCACGGAAGGTGGCGGGCGTCATGGCGCAAGCCTAAGGGCTGCCCGACGGTGAGGCAACCAGCCCGTCGTGGACGGCCGTCCCGCCGGGTCCCGGCCGGGTCTTGAGGGGGACGGACCTGGTCAGTAGCCTGGCACCATGCCCGACCTCAAGGTCCTCCTGGACGCCACTGCAATCCCCGCTGACCTCGGAGGCGTGGGGCGCTACGTCGACGACCTCGTCCCCGAGCTCACTGCCTGCGGGGTCAACCTCGCCATGGCCGTCCAGGAGCGGGACGTGGAGCACTTCCGGGGCAAGGCGCCCCGGGCGCACCTCCTCCCGGTACCCTCCTGGCTGACCAACCGGGGTGCGCGCATGGCCTGGGAGCAGACCGGGCTCCCGCGTCTCATCGGACGGCTGCGTCCCGACGTCTTGCACTCCCCGCACTACACCTACCCTGCGCTACGGCGCTGCCGCGGCCTGCGTCACCGGGTGCCTGTCGTCGTCACCCTCCATGACGCCACCTTCTTCTCCCACCCCCAGGCGCACTCCCAGCTCAAGCAGCGTTTCTTCACTGCCGCGATCAGGCGGGCGGTACGTGGCGCGGACGCCCTGGTCGTCCCATCCGCGGCGACCCGTGACGAGACCCTCCGGTTCGTCCCCGGCGACCCCAGGCACTTCCACGTGGCCTACCACGGCGTGGACACGGACGTCTTCCACCCGGTTGACGACGCTGAGCGGGAACGGGTGGCAGCCTCGCTGGGGCTGACCGGAAGACGCTATATCGGCTTCCTAGGCACCCTGGAGCCCCGCAAGAACGTGCCCAACCTGATACGCGCCTGGGTGCAGGCGTTCAGTGAGCAGGCCCGCTCGGACCCGGATCAGGCCCCCGCCCTCGTCCTGGCTGGTGGCAGAGGCTGGGACGAGGGCGTCGAGCCTGCGCTCGCGGCCGTGCCGGGGCACATGACGGTCCTGCGTCCCGGCTACTTGCCGTTGGAGGACCTGCCCGGCTTTCTCTCAGGCTGCGAGGTCCTGGCCTACCCCTCTGTCGCTGAGGGCTTCGGCCTACCCGTCCTGGAGGCCATGGCCTGCGGCGCAGCGGTCCTGACCACCCGGGAGACGAGTCTGCCCGAGGTAGGAGGCGATGCCGTGGCCTACTGCGGTACCGACCACGACTCGATTGCCGCCGCCCTGCGCTCCCTGGTGGAGGATCCGGGCCGACGGGCCGTTCTGGGGCGGGCCGCGGTCTCTCGGGCCCAGGAGTTCACCTGGGCCCGGGCAGCGCGTGCGCACGTCGAGGCGTACCATGCCTCCCTGGAGCACCGGTAGGTGCAGCCTGTCCCGAGCCCGATAGCCTGGCCCGTGAGCCAGCAGAGTCACGCAGGTGGCACTCTCAAGGAGATCAGCATTGAAAGAAACTGACGGCACGCCGCGCCCTGTCTCCGTGTCCCGTCTTCGTGCTCTTCTGACACGTACACGGCTGGTAGGCGCGATCGCGGTCCTGCTCATGCTGGCGACCGGTATCGGCTGGTCGTTGGCCTCCCCTATCGGGGGGTCGCCTGATGACGACTACCACCTCGGCAGTATCTGGTGCCCCCGGCCGGTGGAGTCCTCGGGATGCCACACCATAGTCATCGACGGTGTCGTCAACGTCCTGGTCCCCGGGGTCATCCACCCGTGCTATGCCTTCCGTCCCTCCGACTCCGCCGCCTGCAGCACCTCGCAACCTAAGGAGGCCTACTCCTTCCGGTACGACGACGGTAACTACCCCAAGGGCTACTACCGCTTCCACCACCTTCTCGCCGGGGATCACGTGACCCGCTCCGTCGTGCTCATGCGGTTCGTGAACGTCCTTATCGCGGTGACGCTTCTCAGCGCGATCGGGATACTGGCGCCACCGGAGCAACGCAGCCGCTACGTCGTCGCCATCGGCATGGCGTGGATACCGATGGGGGTGTACTTCGTCGCCTCCAACAACCCCAGCTCCTGGGCGCTGACCGGTGTGCTCGGATACGCCGCCGGGCTCTTCTACTCGCTCAGGACGTCGGGAAGACGCCAGTGGGCGCTTCTGGGCCTCGGCGTGGTCGGCGCGGTGCTCGCGTGCACCTCACGTGGCGACTCCGCCTTCTACCTCTCCGCGGTATCTGTCGCCGTCTTCGTAGGGGTGCGCTGGCGCCGATCGATCCTGCCCCATGCCGCGGTCGCGGCGGTCGTCAGCGTCATCGGGGTCGTGGTCATGCTCGGGACCCAGCAGGCCGGGTACGCCGTGGAGGGGGGCGGGGAGTCCCCTCCGCTCAACGCGACGCGCCTGTACACGATCTTCCTGAGCTTGCCCCAGTTCCTGGCTGGCTTCTACGGACGCAGGTGGGGGCCGGGCTGGTTCGACGTGCCGCTCGACGGCGTGGTCACGATCGCCGCACTGCTCCTGGTCGGCGTCGTGCTGTTCCTGGGCGCACGGGCGTTCTGCTGGCGCAGGGTCGTCTCTGCGCTCATACTGTTCGGCACGATCGCGGGAATAGCCGTACTGTTCGCCATCCTCAACGGGATGTCAAACTTCTACACGGCCATCCAGCCCCGGTACATGCTCCCCCTGCTCGCCGTCTTCTACCTGGTCTGGCTCTATGACAAGGACGGCACCCCGCTGATGACTAGGATGCAGACCGTCATGGTCATCATGACCTCGGCCCTGACCAACGGCATGGCGCTTCACATGGTGCTCCTGCGCTACACCCACGGTGTTCCCGACGCTGACAAGGCCACGTTCAACCTCGACCACGCCGGGACCTGGTGGTGGGGGCCGTCGGTCTCGCCGATGACCATGTGGGCAGCTGTCAGCCTGGCCTACCTCCTGGGGGCCCTGCTCCTGGCTCAAGTTGTGCGGCCTGGGGCTGGTCCCGGGAAAGACCTGCCGCCCGGCGGGCGGGAGACCGACCCTCTCGGGAGCGACACAGCCTCGACGGATCCGACCCCGGTGGCCCTGGCCACAGCGGAGCCTGCCACCGTGGGCTGAGCGTGTGTGGGGCCGTCCCGGCTCCCCGGGACGGCCCACACACTGCGTTCTGTTTTTGTGCAGCAGGGGGGTCTCACGCCTCCAGGGTGGCCACGTAGGCCTCCAGGCGCTCCATGGAGTTGCCGGGGGTGAAGCCGGTGGCCTCGATCCTGCCCAGGTCCAGGGTGGAGACCAGGGGACGGGGGGCGACGCCCTCCTGCCCGGCGTAGTACTCCTCGGTGGTGACCGGGGTGACCAGGTCCGGGGCGTGGCCGGTGAGCTCGTAGACGCGCCTGGCGACGTCGTACCAGGAGACCACCGGCCCCTGGCCGGAGAGGTTGTAGGTGCCGTAGGGTGCGCCGGTGGCCAGCAGGTGGACGATGCCCGCCGCCAGGTCCGTGGTGAAGGTCAGGCGACCGGTCTGGTCGGCCACGACCCTGGGCTCGGCACCGCGCCTGGCCAGGGAGGCCATGGTCCGCACGAAGTTCCTGCCCTCTCCCACCACCCAGGACGTGCGCACCAGGTAGTGGTGGGGGGCCGCCTGGACGGCGGCGTCGCCCCCGGCCTTGGACTGGCCGTACACGCCCAGGGGGCTGGGGGGCTCGTCCTCGGTGTGGATCTCGGCGCTTCCGTCGAAGGTGTACTCACTGGAGACGTGCACCAGGGTGAGGTCGTGGACGGCCGCCGCGCGGGCCAGGTTGGCCGGCCCGGTGGCGTTGGCCCTCCAGGCGCTCCGGCGTCCCCGGGGGGTCTCGGCCCCGTCGACGTCGGTCCAGGCGGCCGCGTTGACGACGACGTCGTACTGGCCCCAGTCCAGCGCGTCCACGGCGGCGGCGTCGGCGATATCGAACTCGGGCAGGTCCACGCCGGTGGGGTGGTAGCCCGCCGCCGGCAGCTGGGCCATGAGCTCGCGTCCCAGCTGTCCGTTGGCCCCGGTGACCAGGACGCGCCTGCCTGCGAGGCCCTCGGCGGGGGCGGCCGGGAAGGGGGTGACGTCCTCCATGCGCGGGTGGGCCCTGTCCTTGTCGGAGAGGATCGCCTGCTCCAGGGGGATGGGCCAGGACACGGACACCGTCTCGTCGGCCAGGTTGAGGAAGGTGTACCGGGCCTGCGGCGACCAGTGGGCGTTGACCAGGTAGGTGTAGGCCGTGCCCGGCTCCAGGGTCTGGTAGGCGTTGCCCACGCCCTTGGGAACGTAGACCGCCACCGAGGGGTCGATCTCACAGGTGTAGACGGTGCCGAAACTAGGGCCCTCACGCAGGTCCACCCAGGCCCCGAAGACCCGCCCGGTGGCCACCGAGACGAACTTGTCCCAGGGCTCGGCGTGGATGCCCCGGGTCACCCCCACCTCGTCGTTGAAGGAGATGTTGTTCTGCACCGGGCCGAAGTCCGGCAGGCCCAGGGCCACCATCTTCTCCCGCTGCCAGTTCTCCTTGAACCACCCCCGGTTGTCCCCGTGGAGGGTCAGGTCGATCCGCAGGAAGCCGGGGATCGGCGTGGTGTGGATGCCCAGGGGCTTGGTCTCAGTCATTGGACCGCCTCATTCCTTGTCTGTCATCGCCTGTGGCAGTTCTACACCCCCTCACGAGGCCGGTTGTCGCCTCAGGACTGGCCTGAAGAGGGATCTGCCCTGCTTAGGTTCAAGTCTAGCGCGCCTACCGTCTCCCCCTGCCCGGCGCTCCCTGTGGCACAATGGCGACGCCGCCGGACGGTTGGCGAGGTCCGCGGGGACAGGAGTATGCATGACCTCTCACACCACTGGGCCGTCGCGCTCCCAGGTAGGGCGAGACTACCTGTGGAACACGGCCGCCTCGGTCATGCTGTCCCTGGCCACCGTGATCCAGTCCGTCCTGGTCACACGGGCTGCCGGACTCTGGGCTGGCGGCATGTTCGCCCTGGCGATCGCCGTGGGTGTGCAGTTCCAGACCCTGGGTATGTACGAGGTGCGCACCTACCAGGCCACCGACTTGGCCTACCGCTTCAGCTTTGGCACCTACCTGGCCACGCGCCTGACCACCGTGTCCGCCATGGTGGTGGGGATCATCGGGTACGCGTTCGTCTCGGGCAGGACAACAGACGATGTTCTGATCATTATCATGGTGGCATGCTTTAAAGCTTTCGATGCTTTTGAGGACGTGTTCATGTGCGAGTTCCAGCGTCGTGGTCGCCTGGACGTCGGTGGGCGTGCCGTGTTCTTCCGTGCCCTGACCACAACGGCCGTCTTCGCCGTGGCGTTGGTGTCCACCAGTGACCTCCTGGTCTCCGCCGCGGTCACCCTGGTGGCCTCTGTCGTGGCGACGGCGGCGCTTCTCCTGCCTCCGGCCAGGGGGCGCTTCCCTGTACGACCGCAGTGGGGGTGGCGGCCCGTGGCCCAGGTCCTGGGCACCTGCCTGCCCCTGTTCATGGCTCTCTTCCTGTCCATGTTCCTGGCCAATGCGCCGCGCTTCGCCATTGACCACTACCTGGATCCCACTGTTCAGGGCTATTTCCAGATCCTGTTCATGCCCGCCTTCGCCATTAACCTGATCTCCCAGGTAGTGTTCCGACCGCTTCTGACCACGATGGCGACTCGGTGGACCCAGGGGGACCGGCGTGGGTTCGCGGCCCTGGTGTGGCGGGGACTCGCGGCGACGGCGGCGGCCTTCGCGCTAGTGGGCCTCGTGTGCCTGGTGGTAGGGCTGCCGCTCCTGGGCGCGGTCTACGGCAAGGACGTCTCCGGCTACCTGGGTGAGCTCATGGTGGTCGTGACCGGTGGGGCGGTTAATGCTGCTGGTGTGGTCCTCTACTATGCCCTGGCCACCATGCGTCTCCAGCGCCTGGTCTTTGCAGGCTACGTGGCGGCCTCGGCGGCGGTCACCGGCCTGTGTGTTCTGCTGGTACCGAGGTACGGGATGCTCGGGGCGGCGGCGTCCTACGGCCTGGCCATGGCCGTCCTTTGCACCGTCTTCGTGACCGGCCTGGTCCGGGGGCTGCGGCGTGCGCCCCATCCCGACGTCAAGACCGGTTTCCACGACGTGGTCGCGGAGCGGCTGTGAGAGGATGGTCGGCACTGCCCGGACGTAGCCGGGCCTGTGTGAAGGGACCTCCGTATGGACGCCTGACGAAGCCGCCGACCCCCAGCTCCTGGAGCGTGTCCACGTCCTGCTCACCAGGATTCTGGCTGAGTTCGACCGGGTGTTCCGTGAGCTGGGCACTCCCTACGTGGTCTATGGGGGGACCGCTATCGGTGCCGTCCGCCACAAGGGATTCATCCCCTGGGATGACGACGTGGACGTGCTCATGACCCGTCCCGACTACGAGCGTTTCCTGGCCCAGGCCCCAGCGCTCCTGGGCAGGGAGTTTGCTCTGGACAACACCCGGACCGTGCCGGAGTTCCCTTTCATGTTCACCAAGATGGTCCTCAAGGATACTTTGCTCGTCCCAGAGTTCGCCAAGGACTCCCGGTACCGTCTGGTCCCAGCGTTCTCCCTGCTCGGGGCGTCGGCCGCCTACACAGGTGCCATGGCGGTTCTGGCGTTGGTCTTCGCGGCCGGGATCGCACGCGCCCGGCGGGCGGGTTGACCGACCACGGCAGTGAGCCGGGGCCCGAGCTACGGGCGAGATGGCGGTATCGTCGTCCTCATAGGTCGTAGCACTCCTAAGGAGGGTCCTCATGAAGATCGCCGTCATCACCAACAGGTACCCACCCCGGGTGGGAGGGGTGGAGTTCCACGTCGAGAACCTTGCTCGTGGTCTGACGCAGGAGGGGCACCAGGTCTGGGTCCTGACCATTGACGACGCGCCCGGGCGACGCTCCGAGGGGGCCGTGCAGGTGCTCACGGGCGTCTCCCACCTGCCTGTCGCGGAGGTCATCGCCTTCCCCTCTCTGGGGTCGACCCGCCGGATCGCTGCCTGGTTGCGCGCTCACCGCATTGACGTGGTCTCAACCCACACGCGCTTCTTCCCCATGAGCCTGGTCGGCCTGCGCGCCGCCCACGCGGCGGGTGTGCCGGTGGTCCACACCGAGCACGGCAGCGGGTTCGTGGCCGCCTCCTCGCCCGTGATCGCCCTGGGATCGCGTACCGTCGACCTGACTGCCGGACGCTACGTGCTGCGCCACGCCGACCGGGTCCTGGCCGTGTCCCCGCAGGCGGCCGACTTCGTCAAGCGCCTGGGCGGGGTGGATGCCGACGTCTTCTACAACGCCATTGCCCCAGCCACCTGCACCGGTGACGTCCCGCAACGCCCTGGCCACCTGGTGTTCGTGGGGAGGATGGTCGCGGGCAAGGGCTGGGACACCTTCCTCGAGGCAGTGGCCGCCCTGCGCGACCGGGGGGTCGAGGTGGACGGCGAGCTTCTAGGAGGTGGTTCTGACCTGGAGAAGGCCCGGCACCGCGCCACCGAGCTGGGGCTTGATGACGTGGTCGCCGTGCGGGGGCGCGTGGGCCAGGACGAGGTCCGCGGCGCCCTGCGGGGGGCCACCCTGGTCAATCCCACCGTCCTGTCAGAGGGCTTCCAGACGACACTGCTGGAGGCGATCGCCGAGGCCGGACGTGTGGTCACCTACGAGGTGCCCGGGGCCCGCCTGCTGCATGACTCCGGCGCGCCTGTACGTATCTGCCCGCACCGCACCCTCGACTCCCTCATTGCGACCCTTGCGGACGCGCTCATCGCACCGGATCCCCTGGCGTCGTCCGAGCTCGTCACCCAGTGGACCTGGCCTGTACGCGCCCGCGAGTACAGCCGGATCGTCCAGGATGTCGTCCGTTCCCGGGCAGCAGCTACACGGGGGACGTGCCCGTCACGTTCGTCTTGAGGCGGGCCACGGATCTGTCGGCGCCTTCCCGACTGGGACGGGAGGGAATCCGGGCCTGCCCTCGGAACCCCTGGCACCCGCGCTGGGACTCTGGCTATCCAGACCCGGCCTCGTGCGGAACCGCGTATAGTGGGGGAGGTCACGTGGATGTCGAGGTCTGCGTCCGCGTGCCGTAGGCTCCACCTATAGTGGGCGAAGTTCGTGGAAGTAGGAGTCTCATGACAATCGCATCCCTTGCCTTGCGCGAGACCCTGGTCATCGTGCCGGCCTGGAACGAGGAGGCTGTCCTCGGTCCTGTCGTCGAGGAGGTCCGTCGGGTCCTCGGGCCGCAGACGGACGTACTGGTGGTCTCCGACGGCTCGACCGACGGCACTGTCCGTGTCGCCCGCCAGGCGGGCGCGAAGGTGCTCGACCTGCCGGTCAACCTCGGGGTCGGCGGTGCCATGCGGGCTGGCTACCTGTACGCCGAGCGGCACGGCTACCGGCGTGCCGTCCAGCTCGACGCCGACGGCCAGCACAACCCGGCGGACATCGCCGCACTGCTGGCCACCGCCGAGGCGGAGGGCGCCGACGTGGTCATTGGCGCCCGCTTCGCCGGGCGGGGGAACTACGCGGTGCACGGCCCCAGGCAGTGGGCGATGAAGGTACTGTCTCTTATCCTGTCACGTGTGTGCGGTACTCGTCTGACGGACACCACTTCCGGGTTCAAGCTCTCAGGACGTCGTGCGATCAGGATCTTCGCGCACGACTATCCTGCCGAGTACCTCGGGGACACGATCGAGGCGCTGGTCATCGCCAGGCGCAATGGGTTGCGTGTGCGCCAGGCCGCCGTCGCCATGCGCCCGCGCGCTGGTGGGGTCCCGTCCCAGAGCCCCTTGAAGGCGGCACGCTTCCTCATGAGGGCTTTCCTGGCGCTGGGGGTGTCCCTGAGCCGCCCCGGTGTCAGCCACCCGCTCAGCGTCTTCGAGGCGGACCGCGAGAAGGTGGCCGTATGACCTCGGCCTACTGGCTCGGGGTCGTCTTCGCCCTGGTCGTCCTGGTCAGTATCTTCCTGCGGATGCGTAACCAAGGGATGAAGGAGCGGTACGCGACGTGGTGGCTCGTTATCGCACTGGGTGTTGCCATGGTCTCGTTGTTTCCCGGTATTCTTCGTCGGGCAGCTCGTCTGGTCGGCGTCCAGGTGCCCCTGAACCTGGCCTTCTTCCTGGCGGGGGTCATTATGCTGCTACTGTCCCTGCAGTTCAGTGTGGACCTCTCGCGTGCCGACGAGGAGCGACGGCGGATCGTGGAGGAGCTTGCCCTGCTGAGGATGGAGACGGACGCGCTCCGCCCTGGGGCGAGGGACACACCCGACGACGGCTCGGCAGCGGACTAGTACTGAGAGGCGGTAGAACATGGGACATGACATCGTCATCGTGGGTTCGGGTTTCTTCGGCCTGACCGTGGCCGAGCGCTGCGCCAGTGAGCTCGGGCTCAAGGTACTCATTATCGAGAGGCGTGACCACATCGGCGGGAACGCCTACTCCGAGCTCGACCCCAGGACCGGGATCGAGGTGCACAAGTACGGCGCGCACCTCTTCCACACGTCCAACGAGCGCGTGTGGGAGTACGTGAACCGGTTCACGACCTTTACCTCCTACGTCCACCACGTCTACACCACTCACGATGGTGTCGTCTACCCGATGCCTATTAACCTGGGGACGATCAACCAGTTCTTCTCGGCTGACTATACGCCGGACGAGGCCCGGGCGCTGGTGGCCCAGCAGGCGGGGGAGCTTTCAGGAAAGGATCCGGAGAACCTCGACGACAAGGGCGTCTCACTCATCGGGAGACCGCTGTACGAGGCCTTTGTCAGGAACTACACCCGCAAGCAGTGGCAGACGGACCCCAGGGATCTGCCCGCTTCGGTCATATCCCGTCTCCCGGTGCGCTACACGTACGACAACCGCTACTTCAACGACACCCACGAGGGGCTTCCGACCGACGGCTACGCCGCGTGGTTGGGGAGGATGGTGGAGAGCCCGAACATCGAGGTCCGTCTTGGCACCGACTTCTTTGACGAGTCCCAGCCCTACCACAAGGGGGTGCTTCGGGGGCGTCTGCCCATCGTGTACACGGGCCCACTCGACCGGTACTTCGACTACTCACTGGGCCGGCTGTCGTGGCGTACCATCGACTTCGAGACGGAGTACCCGAGCACGGGGGACTTCCAGGGGACGAGCGTTATGAACTACCCGGACCTGGACCGGGACTACACCCGTATCATCGAGCCACGCCACTTCCACCCGGAGCGTGACTACCCCGGGGACAGGACCGTTATTATGAAGGAGTACTCACGGTTCGCCGAGGAGGGTGACGAGCCCTACTACCCTGTCAACACCCCTGAGGATCGGGAGAAAGTCAGTGCCTACCGGGAGCTAGCCACGCAGGAGCCGCGGGTGATTTTTGGTGGACGCCTGGGAACGTACCAGTACCTCGACATGCACATGGCCATCGGCTCGGCGCTGTCCGTATTCGACAACAAGGTGGTCCCCCTCTTCCGGCCGTGAGAGCCGCGGCACCGGGCGGTCGGGGGCCCGCGCCGCCCGTGTCCGCTATCGTGGTACGAGGCCGGTGGCCGTGGCGTCTCGCTGGGAGGCCGTCGTGTGCCGCCGTCTCTCCCACAGCCTCAACCGCTCGTAAAGGAACTCCCTGTGACTGTCGACATCCTGCTCCCCTTCTACGGCGACGTGTCCATGATGAAGGAGGCTGTGCGCAGCGTGCTGCGGCAGTCCAACCCGGACTGGCGCCTCATCGTGGTCGACGACGGCTACCCTGACGACTCGATCCCGGGCTGGTTCGCGGCCCTGGGGGACCCGCGCGTCACGTACGAGCGCAACCAGACCAACCTCGGAGCCAACGGGAACTACCGCAGGTGCCTCACCTTCGTGGAGAACCCACTGGTGCAGGTCATGGGCGCCGATGACGTCATGCTTCCCAACTACGTCGACTGGCTCGTCGATGCCGCCCGGAGGTGTCCTGGGGCCAGTATCTTCCAGCCGGGGGTCTTCGTTATTGACGAGAACGGTGCGCGGTCGGACTCCTTGGTGGAGAAGGTCAAGCGCTTCTACATGCCCTGCTCGGGCAAAGCGGAGCTCCTGCGCGGCGAGCGCCTGGCCGTCTCGATCCTGCGCGGCGACTGGCTCTACTTCCCCTCCCTGGCCTGGCGTGCCGAGACGATCCTCGGCCTGGGGTTCCGGGAGGGGTACGACGTGGTCCAGGACGTGGCCCTGGTGTGTGACGTCGCCATGAGCGGTGGCGGCCTCCTCTACGATCCGACGATTGCCTTTATGTACCGACGCCACTCTGGCTCAGACTCGTCCTGGCGTGCGCTGGAGGGAACCCGGTTTGACGAGGAGCGCCGCTTCTTCCTGCAGATGGCCTCTGAGATGGAGGCGCGTGGTTGGAGGCGGGCTGCTCGGGTGTCGAGATTGCACGTCTCGTCACGCCTTCACGCAGCCGCGCTCCTGGTCAAGGCTGCCCGTGCACGAAACTCCGTGGGCGTACGCAACCTTGCCAAGCACATTGTCCGATAAGGACGTAGTCGCGGCTGCGGACGCTTCTGAGGGGATCCTGAGGTGGGTGGCGTGGTCGTCCCTACCTGAGCTGGTCGGTATAGGGTCCGAAGTCAACTACGTGCGGTTTGTGGTTCCTTCTCTGCTCCGGCGGAGGGAGCTCCATATAGTCCCCGTAGCCGCGGCGCAGCAGTGTGTCGTAGTCACGCGGCAGCAGCACGGTTATGTCCTCGAAGGGTACCTCACGAGGAGGGTAGAGCTCCTCCCTGGTCAGAGACCAGTTCTCGGGGTCCCGCATCGAGAGGTCCGCCATGCGTGAGGTGCTGCTCTTCTCGTAGCGTCGTGCTGCCTTCTCCCACCTGGCCTGGAGGAACCGGGGGGTCACGTGCAGGGCGCGCATGGCCCAGTAGGCAGTCGTGGTGACGGAGTAGACCAGTTCCCTCTTCACCCTGCTGGTGCCGATGAGGTAGGGGCGGGGCGTCCCCTGGAGGAACAGCAGGCGCCCCCACAGCCAGGTCCGACGGCTCATGGCGCGGAAGGCCCGCGGGTCGTCAGGGATATTGTCTATCGGGAAGATATCCAGGGAGACGGGTACCTGGTAGGTCGAGTCCTTGGCGAACTCCGGGACGAGGAGGGTGCCCTTGAGCACGAGCTTGGAGAACATAAAGGGGAACTCCTGGACCGTGCGCGTGTTGTCCACCCGGTACTCCTCTCCCAGGACCGCGGGGGCCTGGGAGAGAAACTGCTCGTAGTCAGGGCGGGTCATCATGACGTCCACGTCGTCGTCCCAGGGGATGAACCCCTGGTGGCGGACGGCGCCGATGGCTGTGCCGCCGTAGACCGCGTAGGGGATGCCTAGCTGGCTGCACACGCGATGGAACTCGCTGAGCAGCTTCCTGAGCAGTACGTGAACGTGGTGCAGGAGCTGCGGGTCGGAAAGATTGTCAGATGTCATGGGTTGGTTCTTGTCCTGCTTTCAGTGCCGGGCTCGGGCGAGGATGTCCAGGAGGTACTGGCCGTAGCCGGACTTGACCAGGGGCTCGGCGCGGGAGCGCAGGCCGTCGTCGTCGATGAATCCCATGCGCCAGGCGATCTCCTCGGGGCAGCCGATGTTGAGGCCCTGGCGGTGCTGGATGGTGCGGATGAAGCTCGTGGCGTTCGCCAGGGAGTCGAAGGTCCCCGTGTCCAGCCAGGCCGTGCCGCGGGGCAGGACCTCGACCGTCAGGCGCCCGGCCTCCAGGTAGGCGCGGTTGACGTCGGTGATCTCGTACTCCCCGCGCGCCGAGGGCCTGAGGCCGCGCGCGATCTCGACCACGTCGTTGTCGTAGAAGTACAGGCCCGGCACCGCGTAGTCGGACTTCGGATGGGCGGGCTTCTCCTCGATGGACACGGCCCTGAAGTCCTCGTCGAACTCGACGACCCCGTAGTCGCTGGGGTTGGCCACCCGGTAGGCGTAGACAACGCCGCCGTCGGGGCTGGTGTGGCGCCGCAGCCGGGTGCCCATGCCGGGGCCGTAGAAGATGTTGTCGCCGAGCACGAGGGCGGCCGGCTGGTCCCCGATGAAGTCGGCGCCCAGGACAAAGGCCTGGGCCAGGCCGTCGGGGGCCTCCTGGACGGTGTAGGACAGATTGACCCCCAGCTGGGAGCCGTCGCCGAGTAGCCGGTGGAAGCTGGGGGCGTCGTGCGGGGTAGTGATGATCAGCACGTTCTGGATGCCCGCGAGCATGAGGGTGCTCAGCGGGTAGTAGATCATCGGCTTGTCGTAGACGGGTACGAGCTGCTTGGAGGTGCCCAGGGTGATCGGGTTGAGTCGCGTGCCGGAGCCGCCGGCCAGGATAATGCCTCGCATGGTGCCAGTCTGTCCTAAAACCCGGTGTCTGTCATGGCAGCAGACGGTCTAGCTGCCTGACGGCGTCGTCAGTGGGGCGTGTCGTGGCCGCCGGCGCCTCTTCCTAGTAGCGGATGGCGTCAATAGGACGGATCCGCACTGCCACCAGGGCGGGGACGGCGCCTGCCAGCGCCCCCACGCCGGTGGCCGCCGCCAGGCCGATGAGCGCCGCGCTCATGGGGAACGGCGGCCGGGTGGGGACCGGGAGGCGGAGGATCGTCTCCAGGGGGGCCAGGCGCATCCCCACGATCGCGATCCCGATCCCGATCACGCCGGCCACGACCGTGGCCACCACCGACTCCAGCATAATGGAGAAGAAGATGCGTCTGCTGGTGGCCCCGAAGGCCCGCCTCACCCCGATCTCGTGGATGCGTTGGCGCACGGTCACCATGGAGATGTTCACCAGCCCCAGGACCCCCATGAGCATGACGCACACCCCCGCGATGGTGACCACCTTGGTGAAGGTGCTGGACGACGAGGTGGTGGCGCCCTGGTCCACGTTGGACTCGGCCCGGGTGGACCCCGCTCCGAAGGCCGCGTTGAAGTCCTGCTTGGCCAGCTCGATGACGCGCTGGTCGGCACCGTCCTGACCGGCCCAGATCTCCAGGACGGGAGTAGCCCGCTCCACGTTCGTGGGCAGCATGCGCTCATAGGGTGTATTGAGGACCATGGCCGTCAGCGGCTGCGCGCAGGGCGTCTCGTCGGGGCCGGAGGTCTGGCAGCTCTCCCTCTTCTCGGGCTTGAGGACCCCCACGATCGTGTAGGTCATGGGCGTGGGGGCGTAGGCGCGCACCTGGACCGGCCCGGTGAGCCGCTTGAGGCCCAGCTGCTCCAGGAAGCCCTGGGAGACGATAATGGAGGGGGAGAGGTCGTCGGCGTCCTCGGCGGAGAACCAGCGCCCCTGGGCCACGTCGGTGTGGTGGAGGATGCCGTACTGGAGGCTCACCACCTGGGTGTGCACGGTGCGTCCCCCGCTGGGGAAGGCGACCCGCAGGTTCTGGTCGTAGTGGGTGGCCCAGGCCTTGACCTGGTAGCGCTCGACGAAGGAGCCCTGGGCCCGTACCACGTCCGCCGCGCCCAGCCCGGGGCGGGAGCCGGCCTGTGCGCCCGTACCGCCCGCGGGGCCGTCCGGGGAGGTACCCGGGGAGGTGCCCGGCCCGGAGGGGGCTGACCCGGAGGAGGACCCCGAGGAGTCGCCGTCGCCCGAGGGGTCCGTCCCCTTGCCGGTGGGGGAGACTATGATGCTGACGGTCCCGGGGCGTCCCGTGTAGGACTCGTTGAGCCTGTTCACGGCTGAGACGGTCACCTGCCCCAGGGCGATGACAAAGGTCATGGCGGCCACTGCCACGGCCACGCCGACCAGGGACAAGAGCACCCGCAGCCTGCCGATCCGCAGCTGGGCCCAGGCCTCGCTGACCGCGCCCACCAGTCCGGTGAGGATTCTGTTGACGTTGCTCAGGCCCTTCACGGCACGACTCCAATCTTCTGGGTGTCCTGAAGATCCTGGGTGGTGGGATGCGGCCCGTCGGTGGTGGGATGCGGCCCGCCCGAGGCCGGGGCGCTGGTGTCAGGCCTGGGTACGGGCGTGGGGGCCGGAGCGGGAGTCGGGGCTGAGAGGGGCGTGACAGGCCTCCCCGCCGACCCCGGGGTCGGCGGCGTGGCCGGGGGTGGGGCCGCTGGCGCCGCTGGCCCCACGGTGGCCGGGGGCCTGGGCCGTGCGGGGACGCGCCTGGCCAGGGGGGTCCGGCTGGCCGCGGGCACCTGGCGGGGGGCGCGGGCGGGCCCGGGGCCGCTCCTGGGCCTGGGGCCGCTGCGGGGTGCGGGGCCGTCTCCTGGCGCCGACGTCATTGCGGGGGCGGACTGGGGCGAGGATGCCGAGGGGCTGGAGGCAGCCGGTCGTGGTGCGGCTGGTGGTGCCGACTGGGCTGCCGATGGGGCGGACTGGGCCGAGGATGCCGACCCGGCCGATGGGGCCGACCGGGGCGTAGCCAGTTGTGGCCTGACGGCCTGTGCCGGGGCCGCCCGTGGCGGGACAGGCCCGGACTCGGCCGAGGAGGCGGACTGGGCCGAGGGGCTGGAGGCGGCCGAGGGGCTGGGTGCGGGGGCTGAGGACGGGGCTACTGCCTCGCCGAACTCCTCCAGGGTCCCTACCCGGTGCCGGGTGACCGTGACCGGGGTGAGCACGCCGTGGTCCAGGCGGTACTGGGTGGAGGCGCGTGCGGCGACAGCCAGGTCGTGGGTGATAATGATCAGGGCCGCTCCCCTCTGGGCGCACTGGGCCTCCAGGAGCTCCATGACGGCGGTACCCGTGTCCACGTCCAGCGCCCCGGTGGGCTCGTCGGCCAGGATGACCCGAGGCCGGCGGGCGATGGCCCGGGCGATGGCCACCCGCTGCTGCTCGCCACCGGACAGGAGCCCGATCGGTGAGTCGACCTTGTCTCCCAGGCCGACGGCGTCGAGCAGCTCGCCTGCCCGGGCGGTACGGGTCCAGAAGGACCTGCCGGTGTCGTACAGCAGGGGGGCCGCCACGTTCTCGGTGGTGCTCAGGCCCTCAATGAGGTTGAAGGACTGGAACACGAAGCCGAAGGTGGCTCCCCGCAGACGGGCCCGGCGCCCCTCGGACAGGCGGGTGGCGTCCTGGTCCTCCAGGGTGTAGGTGCCCGACGTCGGCTGGTCGATCAGGCCCAGGATATTGAGCAGGGTGGACTTGCCGGTGCCCGAGCGCCCCACGATCGCAATGTGCTCCCCGGGCTCTACGTCCAGGTCCACCCCGGTGAGGATGTGCAGGTCAGGGGCGTGCGGCACCTGGAAGGTACGGGTCAGCCCCCGCAGCGACAGCAGGGGGCTCACAGGATCTCCTTGCCGTTGTCGTCGTAGCACACCGACATGTCCGCCTCGCAGGTGTTGGGCTTGCCGGTGCGAACCGTGTCCTTGTTGGGCACGAACAGGAGAATCTCGTCACCCTCGGACAGGCCGTCAGTGACCTGGACGTTGGTGCCGTCGGTAATACCCAGGGTGACCTCGCGCTTCTCGGCGGCGTCGGGCTTGGCGGGGTCGGTGACCACCCAGACGTTGCCCTTGAGCACGGTGCCCTCCACCGCGGTGACCGGCACCAGCAGGGCCCCCGTGGCGCTGCCGGCGTCCACGCCGATACTGACCGTCAGGCCCGGGAACACCTTCTGGTCCGCAGGCACCGGGCAGCGCACCTCCACGCTGGTGCCGTCACCGGTGGTCGTGGTGGTGGTGCCGTCCTGGCTGGTGGTGGTGGAGGTGGTGGGCTTGGTGCCGATCCTCAGGTTGTCGCAGGTGAAGGGCGCCGCCCCGCCCTCAATGGTGAGGGTGGCCTGGGTGGGGGCGTTGACGAGCTGGTACTGCTGGGAGGCGGTGATGGTGCCCGTGGCGGAGAAGGTCCCCGGGGTCACGGAGGCCACCGTCATGCCCACGGACGTCTCCTGGTCCTTGATCACGTTGAACGAGACCGTCCCGGAGACCGGGGCGTAGACCGAGGCGCGGGTGACCTTGTCCGGGACCTCGGTGGTGGTGACCCTGCCGTCCTCGTCCGTGCGGGTGACCGGCTCCTGCCTCTCGACCTTCTTAATGGTCAGCAGGGCCGCTCCCGCCTCGACGTAGCCGCCCTTGTCCACGGACAGGGACTCCACGGTGCCCGAGAGGGTGGCGAGGGCTGTCACGGCGGCGTCCTCGACGATCTTGCCCTTGACCTCGATAATGTTGGTGATATCACCCTTCTTTGCCAGCGTGGTCTGGGTGGTGACCTCGAATCCTGGGGTGATGCCCGCCGTCGTGCCCTCCTCCTGGCTGGGGAAGAAGGCGATCTTGGTCAGTGCCACGGCGATCACCAGGGTCAGGAGGATCTTGATCGTGGGCAGGACGTAGCGCTTCACTGCGTTCTCCTCAGCAGGGACGGTCGGACGCCGACGTGGGACCAGTGCGGTGGTACCCCCGAAGAGTAGGTGCCCCGCTGCCAGTCGGTCCCTCCTCCCGGAGGAGGATTCACGGAACCGGGCGCGGTGTACCCCACAAGAGGGCCGGTCCGGGGCTGGTCCGGGGGCCGGGCGGGGGCGACGCCGGACCGGACGACGCCCACTCTACCCAGGTTCCCCCGCACCGTAGGGACCTGACCGGGGGCGGGGCCGGCCTGCTCGGCGGCTCTCAGGGGGTGTGCTACCTGGTGCACTGCCTTGGACGGCCCGAGGCGGGTACACCACTCACGCATGTCCCTCATGTGCGCGAGCACGCACTGCTGCCAGGCCAGGCTTTCGGTGCGGGAGGCGACACGTCCCCCGTGTGCGGGGGCGCGTGCCGGTCGCATACCTCAAGGCCTGGCGTCCGCGCAGGTCAGAACGGGTGCGGAGGACGCCGTCCGTTCTCACGACGAATAAGTACCGTTCTCACGACGAATAAGTACCGTTCTCGCGGTGGGAGGAGGTGGGCGGGGAGGAGGCGGGTAGGCTGGTTGGGGCCGTGCGGGGTCCTCAGGCCAGGCGACCTGCCGGGGCGCTGGGGACGGCGTCGAGGAAGGCCGGGACACCCAGGTCCCGGCGCGCGTAGGCGGTGACGACGGCGCGCGCCACGTCCTGGACCGTACCTGCGTCCACCAGCGCGATCGCGCTGCCGCCAAAGCCTCCGCCGGTCATGCGGGCCCCGTGGGCCCCCGCGTCCCGGGCGGCCTGGCAGGCCACGTCGAGCTCGGGGACGGTCACCTCGTAGTCCACGCGCAGGGACTCGTGGGAGGCGTCCATGAGGGCCCCGGCCGCGGCCAGCTTCTCACCCGCCAGGGCCCGCCCGTCCTGGAGCAGGGCCACCAGCTCACGGGTGCGGGCGATCTCGGTGACCACGTGCCGGGTGCGTCGCACCAGGACGTCGGCGTCCTCCTCGCCGCTGGTCCCCAGGCGCCCCAGGGCCTCCTCCAGGCCGTCTCGGGGGACGTCGGCCAGGAGCTCCACGCCCAGCAGCTGGGCCGCCCGCTCGCAGGCCGCCCGCCGGGCCCCGTACTGGCCGTCCACCAGGGAGTGCTCGGCCCTGGTGTCGATCACCAGCAGCGCCAGGCCCTGCGCGTCCAGGTCGAAGGGGACGTGCTCCACCGACCCGTCGCGGCAGTCCAGCTCCAGGGCGTGCCCGGCCCGGGCGCGCAGGGAGGCGGACTGGTCCATGCCCCCGGTGGGGGCGCCGGCCACCTCGTTCTCCGCCCGCACGCAGGCCTCCACCAGGCGGGCGCGTCCGACGTCCGTGGGCGCCTGCGCCGGACCTGCCAGGGCCAGGCCCGCCACCTCGTCCAGGGCCACCGCCGTGGCGCACTCCAGCGCCGCGGAGGAGGACAGCCCCGCGCCCAGCGGCACGCAGGAGACCAGGGCGGCGTCGAAGCCCGGCAGCGGGCCCAGGCCGTCGCGCTCCAGCGCCCAGGCGACCCCGGCGACGTAGGCCGCCCAGTGAGGGATCTCCCCGGGCGTGCCCTTGGGGCCGATACGGTCCAGGTCCAGGACCTCCACCGCCCGGGCCTGGGAGGAGACCAGGCGCACGGTGCGGTCCTCGCGGGCGCGCAGGGCCAGGTGGGCGCGGTGCGGCAGGGCGATCGGCAGGGCCAGGCCGCCGTTGTAGTCGGTGTGCTCGCCGATAATGTTGACCCGCCCGGGGGCGTACCAGACGCCGTCGGGCTCACCTCCCAGGGCCTCGCGGAACAGGTCGGTGGCCGCGTCCCTCCCCTGCTCGGCGCTGAGCGCGGGGGAGAAGACGGGGGAGCTGGTGGTGGTCATGAGGTCCTCCGGGTGGTGTGGTTGTCAGGTGCGGGTAGCGGGTCGGCGACAATGAGGGTGGTGCCTGACTCGTCCAGGGCCGCCGTCGTCCTGGCGTCCGGCCGGGAGTCGGTCACCAGGACGCCGATGTCCCTGGTCGGGCAGAAGGAGCGCAGCCCCAGGATCCCCCACTTGCTGGCGTCCAGGACGGCCACGGCGGTGCGCCCCGAGGCCAGGAGGGCCTGGTTGACGGCCGCCTCCTGGAGGTTGGGGGTCATGAGGCCCGCCTCGGGGGTGAAGCCGTGCGCCCCGAGCACCACCCACTCCACGCGCAGGGCGCGCAGCATGTCAATGGCCGGCAGCCCGACCAGGGCGTTGGACGGCGTGCGCTCACCACCGGTGAGCAGGACGGTGGGGGCGTCGCGGGACTCGGCGCGGGCGGCGTCGGCGGCGTCAAAGAGGAGCTGGGCGGCGGGCAGGGAGTTGGTGATGACGGTCAGGGTCCCCAGGTGGGGCAGGGTGGTCAGGGCCTGGGCCACGGCCAGGGTGGTGGTGCCCGCCGACAGGGCCAGGGCGTCCCCCGGTCGCATCAGGGCGGCGGTGGCCGCGCCAATGCGCCGCTTGGCGTCGAGGTGGAGCGTGGACTTGGCGGTGAAGCGGGGCTCCATGCTGGTGGGGCCGGCGGCGACGGCGCCCCCGTGGACGCGCTCGACCAGCCCCTGGGCCACGAGCTCGGTAATGTCCCGGCGGACCGTCATCTCCGAGATGCCCAGGGCCGCCACGACCTCGGCGACCCGCACCCCGCCGGTGGCGGACACCTGCTCCAGGATGTACTCCTGGCGCTGGCGGGCGAGCATGCCTGGTCCGGCGGTGCGCGGGTCGGGGCTGGAGGTGGTCACAGACACAGTCTGCCAGGTTCGCGCCCTAAAATCACGCAAACTCAAACATTGCCGCTCAGAAACGAACAGGGAGCAGGAGGGAAGGAGCACACACCTCGTGTTGCGCAGCGGCGTCAGCCGCGCACGGTATCGTGACCGCCGACCGTGCGGACGGCTCCGGCCCTCCCGCGCGCGGACCAGCGCCCACGGACCAGGAGGGGACCTCATGGATCTTCCCGTGCCCACTGACCGCGAGCGCGTCATCGGGCTGACCGTCCCCGTCCCCGAGCCCTGGGCGTCCCAGGTCCGCAGCGCCCGGGCCGCCGCCGGGGACCCGCTGGCGCACACCGCCCCGCACGTCACCATCCTGCCGCCCACCCTGGTCCCTGCCGACGGCCTGCCCGCCGTCACCAGCTTCCTGCGTACCACGCTCACCGGGGTGCCTGCCTTCACCGTGCACCTGGCGGGGGTGGAGAGCTTTGAGCCGGTCAGTCCCGTGGTCTACCTGGCCCTGACGCAGGGGGCGCGGGAGTGCACCGACCTCCAGGCGCGGGTCCGCTCCGCCGACGGCCCCCTGCGCGGGGAGCTCAGGTTCCCCTACCACCCGCACGTCACCCTCGCCCACCTGCCTGACCACCGGGCCCAGGACCGGGCCGCCCGGGTGGGGCGGGGGATCGAGGCGGTGTTCGTCGTCGAGCACCTCCACCTCCACGAGCTCGGGGCCGACGGCTCGTCCACCTACCTGCGCTCCCTGCCCCTGGGCGTGCGTGATGCGGGGTGAGGTGGATGGCGGTCCGGGACGGCGGCGCGGCCGCGGGGGGCGATGCAGCCGCGGGGCGGGCTCGGGCTGGTGGGCCCAGGGCTGCTGAGGGTCCTGGGGGTGCCGGGGCCGGGCGCGGGAGCGCCGGAGGCCGGGCGGTCGGTGCCCGGGTAGACGCTGACCCACCGGCCGCCTCCACCGGGGGCGCTGGGACCGGGCGGCCGGGGTCCGGGTCGAGGTGGGGCCGGGCGGCTGCCGCATACCGGCGCGTCCTGGGGCCCGCCGTGGTGCGCCTGCGCTCCACCCGCCTCGCCCGGGCCCTGACCCGCTACTCCACGGCTAACGGCTCCCTGCTGGCCGGGGGCATCGCCTACACGGGGCTGTTCTCCGCCTTCGCGGTCCTGACCCTGGGGGCCACCACGCTCATGGCCGTCCTCGCCCACCGTCCCGCCTGGCGGGACGCTGTCGTCCGAGAGGTGAACGGAGCCGTCCCCGGTCTCATTGACACCGGCGACGGGACAGGGGTGCTGAGCCTCCAGTCGCTGACCTGGGGCTCGGCGCTGACCTGGGGCTCGGCGCTGGCCGCCGTCGCCCTGCTCTACTCGGCGACGGGGCTCATGCGGGCGGTGTCGGCGGCGCTGCGGGTGGTCTTCGGCCTGGTCTACAACCCGCGTCACCCCGTGGTCACCCAGGCGTGGAGCCTCGTGGCCTTCCTGGGGGTGGCGGTGGGCGTCGCGGCCACGACGGTCGCGTCGGTGGCCACCACGAGGCTGCCCGCCTCCCTGGGGGCGAGGCTGGAGCTGCCGGCCTGGGCGACCGACTGGGGCGGCTGGCTGCTGGGGGTGGGGTCCTCCTTCCTCATTGACGCCGCGGTCCTGGCCGTGCTGGTGCTGTGCGCGGGGGTGCGTCCGCCGTGGCGCGACCTGGTTGAGGGCGCTGCGCTGGGCAGCGTGCTCTTCGGGGTGATCAGGCAGGTGGGCGTGGGGGTGGTGGCCCGCTCGGCCGACAACCCGCTGCTGGCCTCCTTCGCCACCCCGGCGATCCTCGTCCTGTGGCTCCACCTCATGGGGCGCGTGGTGCTGCTGACGGGGGCCTGGATCGCCAACCCGCCCCGGCTGCAGGCGGTGGCCAGCCCCCAGGAGGTCCACGCCCACGAGCGGCCCAACTACGTCACCCTCTCCGCGCCCGCCACGCTCAGGTGGCCCCACCAGGGCCTGACCGGCTCGGTGGGGGTGGACAGGGCGGTCCTCGCGCCTCAGGGCGGGGCGACGGGGGAGGCCGACCAGCGGGCCCGGTAGCCTGGGGGCGTGAGCCAGACCGCCGCCTCCACCGCCTCCATCGCTGACGCCGCCGACACCGGCGCCCCCGCCTCTGCCGCGGGCCCCGCCCGCACCGCCGGGGCCCTCACCGACACCAGCCACGACGCCACCAGTCGTGACGCCACCAGTCGTGACGCCACCACGGGCGCCGGTGCCGGGGCGCCCGCCGACCGCCTCGTCCACGCCATTATCCCCGCCGGGGGGGCGGGGACGAGGCTGTGGCCGCTGAGCCGCCGCCAGCGCCCCAAGTTCCTCCTGGACCTCACCGGTGCGGGCCGCTCCCTCATCCAGGGCACGGTGGCACGCCTGGCACCGGTAGCCGCCTCGGTGACGGTGGTCACCGGCGTCGCCCACGTGGACGCCGTGGCCGACCAGCTTCCTGACGTCCCCCGGGACAACCTCCTGGCCGAGCCGTCCCCGCGCGACTCCATGGCCGCCATCGGCCTGGCCGCCGCCGTCATCGCCTCCCGGCACGGGCGCGACGCCGTGGTCGGCTCCTTCGCCGCCGACCAGACCATTGCCGACGAGGCCGCCTTCACCCGGGCCGTGCACCAGGCCGCCGCCCTGGCCGGGCAGGGCTGGGTGGTGACCATCGGTATCGAGGCCACCGGCCCCTCCACCGCCTTCGGCTACATCCACGCCGGGGCCCCCACCGACGTCCCGGGCGCCCCGGACGGACGGGTGGTGCTGGGCTTCACCGAGAAGCCCGACGCCGTCACCGCAGCCCGCTACCTGGCCACCGGCGACTACCGCTGGAACGCCGGGATGTTCGTGGCCCGCGCCGGGGTCCTCCTGGACCACCTGGCCGCCCAGCGCCCCGCCCTGGCCGCGGGCGTGGAGTCCATTGCCGCCGCCTGGGACACCCCGGCACGCCAGGAGGTCCTGGACGCCACCTGGCCGGGCCTGGAGCGGATCGCCATTGACCACGCCATTGCCGAGCCGGTCGCCGCCGCCGGGGGAGTGGCCACCGTGCCCGCCGCCATGGGCTGGGACGACGTGGGCGGCTTTGACGCCCTCCACGACCTCCTGGCGCCGCGCGGACAGGGACCGGCCGCCGGGGTGGCCGTGCTCGACGGCGCCGCCCAGGGCGGCCCGGTGGCCGACGTGGAGGCCGTGGACAGCCCCGGTGCCCTGGTGGCCTCGACCACGGGCCGTAAGGTGGTCCTCCTGGGGGTGCCGGGGGTCGTGGTCGTGGACACCCCTGACGCCCTGCTGGTGACCACCCCCGAGCGGGCCCAGGCCGTCAAGGGGGTCGTGGACCGGCTGCGTGACCAGGGGCGGACCGAGCTGCTCTGAGGGCGCGACGCCGGGGTGCCCGGGTGCTGGGGGCGTCCGGGGTGCTGGGGGCGCTCGTAGGCTGGCCGGGCCTTGGGGTAGCCCATTGCCTCCCCGCGCACAGAGGAACATTTTGTGCACAGGGTAACATTTTGTGCAGAAAGTAACGAATCTAGGTTACTTTCTGCGCAATCGGTTACCTTCTGCACAAAATGTTCCGCCAGACGCCAGCCCCGCAGGTGCTCGCATCGCGGTGTCCCCGGCCCAGGCCCGACCCGGGCGCCAGCATTACCACCCTCAGGCGGCTCCCGCAGGAGCGCCCCGGCCCAGGCCCGGCCCGGGTGCCAGCCCTAGGCCCGCAGGTGCTCGACCAGTGCCTCGACGCCACGGCAGTAGTCGCCCAGGGCGCCCGCACTGGCATTGCACACCTGGTCGCGGGCGGCGTCGGCCTCCTGCAGGGCGGCACCCTCCTCCTGCCCGGTAGAACCGCCCCTCCCGGTGCCACCGGACCCTCCCCAGGTGCCAGGCCCGCCTCCGGCACCCGCCTCCAGCGCGGCCAGATCCGACCGGGCCTGGTCGATGTGGACCAGCGCCTCGTCGAGCAGGGCCAGGGCGCCCCGGCCCCCCTGCACCAGCTGCAGGCAGGCACCCAGCTCGGAGACGGACTCACTCAGGGTGCTGGTCACGTGTCCTCCTCGTCCTCGTCGACCCACTCCTGGGTACTGATCTCGTGGGTCAGGGCGCGCGCCCTGGCCAGGTGACCTAGTGCCTCGGACTGGATGGCCAGGGCTGAGCGGCAGGCCCGGAGCGGCTGCTCCCCCCGGGCGGTCCCCTGCACCTCGGCGGTGGTCCTGGAGACGACCTCCTCGGTCGCGCTGACCGCGCAGCGGACCCGGAACTCGGCCTCGCACAGCGCGGCTATAGCGCTGCGCCTGAGCCTCTCCCTGACGGGGTTGGTGACCCAGGGCATGGCTACTGCCGGGCCGCCCTGACAAAGGTGTCCACCTCACGCCGGAGGGCGCCTAGGGCCACCACCGCCTGGCGCACGGCCCGGACCGCCTCCATGGTCTGTGCTGCGGCCTCGCCGCCGGAGCGGGAGGGGCGCGTGACCACGGCCAGCTCCTGGCCGAGCCGGGCCAGCCTGTCGGCGCTGCTGCGGGACCGGTCGCAGACGTCCCGGGTGGAGTCGCCAATGCGGTAGGCCGCGTTAATGACGTCCTGGAGCGAGTCGCTCATTGTCCTTCCCTCCTACAGGGTGGTCACGTGCTGGGAGGCGTCCCTGGCCCGGCCCAGTGCGCCCTGGGCCGTCTCCAGGGAGCGCTCGGCCCGCTCCAGGGCCGCCAGCATGCTCTGGTCGCGGCCCTGGGCGCTGCCGGTCAGCCAGGAGCGGACGGTGTCCATGTTGTCGCGGTTGCTGCGGCTGAAGCCGTCCAGCAGGGCCTGCTGCTCCTCGATCTGGCGTTGGATGGCGGTGACGGTCTTAATGACGTCCATGAGGGACACGGGCTACTCCTCTGCTCGGGTGTAGGGGATGACGACGACGGGGGCGGCCGTCTCGGCCACGTCCCAGGCCAGGGCGCGGTTGGCCCGCGGCCGCCACTCCAGGACCGGGTCGTTCATGAGGCGGCGGGTGGACTGGGTGTCCAGCCCCAGGGCCAGACGGACGTCGAAGGAGCTCTCCCCGCCGTAGCCCACCGTGTCGTTGAACGCCTCCAGCTTGCTCCAGCCCGCCAGGACGTGGGTGCCGCCCAGGGGCAGGGCGCGCAGCAGCTCCCCCAGGGACGCCGGGACCTCGCGCAGACGCTCGCAGTGCGGCACCAGGAGCAGGCCGCGGGCGGGTGGGCGCAGCAAGGCCTCGTCCACCCAGGCGCTGACCTCGTCGGCCGGGACGGTGCGGGTCTGCCAGCCGACCCGGGAGGACTCCTCCTCCAGGGCGCGGACGGCCTCCCGGTCCGGCTCGGGCAGGCCCCGGGGCAGCAGGACGGTCAGCAGGCCGGCGGGGGAGGTGGCCAGGACCGCCCGTGCGGCGGCCACCAGCACCGCCACCTGGTCCCCGGGGCCGACGACGGCCAGGTTCCGCCCCAGCCCGGGCTCCAGGGCCACGGCCTCCACGGGGGTGCCCACCTCGACGCGGTGCCCCAGCAGGAGCGTGGGCACCCGGGTCCCGCGCAGGCCCGGCAGGTCGGCGTCAATGGTGACGGGCGCCTCCCCGTTGAACACCTCGGGGGCCTGGTAGCGGCCGGCTGCTAGCGTCCACCAGTGCGCGCGCAGGGGAGTGAGGACCTCCTCGTCGGCGTAGGCGATAGTCACCTTCCGGTTGGCGTCCAGGGCCCCGTAGTCGCAGTTGACAATGGCCTCCCGGGCGCGCAGGTGGGTGGCCGCGTCATTGCGCACCCCCAGGGTGGCGTGGGACTCGGTCAGGGAGTTCTTCAGGGCAATGCGTACGGGGATCTGGCTGAACAGGCTGTCCCCGGCCGAGCCTGCCAGGGCCATGTTCCCGCCGATGGTCTGGGAGGCGAGCAGGAGGTGAATGCCCGCGGCCCGGAACAGGCGCACCGAGCGCACCAGCAGGTCCGCCGCCTCGCGCGCCAGGGAGTCGTTGTCGGCGAACAGCATCTGGAACTCGTCAATGACCACCAGTATGCGGGCCATGGTGCGGGCCGGGCGGAGTGCGCGGTACTGGCGGATCGACTGGACGCCGGTCTCCTTGAAGCGGGCCATGCGCCGCCTGTAGGTCCGCAGGAGGTGACGCAGGACGTGCACCCCGTACTCCCGGTCGGCGTCCAGCCCCAGGACCCGGGCGTGGGGCAGGAACTCGCCCCGCCCGTTGGGGGCCAGGGGCTTGAGGGTGACGCCCTCCTTGAAGTCCAGCAGGTAGAGCTCGAGCTCGTCGGGGCTGTAGCGCTGGCACAGGCTGTGGACAATGACCGAGACCAGGTTGGACTTGCCCTGCCCGACGGCCCCGGTGACCAGGACGTTGTGGCGCTGGTTGACCTCGTCGCCCAGGGTCACCTCGACCCGGGACAGGCCGTAGCGTCCCAGGGAGAAGGTGATGCCGTCGGCGCTGGAGGCCCTCCAGGGGCGGGTCAGGTCCTGGACGGTGCTGAAGACGATGGGCGCCATGGGGGTGGTGCCCACCTGGCGGGCGACCTGCTGGGCGACGCCGATGAGCTCCTGCGCGTCCGGGGCCGGGACCCGCCCCAGGCGCCTGCCGGAGGCGTCCAGGACGGTGGTGCCCTGGCAGGTGAGGTGGGTGCACATGCCGGTGAGGAACTCGTTGACCCCCATGGACATGGAGTGGATGAGGAACGTGACCCCCGCCCGGGGACCGGCCTTGAGCAGGACGGCGACCTCGTTCTGGATCCGCTCGGGCAGCAGGGAGAAGTCGGCGGCGAGCACCACCAGCTTGAAGCTCTCGACGGGGTAGTCCACCTGCCTGCGGAACTCCAGCAGGCAGGGGGCGCGCCCCTGGACCACGTTGTTGACGCCCTGGATGTGGGCCCTGAGGTAGGCCAGGGTGGCCAGGAGGTCGTCGCGCCCCGGCAGGACGTCCAGGATCTTCTGGCCGCCGCCGTTGACGTCCTGGAAGGGGGAGGTGACGCCGGTGAGCGAGTCGTCCAGGACGATGACCTCCAGCTGGCCGGGCGTGGTCCCGCTCAGCGCCAGGGCGATGAGCGCCTGGGCCACCGCCTGCGAGGCCCCGTCCAGGACGGAGTCCTCCACCCAGACGTTGCCCCGTCCAATGAGGTCAATACCGGCCCCGCCCAGGCTGACCTGGTCTGCTACGGGCATGGTCGTGCCACCTATTCTTGGGGTCGGTTGGGGCTAGTGGTTGCGAATCCTCTCCAGAAGTTCAAGAGCCTCTTCCTTGACAGCCGAAGCTTGCTCTCTGGTGATACGAGACCTTTCCTGATCGCGTTTGTAAGCTTTTTGACGGAGTTCGTCTTGCAAAAGACGATAGATGAACCACATGGAAAAAAGTGTGCTTATTGCAAAGAATACTAGTAGACCAGAAGGGACTGATATGTCGGCCAGGAATATAGCAATAAAGAGCCCCAGTGTCGAATAGCAGGAGAGGCCACCAAGAATATCAAGAAAGGAGTCGTCGTCAGAAGGCTTAGGCTGATCCCTCAGTCTATCGGCGAGGCGGTTGAGCTCGCCCTCCTGAGCCATGAGCTCGCGTGCTCGCATGCAAGATCTAATGATGTCGAGCAGCATTACCCTGTCCGCGGCCGGAAGGTCGCGCGCGGATACTTTTCCTCTTAGGTTTTTCAGTTCTTCCGAATGGGTGTATGTTATCTCGTGTCGCACTATCTGGTTAATGTGCTCCCTGGTGTCGGACCCGAGGTTGTCGGCCAGGGCGTAGGCCTCCAGGCAGGCGTCAATGGACTCAATGGATTTCTCGTAGCTCCTCTCGGAGCTGAGGACCCTGGCCAGGCGCAGGTAGAGCTGGCCTTTGTAGGTGTCCGGGGCGTACTTGAGGGCCTGCCGGTAGCAGCTGGCCGCCTTGCTCCGATAGTTTAGGCTCTCGAATGCAACGCCGCGGACCTCCTGGACGTCCACCACGGCCTCCTTGTCCTCGTCGGCAATAAGGGCCTCGTCGGCATAGGCCTTGGCCTGCTTATTATTGTCCTCGGCGAGCTCAATCCAGGCGGAGACCACCCAGGGCCTGGGGTCGGAGGGAGCAGCCTCCCGGGCCTTGCGGGCGGCAATCCGGGCCGCACCGTAGTCGCCCACGTGGTAGTAGTTCCAGGCCCGGCCGGTCCAGTCGATCCGGGCCGCCTCGACCTGGGCGGGCCTGCGACGGAGCCGGATGTCGTACTCGTCCTTGGAGTCCTCAGTGGCAAAGACCTGCCTGGCCTCGGCGATCCAGGCCAGGCTGCGCCGCGCGCTCTCCCCCTGGGCGTTCTTGAAGACGGCGCGGCTGCGGTTCTGCGCCTCCAGGACCGTGAGCCGGTCCTGGATCTTTGAGACGGGCGCGTCCTGGTCCAGGCCGAGCTCCTGGTAGTAGTCAGTGGTCAGGGAATCGCTGGGGGGGGGGTGGTCATGAGCAGCATCCTCACGGTCTAGGAGCGGCGGGCAGCGGGCCCGCAAGAGGCGAGTGGAGTATAGGCAGGTGCCCCCACCCCGCAGGCGCCTCCGCTCTGCTATCCGGCAGGAACTTGTACGGAAACGCCTCCGTACTGACAAGTCAAACATGCTTTACCGTAACCTGACAGCACCAAGATAAAACTGCCCTGGCTGCTGGCACGGACCAGAACCTGCCTGGACTCCCGCGGTCCGGGCTATGACTAGGACCCGCCCTGACCCGGCTCCCGTATTGCCTCAGGGGGCTATGACTGACAGGACCCCGGGCTCCACGCGGACGGCCAGGTGGCGGGTGACCCCGGCAGTGTCGCCGTCGAGCTCAAAGGGCACGGGGCGGTCCAGGGTCATCTCAATGCTGCGCGCCCGGAAGAAGTCCAGCCCCTCCACGTCCATGCCCGTCAGCAGGCCCGTGCCCAGCTTGGCCCAGGAGACCACGTGGGACGGGTTGGCCAGGAGCAGGTCGATGACCCCGTCGTCGGGCACGGCCCGGGGGAAGAGCGTCATGCCGCGCGTGATCGTCCCCACATTACCGACCAGGGCCATGACGGCCTGGTGCGTGGTCGGCTCCCCGCCGTCAATGCGCAGGGTCAGGGTGAAAGGGTCCGGGACCGCGTTCTGCACCGCGGCCACCGCGTAGGCGCCCGCGCGGATGACCTTCTTCAGCCCGTCATTGGTGTCCTCCATAATCTGGGCGTCCAGGCCCAGCCCCGCCATGACCGCGAAACGGGTGGCCCCGTCGGCCGCAGGACTCAGGTGGGGGACCACGACCTGGGGCGAGGAGGCGTCCGCCGCCTCAGGGGAGTCGGCTCCCGGCAGGCTGTCCCCTGGCAGGCCAGAATCCGGGGTACCGGCGTCGGTGCTCACCGTGACCACGTCAATGCGGCGCGGCTGGCCCGTCAGCGCCAGGCGCAGGGCGGCGTCGGTGTCCAGGGGGACCGAGAGGTTACGGGCCAGGAGGTTGCCGGTGCCCGAGGGCAGCAGCGCCATGGACACCCCCGTGCCGGCCAGCTCGGAGGCCACTACCCGCACCGTCCCGTCGCCCCCCGCCACCAGCACCAGGTCCACCCCGGCGTCCAGGGCCGCACGGGCGGCCGCGTGACCGGGGTCCTCCGCCGTCGTCTCCAGCCACACGGTAGGCCGCCAGCCCGCCGACAGGACCTCGGAGTCCACGCGGCGCCGCAGCAGGGACAGGTCGTCGAGCTTGGTGGGGTTGAGGATGACGGCGGCGCGTCGGTCCACGGCACGACTGGCCAGCCCCAGGTGCCCCCAGGAGGCCAGGATCGCCTGGATGCCGCCAATACGCAGGGCCGCCGCAGCACCCGCCGAGCCCAGCAGGAGGCCGCCCAGGATGTCGGAGATCCGGCTCAGGCCCATGAGCCACTGGCTGGCGCAGGTGGCCAGGACCACCAGCACCCCCAGGAGGGAGCCGGCCCAGATATTGGAGGTCGGTCGCCGCTGCGCCCGCGTCAGGGTCACCAGCACCCACGAGGCAATGGTCACGGCCACCACGTGCGCGGCCGGGTAGGCGTAGCCCTGGTGCGAGATGGAGTCGGCAAAGGCCGACGCCGGTCGGGTGCGGCTGAGCCACATGCTCACCGCCGTCCCCACGGCAGGCGTAATGAACGTGGCCGCCAGCGCCACCGCCAGACGCCGCATCCGACGCTTGTAGGCCACCAGGGCGGCCACCCCGATGGCCGTAAAGACAATGACCGGGTGGGTGACCAGGGAGACCGCCTCGTAGATCTGGCCCGGGACGGACCGGGGTGCCAGCCGGGATGGGCGCTGGTCCAGCCAGCCCGTGGCGCCCGCGCCCACCAGGGCGGTCCAGACCACGAACCCCAGGCAGGAGGCCACCAGGACGTAGTCCTCCAGGTGCCAGCGGCGCCGACGGGGCGCGGGGGAGGGGCCAGCGGGGTAGGAGGGCGCGGCCGAGGCGGTCGCGGACGTGCTCACGGTGGTTCCCTCCCTGATCAGGCTGACACTGGGTGCAGGCTACGCCGGAGGAGTGTGTTCCCGCTGTGACGCTCGTGTGACAGGTCCGGGAGGGGCGGGGCAGGAGGGTGCGGCTGGTTAGTGCTCCTGGCGGAGGGGTGGTCAGTGCTCCTGGCGGAGGGGCGAGCCGGTCCGCGTAGCGCCCAGGGCGCTGAGCATGGGCTCGGTGACCATGCTCGCGGCCATCTCGTAGCCGGCGGCGGAGGGATGGAATCCGTCCTGGGCCCAGAAGCCCTCGGCGAGGTCGCAGTGGGCCACGTCCACGTAGGGGACGCGGCGGCGCGCGCAGATGGCCGCGGAGGCCTCCGTCTGGGCGTCCGTCCACTCTCGCAGCACGCGGCGCAGGGTCCGCATGAGGACGGGACTGCGGTAGAGCTGCCCGGCGGAGCAGACCACCACGTGCCGGGCGCGGCTGGCGGCGTCGTCCAGGACGGCCTCGAGGTCCTCCTCCCACTCCGCCAGGGAGCGGCGGGCCAGGAGGTCGTTGGAGCCGGCGCACACCAGCAGGACGTCGGCCTGGTCCACCTCGGGCAGGAACCGGTACCGGACGCGGCGCATGGTCGAGCCGAGCCGGGCGTGGGTGGACCAGGCCACGTCCTCACCGGTGCCAGCGGCCAGGAGGCGGGCGATACGCGGGGTCAGGGCCTGGCCCTGGCTGTCCACCCCGGAGCCGGCCACCAGGGAGTCCCCGACCGCCTCCAGGCGCAGGGCGCCCTCGGTGCCGGGAGAGGGCAGGGTGCAGCCGTCGGGGGTGATGACGCCGGACCTGGCCCCGGGAGGCTCAGGGGCCAGGTGCACGGTGCGCTGGGCGATGACGGCCTCGGCCACGGCGACGGGGCGCCGCAGGAGACGTTGGACACGGCCTGGGGGACGGACTGGGGCGGGGGTAGTCACGGTCCCGGAGTGTAGGAGCGACCGGCCCGCACCTCAGGGAGGCCGGCACCGGGGGGCGCATGAGCCTGGACACCCGCCGGGCCCGACGTCGTCCAGGGAGCGGCCGCGTCCAAGGGGCGGCCGCCGCGGGCGGCAGGCCTCATTCACCCTGGGGTCCTGGTCGGGCTGGCGGGGCGGCCGCGGACGGCAGGCCTCCTGCTGCTAGTGTGACCGCGCACTATTTAGCAGCAGTCGGGCGGCACCACGGGGGAGGACGACGGTGGGCACTGAGAGCACCGGAGACGCTGGGAGCCGGGGAAGCGCAGGCCCTGGGACAGGCTCTGGGGCGGTCACCGCGGGCGTTGACTGGTCGGAGCTGGACGGCGCCTACGGGCCCGCCACCGAGGTGCCCGAGGCCCTGGAGGGCCTGACCGACCCAGAGCTCGCAGACGACGCTCTCGATGACCTGTACTCCACCGTCCTCCACCAGGGCAGCCTCTACCCGGCCTCCGGGCCCGCCGTCCTCGAGGTCGCCCGTCTGCTCGCCGCAGGGCGCTGCGCGGATCCGACCGGCGCCCTTAGCCTCGTGGCCTACTACAGCCAGTGCGTCCAGGAGCATCGTGCCGCCCTGGCGTTCCTTCGGGCGTACCCGCGTGGATACCGGCGCGCCGAGGAGCGGCTCGGGGAGTACCGGGCCCGGCTCGACGAGGCCGTCGACGTCCTCGCCCCGCTGCTGGCCAGCCTCGGCTCCTTCGACCCGCTCGCGGCCCAGGCCCTCACCCTCCTTCAGGGCCG